>Ga0105248_10000075_pt1 | contig 114243 bp, 113 predicted proteins | sample KBSS34metaG_FD_81524 | JGI IMG/M metagenome (GOLD analysis project Ga0105248, IMG submission 81524) | Switchgrass rhizosphere microbial communities from Kellogg Biological Station, Michigan, USA - KBS S3-4 metaG | ecosystem: Host-associated > Plants > Roots > Rhizosphere > Soil | place... | reverse complement strand
TCCGCTCGTCGACCGCCGCGAACGGCTCGTCCAGGAGGATCAGCGGCGCGTCCTGCACCAGCACGCGGGCGAACAGCGCCCGCTGCAACTGCCCGCCGGAGAGCGTGTCGAGCCCGCGCCCGGCAAAGACGTCGCCAATCATGGTCATGGTGATCGGGGGCGGCACGAAGCGGTAGGCGAGCACCCACAGGATCGAAATGACGAAAAAAGCGACGACCAGCTTGACCACCCACCCGAAAATCCGTCGCGGCCACGAGCGGGTCCGGCGACGTTTGTATTGCGGGATGGTGGACTTGCGACGGCGGGCCATGGCGCCTGCCTAGCCGCGCTTTCGGGCAAACGCCAAGTCGCATCCTTGCCGCACCGCAGCATCGCATTTACATCGCATGTCCATGACCTCGACCAATGACATCCGCCGCGGCTTCCTCGAGTTTTTCGAGGCGAACGGACACGCGCGGGTGCCGTCGGCGCCATTGGTCCCGCACAACGATCCGACCCTGATGTTCGTCAACGCCGGGATGGTGCCGTTCAAGAATGTCTTCACCGGCCTGGAATCGCGCGCGTACAGCCAGGCGACCAGCTCGCAGAAATGCGTCCGCGCCGGCGGTAAGCACAACGACCTCGACAATGTCGGCTACACCGCGCGCCACCATACCTTCTTCGAAATGCTCGGGAATTTCTCGTTCGGCGATTATTTCAAGGACCAGGCGATCGAACTCGCATGGAATTTGCTGACCAGGGAATGGGGGCTCAGTCCGGACAAGCTGACGGCGACCGTCTATCACACCGACGACGAAGCTTTCGGCCTGTGGAAGAAGATCTCCGGCCTGCCCGAAAGCCGCATCATCCGCATCCCGACCAAGGACAATTTCTGGTCGATGGGCGACGATGGTCCCAGCGGACCCTGCTCGGAAATCTTCTACGACCATGGCGACCACATTCGGGGCGGACCGCCGGGATCGCCCGATGAGGACGGCGACCGCTTTGTCGAAATCTGGAATCTGGTGTTCATGCAATATGAGCAGGTCGGCGGCGAAATCGTCTCCGAACTGCCGAAGAAGAGCATCGACACCGGTATGGGGCTCGAGCGCATCGCCGCCGTGCTCCAGGGCACGCCCGACAATTATGAGACCGACACGTTCAAGGCGCTGATCGAGGCGTCGGAATCGCTCACCTCGAACGCCGCGCCCGACATGCAGGCCAGCCACCGGATCATCGCCGACCATCTGCGGACCTCGGGCTTCCTTGTTGCCGACGGCGTGCTGCCGGCCAATGAGGGGCGGGGCTATGTGCTTCGCCGGATCATGCGCCGCGCGATGCGCCATGCGCATTTGCTCGGTGCCAAGGAGCCGCTGATGTGGCGGCTCGTGCCGGCGCTGGTCGCGGAAATGGGTGCGGCCTTTCCCGAACTGGTCCGCGCGCAGCCGCTGATCGAAGCGACGCTGAACCAAGAGGAAACCCGCTTCCGCCAGACCCTGGTCAATGGCCTGAAGCTGCTCGACGAAGCGACGACCGACCTCGCGACGGGCGGCACGCTGGCCGGCGAGACCGCGTTCAAGCTCTACGACACCTATGGCTTCCCCTATGACCTCACCGAGGACGCATTGCGCGCGCGGGGACTGGCGGTCGACCGCGCCGGGTTCGACACAGCGATGGCAGCGCAGAAAGCGGCGGCGCGCGCGGCGTGGAAGGGCTCGGGCTCCAAGGCGTCCGACGATCTGTGGTTCGACCTCGCCGAGGAATTCGGCAGCACCGAATTCACCGGTTACTCGGGGGACGAAGGCGAGGGCGTGGTGCTGGCGATCGTCAAGGATGGCGCCCGCGTCGAAGCCGCAGAAATCGGCCAGACGGTCGATGTCCTGCTCAACCAGACGCCCTTTTACGGCGAAAGCGGCGGGCAGATCGGTGACACCGGAAAACTGACCACGCTCAAGGGTTTCATCGGCGACGTCGAGGACACGGCGAAGCTGCTCGGCAAGCTCCACGTGCTCCGCACCAAGGTCGTCGCGGGCGAATTGTCGGTCGGCGAACCGGTCCACCAGGTCGTCGATGCGGCGCGCCGCGACCAGGTCCGGGCCAACCATAGCGCGACGCATTTGCTGCACGCGGCGCTCCGCCGGCACCTCGGTACCCACGTCACCCAGAAGGGCAGCCTGGTCGCGCCCGATTATTTTCGCTTCGACTTCTCGCATCCCAAAGCCCTGACCCGCGAGGAAATCGAGGCGGTCGAGGCCGAGGTGAATGCGCAGATCCGCTCGAACGTGCCGGTAACGACGCGGCTGATGACCCCGGACGAGGCGATTTCCGCGGGTGCGATGGCCCTGTTTGGCGAGAAATATGGCGACGAAGTCCGCGTGCTGTCGATGGGCCGCGATGCCGACTTGGATTATTCGGTCGAATTGTGCGGCGGCACCCACGTGCGCGCGCTCGGCGATATCCAGTTGCTCAAGATCATCTCGGAAAGCGCGGTGTCGTCTGGCGTCCGCCGGATCGAAGCGCTGACCGGCGAAGCCGCGCGGCAGTGGCTGAACGCGCGCGACTCCCGGCTGCGAGAGGCGGCGGCGGCGCTCAAATCCTCCCCCGACGAAGTGCCCGAGCGGGTCGCCGCGCTGGTCGAGGAGCGCAAGCGGCTCGAGCGCGAACTCGCCGACGCGAAGAAGGCGCTGGCGATGGGCGGCGGCGCGGCCAAGTCCGACGAAGCCGCGCCCGAGCAGGTCAATAGCTATGCTTTCCTCGGGCAGGTGGTCGACGGGCTCGACCCCAAGGATCTGCGTTCGACCGTCGACACGCTGAAGCAGCGGGTCGGCTCGGGCGTCGCGGCTTTGGTCGCGGTCAATGACGGCCGCGCCAGCGTCGCGGTGGGCGTCACCGACGATCTTTCCGGTCAAATCAGCGCGGTCGATTTGGTCAGGGCCGCGGTCGCGGCGCTGGGAGGGCAGGGCGGCGGCGGCCGTCCCGACATGGCCCAGGGCGGCGGCCCCGACGGCGCGAAGGCGAGTGAAGCCCTCGCCGCGATCCGCGATGCGCTGGAGAAAGTCGCGGCGTGATCGACATCGCGTCGAGCGACCCCATCACCCTCAACGGCTCGTGTCATTGCGGCGCGGTGAAGTTCACGGCGCGACTTCCGCTGGGCCTTGCGTCAGCACGGCGATGCACCTGCTCAATCTGCCGGATGCGCGGCGCGGTCGCGGTGACTTCGACCGACAGCGATTTCACCATTCACGAAGGCGCGGACGAGCTCGCGACCTATCGCTTCAACACGATGAGCGCCGAGCATCACTTCTGCAGCGTGTGCGGCATCTACACGCACCACAAGCGCCGCTCGAACCCCAACCAGCTTGGGGTCAATGTCGCCTGCCTTGAGGGCGTGTCGCCGTTCGATTTTCGGGAAGTCGTGGTCTACGATGGCCATCGCCACCCCGGCGGCAATCCGACCCACACGACGTACACCGCCGGCGTGTTGCGGTTCGAACCCGCGGAGGAGTAGGGGCTTCGGCGAAGGAGACTCGTCGTGCCCCAGGATGCTCCCACCACCGCAACTCACTTCGACCTCACCCCGCCGACCGAAGAGCAATTCGCCACCCTCGTTGCCGACCTCGACGACGAAGAGCGCAAGGTCCTGCTCGAACATGGCACCGAAGCGCCGTTCTGCGGCGTGTTCCTCGACGAGAAGCGCCCGGGCCTGTTCACCTGCCGCCTGTGCGGCCTGCCGCTGTTCAAGGGCGGGGCCAAGTTCGAGAGCGGCACCGGCTGGCCGAGCTTCACCCAGCCGTTCAACGCCGATCATTTGAAATACATCCGCGACACCAGTTACGGGATGGTCCGGACCGAGATCGTCTGTGCGCGCTGCGGTGGGCACCAGGGTCACGTTTTTCCCGATGGCCCGCCGCCGACCGGCGAACGCTATTGTATCAATTCAGTGAGCCTCGCCTTCACGCCGGAGAGCGAACATTTGCCTGACAAGCTTGGCCGGGGCGCGCCGGAAGGCGAAATTCTCACGTAATTTCACCACGTTCAGGCCAGTTGGGATCGTTACGGGCCTGACCTGCGTTAGTCCCCCCTGTCTCAACTTTGGAGCGAGGCGTGGGAGAAACAAACGAAGGCAAGGCCAGACTTGGCGTAGGCGGCCTCGACGACATCACCGTCGGCGGTCTCACCCGCGGTCGATTGTTCCTGCTCGAAGGCAGCCCTGGCACCGGCAAAACGACGATCGCAACCCAGTTCCTGATGGACGGGGCGGCCGCTGGCGAGCCGACCCTGTACATCACGCTGTCGGAGACTGAAGACGAACTTCGGGCCGGTGCGCAGTCGCACGGCTGGTCGCTCGAAGGCGTCGACATTTTCGAGCTGGTTCCGCCGGAGAGCCTGCTCGATGAGGATCAGCAGCAGAGCCTGCTCTATTCGTCCGATTTGGAACTCGGCGAGACCACCCGGCGCATCTTCGAATCGTTTGAGAAGATCAAACCGCGGCGCGTGGTGCTCGACAGCCTGTCGGAAATCCGCCTGCTCGCCCAATCCTCGCTGCGCTACCGCCGCCAGATTCTGGCGCTCAAGCACTTTTTCGCGCGCAGCGGGGCGACTGTGCTGATGCTCGACGATCTGTCGAGCGAAGCCAATGACCGGACGATGCACAGCATCGCCCACGGCGTGTTCCGGTTGGAGGAATTATCGCCCGAATATGGCGGCGAGCGGCGGCGTCTACGCGTCGTCAAATATCGCGGCCAGCGCTACCGCGGGGGCTATCACGACTTCATCATCGAAACCGGCGGCGTCCGGGTCTTCCCGCGGCTCGTCTCCGCCGAACATCGCCGTGATTTTGTCCGCGATGTTTTGTCGACCGAAACGCCCGAATTGAACGCTTTGCTTGGCGGCGGCGTCGAGCGCGGGTCGAGCGTGCTGATCATCGGGCCGGCCGGCACTGGTAAATCGCTGTTGGCGCTGACCTTCATCGCCGGCGCGATCAAGCGCGGCGAGCGGGCGGCGATGTTTGTGTTCGACGAAGAACTCGGCTTGCTGTTCGAACGCGCCGAGGGCCTCGGCATTTTTCTTGAGGAGATGATCGCGCGCGACCAGCTGATGGTGGTGCAAATCGACGCGGCTGAACTGACCCCTGGCGAGCTCTCCGAGCGCGTGCGCAATTGCGTCGAGGAGTTCGATGTTCGCACCGTCGTGATCGACAGCCTCAACGGTTACCAGGCGGCGATGCCCGAAGAGCAGGCGCTGATCCTGCACATGCATGAGCTGCTGCAATATCTGAACCGCCAGGGCGCCTCGACCTTCCTGACGGTCGCGCAGCACGGGCTGGTCGGCGATATGAAGTCGCCGGTCGACGTCACCTATCTCGCCGATACCGTGATCCTGTTGCGGTACTTCGAAGCGCTCGGCCGCGTGCGGCGGGCGATGTCGGTGATCAAAAAGCGGACCGGCGCGCACGAGGATACCATTCGCGAGTTCCGCATCGACAAGCGCGGCATTTCACTCGGTGAGCCTCTGGTTGGGTTCCAGGGCGTCTTGCGTGGTGTCCCCGAACTCATCGATACGCACCGGTCGGACCTCCTGGAAACCGTCGAATAGTGAATCGCCACCTTTCTTAACGCGCGCTGATCCTTGCGCCACAAGGTCGCGATGCCCTTGTCGCGCGGGATATGCTTGGCGAAGCCGGCATCCCGAGCGACGTGGTGGTCGACATCCCCAGCCTGGTTGAAGAGCTGTCGGGGGGTGCGGGCTTCGGTGTCGTAACCGAGGAAGCGCTGGTCGGGACCGACCTTCATACGGTGTCGGAATGGATCCACGATCAGGCCGAATGGTCGGACTTTCCTTTCGTGCTTCTGACCCAGCGCGGCGGCGGGCTCGAGCGCAATCCCGAGGCGGGGCGGCTGCTCGAACTGCTCGGCAACGTCACCTTTCTCGAGCGCCCGTTCCATCCGACCACCTTCGTCAGCCTCGCCCAGTCGGCGATCCGCGGGCGCCGCCGTCAATATGAAGCGCGAACCCGGCTCGAGGAGCTCAATCAGCTCGCCGCCGATCTTGAGCAGCGCGTCGACGAGCGGACTGCCGAGCACGCGGCGGCGGTCGCCCAGCTCCACGAGGCGCAAAAGCTTGAGACGCTGGGCCAACTAACCGGCGGCGTCGCCCATGATTTCAACAACCTGCTGACCCCGATCACCGGCGCGCTCGACCTGCTGCAGAAGAAATATGGGGAAAGCGATCCGCGATCGGGGCGGTTGCTGACCAACGCGCTGCAGGCCGCCGACCGCGCCAAGACGTTGCTGCAACGCCTGCTTGGCTTTGCCCGGCGCCAGTCGTTGATGACCAAGCCGGTCGATATTGCAAACCTGCTGTCGGGCATGCGCGACCTTATTTCGAGCGCCGTGGGTCCGACCATCGAGGTCCGTTTGCGCTGCGATTCCGATCTGCCCGCCGCTTTTGCCGATCCCAACCAGCTGGAGCTTGCGATCCTCAACCTCGCCGTCAACGCCCGCGACGCGATGCCTGACGGCGGTCCGCTGACCATCCTTGTTGAACAGGTGGCGATGGGGCCGCGCTCGGCGCCTAAACTTACGCCCGGCCTTTATGTCCGGGTGTCGGTGATCGACGCCGGCTGCGGGATGGATCCGGAAATTCTCACCCGGGCGATCGAACCGTTTTATTCGACCAAGGAATTCGGTCGCGGCACCGGTCTCGGCCTGTCGATGGTCCACGGCCTTGCGGCACAGCTCGGCGGCGGCTTCGATCTGACGAGCGCGCCGGATGAGGGCACCAGGGTCGACCTTTATCTGCCAGTAGCGGACGAAGCCGCTGCTGCGGACTCTCGCTCGGCGCTCGAACCCGTTCAGGCGATTGGCCGGCACCTCAGCGTGCTGTTGGTCGACGACGAGGACTTGGTTCGCACCGCCACCGCCGAGATGATCCGCGACCTTGGGCATTCGGTGGCCGAAGCCGACGGCGCGCTCGAGGCGCTGGGTCGGCTTGACGGCGGCTTCAAGGCCGACGTCGTCGTCACCGACTACATGATGCCGGGAATGGACGGCGGCGTGCTGTCGCGGCGAATCGCAGAAACTCACCCGGATATCGCGGTGCTGCTGATCACCGGTTACACCGGGCCGACCAACGAGGTAATGCACCTACCGCGTCTGGCGAAGCCGTTCGGTCAGTCGGAAATCGCCGCGGCGCTCGCCAATCTCTTCGCCGACGATGCCGGCAACGTCGTGCGCCTGCCCAAGCGGGATCGCTGAAGCGCCTATTGTCCGCTGGTGTGATAGTAATCGATGCGGATGCGGACCCACTCGCCGATCATCGGCCTGCCATTCTTGCGCGGCGGCCGCACGTGGAATTGCCAGGCGGCGAGGCGCACCGCTCGCGCGAGATGCGATCCTGGCGGATCGTTGCCAATCTCGACGCAGTCGTCGACCCGATTCCCTGGGATCGTCTTGCACGCGATCAGGCCCGAGCCCTCGGGCGCACCGGGCGGGAGGTAGCCGCCGAGCTCGGCGTCGGTCGGCTCACGCGCCCATTCGGCGGCGTAAAGAATTTCGCCGTGCGGTCCGCGCCCGACCTCTTCCGAATCCCCCTCGCTGCCAGAACCGGCGCTGCCGAGCTTGCTGATGTCGGCGGCGGCCATTTCCGAACTGCTCATTTCGAGCAACGGCAGTGGGACCTTGGCCGGGATTGGCGATTTGATTGGCGGCATTTTGCGGGGTTGCTGAATCGGTTGGGTCACCTGCCGTGTCTTCGAGGCCGCCGGCTGGGCTTCGGTCGCATGCGATTCCGGAAGCATATCGACGATTGTGGCTTGTGAGGGGTCGCGCCTGGGCAGGGGGATGACGCCGAGCGTCAGCAACACCAGAAAAAGCAGGAGATTGACCCCGACCGCCAGCGCTAGGCCCGAGACGCGGCGTCGCAGCGGCGTCCGGTCCTGCTCGGTCAGCGGGCGGTAAGTTCTCAAAGCCAAGGGTCTAAAATCTTTCGGGGGAATCTTTCGGGGGATTCGCGCGTAGCGCCGCCACCTAGCGGGACGCGACTTGAACCGCGAGTGAAAGGTCAACGCCGCAAAGGGGGCTGTAGGAAAGCCTAAACTAGGTTTACAACGTCGAGTGCCGGATCTGCCGTGGGGAGGGCAGCATGTCGCGGGGTTTTCGTTTCTTCGTCGCCATTGCCGGGCTGGCGTGCCTCGCTTTGGCGCCGCCGCCGAGCGTGCTTGCGACCAATCCACACCTGGGCGCGCAGCTCGCCGCTCAGCAACTTGCGGTCGTGCGTGTACCCGAATTGCCGGCCGGGACGACGGTCCAGACCGCGCCGGGCGTGTTGCGCGAAGCAGGGTTGCAGCCCGGCTCGTTCCGATGTGCGCCGAGCAGCGGCACGCCGGGTGCAATCGTCGGCCGCGTCGTCGTTTTTTCCCCAGGACCCGGTGCCGTGGTCGCGCGGGGGTCGCGGGTCGACATGGTCGCCGTGTTGCCCAAGGCCTGCGTGAATTTTACGAGCTCGATGGCGATCATCGCGGCGGTTCAGTCGTTGCACACGATCTCACACGCGCAACCCCCGCCGCCTCCGCCTCCGCCTCCAGAACCACCGCCGCCACCTCCTCCGGCGACGCAGACATGCCCAGATGGATCGGTGATCTTGGCAACGGATGCCTGTCCGACTTTGCCGCCACCGGAGACCGCGAGCGAGGGCCCGACAACATCACCTACGCCGCCCGTCCACGACGGGCCCAGCGAGATGGCGCTACCTCCCGCGCCGGCGACTGACACCGGTCCCGGGCCTGGCGCTCCGGGCCCTGACGAAGCCGCGGCGCCGGCCGAAGGTCCACCCATCGTTCTGTCATCCACCGCCCCGCAAAAGGGCCGGGGGGCGTTCGTCAATCCGGGCGACATGGAGGTCAACAACTGGCACCGGCTCGAATTCGTCGTCGGCAAGACCGAAGCCGCTTTGGCCGAGGAAAGCGAAAACCAGGAACTTGGCCAGTCGAAGGGCATTTTCGTCGCCCCGCTAATGCGCGTCACACTGGAGCCCGACCCGAATTTCGAGATTCGGCGGCAGAGCCCGGACGTGCAGGAGACCGGCGGGGATCTGGCCGCTTCGTGGCAATGGAGCGTCAAACCGCTGAACGGCGGCAATCACGCACTGATCGCCCGGGTCGAGGTGCTCGACAAGCAGCCCGATGGAAGCCTGATCGCGTCTGAGACTTACACCCGCCGGCTCCAGGTTACGGTCCACGTCGGGACGTGGCAGGGATTCCTTAACGCGCTCAAGGGCGCAGCGAGCTTTGGCGATTTGCTGGGCACCTTATTCGGGTCGTGGGGTAAAACCCTGACGGCGCTGACGGCGCTCATCGCCGCCGCGGCCGCCCTGTGGGCCGCGATCCGCAAATTGCGCAAGCCCAAGGAGTGAAACCCGCATGATTCGGATTTATTCGCTGATCGTGGCGCTCGTCCTTTGCCTTAGCGCTTGCAGCGGTCCGCCCCCACGGAGCGCCGCGCCGACGACGAACGTGACCGACGACACCGCTCTGGTCGATAACGCGGGTACGACCGACAATACGGCGACGCCTGCCGACAATAGTGTAGCGCTGCCCGAAGGGGTGACCAAGGGCGTTGGCGCATTCGTCGATCCGGGCGACATGGATGTCGATGCCTGGTCGACGCTGGAGTTTGTGGTTGGCCCTACTGAAGCCGTGATCGCTGAGGAGACCGAAGGCCGCAAGTTGACCCCCTCGGCTGCCGTATATGTGGCGCCGACGATGCGGGTTACCTTGCTGCCCGATCCGGGGTTTCAGTATCAGCCGCAAAGCGATCCGATCCAGGATACCGGGCAGGATCGGACAGCAACCTGGCAATGGAAGGTCAAGCCGCTGACCGGCGGCACAACGACCTTGTTCGCCCGGGTCGAAGTCGGCGAGCGCGAGCGCAACGGCACGCTGAACGTGGTCAAGACCTACACTCGCCGCGTCGCGGTGCACGTGCACGTCGGCACGTGGAAGGGCTTTCTCAACGCGCTGAAGAGCGCGGCATCGCTGGGCGACCTGATCGGAACCCTGGTCGGCTCGCTTGGGAAAACGCTGACCGCAATCGCGGCGATGGTCACGGCCGGGCCGACGGTATGGCTGGCGTTCCGCTCATGGCGCAAGCGCAAGGATGCCAAAGCGGCTGACTCCGCGCCGGCGGCGGCCACGCCACCGGACGCCAAACCCGACGACCAGTCCAAAAAATAAGAAAAACCCTGCCGGGAGGGAGAGCGAGGGAGCATCCTATCCCGGCAGGGCTTATTACATCTTCGTTCCGGCAGGCCGCCCTAGCTCGCTAAAGGGAGAGTGGCTGCTGAGGACGAATTTAACGCCCGCCGGTTAGCGGCAGGTGAGCGGAATTGGTTTACGAATTTTAACGCTTTCGCAGGTCTATTTGTGCGGCGGCATCCAATCGTCGGGCGGCGTGAAATAGACGCTGAGGCGCGCCATCCGCGGGGTCTTGTGCGCCCAGTTGGCGAATACCCCGCAGACGGTTTTTGAGTGCTCGCCGGTATTGGGAATCGGTTCGGCGGTCCATTTCGCCTTGCCGATCGCGCAGGTCGAACCCGCGGCACAGGTCTGGTATTGTCGATCCGGACCCGCCGCCTCAAGCTTGTAGCCGGTGACGGTCGAATTCTCCGGCAGCACCGCGCACACCGCCTGGCAATACGCTGTCTTGTCGTCGCCGCCGTTGAGGATGCGCCCGACGTCGCCGCCGACTTGCTGTCCGATCACCCGCTGGACGTCCTTGTTCTTCAGCAGGTCCCCGACGGCACCAGCAAACTGGCCGCCTTTGAGCGCCGCGGCATCGTCGCTGACGTCGCGGATTTGCGCCGTATCGCGCGCTTCGTTCATACATGACGGATTGTCGGTGTAAGTGCGCAGGCCTGCCTGAACCAGCTGCTCGACGCGGACCCGGGCCTCGGTCGCCTGGCATTCCTCGCAGCCGCCATTGCCGTCGTTGAAGTCCTTGACCTTGGCGGCGAGCTTGGCCGCTTTGTCCTCAGCCGATTCCGTGGTGGTGGTTTCGCTGGTCGCTTGATTGGCGGTGGCATTGCCTTCCGCCTTCTTGTCCTTGCCCCCGCCGCATGCCGCAACGCCTAGTGCCACCGCGGCGATCACGCCGTGATGAAGAATGCCTCCTCGCATGTTTCTTCCCCTGTAGAAGAGGATTCGGCCGGCGCGGCTTATAACCGAGGTTAGCCAAACAAGCGAGTGTCGCTCGCAACCTCCCGCGATTCGGGCTATGGCGGCGTCCAGCCGAATCGCCTGTTGAACGGGAGGATGCGGCATGACCTGCCTTTGCAAATTCGTTCCCGACGAGGTGCTCGCGCGTCTCGCCAACGATACGTCGATCAAGAACTTCGACCGCGACGCACTGCAGCGGACGTTGGCCGTCGACCAGGAGATGCGTCGGGTGCGCGAGGCGACCGCCTCGCTGATCGCGTCGTCGGCGATGATCTCGATGAGCCTCGTCCCGGCCACCAAGAAGCCGCTGATCAAGCTCTACGACTGCAAGCATGGCGCCATCCTTCCTGGAGCCAAGATTGCAAGCCCGCAGTCGTCGTCGGACGGCACGGTCAAACGGACCTTCAAGAACACGACCGATGTCGCCAAATTCTACAAGAAGGAGTTCGGCCGCAACTCGCTCGATGGGCAAGGCATGGATCTGCTGTCTTCGGTCCACTACGGGCAGAATTACAACAACGCCTTCTGGAACGGTCAGCAGATGACCTACGGAGACGGCGACAACAACATCTTCATCGATTTCACAAAGGGCAATGACGTCGTCGCCCACGAACTGACCCACGGGTTGACCCAGTTCACCAGCCAGCTGGCCTACGCCAACGAGCCGGGCGGGCTCAATGAGAGTATGTCCGACGTGTTCGGGTCGATGTTCCGCCAGTGGCAGGCGAATCAGACGGTGGATAAGGCCGACTGGCTGATCGGCAGCGACATCATGGGCCCCGCGGCCAAGGCAAAAGGCTTCACTTGCCTGCGCGACATGGCCAATCCGGCAGCAAAACACGCGCTCGCGCCGCAGCCATCGCATTACTCGAAATATTCGCCGGGGATGGATCCGCACGTCAGCAGCGGCATTCCCAACAATGCCTTTTACCGGGCGGCGACGGCGATCGGTGGCAAGAGCTGGCAGAAAGCCGGCAAGGTATGGTTCCAGGCGCTGACCGGCTTTGGCCCGGCGCCGCAGCTGACCATGAAGCAGTTCGCCGACCGCACCCGTACGGTCGCGACGCAATTGTTCGCGGCGCAGCCGGCGGTCGCTTCGGCCATTGACAAGGCATGGGTCGCGGTCGGACTGTAGCCCTCGTGGCGCGCCGACCCGACGACAAACGCATCAAGATCGAGAAGCTCGGCGGGTTCGCCGGGTTCGGGAGCAGTGCGCATCTGCGCAGCGAAGGCGAGGTTGAACTCGAAAAATTGCCCGAACCTGACCGCGACAAGGTCGCGAAATTACTCGACCGTGACGCCAAGGACCATCCGTCCAGCCTCAGCCAGTTTGTCTATCGGCTGACCTGGGAAGAGGACGGCAAGGCCCGCTCGGTTGACGTCGGCGAGGACGAATTGCCGGCCAGCGTCGTCGCGGCGGTCAAGGATACACTGATCTAGCCGATTGGGCTTACCACTGCGGCCGCCGGCGGACGAACTGCTCGCGGCGGACTTCGCCCTCGATGATGCGGGTCTTAAGCTTCGCCTGGATCTGCGCCGCGCCATGGCCGTTCAGGCACACCAGGCGAGTGCCGCCGCCCGGCAGCGCTTCAATGACCGAGATCGCAATGTCCTTGGCGGTGCAATGCTTGACCACGTCCGCCTCGGTCATGGCGAGGTTGAAGGCGCGGCTCACGAGCGGATCCAAGCCGCGGCGAGTGGAGAAAGTAGAATCATGGGGAGGCTCCTGTGCGGCAAGCGGGAGCACAAGAGACTCTCAGCCATCGGCGCCTGCGATTGGGGCGAATGCCGATGATTGCGCGACCGTAGCACAGGCGGATTTGATAAGCCCGGATATTCGACCGGAGAATTGATTCTGCGCCGATCGAAGCGCATCCTTGGCGTGCTCGGTTGGGGGGAGGCAATCGCCATGACGAACCGGAACGCATTGGGGGTTATTGCGCTGACCACCCTGCTGGTGACCGCGGATTGCGGCAAGAAGACGCCGCCCGCCAACCAGGTCAGCGCGACCCAAACGGCCGAGGCGAACACCGGGGCCACGAACGAAGCGGTGCCCGAGGTCGGTGCGAATAGCGAAACCGCGCCGCCGACCCAGGAAGCCCCGACCGAGAACGACACGACGCCGGTCAAGAATCTGGTCGCGGCGCATAACGGCGGGGTCGAGCGGATCGGCCCGATGAAGCCGCCGACCGGTCCGGTCCGCGTCGCCGCGACGGGCGCGCTCGCCCGCTATGTCGACCTGCATCCGCGCGAGGTCGAGGCCGGGCGCAGTTTCCTCGGTGAGCCGGCGGTACGGCGGGCGATCGCGGCCAGCGTGCGCGATGCCGGCGTCAGGAGTTTCATCTACAATTACAACGGACCCGACGCGCCGATCGCCAAGACCCGGGGCGGACGCCTGATCGCCTGGGGCTGCGAGGCGCACAATTGCGGCTTCCACAATTGGGCGGTGTCGATCACCCCCGACGGATCGAGCGCCGAGGTCTGTTATTACCACGACGACGAGCGGCCCGACGGCAGCGCGACCTGGTACCTGCCGCGCCGCCGGACGGTGAGGCGCGCCGGGAACTGCCCGGACCAATAGGGGCACAATGCCGGTGCGTTAAGCTACCCCTTGTGGACCGGGCACTTGATGAAATGACCCTGCGCGTTGCGGCAGACCTTGGGCTTGGCCACGACCTTCGGCGCCGGACACTTCATGAACTTGCCATGCGCATCCTTGCACGGCGCGGCGAACGCCGGCGCGGCACCTCCGAGCAGGCTAATGGCGGCGGCCGCGAGCATCAACTTTTTCATGTCTTTCCTCTCCCTCGGCACTTGGGAGACGCGAGTGTAGCGTAAGCAGCCCGGCAGGGACGTGGCGGCGAGATTACAAAGCGAGTCATTTCACTGAAACCTCACAACTTGCTCATGCCCTTCACCGGTTGATCGGGCAGGTTATGCTTTCAACGTGACGGAAGGCGGGAGCATGGACATGGCGGCAAGGCTAGGCGCGAACCGGTCGTGGACGTACCGCGCGGGGGTCGCCAGCGCGCTGGCCACTGGGTTCGCGGTGGTGTGGACGACGGTGGTGCGCGACGACGGCAACGGCCTCGGTTTTTTGACGCTGGTGCTGGCGGCCGCGGTCAGTGCCTTCGCCGTCCGCGGACGGGCGGAGGGCCTGGCGCGGGCGATGCTTGGCGTGGCCGTAATCCAGGCCTTCGTCGGTCTGATGATCGCAACCGCGCCGTCGACCGAGCAGCCGCTTCGCGTGCTGTTGTTCGCGGGCGTATTCGTCGTGTTGTGGCTGGTCAGCGCCGGGTGTTTCTGGAAGGCGGCGCAGCGCTAGGCGGACATCGTCGGGCCGCTGAACAAGGCGTCGATCTCGCGCTGTTCCTGGTCGCTGAGTTCGGGCCGCCAAATGTCGAAGATCAGCAGTATGCGGTCCTCGTTGCTGTCGTTCCACGCCTCATGCTCGATGGTGTCGTCGAAGATCAGCAGCTTGCCTTCCTCCCAGTCGCGGACCTCGTTGCCGACGCGGAAACGGCAATTGGGCGGGACGATCAGCGGCAGATGGCAGACCAGGCGGGTGTTGTGGGTGCCGGTGTGGGGCGTAATACGGGCGCCGGGGCGGAGCAATGAGAACATCGCGGTCGGCGAATTGGCGATGCGCGGCATCGGCGCGCCCTGCAGCGCCGCCCAGGTGGCCGGGCAGCGGGCGATGACGTCGGGCGACTCGCGGCCGTTCTCGACCACGAACAAAGCGCTCCAGTCCTTGCTGTCGGCGAGTTGGTTGTCGTCGAGGCGGGGGCGGTTGGGATCGGCCTGGATGTACGGGCGGAAGCCGCCGGCGCCGGCGGCGAGGATCGGTGCGATCTCGGCCCGGATGGCGTCGGTCGCGGCTTCGATCGCCGGGGCCCAGGCGAAATCCGCGGGGTCGAAATATTGGATCTGCGGCAGGCCGGGAAAATAATAACCGGTCGGTTCCTGGACGAACACGCGCTTGCGCCCGGCGAGGATGTCGAGCGATTGCTGGAAGCGCGGGCTTCGGGTCGCGGCGGGGAGGCCGCGGGCGGCGAACAATGCCTCACGCTCGACCTCGAAACGCGCCTTGAGGGTGACGGCCGCGTTGTCGGCGCGCTGGACCTCGGCGGCGAGATCGCCGGGCAGGCGCTCGTCTTTGGCCGCGAGCAAGGCGCTGGTGTAGAAAGTGAGCGCGCCGATGTCGTCGCCCGCCGCGGCGCGGCAATCGGCCTTCATGATATGGCCGCGGATGGCGCGCGGTTCGAGCTTGAGCAATTGGTCGACCGCGGCTTCCTGGCCGGTGATGTCGCCGGCACCGTGACAGGCGGCGGCGAGCAGCAGCCACCCCTGGGCATTGGCGCGGCCGGTCGCGGTGACCTGGGCGAAGCGGTCGCGGGCGTCGGCGGCGCGGCCCTGCTGGAGCGCATCGACCCCGGCGCGGATCAGCTTCTCGGCGTCCTGGTTGGTCAGCTGCATCGCCCCTCTTTACGAATGCGCCGCGGCCGAAGGCAATCGGCGGGCAGCTCGGTGGCTCGACGTGAAAGTTTGCCAAGTTTGCTGCCCAGCGCGCGCAGGCGTGCGTGCGTGTACACGCACGCGCGAGGTCATTCGCTCGCCTCGCTCTGGTCGGCCTCGTCATCGTGGTCATCGTTGGGCCCCCTGTCTTCGACCAGATTGCCGTCCTGGTTGGGCGCGGTGATGGCAATGTTGAGCAACGCGTCGCCGAGCGCGTAGCGGCGGCGGTCTTCGTCGGGCGGCTGGGGCAGGACCTGGTCGATCCATTTGCCGAAGCGCGCCGGGCGCCGGTTGCGCAGCAGGAACATCGTCAGCCGCTCATCGAAGTAGCGCCATTCGCCGACCTGCTCGCCCTTGTAGAAAATCGGGCGCGGGACGCCGTTGAGCGAACGTTCGAGCGCGCTGTGCTCGACCCGGTCGAGCTGGCAGTCGAGCGCGACATCCCACGCCGCGCGAAAGCCCGCGCCGCATGGGCGATTGCGCAGTTCATAAGCGGCGGTGTCGGACATGCCGACGCGGCGGCAGGCCTCGTCGACGCACCGGGTTGCGGCGAGGGCCTCGATAAAGGCGATCTGGCGTTCCGCCGTCCAACCGTCGTGGCGCGGACGGAGCCGCGCGGGCTCGAAGGCAATGGGCGGCGTGGGGGCCGCGGGCGGGATTTGCGGTTCGGATGGAACGAGGGGTTGGTGGGCTGACATTGCTGCCTCCGGGGGAAAGGAGGCACTTCAGTTATCGCAGGGCGGGGGCTGTAGGAAAGCAAATAGGATTTCGCGTCCTTCGCTCAGCTCGCCGGCGCGCGCGGCGTTTTGCGGGCGCCTTCGGGCCATTGCAGGACCATCTCGCAGATCAGCAAAGGGCCGACCCACGACAGCCAGATGAAGGCGCTCTCGTCGATCGGGATGACGCGCGAGCCGATGCGGCAGAAGACGAACGACCAGACCAGCACGTAGCTGCGGATCATCCACTGGCCGTGGCTGACGAAGCGGCGATTGCGCGCGGCGCGCCAGCCCAAAGCGGCGAAGCACAGCCAGGCCGACGCGAGCATCAGCAGCGAGCCCGAGGTGCCATTGATCACCCCGGCCCCCGGCGCCCGGTGCGCGGCGCTCGACGAAATCACCATCGAGACGATCGCGCCGAATGCGCCGAACCCCAGATAGGCCCGGCCGACCCAGCGGTGCAGCGCATAATGGTCCTTGCGCGCGGCCAGATAGAGGTTGAGCCCGCCCAGAAACAGCATGCCGGTCCCGCCGACCATGTGCGCGAAGGTCAGCGCGAAATGGCCCTGGTGGCGGGGGATGTTGGACAGGGTCGCGACCGGCCAGGCGATCATCCACCACGCGACCGCGCCGCTGACCAGCGCGGCGGCGAGCAGAATGCCGTTGCGGGTCAGCCACAAGGCGCGCGGCTTGCGCGCAGGCCCGGCGTGTGAAGCCATCAGGATCGTCCCCCCGCGGGCTTTTTCGGGGAGATCGGGGACGGGGTCAATTGGGGCGGTGGAGGGGGTTTGCCCAAGGTTTTGTAGCTGACAAACTCCGGGACAGCGCTCCCGCAAGTGACCATAGATTCAGTATATCAGCCCGTGCTGGCCTTTCACGGCAAATCCCGTGATGCGGTTCGCGGCAAGAACCAGTTATTCGAAAACGTCGCCTTATACGAGAACGCCTTCGGAAAGACGAAAGCTAGGCATATCCTTTTCGCTTACGCCCTTTCGCGCGCGATTGACCGCATTCGATTGCGTCTCAAGGCAGAGGAAGCCGAGAAGGGCGAACTTATAAAATTAGATGACAAGCAGTTGCGTCTGCTTCGGAATCTCAATTTTAAACCATTCCTGATTGATGTCGTGGCCCGGCTTCTCGAAAGCATATGTGGGCACAAAATGGACGTTACAACCGTTGCGTTTAAGCCGGAGATTGCGAAGAAGAGTTTGACGGAACTAGAAGAATTATGGAGTCCAGTTGTGGACGCAGTCCTTCCGATTGTTTCCGTCCGCGTCGAGCCCGAAACATTCTTCCGGCTGCATAGTGACGCGGGCGATACATTCATCGTCGGTATGGCTGAGCGGCCGCAAAACGATGTAATCGAGCACGTCGTTGCTCCAGGCGAAGAACGCCCGAACCTTTTCCGGCGAATGCGGCAAGTTGACCCCTCCTACTGGTCGAGGAAGGAACGCATTTTCCTTGAACGTGACGGATGTTTCAGCTTCCTCAGCGCCTTCGCCTCGATCTGCCGGATGCGTTCGCGGGTGACGCTGAACTGCTGGCCGACTTCCTCCAGCGTGTGATCGGTGTTCATGCCGATGCCGAAGCGCATGCGCAGCACGCGTTCTTCGCGCGGGGTTAGCGACGCGAGGACGCGGGTGACGGTTTCCTTGAGGTTGGACTGGATCGCGGCGTCGACCGGGATGACCGCATTCTTGTCCTCGATGAAATCGCCGAGGTGCGAATCTTCCTCGTCGCCGATCGGTGTTTCGAGGCTGATCGGCTCCTTGGCGATCTTCATCACCTTGCGGACCTTCTCGAGCGGCATCGAGAGGCGCTCGGCGAGCTCCTCCGGGGTCGCTTCGCGGCCGGTCTCGTGGAGGAACTGGCGGCCGGTGCGGACCAGCTTGTTGATGGTTTCGATCATGTGCACCGGGATGCGGATGGTGCGCGCCTGGTCGGCGATCGAGCGGGTGATCGCCTGGCGGATCCACCACGTCGCGTAGGTCGAGAATTTGTAGCCGCGGCGGTATTCGAACTTATCGACCGCCTTCATCAGCCCGATGTTCCCCTCCTGGATGAGGTCGAGGAACTGCAAGCCGCGGTTGGTGTATTTCTTGGCGATCGAGATCACCAGGCGGAGGTTGGCCTCGACCATTTCCTTCTTGGCGATGCGGGCTTCGCGCTCGCCCTTCTGGACCATGTTGACGATCCGTCGGAACTCGCCGAGCGAAGTGCCGGTCGAGTGGGCGATGTCGCCGATCTCGTTGCGGATGCGGTCGACGCTCTCGCGCTCGGCGATGGCGAAGGCGGCCCATTTCTTGTCGGCCTTGGACGCGGCGTCGAGCCAGCTCTCGTCGAGCTCGCGGCCCATGTAGCTTTCGAGGAAGGCGCGGCGCGGGACCTTGTGGCGTTCGGCGAGGCGCAGCATCTGGCCGCCGAGCGCGGTCAGGCGGCGGTTGTGGCTGTACAATTGGTCGACCAGGAACTCGATCTTCGAGCCGTGGAACTGGACGCTTTCGACCTCGGCGGTGAGTTGCTCGCGCAGCTTCTGGTACTTCTTCTCCTCGGCGGCTGCGAAATCGCTGCCGGCGGCGAACGCCTCCATCCGGGTCGACTGGACCTTGGAGAATTTCTTGAACAGCGCGGTCATGGTCGCGAACTTCTCGAGCGCCTGGGGCTTGAGCGTCTCTTCCATCTGGGCGAGCGACAGCGTGTTGTCCTCGTCCTCTTCCTCGGCGACCGGGGCGGCGCGGCGCTCGACCATGTCCTCGTCTTCGTCCTCGGACTTGGCCTCGGGCTCGTCGGGAACCTCTTCCTCTTCCTTGATCGAGGGGCCGGCGGTCTTTTCGCTGATTTCGGCCTCGCCCGCCTCGTCGCCTTCCTCGCTCGCCGCGATCTGCTCGGCGGTCGGGCCCTTCGACAGCATGGCCTCGAGATCGAGGATCTCGCGCAGCTGCATGCGGCCTTCGTTCAAGGCATTGGACCAGCCGATGATCGCGTTGAAGGTGATCGGGCTTTCGCACAGGCCCCAGATCATGATGTCGCGGCCGGCCTCGATGCGCTTGGCGATGGCGATCTCGCCCTCGCGGCTGAGGAGCTCAACCGCGCCCATTTCGCGCAGGTACATGCGCACCGGATCGTCGGTGCGGTCGGTCGGCTCCTTCTTGACCGCGGCCGCGGGGCGCGGGCCGCCGTCGTCGAGCGGATCGACCTCGTCCTCGGGCTCGGCCTCTTTCTCTTCCTCGTCGTCGCCGCCCTCTTCGGACTCGACGACGGTCACGCCGCGCTCGGACAAGCGCGCCATGATGTCCTCGATCATCTCGTTCTGGTCGGCCGGGATCGCCGCGTTGATCTCGTCGATGGTGACGGTGCCGCGCTTTTCGGCGCGGGCCATCATCTTCTTGACCGACGCGTCGTTGAGGTCGAGCAGCGGGGCATCGCCCTCGTCAGCCGTGTCGAGTTCCTGGGGTTCGTTTTTTGCCATATTTCCGTGTCGCTTAATCGGTGCCGGCGAGGGACGCCAGCCTCTGTCTCAATCCTTGCTGCGCCTCGATGAGACGCTGCTGCTCAATCAAGGCCTCGTCGGTCAAATCCCGCATCAGCCGTTCGGTTGCGTCGACCAGGGCTTTCTCCACTTCCTCGGTCGCCGCGATAATCTCCACCGCCGCGGCCAGATCGCTACGAGCGCGGTCCGGGTCGCTGTCGCGTCGGGTGAAGGAAAAGCCCATAGCGCGAGGGGCGTTCCCGCCCGCCGCTTCGTTCGGTCCCAAGATAGTGCCTAGGGCGTCACGATCAAGCGTTGTACCGGCAAAGGCGGCGTTGACCAGCTCGTCGCGCATGCGGGAGGTGTCGCGGTCGGCGATCGGGAGCGAGGCGAGCTGCTCGCAATGGGCCGGCAATTCTTCGGGATAATTGGCAAAACCGAGGATCAAGGCGCGGGCGGTCGGGCCGTCGATGCCGCCGGCGGCGATGGCCCTGGCCCGGGCCCCGACCGGCGGTTCGGGCGGGGTCCAGCGGTCGTGCTTGAACGCGCCGCGGGCGAAGCGGGCGCCGCCGCGATCCTGGGAGCGAGCGGCGCGCTGGGGCGCAATCTCGGTCTCGAACCGCTGCAGCCACTGGTCGCGGTAAAGCTGGCGCAGCGCGGGGTCGGGGATGGTGTGGGCGTGGTCGAGCAGCCGCTGGCGGAGGCCGGCGCGGGCCTCGGGCGTGGTCAGCGGCGCGGCCTCGACCTCGTGCCGCCACAGGCGCGCGTCGAGCGGTTCCGGGCTGGCGAGGAGCGCCTCGAACGCCTCTTTACCGCCGGAACGGACGACATCGTCGGGATCCTGGCCGGCGGGGAGTTCGACAAACCGGAGAGTGCGGTCGGGGCCGATGTGGGGCAATGCGCGCAAGGCGGCGCGGATCGCGGCCTTGCGACCGGCGCTGTCGCCGTCGAAGCACAGGATCGGCGACGGATCGAGCCGCCACATGCGCTCGAGCTGGGCCTCGGTGACCGCAGTGCCGTTGGGCGCGACGACCTCGGAAATACCAGCGCGGTCGAGGCCAATCACATCCATATAGCCTTCGACCACGATCAGCCGCCCGGCCGTGCGGCTGGCGGCGGCGGCGCGGTCGATATTGTAGAGCGTACGGCCCTTGTCGAAGAGCGGCGTGTCAGGCGAGTTGAGGTACTTCGGCTCGCCGTCGCCGAGGATGCGCCCGCCGAACGCGATCACCCGGCCGCGCGCGTCGCGCACCGGGAACATCAGCCGCCCGCGGAAGCGGTCGTAAGACACCTTGTCACCTTCGTCGGGCTGGATCAGCATGCCGGTTTCGATGAGCTTGTCTTCGCCCAGCCTGGTGAGCCCACGCTTGAGCGCGTGGCGGCTGTCGGGGGCGAGGCCGAGGCCGAAGCGCTCGGTGGTCGCGGTGTCGATCCCGCGGCGCTTGAGATAATCGCGGGCGTCGGCCCCGGCGAGGCCGTTGAGCTGCTCGGAATACCATTTGGCGACCTCGCCCATGACGTCCGTCAGGCTCGACACGCGGTCGGCGCGCTCCCTGGCTTGCGGATCGGGGGCGGGAACGTCGAGCCCGGCCTTCGCGGCGAGCTCCTTGACCGCGTCCATGAACGGCATGCCGCGCTGGTCGGTGAGGAAGCGGATCGCATCGCCGTGCGCGCCGCAGCCGAAGCAATGGTAGAAGCCCTTGTCGTCGTTGACGGTGAAGCTCGGGGTCTTTTCGTTGTGGAACGGGCAGCACGCCTTCCACTCGCGCCCGGCGCGGAGCAGCTTGACCGTGGGCGCGATGACCGCGCTGAGCACGGTCCGCGCGCGCAATTCGTCAAGCCAGGCGGGGGAGAGAGTCATGGTTTGACCCTATGCCCGAATCGCCGCTTCGCAAGCATCGCCGCGTGAATTATCCACAGACTCAGAGGTTGATCGAGATTAACAAGTCGGCGTTCGCGAAAAATGTGAAAATTTAACGCGACGGGCAGCGGCTTGATTCGCAAGGATTCATTCTCGTCGTGCATCCCGCCGAATGGGGTTAATCTCCGCCCGTTTCGGACGCGGCACCACAAGATGCTGTGGCGGAACCATAGGAGGGGGTATATATGTTGACCAAGATCAGCGGGCTCGCCCGCGCTCTCTACATTCTGCTCGCGATTGTTACCGGGTTTGTCGCCTTGGGCGCGATGGATGTGGCGTTGGTGCTAGTTGTTCTCGGTCTGATCGCTGGCATCGCCATGACCAAGGACAATTATGTACCGGCCGCGGCGACGGCCCTTGCGTTGCCGATCATCGGCGCGGCCTTGGGCCATGTTCCGACCATTGGCGCACAACTCACCGCGGTTGCGACCAATCTCCAGATGGGCGTAGCCGGGGCGCTGGCCAGCGCGCTCGCCATCGTTCTGTACAAGCTGGTGATGGATGGCGTGATGGGACTGACCGGCAGTGGAACCACCGCCAAAGCCGCACACGCGTAACACCTGATTTACCGGTCTTGGGCTCCGCCGTTCGCGGCGGGGCCCTTTTCATGCCCTTAGGATAGCGCGGACCTGACCAGCGCGCTGGCTCGGGCCGGTTCGATCGAGCCGCCGAGCCGTTCCTTCACCAGCGCCATCACCCGGCCCATGTCCTTCATCGACGAGGCGCCGGTTTCGGCGATGATTGCGCGCACCGCGGCGTCGGCCTCGGCGTCATTCAACTGCTGGGGCAGGAAGCGCTCGATCACCGCGATTTCCGCTTCCTCGGTCGCGGCGCGGTCGGCGCGACCGTTGGTGCGGTAGATTTCCGCCGATTCGCGGCGCTGCTTGACCATTTTCTGGAGGACTTCGGTGACCAGCACATCGTCTTCGGGCGCCTTGTCCGACGTGCGCAGTTCGATGTCGCGGTTCTTGATCGCCGCCTGGATCAGCCGCAGCGTCCCCGTCGTGTCCTTGTCGCCGCCCTTCATCGCGGCGATCGTCGCGGTCTTGATGTCGTCTCTAATCATGGATCTGCCCTAACGAGCGAATTCCGGGCTGACCAGCCGTTGACCGGCGCGTTCAATGTCCGTAGCGGAAATGCCTTAGCGACATCGTTGTTTACCCGCTGACGGAAAGGCTCTTCCCGCCCATGGCCGACGCACGACCCTTGCCCGCGCCCCAACCCGAGGGCGCGACAGGAGTCATCATGTTCGCCGACGGCCGTACGGTGTGGGGCCGGGGCTTCGGGGCCGAGGGCGAAGCGGTCGGCGAGCTGTGCTTCAACACCAGCATGACCGGTTATCAGGAAGTGATGACCGACCCGAGCTACGCCAAGCAGGTCATCGCCTTCACCTTCCCGCACATCGGCAATGTCGGCGCCAATGACGAGGATATCGAGGCGGCGGACGCGCACGCGCTCGGCTGCCTGGTGCGCGAAGTGGTGACCGAGCCGAGCAATTATCGCGCGAACAGCGGCTTTGCCGAATGGATGCGGAAATTCGACCGGATCGGGATTGCCGGGGTCGACACGCGGGCGCTGACCCGTCTGGTGCGGCGCGAGGGGCCGCCGACGATCGCCTTTGCCCATAATGCACAGGGCAAGTTCGATCTTGAGGCATTGCAACGCAAGGCAGCGGCGTGGCCCGGGCTCGAGGGCATGGATCTCGCCAAGGAGGTCAGCCGGCTGCAGGTCGAGCGCTGGATCGGCGGCAAGTGGGCGTGGGGGCAGGGCTATGAACTCGGCGGCGAGGACGACAAGCGCCCGCATGTCGTGGCGGTCGATTATGGCAACAAGCGCAACATCTTCCGCTTGCTGGTTGAGGCCGGAGCGCGAGTGACGGTGGTGCCGGCGACGGCGACCTTCAACGAGATCATGACCCATGAGCCCGACGGCTTTTTCCTGTCGAACGGGCCGGGCGACCCGGCGGCGACGGGCGAATATGCGGTGCCGGTGATCCAGAAGATGCTGGAGACGAAGAAGCCTTTGTTCGGCATCTGCCTTGGGCACCAGATGCTGGCGCTGGCGGTCGGCGGGAAAACGTCGAAGATGTTTCAGGGGCATCGCGGGGCCAACCACCCGGTCAAGCGCCTCGCCGACGGCCAGGTCGAGATTACGTCGATGAACCATGGCTTCGCGGTCGAGCGCGAGGGCATGCCGGATAATGTCCGCGAAACCCACGTGTCGCTGTTCGACGACAGCAATTGCGGGATCGAACTGACCGACCGCCCGGCGTTCAGCGTGCAATATCACCCCGAGGCGAGCCCGGGGCCGCAGGACAGTTTCTATCTGTTCGAGAAGTTCGTGGGGGCGATGAAGTGAAAGCGATGGCTCTCTCCATTGTCGTTCCGGCTCTTTCCGCCTGTGCGACGGCGCCGGTGCTGCATACCGAAATGCAGCTCAACGACGTCGGGACGCGGTGCGGGTTCGCGCTGGGCGAGTTGATGCAGGACGAGAGCGAGAAACGGCTGCTGCTGATCGTCCGCAACACGCCGACGGCGCAACAGCGGGTGTGCGTCGCCCGCTGGGCCCGCGCCAACCATTTGAAGGCAGTATTCGTCCAGATGCAGTTTCCTAGCTGATGCCTAAGCGTACCGACATTTCTTGTATCCTGATCATCGGCGCGGGGCCGATTGTCATCGGGCAGGCGGCCGAGTTCGATTATTCGGGGAGCCAGGCGGTCAAGGCGCTGCGGGCCGAGGGCTATCGCGTGATCGTGGTCAATTCGAACCCGGCGACGATCATGACCGACCCCGATCTCGTCGGCGACAATGGCGCGACGTATATCGAGCCGGTCACGCCCGAGGTGGTGGCCAAAATCTGCGAGAAAGAGCGGCCCGACGCGATCCTGCCGACGATGGGCGGGCAGACCGCGCTCAACACCGCGTTGGCGCTGTTCAAGGACGGGACGCTCGACCGGCTCGGGATCGAGTTGATCGGGGCCAATGCCGAAGCGATCGAAAAGGCCGAGTACCGCCTGAAATTCCGCGAGGCGATGGACCGCATCGGGCTGGAATCGCCGCGGTCGGCTATCGCGCATAGCTTCGAGGAAGCGCTGACGGCGCTTGAGACGGTCGGGCTGCCGGCGATCATCCGGCCGAGCTTCACGCTCGGCGGGACCGGCGGGGGCATCGCCTACAACCGCGACGAGTTCGAGGCGATCGTCCGCGGCGGGATCGAGGCCAGCCCGACCGACGAAGTGCTGATCGAGCAATCGGTGCTGGGGTGGAAGGAATATGAGATGGAGGTCGTGCGCGACCGCGCCGACAATGCCATCATCATCTGCTCGATCGAGAATATCGACCCGATGGGAGTGCATACGGGTGACAGCATCACTGTCGCCCCGGCGCTGACGCTGACCGACAAGGAATATCAAAGGATGCGCTCGGCATCGATCGCGGTGCTGCGCGAAATCGGTGTCGAAACAGGGGGTTCCAACGTCCAGTTCGCGGTCGATCCCAAGACCGGGCGAATGGTGGTGATCGAGATGAACCCGCGCGTGTCGCGGTCGTCGGCGCTGGCGTCGAAGGCGACGGGGTTCCCGATCGCCAAGGTCGCGGCGCGGCTCGCGGTCGGTTACACGCTCGACGAAATCGCCAACGACATCACCGGCGGGGCGACCCCGGCGAGCTTCGAGCCGACGATCGATTATGTGGTGACCAAGATCCCGCGCTTCGCGTTCGAGAAGTTCAAGGGCGCCGAGGCTTTGCTGTCGACATCGATGAAGTCGGTCGGCGAAGTGATGGCGATCGGCCGTTCGTTCGCCGAAAGTTTGCAGAAGGCGTTGCGCGGGCTCGAAACGGGGCTGTGCGGGCTCGACCGGGTGCGCGAGCTTAAACTTGCCGACCGGTCGACGATCGAAAGCGCGCTGGCGCGGGCGACGCCCGACCGGCTGCTGGTCGCCGCCGAGGCGCTGCGCCAAGGCTTCACGGTCGAACGGATCAACGCCATTGCCGGCTTCGATCCGTGGTTTTTGCAGCGCTTGCAGGAGATCGTCGAGGCCGAAGAAGAGGTTCGGCTGAAGGGCCTGCCGAGCGACGCGACGGGCATGCGGCGACTGAAGGCGATGGGCTTTTCCGACGCCCGGCTGGGGCAATTGTCGCTGCGCTCGGTCGAGGTCGACCGGGCGATGAGCGAGAAGACCGCGCGCGGCTCGGGCGTGGTCCACGACGCAATGAAGGCGATGACCGGCGGCGTGACCGAAGCCGAAGTGCGCGCGCATCGGCAGAAGCTCGGCGTCAATCCGGTGTTCAAGCGCATCGACAGCTGCGCCGCCGAATTCGATGCAGCCACGCCGTATCTGTATTCGACCTACGAAGCGCCGTTGTTCGACGCGCCCGAGGACGAGGCCGAGGTCGAGGACAAGCGCAAGGTGATCATCCTCGGCGGCGGCCCGAACCGGATCGGACAGGGGATCGAGTTCGATTATTGCTGCTGCCACGCCGCGTTCGCGCTGCGCGAAGCCGGGCTGCAGACCATCATGGTCAATTGCAACCCGGAGACGGTATCGACCGACCCGGACACGTCCGACCGGCTCTATTTCGAGCCGCTGACCGGCGAGGACGTGCTCGAAATCGTCCGGCGCGAGGCTGAGAAGGGCGAATTGCTGGGGGTGATCGTCCAGCTGGGCGGACAGACGCCGCTGAAGCTCGCTGCCGAGCTCCAGGCGGCCGGGGTGCCTATCCTGGGCACGTCGCCCGACAGCATCGACTTGGCCGAGGATCGCGAGCGGTTCGCGGCGCTGGTCGCCAAGCTCAAGCTGAAGCAGCCGGCCAATGGCCTCGCGCGGAGTCGCGACGAGGCGCTGTTGGTCGCCGAGCGGATTGGCTATCCGGTGCTCCTGCGCCCGTCCTACGTGCTCGGTGGGCGGGGCATGGAAGTGGTCGAAGGGCCGCAGCAGCTCGATTATTATATCGCGACTGCGGTTGCGGTGTCGGGCAACTCGCCGGTGCTGATCGACCGCTATTTGCGCGATGCGATCGAGGTTGATGTCGATGCGATCTGCGACGGGACTGACGTCATCGTTGCCGGAGTGCTGCAGCATATCGAGGAAGCGGGGGTGCATTCAGGCGACAGCGCCTGCTCGATCCCGCCGCACAGCCTGAGCCCGGAGACGGTGCGGGAGATCGAGCGGCAGACCCGCGAGCTGGCGCTGGCGCTCAAGGTCAAGGGGCTGATGAACGTCCAGTTCGCGGTCAAGGAGGACGAGGTTTATCTGATCGAGGTCAATCCGCGCGCCAGCCGGACGGTGCCGTTCGTCGCCAAGGCAATCGGCCGGCCGGTGGCCAAGATCGCGGCGCGGGTGATGGCTGGCGAGCCGCTGGCCGGGTTCGGGCCGATCGGGCGCGACCTCAATTACGTCGCGGTCAAGGAATCGGTGTTCCCCTTCGCGCGCTTCCCGGGGACCGACCCGGTGCTTGGACCGGAGATGAAAAGCACCGGCGAAGTCATGGGAATTGATAAGGATTTCAATATCGCGTTCGCCAAGTCGCTGATCGGGGCGGGGATGATCCTGCCGCAGAAGGGTACGGCGTTCGTGTCGGTCAAGGACGCCGACAAGGACAATATCGTGCCGGCGGTCGAGAAAATGGTCGAGCTCGGCTTTGCCGTCATCGCCACGGGCGGCACGGCGGCGCACCTCCAGGCCAAGGGGCTGCCGGTCGAAACCGTCAACAAGGTCGCGCAAGGGCGGCCGCATATCGTCGACCGTTTGCTCGATGGCGACGTCGATATCGTGTTCAATACGACGGAGGGCTGGCAGTCGCTGAAGGACAGCCATTCGATCCGCACCACGGCGCTGACGCGCAAGGTGCCGTACTTCACGACGGCGGCGGCGAGCCTGGCCGCGGGACGCTCGATTGAGGCGCTGCGCGGACACGCGCTTGAAGTCGCCTCGCTACAATCCTATTATTCCGCTCCCGGAGACTAAGGCTTCCACACACATTTTGTCCCCTTTGCGCGCCAATGGCCGCGCCGAGGCAGGGTTTTGAAAAGGGTTTGAACATGGCGAGTGCCGACAAGGTACCGATGCTGCAGGAGGGCTTTGACCAGCTCACTGAAGAGCTCAAGCGGCTGCGCATCGAGGAGCGTCCGGCGATCGTCGAGGCGATCGAGGCGGCGCGCGCGCACGGCGATCTCAGCGAAAACGCCGAATATCACGCGGCCAAGGAGCGCCAGGGGCACGTCGAGGCGACGATCGCCGACCTCGAGGACCGGCTGAGCCGGGCGATGGTCATCGATCCGACCACGCTGTCGGGCGACAAGGTGCTGTTCGGGGCGACCGTCACTTTGGTCGACGAGGACAATAAAAAGGTGAAATACCAGCTGGTCGGACAGACCGAAGCCGATGCCAAGGTCGGACGGATCAGTTACAATTCGCCGCTCGGGCGCGCGCTGATCGGCCGCCAGGCGGGCGAAGAGGTCGAAGTCTCGGCGCCAGGCGGCGATCGCTCTTACGAGATCAAGAAGATCGAATTCGTCTGAGTTCGGCGCTCCTGTGAACCGAATTCCGCGTACGGCGACGGTCGCGATCATGGCAGTTACGGCGCTGGCCTGGCTGATTACGATTGCGCTCGGACTCGGCGATCAGGCGGCGCAGGCGATGGGTTTCATTCCGGCGCGGCTGAGTGGGACTCCGGTGTCGTGGGCGGCGCTGCCGGCTTTCCTAACGCCGCTTAGCGCGACCTTGGTGCATGCCAATCTGCTGCACATCGGCTTCAATCTGCTGATTTTCGTGTGGTGCGGGAGCAACGTCGAGCGCGTGTTAGGGCGCGGTCCGTTGATTCTGATCTATTTCGTGGGAGGTTATGCGGCTGCTGCCAGCCAGTGGCTGGTCGGTCCCCAAAGCACCGTACCGATGATCGGCGCCAGCGGCGCGATCAGCGCGGTGATGGGCGCCTTCGCGCTCAGTTTCGGACGGGCCAAGATGATCACCCGTTCGGCGCGGCTCAACCGCTGGATCAACATCGTCTGGCTGATGGTCACCTGGGTCGTGCTGCAGGTGCTGGTCGGGTTCACTGCCGGCGCGCAGGGCTATTTGCTCGCGACCCCGGCGCACATTGGCGGCTTCCTCGCAGGACTGCTGATCCAGCGTCCGCTACTGCTCTGGAAGTACCGCTCGGCTTAGGGTTGGGCCGGCTGTTTCGGTCGCTCGAGGCCGGGAATACCATCGCCGTCGGGTTCAAGCAGGCGGTGGAGGTGGACGATCACGTATTTCATTTCGGCATCGTCGACCGTGCGCTGAGCCTTGCCGCGCCACGCATCTTCGGCCGCGGCATAGCTGTCGTAGACGCCGACGAGGTCGATGCTGCTCAAATCGGCAAAGTCGAGGCTGCGCGGATCCTTGACCCGTCCGCCGAATACCAGGTGAAGCTTGCTCATGGCTCCCTTGCTAGCAGGTTTCGCCGCGGATTTTAACGTCAGCGCTGGGTTTTTGCTGCGTCGAGCGCCGCCTGGCCCGAGGCCTTGGCGGCATCGGTCACGCCTTGGAACAAGGAGCGGATGGTTTCCTCGCCCTTGTCGCGAGTGATGCCGAGCTCGTTGAGCCGGCCGCTGCCGGTCTCGCGCGCCGCATCAATCGCCGCTTTGGCGGTCTTGCGCACTCGGCGCACGGTCGGGCGCAAGGCTTCGGTCTCAGCCTTGGTCCGGGGGAGCAACGCAGCAATCAGCGCGCCCGCGGCGGCCACGCCGGCCAGTGCGACCAATGGCGCTCCCTTGAGCGTGCCGGTGGCCTTGCGCCCGGCGTCGGCGACGCCGTCACGAGCGCTGTCGTATGCTTCAATCGCGCGTTGGCGAGCCGTTTCCGCGAAGCTGGTCTCGTCCTTGTCGGTCATGCAGGAATCTCCGTCTTGTCGGTTCTGGGGCTCGCTTTGCGCGGCCTGCTGGCTTTGGGCTTAGGTTTCTCGGCCTTGGGTTTGCCCTTCACCAGCTTGCTCGCGAGATTCAACAGCGGCCCGCGGGCAAGAAACAAGGCAATTGCGGTAGCCACGCCGGTGGCTGCGACCGGTCGCTTGGCGACTGCGTCGACCGCGTCCTCGGCCACGTCCGCGCCCTTCGATTTTGCCGCTTCCCACGCATCGCGCGCGAGATGCGACGGTTCGAACCTCTGCTGCATGTGCTTGAACGCGCCGAGCAGGTCGTCGAAGGTCGCGAACAGCCGCGCGCGGGCATGATCGGCCCGCTGCCGAGCTTCGGCCACACTGAGCGGTTCGGCGGTCACAGGATGGCCCTCAAGCGGATGACGCCGATCCAGCCGAGCAAGGCGGCGAGACCGGCCAGGATGGCGAATGCAAGCAAGCCGGCGAAAAGCGCCGGCATGTAGGCGTTGAGCGCGAAGAACAGGCCGATCGCAAGGGCGCTGAGCGAGGCAATCGCGAGCAAGACGGCTACCGCGAACAGGATGCCCGGCAGAATCAGCGCCCGGGCCTTGGCCCCGGCGATTGCCTTGGCGACCTCGACCTCCGCCATCGCATAGGCTTTTCCGTCGTCGACCAGCTGGCCGACAATCTCGCCGATCGGACGCTCCGATCCCGGTGCGGGGTCAGTCTTTTTGAGCATCAATCCTCGTCATCGCCGTCCTTGGCGAGACCGGTCTTGAGCAGACGGGCGAGGACGAAACCGACCACGGCCGCGCCAGCGAGGGCGAGCCCGGGCGAGTTGCGGACGAAGTTGCGGGTATCCTCGATCAGCTCGTCGGGGTTCTTTTCGGCGATGGCGTTGGCGGTGTTTTCGATCGCCGACGCGGCGCGGCGCGCATAATCGCCATATTCGGGGCCAAGGCGTTCCTCGATCCCCGGCGCGGTATCGCCGACCAGCTTGGAAACGTTGGCCAGCGCTTCGGCAGAGCGTTCGAGCCCCTGGCCGACCAGTCCACGAGCTTTCTCGCCGGCCTGACTCGACAATTTATCGGCGCCGCTGCGGACCCGGTCGGCGAGGCGGCTTTCGGCGGCCGTAACCTCGCGTTCGGGCTTAAGTCGGGTGACCGTCGGCTTCGACGCGCCGTCGATGACCTTGTCGGTACCCTCGGGCAGATCGGCGGTGTCTTTGGCAGCCATGGTCGTTTCTCCTTCACCGACTCAACCCGGACCCGTCGGCCTTCGTTCCGGGCGTCGAGGCGAAAGTTGCACGCCTTGGCCCGCCGTTTATTAGGTCGCCGAAGATATCGTTCATTTCCTTCCTGAAACAAGGCCCGCCATGACCGCCATCTCCCGCATTCACGCGCGCCAGATCCTCGACAGCCGCGGCAACCCGACGGTCGAAGTCGATGTGACCCTGGCCGACGGCAGCCTGGGCCGCGCGGCAGTGCCCTCGGGCGCGTCGACCGGGGCGCATGAAGCGGTCGAGCTGCGCGACGGCGACAAGAGCCGGTGGGGCGGCAAGGGGGTCGAAAAAGCGGTCGCTAACGTCAATGGAGAGATTGCCACGGCGGTTGCGGGCCAGGATGCCGACGACCAGGCTGCGATCGACCGGGCGCTGATTACGCTCGACGGGACCCAAAACAAGGCCCGGCTCGGGGCGAACGCGATCCTCGGCGTCAGCCTGGCGACCGCCAAGGCCACCGCGAACTCGCTGGGCATGCCGCTCTATCAATATCTCGGCGGGGCCGAGGCCAATCTGCTCCCGGTGCCGATGATGAACATCCTCAACGGCGGGGTGCACGCCGACAATGGTATCGATTTCCAGGAATTCATGGTGATGCCGGTCGGTGCGCCGAGTTTCGCGGAAGCGCTGCGCTGCGGTGCGGAGATTTTCCATGCGCTCAAGAGCGCGCTGCACGGCGCCGGCCTGTCGACCGCGGTCGGCGATGAAGGCGGCTTTGCGCCGGCCATCCAGAACAGCCGCGAAGCGCTCGATTTTGTTGAAAAAGCGGTCAGCGCCGCCGGCCACCGGCTCGGCGATGACGTACTTCTCGCGCTCGATTGCGCGGCGAGCGAATATTTCAAGGACGGCGTTTACCGGATGATCGGCGAGGGCAAGATGCTCTCGTCTGCAGACAATGCCGATTTCCTGACCGAACTTGCCACGGCCTATCCGATTGCGTCGGTCGAGGATGGGATGGCCGAGGACGATTGGAACGGGTGGAAGCTGTTGACCGAGCGATTGGGCCACCGGGCGCAGCTGGTCGGCGACGATCTGTTCGTCACCAATGTCACCCGGCTCGAAAAGGGCATCGCCGACGGCATCGCCAATTCGATCCTGATCAAGGTCAACCAGATCGGGACCCTGACCGAGACAGTCGAGGCGGTGCGGTTGGCCCAAGCCAACGGCTATACCGCGGTGATGTCGCACCGCTCGGGCGAGACCGAGGATGCGACCATCGCGGATCTCGCGGTCGCGCTCAATTGCGGGCAGATCAAGACCGGCAGCCTGGCGCGGTCGGACCGGACGGCGAAGTATAACCAACTGTTGCGGATCGAGGAGGAATTGGGGGCGTCGGCATGTTACGCGGGCCGGGCGGCGATCAGGGCGCATCGGCCGACCTAGCGGCCGACCACGAACCTCGCGATCGGCACCCACCGCGGTGAATGATAGATGATCGTCGTCGCCACCTATCCGGCAAGGATCGCCGGGACCGCAATTTCATAGACGCGGTGGAGCCGCCCCCGCGTTAGCCAATCATAACCAAGCGCGCCGGCCAGCAACACGCTTGTTCCGGCGTAGGTGTAGATCAGCATTCCAGCGTAGCCGTCACCAAACTGGTTATAGAGGGCGGTTCCCCACCAACGCCCATAGGCCGCGCCGACGATGACAGTGGTAGCCAGCACAATTAGGCGCTTGTGCGCCGGAGGGTTCTTGCGCGCCGCAATCGCGCAAGTCGCCAGGGTCGTGAACGCGATCACATAAAAGATCGCGATGATGAAAAATCCCCGCTCGTTGGGATCGGCGGAGCGGAAACGCTGGCTATAGATCTCCGAAAGAAATGCGCTGATCGCCATGAGCGGAATGAGACCGATGGCGGTCGGGCCAAGCTTCATGTGCAGCTGCGGCCGACGGATGCGGATGAGCGCGATCTGGGCGGTCAGCAGCGCCATCCAGGTGCTGAACGCCAGCGCGTGGACCTGGAGGACCAGCGGGGCAGGATAATCGGCGTGACCCTGGTAGCGCAGCATGACCGCGGGCTTGAAACCCATCACTACGCCGAGCCAGCATAAGGCAAGAAAGGCGAGGAAGAAGTTGCGGTCCCACTTGTGGTAGGCAATGAAGCGGCGGCGGCCGGGGATGGTGGGCGCCGCCGGCATGGCAATTTCGGCGGCTGGATCCATCGGCGTTGTCCCCCCTGACCGAATGGATAGCATGGCGCCGAAACGACTCCCAGAGGAGTCGTGAAGCGGCGCAATCCACAGGCTTATCCTCGCTTTTTCCGCGAAATATCCACCAAATCATTCATTTGGGCTTGCCTTCATGACGTCGTCGTGATTCTCTCGCCTAGCGATGAGGGGCGGTGAACGAATTTTCGAATTGATCCGACGTTCGGCGATGCCGGCGCTGGCGCTGGTCGTCGTCGGCACTTTCGCCGCGCATGCGGTCGCCGGGCCTAACGGCCTGCTCGCCTGGGGCGGCTATCATCGCGCGCTGAATGAGCGGAAGGCCGAACTGGCCCAGCTGCGCCAGGAAAAGGCGCAATTGCGGCATCATTCGGTGCTGCTCGACCCGAAGAAGGCCGATCCCGATATGGCCGACGAGCTGGTGCGCAAGGACCTCGGGCTGGTGCGGCAGGACGAAGTCATCGTTCCGCTCGACTAGTTGCCGCGTGCGGCGCGCTTACTTATAGACCCGCCGGCCTACCCCAAGAGAGAGATCGCCGTGGCGCGTCCCGCGAAGAAAGCTTCCGTTCCAGCCGCTCCGAAGGCAGCCGCCGACATTCTGCGGCCGCCGGCCCCCAAGCGCTGGAAGCCGTCGAAGGACGAGCTGATGAAGCTCTATCGCGAGATGCTGCTCATTCGCCGCTTCGAGGAACGGGCAGGGCAGCTGTACGGGCTCGGGCTGATCGGCGGTTTCTGCCATTTGTACATCGGCCAGGAAGCGGTCGCGGTCGGCCTGCAGTCGGCGATGACCGTCGGCAAGGACAGCGTCATTACTGGCTATCGCGACCACGGGCACATGCTGGCGTACGGCATCGACCCCAAGGTGATCATGGCCGAGCTGACCGGGCGCGAGGCCGGGATTTCCAAGGGCAAGGGCGGATCGATGCACATGTTCAGCGTCGATCACGGCTTTTACGGCGGGCACGGCATCGTCGGAGCGCAGGTGCCGCTCGGCACCGGGCTCGCGTTCAAGCACAAGTATAGCGAGGACGGCGGGGTCTGCCTGACCTACATGGGCGACGGCGCCGTCAACCAGGGCCAGGTCTATGAGGCCTTCAACATGGCCAAGCTGTGGAACCTGCCGGTGATCTACGCGATCGAGAACAACCAATATGCGATGGGCACCAGCATCCAGCGCTCGTCGGCCGAGCCCGATCTGTACAAGCGCGGCCAGGCGCATCGCATCCCCGGCCTGCAGGTCGACGGGATGGACGTGCTCGCGGTGCGCGGCGCGGCCGAGGTCGCGCTCGAGTGGACCCGCAGCGGCAAGGGACCGATCATCGTCGAGTTCATGACCTATCGCTATCGCGGCCATTCGATGTCCGACCCGGCGAAATACCGGACACGCGAGGAAGTGCAGGGGGTGCGCGAGCATAATGACCCGATCGACCATGCCGCGGCGGAGCTGGAAAAGCTTGGCGTCAAAGACGAGGAATTGAAAGCGATCGACAAGGAAATCAAGGATATCGTCGTCGCGGCTGCGAAGTTTGCTGAAGACGCGCCTGAGCCCGGCCCGGCCGAGTTGTACACCGACGTGCTGGTGGAGAGCTACTGATGCCGACCGAGCTCAAAATGCCCGCTTTGTCCCCGACGATGGAGGAAGGGACGCTGGCCAAATGGCTGGTCAAGGAAGGCGATGCGGTGAAGTCGGGCGATATCCTGGCCGAGATCGAAACCGATAAAGCGACGATGGAATTCGAAGCGGTCGACGAGGGAACGATTGCCAAGATTCTGGTGCCAGAGGGCACCGACGGCGTGAAGGTGGGTGCGCCCATCGCCTTGCTTGCTGGGGACGGGGAAGCGGTGAGCAGTGCCGCGGCCGCTCCGGCCGAGCCGGCTAAGGCCGAAGAACCGGAAATTCCGGAGCCGGAAGGGCAGGCCGAGGAGGCGACGCCGACCCCGCACGTGTTCGAAACCGCGGCGCGCGAGCTGGTTGCCGACGTCGCCGCGACCCGCGACGAGCCCGAGGTCCCCGACGGCACGCCGCTGGTCACAATGACCCTGCGCGAGGCGCTGCGCGACGCGATGGCCGAGGAAATGCGCCGCGACGAGCGCGTATTCGTGATGGGAGAGGAAGTCGCCGAATATCAGGGCGCCTACAAGGTCACCCAGAATCTGCTCCAGGAGTTCGGGGCCAAGCGCGTGGTCGATACGCCGATCACCGAATATGGCTTCGCCGGGCTCGGTGCCGGCGCGGCGATGGGTGGCCTGCGGCCCATCGTCGAGTTCATGACCTTCAATTTCGCCATGCAGGCAATCGACCACATCATCAATTCGGCCGCCAAAACCAATTACATGTCGGGCGGGCAGATGCGCTGTCCGATCGTGTTTCGTGGGCCTAACGGCGCGGCCGCGCGCGTCGCCGCCCAGCACAGCCAGAATTACGGCAGCTGGTATGCGAGCGTGCCGGGGTTGGTGGTGATCTGCCCTTACAGCGCGGCCGACGCCAAAGGGCTGCTCAAGGCCGCGATTCGGACCGACGACCCGGTCGTGTTCCTCGAGAATGAGCTGCTCTACGGCCAGCACTTCGACGTGCCGCAGCTCGACGATTACGTACTGCCGATCGGCAAGGCGCGGATCGTGCGTCCCGGCAAGGACGTGACCATTGTCAGTTACTCGATCGGCGTCGGGGTCGCGCTCGAAGCCGCGCAGGAACTGATGGGGCAGGGCATCAACGCCGAGGTGATCGACCTGCGCACGCTGCGCCCGCTCGACAAGGCGACGGTGCTGGAGAGCCTCAAGCGGACCAATCGGATGGTGGTGGTCGAGGAAGGATGGCCGACCTGCTCGATCAGCTCGGAGATTATCGCGATTGCGATAACCGAGGGCTTCGACGATCTGGACGCGCCGGTGCTGCGGGTGACCGACGTCGACGTGCCCCTGCCTTATGCCGCCAACCTCGAGAAAATGGCACTGATCAAGGCGAGCCAAGTGGTCGAGGCGGTGAAAGCGGTCACCTATCGCTGAGCGCAAGCTCGACCACGACCGAGCGGTCGCGCTGGAGCAAATGCCGGCGCGAATCCGGTCTGCTTTCAAAGCTTTGTGGAACCTCGATCTCGCGCTGGCCGACGTTGTCGCGACCCGTACGGATACGAACCTCGCGGTGATCCGCCTCGCTTGGTGGCGCGAGAGGCTCGATGAGCTCGATCAAGGTGCCGCGCCACCGGCTGAGCCGCGACTGCGAAACGTTGCGCGAGAATTGATCGCACGTGGCGTCACCGGTGCCCATTTATTGCGCCTCGAAGACGCGTGGCTGCCGCTGCTCGATCCGTTGCCCTGGGGCGAACGGCAAGCCGAGGGACTGAGGCTACGCGGGCGGGTGCTGTTCGGCATCGGGGCAAACTTGCTGGGCGGCGACCCGCGCGATGCGGAGCCCGCAGGCGCCTTGTGGTCGCTCGCCGACGGTGCGGATCATTGTAGCGATCCGGAGTCGCGAGAGTTTTTGCTCGGTAAGGCTCGGGGGATCGAACTTTCCACCAAGTCGCCCCGGACGTTGAGGCCGCTTACTGTGCTGGCCGCGCTGGCCGCCTACGATCTTGGGCACGAGGGAGTCGGGGTCAGGCGAGTTGCCATCGCTCTGGCGCATCGGTTGTGGGGCAGGGTTCCGCGCCGAAGTTGACAGATGCCGCTCCGATGTGGACGACGGTCGCGCCGAATCTCCAATGAATGGAGGTTCCCCATGGCCCGTTTTCTCGCCGGCGCCGCGGTTTGTTTCATGCTCCTGACTGGCGCTTTCCTGATGTGGCAGTCGCGCGCCGAGCGCGGTCCCGGCTTGCCCGCCGCTCCAGCGCCTCGCCTGGCGGGCGGGCCGTTGAGTGCGCCGCTCGAAGCGCCCGAGGCGAGCGCCAAGAGCCGGGAGGAGAAGAGGTTTTCGCGCGCCGACAAGAACAAGGACGGCAGGATCGAGTCCGAGGAGATATTCGGCGCGCGGCGCAAGGCGTTCGCCAAGCTCGACACCAACGGCAACGGCGCTCTGTCGTTCGACGAATGGGCAGCGAAAACGATCGACAAGTTCAAGGGCGCCGACGCCGACAAGTCAGGCTGGCTGACCGCAGCGGAATATGCGACGACCGCACCGCCGCCGCCCAAGCATCCGGCCAAGTGCCAGTGCCAGCGGGAGGCTGTCCCCGAAGTGGCGGAGAATTAGGTTGCCGCGACGAACGTTACGCCTAAGACATTAAGATGAGCCTGAAATCGCTGACTTACACGAGCCTTGCAGCGCTCGACTTGCAGCCCGCGGACCTCGAAGCCATCCATCGCACGGCGCGTGAGATCAACGCGCTCGAAGGCGTCACCGGTATATTGATCTACAACGGAATCCACTTCCTGCAGGTGATCGAGGGCGCGCCCAATGCGATCGACGACCTGGTCGAGCGGTTGCGCCGCGACCCGCGACACAGCGGGCTCGAGATCCGTGACGAGCATGCCGCCGAGCAGCGCACTTTCCCCGACTGGTCGATGGAATTGGTGCGGGTCAGCGCGAGCTATTTCGAAGCCCGGGACACGATCCTCGATCGCCTGCCGCAGGATATTGCCGCGCAATTGCGCGATCGGGTGATCCGCATGACCGAGGCGATTTCCCGCAGCTAGGCCGGCTCGGCGACTTTCGTCGTTTCGAGCCAAGTGGCGAACGCGGCCCGGGCGCGATCGGTATACGCTTTCTTGCGATCGGCCTTCTTCGCGCGGGTGTCGGGCGGGGGCATTAGCCCGAAATTGACGTTCATCGGCTGATAAGTTTCGGCGTCGGCGCCACCGGTGATGTGCGCCAGCAACGCCCCGAGCGCAGTCTCCACCGGCGGGGGAGCCATGACCTCACCGCGGAGCTCGGCCGCAGCAAAGCGGGCGGCGAGGATCCCGACCGACGCGCTCTCGACATAGCCCTCGCAGCCGGTGATTTGGCCGGCGAAGCGGATATTGGGTTTCGACTTTAAGCGGAGTTCGCTGTCCAGCAGCCTCGGTGAATTGATGAAGCTGTTGCGGTGGATGCCCCCCAATCGGGCGAATTCGGCATTCTCGAGGCCCGGGATCGTGCGGAAGATGCGGACCTGCTCGCCATGCTTCAGCTTGGTCTGGAAGCCGACCATGTTCCACAAGGTGCCGAGCGCATTGTCCTGGCGCAGCTGGACCACGGCGTAGGGCCAGCGCCCGGTGCGCGGATTGTCGAGGCCGACCGGCTTCATCGGCCCGTGGCGCAGGGTCTCGGGACCGCGCTCGGCCATCACCTCGATTGGCATGCAGCCTTCGAAATAGGGCGTGTCCTTCTCCCACTCCTTGAACGGCATCTTTTCGCCGGCGTTCAGCGCGGCGATGAAATCTTCGTACTGCGGCTTGTCGAGTGGGCAGTTGACGTAATCCTTGCCGCCCTTGTCCCACCGCGCGGCCATCCACGCGATGTCCATGTCGATGCTGTCGCGGTGAACGATCGGGGCGATGGCGTCGAAGAAGGCCAGCGCGTCCTGGCCGGTTTCGGCGGCGATCGCGGCGGCGAGCCCCGATCCGGTCAGCGGGCCGGTGGCGATGATTGTCGGATGATCGGGCAACGCATCGATCCGTTCGCGGATGATGGCGATGTTGGGGTGGTCCGTGACCGCGCGGGTGACTTCCTCGGCAAATTTCTCGCGGTCGACCGCGAGCGCCGAACCGGCGGGCACACGGTGCTGGTCGGCCGAGCGCATGATCAGCGAGCCGAGGTCACGCATTTCCTGGTGGAGCAGGCCGACCGCATTGCGTTCGGCATCGTCGCTACGAAAGCTGTTCGAGCAGACCATTTCGGCGAGGCGGTCAGTTTCGTGCGCCGGGGTCGAATCGCCGCCACCGCGCATTTCGCTGAGGCGGACATGGAGGCCAGCCTCGGCCAGCTGCCACGCTGCCTCGCTGCCGGCGAGGCCGCCACCGATAATTTGAACATCGAAACTCATATGGGGCTGTTAGTCCGGTGCCGTCGCGCTATCCAGTCGCAATCAAACGTGGGAACCGTGCCTTGGCTGGCCGGTTTCTGAGCCGCAAGGCGTTGAGTTTCGGGAGAGATTACATGAGGAAACTGGCAATCCTGGTCGGTGGAAGCGCGCTCTTAGTCAGCTGCCAGACCCCGCTGCCACCGCCACCGCCGCCCGAAGCCGCTCCGATGATCGATCCCAACAATCCGTTGTTCGCGCCGGCCTTCATGGCCCAGGCGGCAAGCGGCGATCAGTTTGAGATCCAGTCGAGCCAGCTGGCGCTGCAGATGTCGGCCAATCCCGCGGTGCGCAATTTCGCCAACATGCTGATCGCCGACCATGTCCGGATGAGCCAGGCGCTGGCCGCGGCGGCGACCGCGGCGCGGCTGAGCCCGCCCGCACCGGCGCTGCTTCCGGCGCAGCAAGCGACGCTCGACCAGCTGCGCACCACGGGACCCAATTTCGACGCGGCGTTCCGCAGGGTGCAGATTCGCGCTCACGAGCAAGCGCTCCAGCTGATGCAGAATTACGCGGCGGGTGGCGATGTGCCGGTGCTGCGCAATGCCTCCCAGCAGGCGATTCCGATCATTCAGGCGCACCTTGTCCAAGCGCAGGCGTTGAGCGTGGCAACGGCGCCGCCGCCACCGCCGCCGCCTTCGCCCCGGCAGCCTGGCGAACGCGGTTAGGGATCAAACGGCGGGCAGCTCGGCCCGCTGATTGTTGAGCAGCGCCTCGATGTCGGGGATCGGGCGCCCGCTCATTTCCTTGTTGAGGGTGAACATCAATCGCCGCTCGACCTCCTTATGAAGGCTCTTCTTGATCATACCGAGCGCCTTGGGTGGGGCGACGATGGCGAGGGCGTCGAAATCGTTGCGCAGCGCACGCGCCTTCAGTTCGTCCGCGGCGTCCTTGATCCAGCGGTCCTCTTCCTGCTGCTGGAAGTCGGTTTCTTCATAGGTGCTGTGCCCGTAGCCGAAGCTTTGTTGGGTCGTCCCCGGAGCGTCGGTTCGTAGATCGCCATTCTTGCGGTCGGCCCGGGCGTCGTGCGCCTCGGTCCTCAGGTCGATCTGCTGCTCGTCACCGGTGTTGCGAAAGAACAGCATCTTGCGGCCGTCGGCGACCAGAACCAGCGCATTGTGGGGCAGGGGCATCAGCATCTTCTCCTCATCGGGCTTACCCAGGGAGAACGCGGCCCGGGACCGCCCGGTTCAGCGGCCCGTCGCAGCTGAGCGCGGTCCCGCCTTGCTTACTCCTGCTCCGGGTCGGCGGCCTTGTCGAGTTCGCTTTCACCCACGGTGGCGCCTTCCTCCGGCGCCAGCTCGTCGCCGCCCTCGATTTCAATCTCTTCGTCCTCGCTTTCGTCAATCTTGGCGACGCTGACGACGTGCTCATTGTCGGCGACTCGGAAGATCGTCACGCCCTGCGTGTTACGGCCCATGATGCGGATGTCGGCGACGGTGGTGCGGATGATCTTGCCCTGGTCCGTAACCAGCATCAGCGCCTCACCCTGATGGGCGGGGAAGCTCGCGATCACGCTGCCGTTGCGCTCCGACGTATCGATGTTGGTGATGCCCTGGCCGCCGCGGTTGGTGCGGCGGTATTCGTAGGCGGACGAGCGCTTGCCGTAGCCGTTCTCGGTGATCGTCAGGATGAACTGCTCGTTCTCGGCAAGCTCGGCGACCCGGTCGTCGTCGAGGGTGCATTCGACATCCTCGCGCTCGCGCCACGGGGGGCAGCGCAGATAGGCCTCGCGCTCCTCCTGGGTGGTGCCGACGCGGTGCAGAATCGACATCGAGATCACCTGGTCGCCGGGCAACAGCCGCACACCGCGCACGCCGGTCGAGGTGCGCGACTGGAATTCGCGGACGTCGGTCGACATGAAGCGGATCGCCTTGCCGTTGCGAGTGGCGAGCAGGACATCGTCGTCCTCGGTCAGCAGCGCCACGCCGATCAGCCGATCGGTCGGGTCGGCCTGTTCCTCGCTGTCGTCGCTTTCGCCTTCGTCGCCGGCGGGGGCGCCGAAGCGCATGGCGATCTTGCCCGCAGTCGGAATGTTGGTGAACGCCGCCATGCTGTTGCGCCGCACGGTGCCGTGGGCGGTCGCGAACATGATGTGCAGGCCGCCCCATTCGGCTTCGTCCTGGGGTAGCGCGAGGACAGTCGAAATCGTCTCGCCTTCGGCCAATGGCAGGAGGTTGACCATCGGCCGGCCCTTGGTGTTCGCGCCGCCTTCGGGCAGCCGCCACACCTTCATCCGGTAGACCCGGCCCAGGTTGGAGAAGAACAGCACGGGGTTATGGGTCGAGGTCACGAACAGGTTGGTGACCGCGTCCTCGTCCTTGGTCGCCATGCCGGCGCGACCTTTGCCGCCGCGCTTCTGTTCGCGGAACACGGAGAGCGGGGTGCGCTTGATGTAGCCTTCCATGGTCACCGTCACGACCATGTCCTCAACTTCGATCAGGTCTTCGTCCTCGATCCCGTCGGCGGCGGCGGCGAGTTCGCTCATCCGCGGGGTCGAATATTCGGCGTCGACCTCGTCGAGCTCGGCCCGCATCACTTCGTACAGGCGGACGCGGTTGGCGAGGATTTCGAGCAATTCGCCGATGCTCGCGGCAAGGCCTTCGAGCTCGCCGCCGATTTCGTCGCGGCCGAGCGCGGTCAGGCGGTGCAGGCGAAGCTCGAGGATCGCCTTCACCTGGGCTTCGGAGAGCTTGTATTTCTCGCTCTTGGCCTGCGGTTCGACCGCCTCGACCAGCTGGATATACTGCCGAATCTGGTCAGCGGCCCATTCCCGTTCGAGCAATTTTTCGCGGGCCTGGGCGGGCGAGGCCGACCCGCGGATCAGCTTGACCACTTCATCGAGGTTGGTGACCGCAAGGACCAGGCCAAGCAAGATGTGGGCGCGTTCGCGGGCCTTGAGCAGCTCGAACTTCGAGCGGCGGGTGATGACTTCCTCGCGGAAGCGGATGAACGCCTCGATGAAATCGCGCAGCGCCAGTGTTTCGGGTCGGCCGCCGCGGATCGCGAGCATGTTGGCCGGGAACGACGATTGCGCCGGGGTGTGACGCCACAGCTGGTTGAGCACGACTTCGGGGGTCGCGTCGCGCTTGAGGTCGATGACGACGCGGACGCCAAGCCGGTTGGATTCGTCGCGGATGTCGGACACGCCTTCGATGCGCTTGTCCTTGGCCGCTTCGGCGATCTTTTCGACCAGCCCGTTCTTGCCGACCTGATACGGAATTTCGGTCAGAACGATCGAGCGCCGGTCGCCGCGGGTTTCCTCGACGTGGTGACGCGAGCGCATCATGATCGAGCCGCGCCCGGTGGTGTAGGCGCTGCGGATGCCGGACAGGCCGAGGATCAGGCCGCCGGTCGGGAAGTCGGGGCCTTTGACATGCTCCATCAGCCCTTCGGAGGTAATCGCGGGATCGTCCATGAAGGCGCGGCAGGCGGCGATGACTTCGCCGAGATTGTGCGGCGGGATGTTGGTCGCCATGCCGACAGCGATGCCGCCAGCGCCGTTGACGAGGAGGTTGGGGAAGCGCGCCGGCAGGACCTGCGGCTCGCTTTCGGAGGCATCGTAATTGGGCGTGAAATTGACCGTGTCCTTGTCGATGTCGCCGAGGAGGAAATTGGCGACCTTGGCGAGCCGCGCTTCGGTGTAGCGCATCGCGGCCGGCGGATCGGGATCCATCGAGCCGAAATTGCCCTGGCCATCGATCAGCGGCACGCGCATCGACCAGTTCTGCGTCATCCGCGCCAGCGCGTCGTAAATCGCGCTGTCGCCGTGCGGGTGATATTTACCCATGACGTCACCGACGATGCGGCTCGATTTGCGGTACGGCCGCCCGGCGACGTAGCCGGCTTCCTGGCAGGCGTAGAGAATGCGGCGGTGAACCGGCTTCAAGCCGTCGCGGACATCGGGCAGCGCGCGGCTGACGATCACGCTCATCGCGTAATCGAGGTAGCTGGTCTTCATCTCGTCGACGATCGAGATCGGCAAGATGTCGTTGCCGCCGCCAGGGGGCGGGCCGTCAATTGGGTTGAGGTCGTCGACGGGCGGTTCGGTAGCCAAGGAATGTCCTGTCTAGAAGGGATGCAACGAAGGGTTGCGGCGATTGCCGCGGCCCCCGCGACCTATCTAGGGCATCGCCCCGGCCAGCGCCACCCCGCGCACGCGCGTATACGCGCGCGAGCAACAGCAGGTTCAATGAGGGTTCAGGGTAGTTTGGGCATGACGCTTGGCGTGTCCGCCGCGAAGGATTAAGCGCTCGCGCGGATATTCCCGTTCAACCCCTGTCTCCACCAGGAGAAACATCGATGAAGTTCACCACAACCGCGCTCGGCCTGGTGCTCGCCCTCACCGCCACGCCCGTTTTCGCTCAAATGGGATACGGAGCCCCGACGGCCTCGGGGCAGCAGCAACAGCCGCAGCCCGCGCCAGCACAGGATGCCGGCAAGGAAAACCAGATTCGACCATCGAACGGCGCGCTGAAGGCGATCATCGCGCTCCAGACCGCGGTCAATGCGAACGATTTCGCCAATGTGCCGGCGAAGGTCGCGGACGCCCAGAAGGTCGCCAAGACCAAGGAGGACCGCTACCTCATCGGCCAGCTGCAGCTGAAGGCCGCGCTCGCCGCCAAGGACAACGCCGGAATCGCGTCGGCGATCGATGTCGTCGCGGCGTCGGGCTACCTCGCGCCAGCCAAGGTTGGCGAATTGTACCGCAGCCTCGGCGGCACCTTCTACAATGCCAAGCAATATGACCCGGCGGCGGCAGCGTTCGACAAGGCGATCGCGGCCGATCCGAGCAATATTGAAACGGTCATGCTGCTCGCCGAAACGCGCAATGCGCAGGGACGCAAGGCTGAAGCGGTTTCTACCTTCCAGCGCGCGATCCAGGCGAGTATCGCCGCTGGCCAGAAACCGCGCGAGGAAGTCTATCGGCGGACCGTGGCGCTTGCTTATGAGGGCAATCTGCCCTCGGCGCCGGAACTGGGCCGGCAGTGGGTCACGGCCTATCCGAGCGCCGACAGCTGGCGCAATTCGATCGCCATTTATCGCAACCTGACCAAGCCCGATGTCGAGGGCACACTCGATCTGCTGCGCCTGATGCAGGCGACCAATTCGCTTACCGCGCCGTCGGATTACAATCTGTTCGCGACCGCGGCGGCCGAACAATCGAACTACAATGAGGCACAGGCCGTGCTCAATGCCGGCATCGCCGCCAAGATCGTCGACCCGAGCGGCCCGTTGTTCAAAGATACGATCGCGGCCCTGAAGGAAAAACCGATGGCCACCGCGGCCGATCTCGCCGTCGCCAGTAAAACCGCGGCGAACGGCATGGCGTTGCTGCGCATCGGGGACCGCTATTACGGCATGGGCGAGTTCGCCAAGGCCGGCGATCTTTATCGCCAGTCGATGGGTAAGCCCGGGGTCGACCCCAACGTTGCCAACCTTCATCTTGGGATGGCGCTGGCCCGCGCGGGCGACAAGGCCGGGGCGACTGCGGCATTCAATGCGGTGACCGGCGCCCGCGCCGACATCGCAAAATATTGGCTGATGTACCTCCAGTCCAAAGCCTAACCCACGCCGGGGCGCCGGTCGTCCCGGCGCCTTGGTTCCGCACCCTTCGCTGACCTGTTGCAAACTGTCCCGTTTCGGGATGGTTAAGCGCTGGTCGCTTAGCGCGAAGTAAACATCCGCATAGTGCCGGTATCTGGTGCGTTTGGAGGATGCGGAACAGCCGGTGCGGTTCGACGATCGATTGCTCACTGTATTGAACCAGCCCGCGAGTGACCGCCACGATACGGCGGTGCGCTGGCGGCAGCTGGTCGATCTCGTCGCGCGCGCCGGGCCCAATAGCGCGAGCCCGATCGTCGCCGAGGCGCTCGATTCGATTCGCCAGGAGTCGCCGCGGGTCGACGAAACCTTGCGCGCCGCCGCCGCCCGGGCGGTCGCCGCTCTGCCGCTGCCGCTCGCGCTGCTCGAATGTTTTGCCGCCGACAAGCTGTCGGTGTCCGCACCGATACTCGCCGCGGCGAGCCTCGATCCGGCGCAATGGCGCGACTTGCTCGCCGGCGCCGACGAGGAGACCCGGCGCTTCGTCGAGACCTTGCATCCCGAATTGAACGCTCCCGCCGAATCCGACGCGACCGATGCCCTGGTCGAGCCCGCGCCGACCGAATCGGTGCCGCCGCCACCGGTTCGCAAGGCTGCAACCGAACGCCGCAAGCAGACCGCCGGCCCGTCGCTGAGCGAAGTAGTCGCGCGGATCGAACGCCGCCGCCGCGGTCGCGAGCAGCCGGCCGCGCCCGCGGGAACCGCCGCCGCCCCTTCGGGCGCGCCGGCGTTGTTTCGCTGGGAATGCGGTCCGTCGGGGGAAATCGGCTGGATCGAAGGGGCGCCGCGCGGCGCGCTGATCGGCCGCTCAATCGCCCGCTCCCAAGACGATGCCGGGGGCCGGGTCGATGCCGAGGCGGTGCGTGCGTTCGCCATGCGCGCGCCGTTCCGCGACACCGTGTTGACCGTGCCCGGCGACGGGATTGTCGCAGGCGAATGGAAGATCAGCGGCGTGCCAGCATTCGATCCGAGCGACGGCCGGTTCGCCGGTTATCGCGGGATCGCATTGCGTGACTTGCCGCCGCCGCCGGATCGTTTGAGCTCGCCGGAATTCCTGACCGATCCGGATTCGCTGCGCGAGCTGGTCCACGAGATCAAGACGCCGCTGAACGCGATTATCGGCTTCGCCGAAATCATTGACGGCCAATATCTCGGGCCCGCCGACCGCCGCTATCGCGAGCGGGCCGGCGACATTGTGACCGAGGCGCGGCAATTGCTGGGCGCGATCGACGACTTGGATTTCGCCGCCAAGATCCACTCGACCTCGCGGTCGGAAGAGCGCCGTACCGACCTCGGCGAGCAGCTCGAACTGCTGTCGGGATCGCTGCGCGACTTGGCCGCCAAGCGCGACGTCGAGCTCGAGTTCGCGCGGCGGCCGCGGATGCCTGGCTGCGCCGTCGAGCCTGAACTCGCCGACCGGCTCCTCTATCGGCTGAGCGCGGGGATGATCGAGCATGCCAGCGCCGGCGAACGGCTGCGGCTCGCGGCGGAGGCGAATGGCGACACCTGCCGTTTCGCGATTACCCGGCCAACAGCACTGCGCGGCCTCAGCGATGCGCAATTGTTCGACCCGCGCCCGGGCTCCGCCGAGCCCGGCGAGATGGCGGCGCTGGGCATCGGTTTCTCGCTACGGCTGGTGCGCGGATTGGCACGGATTGCCGGTGGCGACCTCGTCGCGAGCGCGGCCGGGATCACGCTGTTGTTGCCGATTGCCTGACTTGGCGCTTGACCGCGCGCCGATTATTTCCGACCCGCCACCGGGGCCTGTAGCTCAACGGTAGAGCCGGCCGCTCATAACGGCTAGGTTGGAGGTTCGAATCCTTCCGGGCCCACCATCGCGTACCAGCGCGGTGGGCAATTCGGATGTCGGGGAGTGGCGCAGCCTGGTAGCGCATCTGCTTTGGGAGCAGAGGGTCGCAGGTTCGAATCCTGTCTCCCCGACCATCCGTCGCCCGGCCCGCCGGGCCGAGCCTCCAACCGCCTAGTGCTTGTTGTCCTGGGTATTGGTGTCGACCTTCACGTCGACGTCGGTATTCTTGAGCTTGTCGCCGGCGTTTTCGACCGTGTTGCCAACGTCCGCGGCGATGTTCTGAACGTCATTGCCGACATCGGCCGCCGTGTTGGCGGCTAGGTCTTCGTTAACGGTGACGCTGACGGTGTCGTTGTTGCCGTCCTTGGTGACGTTGCAGGCGCCGAGGAGCAGCAGGGGCAGGGCGATCATGATGCGCATCGAAAAGCCTCCTTGTTGAACGCCTAACGCCGCTTAACGCGTTTCGGCTCCGGTTCGATGCCTCCCGATAGCACGGCGAGCATCGCCGTCCATGCGGCAACGTTCTGGCGCATCTGCTCGACGTCGATCTTGTCGAGCGTGTCGTCGGGCGTGTGGTGCCAATCGAAATAGCGCGTGCCGTCCTGGCCGAGCGAGACCCACGGCGCGCCGGCCTCGATCGTTGGCCCAACATCGGTTCCGTCGGCTTCGGCCTTGTCGTTCTTGACGATGCCGAGCGGGGCGAGCGCGGCGGTCAGCTGGCCGTAAATCGCCGGATCGGATTTCGCGTAACTGGTTCCGAAGCGCCAGATCCGGTCGGCGCCGAAATCGCTTTCACCGGCGATCGCATATTTGTCGGCGGCGTGGGCCTTGGCCAGTGCGGCACCACCGAACCCGCCCGGCTCCTCGGCGCCGAACCAGACCACCCGAATTGTCCGCAGCGGACGCCCCGCATCCATGATGTGCCTGGCCGCCGCGGTGGTGATGGCCACGCCGGCGCCGTCGTCGATCGCCCCGGTGCCCTGGTCCCAGCTGTCGAGGTGGCCGCCGACGAGCAGGATCGGCGCCTTGGGATCGCGGCCCGGGATCTCGGCGACGACGTTGCCCGAGTGACCGCCCTCGACCTTCTGGCTGACCAGGGTCAGGTGCATGATCACCGGCTTGCCGCGCTGGAGGATGCGGACGAGCTGCTCCGAGTCCGGCACGGTCAGCGCGCCGGCGGGGATCGGGGCCGCGCCGTCGGTGAAATATTGCACGCCGGTGTGCGGATTGCGGTGATGGTCGGTGCCGATCGAGCGGATGACGATGGCCAATGCACCCTTTTTCGAGGCGATCGTCGGGCCCTGGCGGCGCGGCGCGCCGAACTGACCGTAGCCCGAGCCGTCCTGCGCCGGCATCATGTGGTGGTCGATAAACACGATCTTGCCCGCGACCGCGGAGTCGGGTGCTTCACGCAGCGCATCGACGCTGTCGAAGTGGACGATTTCGCCGGTTACGCCGGCCGGGCCGGTCGAACCGCTGTAGCCGAGCGCCGCGACGACCAGTTTCTGGGGGAAGGGCGAGACGATCTCGGCGCTCTCGGCGCCGCGCGTCCACACCGGCATGTCGAACGGTTCGACATGGACATTGGCGAACCCAAGCGCCTTCAATTTGATGACCGCCCAGTTGCGGGCACGGGACTCGGCTTCGGTCGCGGCGAGGCGCTGGCCGACCTCGCTGGTCAGGCCTTCGACGATGTCCCAGGCGTAATCGTCCTTGAGCGCCACATCGCGCAACGCCGCGACCTTGGGGTCAGCGACGACCGGCGGCGGCAGGGTGGTGATCGATTGCTGGGTGAAACCAGGGTCGGCGGACGCGAGCAGCAGCGCGGCGAAGAGGGTGCGGGTCATGGGGTGAATGCCTAGCAGGGGAAAAAGCGGTGTCACGAGCGCCGGTCGATTAAATTTGACGGCTGATCGATCAAAGCAGCCGCATCTGGTCGCCTTCGGGCGGGCGGAACAGGTCGCGGCGGAGGTGGAATTTGGCCTGGCGCAGGCCGTATTTCTTCGATGCGATCTCGAACCGGGTCTTGAGCAGATCGGCCCACGGGCCCTGGCCACGCATCCGGCTGAAGAAACTGGGGTCGTTGTCCCTGCCGCCGCGCAGCGAATGGATCGTCGCCATGACCTTGGCCGCGCGGTCGGGATAATGTTCGTTGAGCCAGGCCCGGAACAAGGGCGCGACTTCGTGCGGCAAGCGGACGGGGAGATAGAAACCGCCTGGGGCTCCAGCGGCGACCGCGGCCTCAATGATATGCTCAAGCTCATGGTCGGTGATCTGCGGCACGACCGGGGCGATGGCGACGTAGCAGGGCACGCCCGCGTCGTTGAGCGCCTTGACCGCGGCGAGGCGTTTCCTGGGTTGAGCGGCGCGCGGCTCGAGGGTTCGCGCCACCTGCGGGTCGAGTGACGTCACCGAGATCGCGACCGAGGCGATGCCGAGCTCGGCGGCGGGCTTGAGCAAATCGAGATCGCGCAGCACGCGATCGGACTTGGTGGTGATGGTGAACGCGTGGCGGGTCTCGAGCAGCAATTCGATGACCGAACGGGTGATTCGCCAGCGTTCCTCGATCGGCTGGTAGGGATCGGTGTTGGTGCCCATGGCGATCGGCGCGCATTCGTAGCCCGGGCGCGACAAAGCGGCATGGAGCAGCTTGGCCGCCGTCGGCTTCACGAACAGACGGGATTCGAAGTCCACGCCGGGCGAGAGGTCGTGATAAGCGTGGGTCGGGCGCGCGAAGCAGTAAATGCAGCCATGCTCGCACCCGCGATAGGCGTTGATCGAGCGGTCGAAGCCGATGTCGGGCGAGCTGTTGCGGGTCAGGATCGACTTGGGATGCTCGATCGTCACCGTGGTCCGGCGTTTGGGCTTGCCATCCAGCGCCTCGACCTGATCGAGCCATTCACCTTCCGTGACGTGCTCATTGAGGTTGAAGCGCGTCGGCGTTGCATTGCGGGTCGCCCCGCGCCCTGAGTTGGATTCGACCGGCATCAGGCGACCTTACGCCGATCAAAAGAACATAACAAGAACATCAATGCATTTACGTTCAGCGGAGCCCGCGGGCCCGATGGTCAGAATTCCTCCATCAACTTGTCACCTTTCATTCACCCGGCAGCCAAGTTCGGGCTTCCAGAGGCGCGGGCGACAGGGGCTCACGAGCCAAAAGGGAAATGAACCATGCGTAACTATCTGCTGGCGGCAACTGCCGCGGCACTAGCGGGCCCGGCGTTCGCCGCGGCCAACGGGCCGTATGTCGGGATTGAGGGTGGCGTGACGTTCCCTCGGACCACCGATCTCGACATCATTCTCAACAACACCACGACTTACAACAACGGCGAAGAAGCCAAGTTCAAGGACGGTTTCGATGTTGACGCGATCGCCGGGTATAAACTCGGCCCGATCCGGCTTGAAGGCGAGGCCGGATACAAGCGCGCCAAGCTCAAGAGCCTGGGCGTCAGCACGCGGCTGATTACCGACGTCAGCACGGCCGCGGGCGCCACGGCGACGGCGGCCGACTTTAGCGGCGGCAACCACATCGGCATCAAGACGCTGATGGCGAACGCTTTGCTCGACGGCAATTTCGGCGGCGGTTTCGGCGGCTATGCCGGCGGTGGCGCCGGCCGGGCCTGGGCCAATTACTCCGGCGATAGCGATAACGCCTGGGCGTTCCAGGGGATCGCGGGACTGCGCTACGCGCTCAGCTCGAACATCGATGCCGGTTTGAAATACCGCTACTTCCACACCGCCAAGCTCGGCTTCGACGACGCCTTTGCGGTGAACAGCGTGCCGTTCACCACGACCGCCAAGGGCAATTACGATTCGCACAGCCTGCTCGCGAGCCTGGTCTACAACTTCGACGGACGGGCCCGGTCGGAACCGATCCCGGCCGCTGCACCGGCGCCGCCGCCTCCACCACCGCCCGAAGCGCCGCCGGCAACCCAGACGTGCGCCGACGGATCGGTGATCCTGGCGACGTCGGCCTGTCCGGCGCCGCCACCGCCACCACCGCCGCCGCCGGCAGCCAGTGGCGAACGTGGCCGCTAGGGCGATGTCCAAGCTTTCTTAGGGGGCGGGCAACTCCCGGGCCGGTCCCCTCCGTGCCCGGGAGTTTTCTTTAGTGGGTGAGGCGGGTCATGCTGGTCGGGAAGGCCGGCCAGCGATGTTCAGCCAGCGCTTTCAAGGCCGGCGTGCCTTCGTGGTTGAGGCCCTGATAGACCCACATGTTGCGCAGCACCGCCGGCACATAATAGCGCGTCTCCCAATAAGGGATGGACTCGATCCACAGCAGAGGATCGCCACGATCGTTGATTGTGGCCCAGCGCGCGACCGGGAGCGGTCCGGCGTTATATGATGCGATGACCCGCGGAAGCTGTCCGGCGGTGGCCGAGCTGCCGCGCATCATCTCGATAAAACTCTGCCCATATTCAAGGTTATAGGCCGGAACGTTAAGAGCAGCTCGCGTGTACGGGACGCCGCGATTCTGCGAGATCATTTGGGCCGTCACCGGAAGCACCTGCATCAGGCCGACCGCCCCGGCGCTGCTGACCGCGGTTCGGCGAAAAGAAGATTCCTGGACGATATGGCCGTACGCGAGCGCGGGATCGACCCGCCACCCGTTCAGCGGATTCCACTTGGGATTGGGATAGCGGTCGGTTGCATCGGCGCGGGCGCCCCACTGACCGTTGGTCGCCAGCCATAGTTGGGCGGCCGGGAGGTCGAGGCGCTTGGCGAGCTGGATCAGGGCATGATGCTCCGATGGCGCGCCAATCTTCGCCTGATGGCGGATCAGTTCTTCGGCGAGCGGCAGTTCGCCGATCCGCACCATCTCGATCGCTCGGGCGACGTTGGGCAGCTGGTCGACGGGCGGGTCGTTGCCGATGAACGGCGCCGGGTTGAGCCGCGTATCCATCCCCAGGCTCTCGCGGGCGAGCAGGCCGTAGAAACTTTCGGGCGACTCGGCAGTCGATGCCGCGGCCTTAAGCAGCGAAGTCACCGCCCATGGCCGACGGCAGGCCTGCTGGGCGCGGGCGCCCCAATAGAGGGCGCCGGCACGTAGTTCGCGTTGCTGCGCCAGCACCGTGACCTGCTCGAAGTCGCGCGCCGCCGATTCGCAGTCGCCGAGCCGCCAGGAAGCGAGGCCCGAGATCCATGCTGCCTGCGGCGCCCAGTCGCCGACCGCCCCGGGCCGCCAGGTGTCGGAGACGCGCCGCGCATCCATGTCGAGGCCAAGAACGTAATAGACGAAGGCGACGCGGGTCGCGGCTTCGGCGCGGGCTTCGAGCGACAGGGACGGGGCGTAGGTCAGGAGCTGCGCCTCCGCACCCGCGGCGTCGTCGACTTTGATCAGGGGGTCGAGGATTGCGCGCAACTGGTCTGCGGCGTCCTCGCCTTGCACCGGCTTGGCGCGATAGCGGCCCGGGGCCGAGCCGAGGCTGACCGTCGCCTTTTCCGCGAGATACCAAGGCGTAGCGGCGGCGCCGCGATTCCAGGCCATGCGCGCCAGTTGCTCGGCCTGCGGCAATTCGGGCGCCTCGGCGAGCACCGCCTGGAGCGACGGCAGATCGACGGTCGGCGAGCCCTTGGCGGTGTAGAGCTCGGCCTTGGCGAGCGGCGTCAGGATATTGGCGGGCAGCGTGGCGATGCCGGCGCGGGCCGACGTCCAATTGCCGGCATCGATTGCATCGAACACGCCGCGCCAGTCCCTGGGCACTACCACAGCTGTTGTGACCGGTGGTGCGGGTTGAGCCGCGCCCGGGGGGGTGCTGGCCGGTGGCTGGGTGGTGACGAAGACGGGCGCGGGCGGCTGCGTGAGCACCCCCGACTGACCCGGCTGCGGTGTCGGCAAAGGGGCGAGCGGATCGGACGACTGGGCGAGGGTCGGCGCGGCCCACAGGAAAGTCCCGAACGCGAGCAATCCTGCCTTCAAGCGTCGTCCTCCATCAAAAGCAACAAATCCGGCCATGCCAGTGACTTGTCTAACGGCCGCTTAATCAGATGGCGGGGGTGGAACGTGGCGATGGTGCGCACGCCCTCGACCTTGTGGACGTGGCCGCGCGCTTCGACCAATCGCTTGCCGAGGAGGGCCATGCAAGGGCCGTCTCCGAATAAAATCATCCGCTTGGGCTCGACCAACGCGATGTGACGGCGGGCGAGAGCGGCGCAGGCCAGGCGATCGGCATCGCTCATCCGCGCGCCGGGGGTATGGAAGCAGGACAAGGAAGCGCTGTAGGCGTCGTCGGCGGACATGCCGATCGCCGCCAGCATGCGTGCGGCCAGCTGCCACGCCTCGCCGCCGATCGGCCGGCTGGCAGCGAAATCCTCGAGCGCGGGGGCATCGCTTAGCAGCATCACCGGGGCGTTCTGCGGACCGTGCGGCAGAATCCGCCGCGCGGTTGCCGTGGCGAGGGGAAGTTGTGCGCTGCTGGCCAGCCATGACTGAAGCTCGGCGAGGGTGTCGTGGCTCGGTTCGATGACGTTGGGGGCCGGTGCGGCCTCCGGCGCAGATCGCGTGGGCGGCGGGTTCAGCCAGTCGCGCGGGGCTTCCTGGATGGCAGTGTCGACGCCAGCCTCCAGCCACCACGCTAGTGCGCTGCGAGCCTCGGCCACACCGATCGATTCCAATTCCCCGCCCACGGGTCATTCCTTCCCGCCATTGACGCCATGGTCAAGGAATGGGCAGTGGATAAGAGTCGAATTGTGTTCCGGCAGCGACGAGAGGACGATGAGCGAACGCGAATCCATGCCCTATGACGTGGTCATCGTCGGCGGCGGCCCGGCGGGGCTGAGCGCGGCGATCCGCCTCAAGCAGCTGGCGGCCAAGACCGGTCGCGAGACCTCCGTCTGCATCCTTGAGAAAGGCAGCGAGATTGGGGCGCACATTTTGTCGGGCGCGGTGCTTGATCCGGTCTCGCTCGACGAGTTGATCCCCGACTGGAAGGACAAAGGCGCGCCGCTCAATGTCCCGGTCACGGAAAATCACCATTGGGTGCTGACCAAGAATGGCAAATGGGGCTTTCCTAGCTTCGTCATGCCGCCCTTCATGCACAACAAGGGCACCTATACGCTGAGCCTCGGCAATTTGTGCCGCTGGCTCGCCGGGCAGGCCGAGGAGCTTGGGGTCGAGATTTTTCCCGGATTCCCTGCGGCCGAGATACTGATCAACGCCGACGGGTCGGTGAAAGGCGTCGCGACCGGCGACATGGGCATCGCCAAAGACGGCAGCCACCGGCCCGATTATCAGCCGGGGATCGAGCTCCGCGCCAAATATACCTTCTTCGCCGAGGGGGCGCGGGGACATCTGACCAAGCGTCTGACTGAGCAGTTCAAGTTGCGCGACGAAAGCGGGCCGCAGGTTTTCGGGCTTGGAGTCAAGGAGTTGTGGGACGTTCCTCCGGAAAAACACAAACCCGGACGCGTGATCCACAGCCAGGGCTGGCCGCTCACCGACGCGTGGGGCGGGGGCTTTCTCTATCACCAGGAGAACAACCAGGTCGCCTTGGGCTTCATCGTCTCGCTCGATTATTCGAACCCGTACATTTCCCCGTTTGAGGAACTGCAGCGGTGGAAGACGCATCCGGCAATCCGCGCCGAGATCGAGGGCGGGCGGCGCGTGTCCTACGGCGCCCGGGCGATCAACGAGGGCGGCTATCAGGCGATCCCCAGACTGGTGTTCCCGGGTGGGGCGCTGATCGGCTGCTCGGCAGGGTTCGTGAACGTGCCGCGGATCAAGGGCACACACACGGCGATGAAGTCGGCGATGCTGGCGGCCGAGGCGGCTTTTGAGGCAATCTCGCAGGACCGGTCGAGTGACGTACTCGAAGCCTATCCGGAAGCGCTCGACAAGAGTTGGGTAGCCAGGGAGTTGCGCCAGGTGCGCAACGCCCAGCCGGCGGTCGCGCATTGGGGCGGGCTGCTCGGAACGCTCTACGCCGGGCTCGATATGTGGTTGAATGTGTTGCGGATTGGCGTGCCGTGGACGCTCAAACACAAGCCCGACAATACGATGCTGAAGCAAAAGGCTGACGCCAAGCCGGTCGCTTATCCAAAGGCCGACGGCGTGTTGACTTTCGACCGGCTCTCATCGGTGTTCATCTCCAACACAAATCACGAAGAAGATCAGCCGGTTCACCTGACGCTCAAGGACCCTGCAGTACCGACCGAGATCAACCTGCCGGTCTATGCCGGACCCGAGCAGCGATATTGCCCGGCGGGCGTTTACGAATTTGTCGAGGATCCGAATGGCCAGCCGCGGTTGCAAATCAACGCCCAGAATTGCGTCCATTGCAAAACCTGCGACATCAAGGACCCGACCCAAAACATCAACTGGGTTACGCCCGAAGGCGGTGGAGGACCCAATTATCCGAACATGTAGATTGTTTGGCGGGGCCGCGGTCGTCGCGCTGCTGATCGCGGCGGCGCCGGCTGCGGCGAAGCTGAAAACCGCGCCGGGCGATCCCGGTCTGCTCTATTTGCAGGCGCGTGCGGCATCGCTGACCGGCGATCACGCGCGCTCAGCCGAGCTGCTGACGGCGCTGGCGGAGGCGCAGCCGAGCCAGATCGATCTCACCCGCAAGGCGGTGACCGAGGCGATCAGCGCCGGGAATATGGAGCTGGCGTTGCAGCAAGCCCGGCTGATTCCGGCGCAATCGCTGTCCAGCGACGCCAGGCTGCTGCTGGCGACCGACGAACTGCGCCGTAATCGGCCCGACCGGGCGTTGCCGTGGCTGGCCGCCCGGGGCGACAGCATGGCGCTCGATTTCCTGACACCGCTGGTGACGGCGTGGTCGGCGGTCAGCCGGGGCGACATGGCCGCGGCGCTCAAGACAATCGACGAAGTGCCGGTCAATAGCCTGCTTGGCCCGATGCGCGCCGAGCAGCGGGCGTTCATCCTGCTTAAGTTCAGGAAAACTTCGGACGCCGAGCCGTTTGCGCGGCGCGCGGTGGCCACTTCCGGGGCCCGCGAGACGCAGCTGCGGCTGGCCTTCGCCGACGGCTTTCTCGCCGCCAGCGACCAGGCGCGCGCACTCGCTATCCTCGATGGGCTGGGTACCGAAACCGACAATGCCAAGCGGCAAATCCAGGCGCGCAAACCGAGCGGGCAGGCGATCGACAATGCCGCCAAGGCCTTGAGCGAAGTGCTCACCGCATTTGCCGCCGATGTCGCGCGGATGGACCGCGGACCGCCGCCAATCGGGCTGGTCCAGGTCGCGCGTTACGCCAATCCCCAGAACAGCAGCGCGGTGGTGCTGCTTGCCTTGCTGCTCGACGGCGACAACCAGTCGGACCAGGCGCTTGCCGTCTTGCAGACGGCGAGGCCGGACGACGCGCTGATTGCCCAGGTGCGCGATATCCAGGTGCGCATCCTGACCGACCAGAAGAAGTTCAATCAGGCGTATCAGCTGGCGTGGGACCGGGGTTCACGGCCGGATGCCAGCGTCGGCGATTTCTCGCGACTCGGCGAGGTTTATCAACGGATGAAGCGCTACCCCGAATCGGCCGACGCTTACGGCCGCGCGGTGACGCTGGCCAAGGGGCAGGAGCTGAAGGACGAATTGTGGCCGCTGCTGCTGCTCCAGGCAAGCGCGCTCGAGCAAGCCAAGCGCTGGCCCGAAGCGCGCGCGGCGCTCCAGCAAGGGCTGGAGATCGCGCCGCAGCAACCTTTGCTGTTGAATTTTCTCGGCTACGCGAAGCTCGAGCGGGGCGAGGACGTAGATGCGGCCGAAGCGATGATCCGCAATGCGAGCGAGCTTGCGCCCGACGACGCCTCGATCACCGATTCGCTCGGCTGGGCACAGTACAAACGGGGCAAGACCGCCGACGCCATCGCGACGCTGCAGCGCGCAGCGGAAAAGGATCCCGACCAGGCCGAAATCCAGGAGCATCTCGGTGACGCTCTGTTCACGTCGGGCCGGCGCTATGAGGCGCGGTTTGCCTGGGCCGCGTCGATGGTTACGGCCGAGGATGAGATCGCCGCGCGGGTGAAGCGCAAGCTCGCGACCGGCCTGACCCCGGCCAACGCCGCGCCTTGATCCCGCACCGCGAGATCGCCGCCGCCAAGGTCAATCTGGCGTTGCATGTGCGCGGGCGTTTGCCCGACGGGCGCCATGCGATTGAAACGGTGTTCGCCTTCTGCGCCGACGGCGATCGGATGACGGCCGACCCGGCGGATATTTTGACGCTGACCACGTCGGGCCCGTTTGCCAGCGAACTTCCGGATAGCGACGACAATCTTGTGCTGCGCGCGGCGCGGGCGCTGCAGGAGGCCGCCGAGGTTGCCCACGGAGCAGCCATCCATCTTAACAAGCAATTGCCGGTCGCGTCGGGGGTCGGCGGCGGATCGGCGGACGCGGCGGCGACGCTGCGTTTGTTGACGTCATTGTGGCACATCGATCCGGCCCACGCCGTGGCGGTCGCGCCGATCCTCGGCAGCGACGTCCCGGCCTGCCTGATCAGCCAGGCCGCGCGCGGCGTCGGGGCGGGGGACGAATTGTCGCTGGTCGATACCGCCGGGATTTCGGGAGCGCCAGTGTTGCTCCTCAACCCGCGCGCGGCGTTGTCGACGGCGGATGTGTTCGCGCACTGGAACGGCATCGACCAGGGGCCGCTCAACGATTGGCGGCAGGGCTATAACGGGCTCGAAGCCGCGGCGACCGCGCTGGTTCCGCAGATCGAGACCGTGCTGGCGTGGCTGGGAACGCGGCCGGGCGCCACCGTTGTGCGCATGTCGGGATCTGGCGCGACCTGTTTTGCGATGTTCGACAGCGAGACCGCCCGCGACGACGCGTCCATGGCCGTGCCGCGCGAATGGTGGCATCTCGCGACTGCGCTGCGCTAAGAAGCCGGGGCCATGACGCGCCCGATCCTCACCGCCGCCAACATGCGCACCGTCGAGCGAGCGGCGATCGATGCGGGATCGAGCGTCGAAACATTGATGGAGCGCGCCGGGGCGGCGCTGGCCGAAGCCGCGTACCGGTTCGCCGGTCCGCTGCCGTCACTGATCCTGTGCGGGCCGGGTAACAACGGCGGCGACGGCTATGTCGCCGCGCGATATTTGGCGGAACGCGGGGTCGCGGTGCGGGTGGCGGCGCTGTCCGGGCCCAAGAGCGCGGCGGCGATTGCGGCCCGGGCGCAATGGTTGGGCGAGGTCGAACCGCTGACCGCGGATACAAAGGGCGCGCCGCTGTTGATCGATGCCTTGTTCGGAACCGGGCTCAAGCGCGGGCTCGACGATGCTTTGTGCCTGTTGCTGTCCGAACTGACGCACGAGGCGGTAGTTGCGGTGGCGTGCGATGTCCCGAGCGGAGTCGACGCCGACAACGGCGAATTGCTTGGCTCGGTGCACGATTTTGACCTCACGGTAACGTTCGGGGCGCTGAAGCCGGCGCACCGGCTGTTTCCGGCGATGGCCAAATGCGGCCGCGTGGTGCTCGCCGACATTGGCGTCGCGGCGAGCCCCGAATGGCGCGAGATCGGCCCGCCGGCGCTGCCGCCGCTCGACCCCGCCGGACACAAATATGACCGGGGGCTGGTCCATATGCTGGCGGGCAAGATGCCGGGGGCGATCGCGCTCGCCGCGACCGCCGCTGCCCGGGCCGGCGCGGGGTACGTCCGGGTGAGCATTTCGCAGCGGATCGAAGGGCTGCCGGCGGCGGTCGTTCAGCTCGATACCGCCGAAGTCAACGATCCGCGCATCGGCTGCTTGCTGGTCGGCCCGGGCATGGGCGACATCCCGCAAGTGCTGACGCTGGCCCTGACCAGCCAGGCGCCCAAGGTGATCGACGCCGATGCGATCAGCCAGCTCGGCGATCCCGAACGGCTGCGCGGGCAGCATGCGATCATCACCCCGCACGAGGGCGAGTTCGTCCGACTGTTCGGTGAGATCGAGGGCAGCAAGCCCGAGCGTGCGTTGGAGGCCGCGCGGCGTTCAGGGGCGGTGGTGATCTACAAGGGCCCCGACACGTTGGTCGCCGCACCCGATGGCCGGCTCGGCTTTGCCCCGCCGGCGCCGGCTTGGCTGGCGAGCGCGGGGACGGGCGACGTGCTGGCGGGTGTCGCTGCCGCGATGCGCGCGCGCGGGCTCGGTGCATTCGAGGCTGCCTGCGCCGCGGTGTGGCTGCACGGGCGGGCGTCGGAGATCGCCGGGCCGCAATTGATCGCCGATGATTTGGCGGCCGCGGTCCCGCAAGCGCTCGCGTTGGTGTGACCGAGCCGGTCGTCCGCATCGCGGCGCGGGGCGACGGAATTACGCCCAGCGGCCGCCACGTCCCGTTCGGTGTGCCGGGCGACTCGGTTCTGGACGACGGGACGCTGGTGTTCGGTCCGCATCACCAGGCGCCGCCGTGCCGCCATTTCCCCGAATGTGGCGGGTGCCAGCTGCAGCATGCCGACGACGTCGCGTATCGCGGCTATCTGGTGTCGCGGATCGAGACCGCACTCGCGCAGCACGCGCTGACAACCGAGATCCGGGAGCCGCATCTGTCGCCGCCCAACAGCCGCCGCCGGACGACGTTGCGCGCGCTCAAGGTGGGCAAGGGCGTGATGCTTGGCTTCAACGCCGAGAAATCGCACCACATCGTCGACATACGCGAATGCCACATCTTGCGGCCTGAACTGTTCGCGTTGGTCGCGCCGCTGCGGACGTTGTTCGGACCATTGCTCAGGCCGGGGCGGATGGCCGAGGTCCAGTTGACGCTCGTCGACCGGGGCGTCGACGTGTTGCTGACGGGCGTGGCGGCCGAGGGGCTGGCGGCAATTGAAGCTATGACGTCATTCGCCGGCGAGCACCGGCTCGTACGCCTGAGCATCGATCAAGGGCTGGGCGCAGAAGCATTCTACGAGCCGGAGCCCGTCACGGTGACCTTGTCCGGCATCCCGGTCGCATTCCCGGTCGGTGGTTTCCTCCAAGCGACAGCGGATGGCGAAGCGGCGCTGGTCGGCGCGGTGCGTGAGGCGATTGGCGACGCGCGGCAGGCGGCAGACTTGTTCGCAGGACTTGGCACCTTCGCATTGGCGGTGGGCGCGAGCTATGCCGGCGAAGCATCGCGAGACGCGGCGGCGTCACTTAAGCGCGCCGCGCCGGCGATGGCGATCGAGCACCGCGACTTCTATCGCCGTCCGCTCGACCATGCTGAACTGGCACGCTTCGACGCGGTCATCCTCGATCCGCCGCGGGCCGGAGCGGAGGAGCAAGTGAGGGCGCTGGCGGGGTCATCAGTGCCGCGAATCGCCTATGTCAGCTGCAATCCAGCGACCTTTGCCCGTGACGCCAGAACGCTCGCCGATGGCGGTTATCGACTCGAATGGGTGCGCCCGGTCGGCCAGTTCCGCTGGTCGACCCATGTCGAACTGGCGGCCTGTTTCAGCCGATAATCCCGCATTCGTGGAGGATCCGGGCGCCGGCGTGCACGGTCAGGCCGAGCAGGCACAATGAGGAAAGGCCGAACACCGCCAACCTGAAGCGCACGACGTTGACCGTGCACTGGATCAGGCTGTGGACGATGCGCAGGCCGACATAGCCCCAGGCCAGCCAGTAATTGATACCGCCGCCGAAATTCATCAAAGCAAGGCTTAGCGCGATCGCATAGAAGATCGTCGGCTGTTCCATCAAATGATTGTAATTGTGGGACTTCCATTGCGCTTCGGCCGTTGCTTTGCCTTCCAGGTCGACGCCGCGCGAACCGTCGGGAATGGTGCCGGGCTTAATCCCCAGGCGGCGGAATTCGGCGCCGCGCGCGACGATCATCCACAGCATCACGACGAGCGTCCACGCGACGAGCGCCACCACCGGCGCGAGTATCGGGCTGAAGTGCATTGCTTGATCCCCCATGTGAGGGCCGCGACCTTGGGACAGAAAGCGCGGCGGGGCAAATTGGCGAATTTTTCTTGCGTGGTGCTGCGGCTTTTAACCTTTTCTAAGAGTCAGCGGCCCAGTCTGTCCTCCGCTAAAGGGATTGGAGATTGGGATGGGCGCGCCCGTTTCGGACATGCAGGCAGGTGAACAGCCGACCGCGGAATCGCTGTTGAACGCATTCAAGACGATCGATGCGTCGGAACGGCGCCGGCATGCGACGGTGCTGAATTACTGGCTGTCGATTCGCGGCGACCGCGAATTGCCGCCACTCCACGATCTCGATCCGCTGGAGATTTCCGACGCTGCGCCGAACAGCCTGTTGCTCGAGCTGATCGGGGGCGGTGAAGACGCCGAAATCCGTCATATCGGCGAGAAATTGAAGGAACAGGGCGAAGCAGAGCGGATCATCGATGCGCCGCGACCGTCGATCCTTGCCAGCATCGCCAGCAAGCTGCCGATCGTCGCTATTTCGCGCAACGCTTTGTCGTTCGAGGACGAATTCCCGACCGCGGATGGAGCGATGCGCTGCTGGGTGACGCTGCTGCCGCTGAGCTCCGCCGGATCCTGGGCCGATTATGTCTATGGCTTCGTCAGTTTTGACGCGGCGCCGGTTGAGGTGCCTGAGGCCGTAGAGGCGCTGGTGGTCGAGGTCGAATCCGCTGAGGCTGAGGCTGAGGCTGAGCCTGTTGACGTGGTTGAGGTTCCTGAAGTCGTGGAGGATGCCGTTGCGCCAGTCGAGATAGACGAGCCCGAGGCTCCGGCCGCTGAGGTCGAAGAGCCGCCGGTCGAGGTGGTCGAGGCGGTTGAGGCCAGCGAGGACCTGACTCCGGTTGAGGAAGACCCGGTTCCCGCGCCCAAGGCCGCCCCCGGCTTCTCGAAACTGATCGACAGCCTTGCCGGCTTGACCGGTTTCTATGGCTCTAACGCCAAGGTCGAGCCGACGCTTCCGCCCGCGCCAGAAGTTGAGCCGGAGGCAGTGGCCGAACCGGTCGATGAAACGCCGGAAGAGCCGGTGGCCTTCGAGCCGCCGGTCGAGAATGTCGCCGAGGAGCCGGTAATCGAACTGGTCGATGAACTGCCGGCCGCACCGTCGGTCGAGGACACCGCTGAAGAACCGGTGATTGAGCTGGTTGACGAAGCTCCGGCCGAGCCGGTGATCGAAGAGATTGTGGACGAAGCGGCGGCTCAGGAGCCGGCGATGGAATCCAGCAGTGCAATGGAGGGAACTTTGCAGAGCAAACTGGAAGATGTGCGGGGCAAGGCCGACGAGGCCCGGCTGGCGAAACTGGCCAGCAACGCTGCGCTCTACGACGGACTGAGCGCGGCTTATGACTTCGCGCTCGATGCCGAGGGCGCTCCCGAGGAATACCTCAAGCTGGTCGAGGCCAAGGGGCTGAAGATCCAACTGCGTTCGCCGATGACCCCGGTGGTCAAGCTGGCGTTCGACGGTCTGTGCGACGAGGCCACCATCGGGCAGTTGGAAGCCGTGCTCGCGTGGGCGCTCGAGCAGGATCTGCCGCGCGGCTCGCTGGCTGAACGCATCCAGTCGGAAGGTGGGATTGCGTCGATCCTGACCGGGCTGGCCAAGGCCGCCTAGGCCCCGGCGGACGCGGTCAGGCGTCCGCTGACGGCTTTTTCCGCTGCTTGGCGGGCTTCGCCAGAGTCGCTTCGCTCATCCGGAAACCCTCGACGACGGCGTCGACCGCGCATTTGCGCGATAGTTCGGCGAGCGGATGAATGTCGGTATCGCTCGCCTGGCGGGCGAGACCGTGAGTCCGGGTCGCGATCGCCCGCAATTCGTTGATCGTCGTTTCGGGCATGTGCGCCTGCTCTTGCAGCAACCGTTCGAGCACGGTTTCGGCAAGCGGCGTCGCGAATTCGAGCCCAACGAACTCCTGGCAATGCCAAACGACCCGGCAATATTGCGTTTCGAGGCCGGCAATGCCGAGCCAGATCCAGCTGTCCTCGGCCATCATCGACGTGCATTCGATTCGGCAGCCGTGAGTCGAAATGTCGATCAGCCGCACTTGGGTCCGGCTGCGCCCGCCCTCGCGGATGGTCGCGCTCAGCCGCAAAGCGGCGCGGTGCGCGCGTCGCCGGTCGGACCGGTCTTCGGTCTTAGGTGCTGATGCTCCCACGAACACAGCTTGTGCTCGCCGAGAGTGAACAAATGGTTTGCGAAGCTACGGTTTGCGGTGGGTCGATTGTTGCCGGGCGGCGGCGAGGATCGCTTCAGCCATCGCGTCGGCGACTTCGTGCGAACGCCGACCGCTTTCTTCGGCGGATTTGAGGATTTCGTTGACCGTTTCGCCGATTGCATCCACCTTTCGGGTCACGTCCTCGACGTCGTAATGCCCGGTGAAGTCGCCGAAGGCGTTGATGATGCCCCCGGCATTGACGACGTAATCGGGGGCATAAGCGATGCCGCGCTCGCGCAGCAGGGTCCCCGCATCCGCACTGGCGAGTTGGTTATTGGCGGCTCCACAGACGATCCGCGCCTTCAGCCGTGAAATCGTCTGGTCGCTGATCGTCGCGCCCATGGCACAGGGCGCGAACACATCACAATCCTGGTCATAGATCGCGTCGCCCGCGACGACGGTTGCGCCAAGCTCGCGCGCTGCTCGTTCGGCCGATTCCGCGCGGACGTCGGCGACGACGACTTCGCCGCCGGCTTTAGTAATCAGCTTCGCGAGGTTGAAACCGACGTTCCCGGCGCCCTGAATCGCCACGCGGCGACCGACTAAGTCGAGGGTCCCAAAGACATGCTCCAACGCGCCCTTCATACCCGCGAACACACCCCGGGCGGTGAAGGGCGAGGGGTCGCCGGTGTTGGTCGCGCCTTTGGCCCGGCCGAGCAAATAGGGCGTGCGCTCAGCGAGGATCTCGACCTCATGGGCGCCGAAATTCACGTCCTCGCCGGTCCAATATTGGCCCTGCAACTCGTCGATTGCGCGACCGAAGGCGTGGATCAGCGCGGGGGTCTTGGCCGACGGATCGGCGATGATCACGGACTTCCCGCCGCCGAACGGCAGGCCGGCGAGGGCATTTTTGTAGGTCATGCCCTTGGACAAGCGCAGGACGTCGGCCAGCGCATCGTCTTCACTGGCATAGGGATAGACCCGGCAGCCGCCGACCGCCGGGCCGAGCGTGCGGTCGTGCAGCGCGATGATCGCGCGCAGACCGGTCGCGCTGTCGGCGACAAAGATGACCCGTTCGTGCCCGGCGAATTCCCGATGCCCGAACGTGGTCACGGTGTCAGCGGATCAGTCGAACAGCTTGGCGAAGCGGCGCTTTTCGCGGTTGCGCCAGGCGCCGCGGTGATAGGCGTCCGACGCCAGCAACGGAAGGACGCTGGTCGCTTCGGCGAAGACCATCTGTTCCATCGCGGTCGAGACCTTGCCCCAACTCGCCGCCTCCTGGAGCGTCGACGAGGAGCAGGCGCCGTCGCGGACGTCAGCAACGGTGATCTGGACCGCATATTTGTGCACTTCGACGTCGTGATGGCCGAGGATTTCGGCGCACACCACGGTGTCCTGGGTGAAGTTCTTGGGCACGCCGCCGCCGATCATCAGCAGGCCGGTGGTGCCCGCCTTGATCTTGATGTCGGTCAGTTCGCGGAAATCAGCGATGGCGTCGAGCACCATGTAATGGCCGCCACGCTTCATCGCGTCGACCTGGTGCTTGACCAGCCCGAAGCCCGCCGAGGAATCGATAAACGCCGGGCAGAAGATCGGCACGTCATGCTCGTAGGCGAGCTGGACGAGACTGCCGTCCTTCTTGGCGTTCCCCTCTGACAGCCACTTACCCATCTCGCGAATGAAGGCGCGGCTGGAGTAAGCGCGGGGCTCGAGGCTGTCGGCGATCTTGCCGATGGTGAAGTCGCAATCCTGCAATTGCTCTTCGTCGATATACGTGTCGTAAATGCGGTCGATGTACAGCGAACGCAAAGTATCATCGTCAGGAATTTCATTGGCTTGATAGTGTTTGTGGCCAAGCGCTTCGAAGAAATCCATGTCGACGATCGAGGCCCCGGTGGCGACGATCGCATCGACCATGTTTGACTTCACCAGCTCGGCATAGAGGTCCATGCAGCCGCCGGCCGAGGTCGAGCCGGCGATTACCAGGATGATCGAGCAATCCTTGTCCTCAAGCATCTGGTTGTAGATGCCGGTGGCGCGCGACAGGTCGCGGCTGGTGAAGCTCATCTTGCCCATCGCATCGACGATCGGGCGGGCATCGAACTTCGTGATGTCGATATGCTCGACCGCGGTTGACAGCAGCTCCGCCTTGCGGGTGTCGTTGACCTTGCTCTGGTCGATCAGATCTTCGGTGGTCATGTCAAAATACCTCGTCATTCCCGCGGAAGCGGCAATCCCGCTACTCGCGATGGTCTAGAAACACAAAGCGGGATCCCCATTGGCACGGGGATGACGCGTTAAGGGTGGAAGGCTACAGCTTTACGACGCTCGAGCGCGTGATCTTGCCCGGTTCGAGATAGAGGCTGGCCATCGGCTCGTCGTCGACAATTTCGGCACTGACCGCGCCGAAGCCGTTGAAGCTGGTCCGCATCGCGCAGCCATAGGCACCGAGCATGCCGATTTCGATATAATCGCCGGGTCCAACGTCGCCGGGCAGCTCAAACGGTCCCGCCATATGGTCGAGATCGTCGCAGGTCGGCCCGTAAAAGCTGAATTCCATCGGCCGGACGTGCGAGTCCGGCTCGCGGATCAGCCGCACCGGATAGCGCCAGCCGATGTGCGCGGCGTCAAACAGAGCGCCATAAGCGCCGTCGTTGATGTACAGCTCGTTCCCGCGGCGCTTTTCGACGCGGACGACGAGACTGCCATATTCGGCGCACAACGCGCGGCCCGGCTCGCACCACAATTCGGCCGAATAGCTAATCGGCAGCGCTTCGAAGCCGGCGTGGATGACCGAGAAGAAGCTTTCGAGCGAGGGTGGCTCCATCCCCGGATAAACCGACGGGAAGCCGCCGCCGACATCGACGATATCAACCGTGATCGCGGCCTCGACAATCGCGTCGCGGACCCGCGCCATGGCTTCGGCATAAGCGGCCGAGCTCATCGCCTGGCTGCCGACGTGGAAGCAGATGCCGAGCGCGTCGGAGGCCTGGCGCGCGGCCATCAGCAGCGCCTTCACCTCGTGGACTTCGGCGCCGAACTTGGACGCGAGGCTGAGCTTGGCGTGATCGGAGCTGACGCGGATGCGCACCAGCAGGTTGAGATCGGTCGCGGCGACGCCGTCGCTTGAGGTCGCGCGGACGATCTTGTCGAGTTCGTCCTGGGTGTCGAGCGCGAAAGTCTTCACGCCGTGGCCGAAATAGGCTTCGGCGATGACTTCCTCGGCCTTCACCGGGTGCATGAAACACTGGGCGGCGTCGGGTAGCGTTTCGGAGACGAGGCGCACCTCGCCAATCGACGCAACGTCATAGTGGGTGACGCCGGCGTCCCACAGGATCCGCAGCAGATCGGGCGACGGATTCGCCTTGACCGCATAGAGCGAGCGCCCGGGAAATTGCTCAACGAAGAAGCGCGCAGCGCGACGGGCCGCGTGCGGACGCAGCAACGTGACCGGTTGGACCGGACGCAACGATACGATGTCAGCGGCCGTACGGCCGTTGGTCGGAAGGGGCGCTAGCCCCAGCGCGCGATGATGCTTGTGCAACTCAAGGGACCTCCAACTGGGTTAGTGTCGACGAAGCTGCCTTGCGGTTGGAAGTCCCATGGGGCAGCGGAGGCGCGATATATGGGCGGGGGTCACGCGGTGCAAGATTTTTTGACCCCTGTGGATCATTTTGGGGAACGTTTGTCGTCGTTATGCAACGGTTTAGCGAAAGGATAGAGTTATCAGACAGTTAACCGTCAGCCGTGCGGACGTTCTGGCGGCCGGAGAGCGCATCGCCGGTCAAGTCGAACGGACGCCGCTTATCGCCAGCCAGATCAACGGAACGACGATTTGGCTTAAATGCGAGTGCCTGCAGACCGGCAGGTCATTCAAACTCAGGGGTGCGACCAACCGGTTGCTCCAGCTTACACCGGACGAACGCGCGCGGGGCGTGGTCGCGTTTTCGTCGGGCAATCACGCGCGAGGGGTGGCCATCGCGGCCAAACGGCTCGGCATCCGCGCGGTGATCGTGATGCCGTCAGATGCGCCCCAGGTGAAGATCGACGGCACGGCCGCCGAGGGCGCCGAGATCGTCTTCTTCGAGCGCCTGACCGAGAGCCGCGAGGAAATTGCCGCGAGGATTGCCGGGAAAAGCGGGGCGACGGTGGTGCCGAGCTTCGACGATCCGGCAATTGTCGCCGGGCAAGGCACAGCCGGGCTCGAAATCCTCGAGCAGACTCCAGCGCCGCCGAAGCGCATTGTCATCCCATGCGGCGGCGGCGGGCTGACTTCCGGCATTGCGCTGGCCTGTCCCGACGCCGAGATCATCGCAGTCGAACCCGAGGGGTGGGATGATATGGCCAATTCGCTCGCCAAGGGCGAGATCGTGCCGGTCGGACCCAATCCGCCGCCCACGTTATGCGATGCGATCCAGACGCCGCGCGTCTCCCCGATCACCTTCGGGATCCTCCAGGCACGCAACGCCAAAGCGCTGGCGGTCAGCGATGCCGAGGTCGAGGGGGCGATTCGCTTCGCTTGGCAGGAACATGAGCTGGTGGTCGAGCCGGGCGGGGCCGCCGGGCTGGCCGCGGTGCTCGGCGGCAAGCTCGAGCCGGTCGAAGGCACGGTGGTCATGCTGTCGGGAGGAAATATCGACCCGGCGCTGCACGCGCGGATCGTCGGGCGTTAGGCCGCGGCGCCGCTCGTTTTATATTCGCCGGGCTCGACGTGCATCGGGCTCGAGCGCTCGACCGCCCGGGTCAGCTCCTCGAGCTCGGCGGCGAGGGTCTTGAGCTCGCCGATGAGAAAGCGGCGCTCGCCCTCGGCGACATGTTCGGAGGCCTCAAGCAGGGTTTCGAGCATCATCGCGATGCACGGCAGGATCGTTTCCTCGATCCGCTCAAACGCCTCTTCGAGACGCGCCTGGGTTTGTCCTTTGGCCATGGGGTCCAATCTGGACCCGCTACGGTTAAACCTTAGTGAAAATGGGCCAAAATATGAGTGAATTCACATGGGGAGCGATGGGCCTGACCGGGGCCGCCGCCATTCTGCTCGCGGCAGCCGGCGTGAAGCTGGCATTGAACCGTGAAACGCGGACGCGCGGCGTGTTGATGATCGTCGCCGCGCTGGTTCTGGCTATGAACGTGATGATCTGGACGGTGTAGGCGGCTTGATCGGGTCGGTCGCGAGCCGCATGTCGAGGTAGGTGTCGACTTCCTTCATCAGCAGATCGAGCTCGTTGGCGAAGAAGTGGTTGGCGCCGGGAATGAGCTCGTGATTGATGGTGATGTGGCGTTGGGTGCGGAGCTTGTCGACCAGCTTCTGAACCGCGCTCGGTGTGACCACTTCGTCGGCTTCGCCCTGAACGATGATGCCCGACGACGGACACGGCGCGAGGAAACTGAAATCGTACATGTTGGCCGGCGGGGCGATTGAGATGAAGCCCTTGATCTCGGGCCGGCGCATCAACAACTGCATGCCAATCCACGCGCCGAAACTGACCCCGGCGACCCAGGTCGTCTCGGCCTCGGGATGGATCGACTGAACCCAGTCGAGCGCCGACGCCGCGTCGCTCAATTCGCCGATGCCGTTGTCGAAAATGCCCTGGCTCTTGCCGACGCCGCGGAAATTGAAGCGCAAGGTCGCAAAGCCGCGGCGGACAAAGGTTTGATAGAGCAATTGCACGATCTTGTTGTTCATCGTGCCGCCGGCCTGCGGATGCGAGTGCAGGATCAGGGCGACCGGCGCGCGCGGCCGCGTACCAGGATGAAAACGGCCTTCGAGACGGCCCTCGGGGCCGGGAAAAATGACTTCGGGCATGGATGCTCGCTATGAGGGTGTGGCGCGGACGGGCAGGGCCTATATAGGCGGCAGCCGAACGAGCGCAATCATTGGCGGCAAACGGGCATTTTCATTGCGATGACGACACGTACCTATCTCGACCACGCAGCAACCACTCCAATCATTGAGGAAGCGCGAAACGCGTTCGCGCGCGGTATGGCCGGCTGGGCCAATCCCAGCTCACCCCATGCCGAGGGCCGAGCCTCGCGGGCGCTGCTTGAGGAAGCGCGCGCGACCATCGCCGAGACGTTGAGGTGGCGTCATGACGTCATCTTCACCAGCGGTGCGAGCGAAGCGATCGAGATTGTCGCAGCTCGGGCGAGGGTCGCGGGCCGGGCCCACGGCGCGACCGAACATGCGATCGTCCATCACACGATGGGCGCGGCTTCGACGATCATTCCAGTCGGACCGGATGGCCTGATCGACGAGGATGCGCTCGACGCGGCGCTGGCCAAGGGGCCGGCGCTGGTCGCGATCCAGCATGTCAACAATGAGACCGGGATCATCCAGCCGCTCGACCTGCTCGCGCCGCGCATTCGTGAGGCGGGATCGCTGCTACTCGCCGATTGCGCGCAGAGTGCGGGCAAGCTGCCGTTACCCGACGCCGATTTCAGCGCCGCCTGCGCCCACAAGCTTGGCGGCCCGCCGGGCATCGGCGTGCTGCTGGTCCGTGATTTGGCCACGCTGGAAGCCGTGGGCGGACAGGAGAAGGGGTATCGCCGGGGCACGCAGGACGCGCCTGCCGCGCTGGCGTTCGCGGCCGCGCTGGGGGCCCGGCCTTACGATCTCGATCGGCTCGCGGAATTGCGCGTGCGGCTCGAGGATGGCGTCAAGGCTGCGGGCGGGGTGATCGTCGGCGACGACGCGCCGCGCATCCCGACGATCGGCGCGGTTGCGCTGCCCGGAGCCTCGAATGCCTCGCTGCTGGTCCAGTTCGACCTCGCCGGGATCGCCGTGTCGGCGGGAAGCGCGTGTGCGTCGGGCGCGATGAAGGGCAGCGAGGTGCTCGCCGCGATGGGCGTTGCGCCTGAGATCGCCGCCGGCACGCTGCGCATTAGCTTCGGGCCGAGCACCAGCGACACCGACGTCGACCGGTTCCTGACCGAGTGGAGCCGGATTGCGCAACGAGCCAAGGCCGCATGATCTATCTCGACTATCAGGCGACGACCCCGGTCGCGCCCGAGGTCGCGGAGGCGATGCAGCCGTGGATCGCGGACAAATTCGCCAACCCGCATTCGCCCTCGACCTGGGGCCGCGAGGCGGCGGCGGCGATCGAAGTCGCGCGCGACCAGGTTGAGCGGGCCATTGGTCTGGACGGCGGCAGCGTCGCCTTCACCGGCGGCGCGACCGAAGCACTCAACTGGGCACTCAAGGGCACGGTCGAGAAGGCGCCCAAGCATCGCAACCGGATCATCACCGTCGCGACCGAACATGCCGCGGTCCTCGACACCTGCGAATGGCTTGCGGGGCAGGGGATCGACCTGACCGTGCTGCCGGTGGGGCCGGACGGCCTGCTGGACCTCACCGATCTCGAGCGCGAGCTCGACGATCGCGTGGCGATGGTCGCGGTGATGCTGGTCAATAATGAGATTGGCGTCATCCAGCCGATCGCTGAGATTGCTCGCCTGGCACATTCGTGCGGCGCGCTGATGTTGTGCGACGCGGTCCAGGGGCTAGGACGCGTGGCGATCCCTGAGGGCCTCGACCTGGTGGCGGTCTCAGCGCACAAGATCCACGGCCCCAAGGGCATTGGCGCGTTGTGGATGCGCTTGGGCGCCGAACCGGCGCCGCTGATCCACGGCGGCGGGCAGGAGAGGGGGTTGCGGTCGGGGACGCTGTCGCCGTCGCTGTGCGTTGGCTTCGGCGTTGCCGCGCGCCTCGGCTCCGAGCGATTTGAACAGGATCACGCTCAGGTCGAAGATCTGTGGCTCACCGCCGGTTCGTCGCTGATGACCAACTGGGTTATCAACGGCAGCATGACCGAGCGCTATCACGGCAATTTGAACGCCTATTGGCCGGGCGTGGACGCCGCGCGCCTGGTCGCCGGCCTGCGCGATATCGCTTTCTCGCTGGGCAGCGCCTGCGCCAGCGGCTCCGGACGTCCGAGCCACGTGCTCCGGGCTTTGGGGCTGTCCGACCGCGACGCCCGGTCGTGCATCCGCCTCGGATTTGGACGTTACACGACCGCGGACGAAATCATCGACGCCGTAAACCGGATCGACGCGGCCGCGCGCGAACAACGGGACTTAGCCGCTTGACTTTGGTACGATTTTTCAAGGCGGACGGGACGCTCGACAAGGAGGTCGAGGCCGATCCTGATCAGCGGCTGCTCGACGTCGCTTGGGCCGCGCGCCAGCCGCTCGAAGGTGCGTGCGAAGGGGTGATGGCCTGTTCGACTTGCCATGTGATCGTCGACCCGGAGGATTTCGCCAAATTGCCGCCGGCGAGCGAGGAGGAGGAAGACTTGCTCGACCTCGCCAGCCACGCCGGGCGGACGTCGCGGCTAGCCTGCCAGATTCTGCTGACCGAGGACCTTAAAAGCCTGAGCGTCCGGATTCCGTCGGGCGCGACCAACTGGATGGGGCGTTAGCCGCCAGTATCCCCACTGGGATCGGGTTCCGGCTGTGAATCCGGGTCGAGCTTCTCGCGCTCCGGTTCTGGCGGCCGCAAGCCCTGCAGCGCGGCGAGGGTCAGCCGGCCCCGATGATCCACGTCAAGCGCCTCAAAGCGGACCTGCGCCGCCTTCGCGAACTCGCTCCGCGAAATTCCGCGGCTGAAGTCAGTATCGGCCGCGGTCACCGGCTCGGGCAGGCCGAACCAGCCATATCTCGCGCGGTCCATCGGCGCGATGACCTGTTCGTAATGATTGATTTCGTCGGGATCGATTTCGCCGTCATGATTGGTGTCGAGCAGGCCGAAAAAGCGGTCGGCGTCGGCTTGCATTTCGGCGAGGGCGAGCGACCCGTCATGGTTGCTGTCGGCCTGTGCGAACCAGGCTGCCAGCGGCGCGGTGCCGAAGAAAGGTTCGCCCATCGGGCTAATGAACGGGCGACCCCAGCGGCCGTGCGCCGACGCGGCGGCGGTGGGATGCGAGAGGGCGACCATGCCGCTCAACAGAATCATCGAAATCCGCATGAATGCCCCTCCGCTTTACTTCGGCTGGCTGTCCGATGGCGGCAGCGGCACGCCATAGCGATCGTCGGGCGCATCGATCGGACGATTGACGCGACGTCCCTTGGTTGGCGGCAGCAGGGCCTTGAGCTGGTCCAGGCCGAGCCTGCCCGCGTGACTCGTGTCAAGCAATTGAAAGCGTTCAAAGGCGGCCTGCCTGAATTCCCCGAGTGTGATCGACCGATCGAGGTTTACGTCGGCCGCGGCGACCGGCTCCGGAATGTTGAGCAAGGCATAGCGCGCGGCGCCCTGCAAACCCCCGCCAATCCCCGCGGTAGTCATGGTTCTTCGGTGTTGTTCCTCGGTCTCGCCCGGAGGGAGTTTTTCTCCACCGGGGCGCCGCAGCCGCGCATTGACCTGGATTTCGGGCGCGACTTCCCATTCGTATTCAATCACCTCCTCGGGATCGATGCTGCCATTCCCGTCGGTATCGAGTTTGTTGAAAAAGCGCGACGCATCGGCCTGCATTTCATCGGCGGTCAGCACATTGTCCTGATTGCGGTCGGCCTGGCGGAACCAGCGATCCAGGGCATCGTCGATCGAGCTGCGCGCCCGGAATGGTTCGCCCATCGGACTGATGAACGGGCGGCCGGCGTAGCCGGTGACGACGATCGGCTTGTCGGCCGGGACCGGCGCCGCGGCGGCGAGGATCAGAAACAGAGCGGAAGCCGGCATGCGCAAAGTCCCTTCGACGCGAAGTGCCGTGCTCTCCGCCGCCCGGTGAATGCAAGATGAAGCTTTCCGTGAAACTTGCGCCCATCGGCAGGCTTGCCCATATGCGCCGCGGGAGTCGGGCGGACGGGACTGTCGCCAACCTGGTCAGATCCGGAAGGAAGCAGCCACAGTGATTTCGTCCCGGGTCGTTCGGCTCCCACCTCCCCGTCATTGCGCGCGCAGCGAAGCAATCCAGCCTTTTGTGGATTGCCGCGTCGCTGCGCTCCTCGCAATGACGGCGCTGAGGCCCTAAACCCAACCGATGAACGATGCCGAATCGCCCGCGCTGGGCCTTGATTTGCCTGAAGTACCGGTGAAAGCCGCGGACGCACCCGCTTACCGCGTGCTGGCCCGCAAATATCGTCCGCAGACCTTCGCCGAGTTGATCGGTCAGGACGCAATGGTCCAGACGCTGGCTAATGCCATCGCGCGCGGGCGGATCGCGCATGCATTCCTGCTCACCGGCGTTCGGGGCGTGGGCAAGACCTCGACCGCGCGGCTGATCGCCAAGGCGCTCAATTGCATCGGACCGGACGGGCAGGGCGGGCCGACGATCAAGCCGTGCAATGTGTGCGAGCCGTGCCGCGCGATCAGCGAGGGCCGCCACATCGACGTGATCGAGATGGACGCCGCGTCGCACACCGGGATCGACGACATCCGCGAGATCATCGATGCGGTCCGCTACGCGTCGGTCAGCGCGCGCTACAAGATCTATATCATCGATGAAGTCCACATGTTGTCGAAGAGCGCTTTCAATGCGTTGCTAAAAACACTTGAGGAGCCACCTGAACACGTAAAATTCCTGTTCGCGACGACCGAGGTCAACAAGGTGCCGGTGACGGTGCTGTCGCGCTGCCAGCGCTTCGACCTGAGGCGGATCCCGGCCGACAAGCTCGCCGCGCATTTCGCCCAGGTGTCGGGGGCCGAAGGGGTCGAAGTCGAGACCGAGGCGTTGGGGATGATCGCCCGGGCGGCCGAAGGTTCGGCGCGGGACGGTTTGTCGATTCTCGACCAGGCGATCGCCCATGGCGCCGGGACGGTTACCGCCGACCAAGTGCGCGATATGCTCGGTCTGGCCGACCGCGGCCGCATTCGCCGGCTGTTGCAGCTGATCTTATCGGGTGACGCGGCGGCGTCGCTGGCCGAGATCGATGAAGCGCACCAGCTCGGGATCGACCCGACCCAGCTGCTGCGCGGGTTGATGGAAGCGCTCCACGGTGCAACCCGGGCCAAGGCGGGCGCGCAAGGCGACGCGCTGCAGTCCGCCGAGGAACGCGCCACGGCCGAGGAAATGGCGCAGCAATTGTCGTGGGGCGCGCTGCACCGGCTGTGGCAGATGCTGCTTAAGGGCCTGCAGGACGTTTCGATCGCACCGGATCCGCGCGAAGCCGCGGAAATGGCGCTGCTCCGGCTGATTCACGCCGCCGATTTGCCCGATCCGGCGGCGCTGGTAGCCAAGCTGTGCGGCGAGGGAACGGTAGCCACTTCCGCCGCGGCCAGCCCCAATAAGGGCAATGGCACGACCGCGGCGCTGCCCGTCGATTTTCCAGCCCTGGTTAAACGGCTCGAACAAGCCGGCAAGCACAGCCTCGCGGTCCAGCTGCACGACCAGGTCGGGCTGGTCTGCTACGCCCCGCCCGAGCTTGTCCTGAAGCCAACGCGTCCGCTCGGCGGCGACTGGCCGCGCAACCTCGGCACCGAGTTGAAATCGGTCACAGGCGCGACCTGGCGGGTGTCGCTTTCGGACGAAGCCGGCGAGCCGTCACTGTTCGACCAGGAGAAAATCGCCGAGGAGCGGGTTCGCGCCGATGTGCTGGCGGATCCCAATGTCCGCGCGGTGATGGACGCGTTTCCCGATGCCCAGCTCGAGACCTTCGAAGGAACGAAAGGCCACTGACATGCCCGAGACCCCCGATCTCAACGAAATCCTGCAGATGGCCCAAAATGCGCAGGCCGAGCTTCAAAAGGCCCAGGAGACGCTCGACACGATCGAGGTCGAAGGTGCGTCGGGCGGCGGGCTGGTGACCATTCGCGCGACCGCAAAGGGGCGCGTGCTCGGCGTGTCGATCGACGACAGCCTGGTCCAGCAACCGTTCGAGAAATCGATGCTGGAGGATCTGGTCGCGGCGGCGTTCAACGATGCCCGCGCCAAGGCCGACGCGGCGGCGGCGCAGGAGCTCAACAAGATGAGCAGCGCTTTGCCGATGCCTCCGGGGTTCAAGCTGCCCTTCTAAACTTGTTTCCGGCTATATTTCGCGCATGATGTCACTGTTCGGCGGGGAGTTGGCCAGTGACGCTCGGCGCAATGCAGGACTTTCCGCTGCGCATCATGCGTATCCTCGATCACGCCGAGCGCGAGCATGGCGGGCGCGAGATCGTCGCGGCCCGGGCCGATGGCACGACCGTACGGACCGACTGGAAGCGCTTGACCCACGATGCGCGCAAGCTCGGCCAGGCGCTTGAACGGCTCGGGGTGAAGCCCGGCGACCGGGTCGCGACCCTGGCGATGAACCACGACCGCCATTTGGTGACCTGGTTCGGCGTGGTCGGCATGGGCGGGGTGCTCCACACCATCAACCCGCGCCTGTTCGACGACCAGCTCGAATATATCGCCAACCATGCCGGGGACCGTGTCCTCCTCTACGACGCGGTGTTCGCGCCGTTGGTCGAACGGATGACGCCGCGCTGGACGACGATCGAGCATTTCATCTGCTTCGAAACTGATTTCGACGACTTGCTCGACGCCGAGGACGGTAATTACCGCTGGCACGAAGGCGACGAACGCGATCCCTGCGGGCTGTGCTACACCAGCGGCACCACCGGCGATCCCAAGGGCGTACTTTACGAGCATCGCTCGACCGTGCTCCACACCATGGCGATCATCGCGCCCGATATCTTCGACGTATCGGCGCGCTCGGCCATGCTGCCGGTGGTGCCGATGTTCCACGCCGGCAGCTGGTGCATTCCCTACGCGGCGGCGATGACCGGATTCAAGCTCGTGGTCTGCGCCGACAATCAACCCGAGCGGCTGTGCCGGATGTTCAACGAGGAGGGGATCACCCATTCGGCCGGCGTGCCGACGGTGTGGCTGAGCATGATCGACCATGTCGAACGAACCGGGGCGGCGCTGGGCAAGCTGCACACGGTGATTATCGGCGGCTCGTCGGCCCCACCGGCAACGATCCGCTGGTTTCGCGACCGCGGCGTCCGGGTCAATCATTTGTGGGGCATGACCGAAATGTCGCCGGTCGGGACGGTCGGGGCGCCACCGGGAGACTGGGACACGATGAGCGAGGACGAGCGCCTCGCTTATATGGCGCGGCCCGGCCGGTCGATGTTCGGGGTCGAACTGCGCGTGGTCGACGACGAGGGCAATGTCCTGCCGCGCGACGGGGTCAGTTCGGGCCGGCTCCAGACGCGTGGCCCGGGGGTCGTCAGGCGCTATTTCAAGGAGGATCATGACGCGGTCGACGCCGACAATTGGTTCGACACCGGCGACGTCGCGGTCATTCACCCCGACAATTCGCTGCGGTTGACCGACCGCGCCAAGGACGTGATCAAGTCGGGCGGCGAGTGGATCAGCTCGATCGAGCTGGAAAATGCGGCGGTTGGCTGCCCCGGCGTGGCCGAAGCTGCGGCGATCGGGATTCCCCATCCCAAATGGGACGAACGGCCGTTGCTGCTGGTCGTGCGGACCGCGGGCGGCGACGTCAGCAGCGACACCATCCGCGCCCATCTTGCCACCCAGGTCGCCAAATGGTGGCTGCCCGACGCGATCGAGTTCGTTGAGGACCTGCCCCACACCGCGAGCGGCAAGCTGTCGAAGAAGGACCTGCGCGAGCGATATCGCGATTACCGCTTCGCCAATGCCGAGGCCATGGTTGGGCGCGACTAGTAAAAAGCGGCAAGCGCGCCTAATTGGCACGCGACCTCCGTAACCCCATCAGTTTAAGGAATCCGCGACCCCATGGCCGCCCAATATGCTTATGTGATGAAGGACATGACCAAGTCCTTCCCCGGCGCCCAGAAGCCGGTGCTTAGCCACATCAACCTGCAATTCTACCACGGCGCCAAGATCGGCATCGTCGGCCCCAACGGCGCCGGCAAGTCGACCCTGATCAAGATCATGGCCGGGCTCGACAAGGATTTCACCGGCGAAGCGTGGCCGGGGGAGAACGTCACCGTCGGTTATCTGCCGCAGGAGCCGCAGCTCGATCCCAACAAGACGGTGCTCGAGAACGTCAAGGACGGCGCCCGCGACGTCGCCGACATGGTCGATCGCTTCAACGCGATTTCGGCCGAAATGGGCGACCCCAAGGACGACACCGACTTCGACGCGCTGATGGAGGAGATGGGCGAGCTCCAAGGCAAGATCGACGCCGTCGATGGATGGACGCTCGACAACCAGCTTGAGGTCGCGATGGAGGCACTGCGCTGTCCGCCGTCGGACAGCCCGGTCACCAACCTTTCCGGCGGTGAGAAGCGCCGCGTCGCGCTGACCCGGTTGTTGCTCGAGAAGCCATCGATCTTGTTGCTCGACGAGCCGACCAACCACCTCGACGCCGAGAGCGTCCAGTGGCTCGAAAACCACCTCAAGGAGTATCCCGGCGCGGTGCTGATGATCACCCACGACCGCTATTTCCTCGACAATGTCGTGAGCTGGATTCTCGAACTCGATCGCGGAAAATACTTCCCCTACGAGGGCAATTATTCGACCTACCTTGAGAAGAAGGCGAAGCGGCTCGAGCAGGAAGAGCGTGAGGAAAGCGGCCGCCAGACCGCGATCCGTCACGAGCTCGAATGGATCCGCCAAGGTGCCAAAGCGCGCCAGACCAAGTCGAAGGCGCGTATCGCCAAGTTCGACCAGCTCGTCGCCAACCAGGAGAAATATGTCCCGGGCAAGGCTGAGATTCTGATCCAGGTACCCGAACGGCTCGGCGGTAAGGTGATCGAGGTCGAGAACCTGTCCAAGGCCTATGGCGACAAATTGCTGTTCGAGAATTTGTCGTTCACGCTGCCGCCCGGCGGCATCGTCGGGGTGATCGGCCCCAACGGCGCCGGCAAGTCGACCCTGTTCAAGATGATTACCGGGCAGGAGACACCGGACTCCGGCTCGATCGACATCGGCCCGACCGTCCACCTCGGCTACGTCGACCAGAGCCGCGACCATCTCGATAGCAGCAAGAACGTCTGGGAAGAGATTTCCGACGGACTCGATTACATGAAGGTCAACGGCCACGACCAGTCGACCCGGGCCTATGTCGGGGCGTTCAACTTCAAGGGCCAGGACCAGCAGAAAAACGTCGGCAAACTGTCGGGCGGCGAGCGCAACCGGGTCAACATCGCCAAGATGCTCAAGCGCGGCGGCAACGTCTTGCTACTCGACGAGCCGACCAACGATCTCGACGTCGAGACGCTTGGCGCGCTCGAGGAAGCGATCGAGAACTTCGCCGGTTGTGCGGCGGTCATCAGCCATGACCGCTTCTTCCTCGACCGCCTGGCGACCCACATCCTGGCGTTCGAAGGCGACAGCCGGGTCGAATGGTTCGAGGGCAATTTCGAAGCGTATGAGGAAGACAAGGTCCGTCGCCTCGGTGAGGAAGCCACGCGCCCGCATCGGATGACCTACCGGAAATTGACGCGGTAGCCGTAGGCGGGGGGTGACAGCTCGATGAGTGCGGCCGCCCCAGACCACGACCACATCGTCACCGGCATCCTGTGCCGGCTGGGCATGGGCTTGAGCTTCTCCAGCATGGCGGCGTTGCTCAAGCTTGCCTCGACCGGCGGCCTCAACGTCGCCGAGCTGGTCTTCTACCGCTCGCTGTTCAGCATCCCGGTGGTGCTGGTGTGGACGTTGAAACGGGAGAGCCTCGCCGTCCTCAAGCCCAATAAGCCGCTGGCGCACGTCTGGCGCAGCGGCCTCGGCTTGCTATCGATGGGGCTGACTTTCCAGGCCTTGATCCTGTTGCCGCTGGCCGATGCGACGGCGATCAACTTCACCGCGCCGATCTTCGCGACGGTCCTGTCGTTCGTGGTGCTGAAGGAGTTTGTCGGCATACATCGCTGGGCGGCCGTGCTGCTTGGCTTCATGGGCGTTCTGGTCGTGTCGCGGCCGGGCGGGTCGGGTCTGCCGTTGCTCGGATTGGGCATCGCCGTCGCCGCCGCGATCAGCCAGGCCGGGGTCACCACCACTTTGCGGCACCTCCAAAAGAACGAACATGTTTCCGCGATCGTCTTCTGGTTCGCGGTCGCCGGGATCGTCGCCGGATCGGTGCTGATGCTGTTCTTCGGCCATGCCCACGCGTGGCCGGCTCTGGCCTTCGCCGCCGCCGGCGGCCTGCTCGGCGGGTTTGGGCAATTGTTCATGACCGCGTCGTTGCGCGCGCCGATCGCCGCCGTGACGCCGTTCGATTATCTCCAGATCGTCGCGGCGACGGCCTATGGCTGGTTGTTTTTTTCCGACGTCCCGACGCAGCACACGATCATTGGCGCATGCCTGATCGCTACAGCTGGGCTCTATACCGCCTGGCGCGAGTATCGCCGCCGCATTGAGCAGGCGGCCGCCGCGGTTCCCGCCGTGTGACGCAAAAAACCCGCCGGTTTGCAGACCGGCGGGCTCTTCATGCTCGATGATATTTTAGCGTCAGCTTTTGGTCGGGAAAAACGGCACCAGGAACGTCCAGACGCCGATGATCACGCCCATCGACGTCGCCAGGGCCTGCGGATTGCCGAAGGTGCTGAAGGCGCCGACCGAAACCGCGTACATGAAGTAGGAGATGGTCGCGATAATGACCGCGATCCAGTCGGTCTTGCCACCGTTGGCGGGCTTGGTCGCGAACATTCGCAGGACGAAGACACCGGCGGCGATGACGATCACCAGAATGATGCTGAGCGGAAGCAGGTTGGAGCCCAGGCCAACCACCAGGGTGGTCAAGCCGACGCCCTCGGCTGGAAACAGTTTGACCAGGGATTCGGTATACGGTGGCCGTTCGCCTTCGCTGAGACCGGCCTGGTTGGCCGAACCGAAGCCGAGCCCGTTGCCGATACGCAAGCTACCTTGAAGTTGGAAAAGTGCCATGATTTGTTCCCCCTTTCAGATCAAATCGAGCGGGGGTCAGAAACCATGAAAGGGAGTAATTGGCAAGTTGTGTGAATTTCTGGCGGTAAATTTAACAGAAAGTTAAAAGACTCAGTAATCGAAGGACTTTGTGCTGATCGTAATCTCTACTTTGCGACTATGGAATGGCGAGAGTGCAAGCTGGCATTTCATTGACGTGCCGCCCGCCGACGCCACAGAGATTCGTGTCCATAGCCTGACGAGTCGCGGCGGATTCGGTTCGGTCAAGGTCGAGGCGACGATCGGCGACGTAGTCTGGCGCACCTCGGTCTTCCCGCAGAAATCGGGCGGCTATTTCCTGCCGGTGAAGAAAGAAATGCGCTGCAAGACCGGCATCGCCGCCGGCGACGAAGTGCGGGTCGAACTCGAGTTGCTGTGAGCTAGCGCGCGTGCTCCGCGACGAGATCTGTGACGGTGCGATCGAACTGTTCGGCCATGCTGTGGAGGACCATCGACGTATCCCGGTCGAACATCGCGTCGGCAAGGCGCCGGCAGCGCACCGCTTGATCGGCGAGCACGTGACTTTGTTCGTCGGTCACGTCGACCAGCATGTTGACGGCGCCGGTCAGCGCACCGTCGCCATCGAACAATGGCGTGGGGTAGGGGCGGAAGGCGCGGCGCGACCCGTCAGGGCGCTCGGCAATCGCGACCGCGTCGCGGATCACTCGCCGCTGGCGGATCGCCTCTGCCATCGGGCATTGGTCGTGGGGCAGGAATTCGCCGGTCGTGGTGTAGATTTTCCAGGTGACGCACCAACGGTCATGGCCGAGTTGCGGGCGGCGCCCGGCGAGCTCGACGCAGGCGCGGTTCCAGTACGTCACGGCGCCGTTGGCATCGGTGGTGTAGATCGGCAGCGGCAATTCATCGAGCACGGGCCGCCAAAGCGGCCCGGACGCGATTGCACGTAGCGCGGTGTCGAGGACCGCTTCAGGATTTTCCCCGGGCAGCATCGATTCGAGAACCGGCCTGCGCTTTGGTTTGTTCCGTCTGAACGCGAAATCACGATGCTGTGCCCGAGAAGCAACAAGGGACTAGCGCAGACGCTTGACCATAATCCGGCCGTCGTCGCCGGCCTTGACCTCGAAATTCGGCACCGCCTTGATCAGGTCGGAGAGGCGGGTGAAGCCGTAGTTGCGCGCGGCAAAGCTGGATACCGCCTTGGCGCGCTGGCCAAGCTCAGCTAGCGGGGCATAACCTTCCTCGTCGCGCTTCGACGCTTTGTAGGCCGAGCCGAGGACCTGCAGCAGTTCGGTATCGACCGGCCGCTGGCCCTTCTCGACGATCGGCTGATCGAGAGTTTCGTCTTCGGCCAGCGCGAGGGCGCTGACGTCGAAGAAGCGTGAGCAGGCCTGCTGGAACGACAGCGGCGTCTTGGCCGTGCCGAAGCCGTAGACCTGCAGACCGTCCTCGCGGATGCGCTGGGCGAGGGGCAGGAAGTCGCTGTCCGACGACATGATGCCGAACCCGTCGACGTTGCCGCGGTAGAGCAGGTCCATGGCGTCGATGGTCATGCGCATGTCGGTCGCGCTCTTGCCTTTGACCACGTCGAATTGCTGCATCGGGACGATCGAATGGGGCCCGGTCTGTTCGCCCCAGCCCTTGAGGCTGGCCTTGGCCCAATTACCGTAGGCGCGGCGGATGTTGATCGTGCCGAGCTCGCCGAGCACCAGCAGCACCTCGTCGAGATGCTCGGGCGACGCGTTGTCGGCGTCGATCAGGAGCGCAATATTGTCGTCCGACTCGCCGTTGCGGTCGCGCATCAGTTCGAATCCCTTTCGTGCTGATATGCTCTCTACCGCCGCCGCGTGGAATGGCCACAGTTGAGCGAGACGGTTGATCGGTTCGGGAACGAAACGCCAGCTAAAGCACTAATGCGGATACAGGAAGCACGGATGGAAGGGACAGAACGATGAGGAAGCTTGCACTTGGCGCAGCACTGGCGGCGAGCGTCGCCGTAAGCGGCTGCTCAACTTACGGAAGTGGCTATGGCTACGATCCCTATTACAACAACGGCTATTACGGCCAGCAGCCCGCGGGCTACGACAGCCAGGGCCGGCGCATTGCGACGGGCGCGGCGGTCGGTGCCGTTGGCGGCGCGGTCGCGGGAGCGGTGATCCCCGGCGTCAGCACGGTCGGCGGCGCGGTCGCCGGCGCGATCCTTGGCGGTGTCCTCGGTGCGGTCATCAAGGGCAGGCAATATTACCGCGATACGCGCGGCTATTGTTATTACGTCGACCAGAACGGTCAACCGCAATACGACTATAACGTCCGCTGCTAGCCCCAGCTGACTGAATAAGCTTGTTAGACGGGGCGGAACTTACCTTCCGCCTCGTCGAGCATGTACAAGCGCCCCTCGGCGATCGAGAAATGCGCGCCGTGGAGGGTCAATTGACCAGCCGTTTCGCGCTCGGCGATCCACGGGAAGGTGCGCAGGTTGGCGAGGCTGACCTTGACCGCCTCCCATTCCATATCCCGAAATGCGTCGCGGTCGAGCGTCTTGTGGCGCGCGCGGACCTCATTGCGCGCATGGTCGAGCATCCGCACCCAGTCGCCGATGAAATGGCCTTCGCCACGCTCGACATCCTGAAACTCGCCGGTCAGCCCGGCCGCGCAGCCGCCGCACAGCCCATGGCCCATCACCAGAATTTCTTCCACGCCGAGCTGGGTCACCGCAAACTCCAAAGCGGCTGAGACGCCGTGGTACCCGCGACTGGTTTCGTAAGGCGGGGCGAGCGCGGCGATATTGCGCACGACGAACATTTCACCCGGGCGGGCATCGAAAATCTGGGCCGGATCGACCCGGCTATCGGCGCAGGAAAGGATCATGACCTTCGGCCTCTGGCCCTCCGCCAGGTCCGACCAGCGCTCGCGTTCGCGCGCCCAGTCCTTGTGGCGGAAGCGGTGGTAACCGTCGATCAGGTCGGTGACATAGGTCATGGGTCTTGCGGCTAGCGGGGCAAGGGCAGGGCTGGCAAGCGGGGGTGGCAATCGCTATCTGGCGGCCATGAACGCTCCCGCCACGGTCGCCAAGCAGCGCAAGCCCGATTGGATCCGGGTCAAAGCCCCGGTCAGCGAAGGTTATCACGCGACCCGCCGGCTGATGCGCGAGCTCAACCTCGCCACAGTGTGCGAGGAAGCGGCTTGTCCCAACATCGGCGAATGCTGGACCAAGAAGCACGCGACGGTGATGATCCTCGGCGACACCTGCACCCGGGCTTGCGCCTTCTGCAACGTCAAGACGGGCATGCCGCGTCCGGTCGACCTGCTCGAGCCCGAGCATGTCGCGACTGCCGCCGCCGAGCTCGGCCTCGAGCATATCGTGGTGACCTCGGTCGACCGCGATGATTTGCCGGACGGCGGAGCATCGCAGTTCGTCAAGGTGATCGAGGCGCTGCGCAAGCGGACGCCCGCGACGACCATCGAAATCCTGACTCCGGACTTTCGCAACAAGAGCGAGGATGCGGTTGCGGCGATCGTCGACGCCGGACCCGACGTCTACAATCACAATCTCGAGACCGTGCCGCGGTTCTACCCGACGATCCGCCCGGGTGCGCGCTACTATGCCTCGCTGCGCCTGCTGGAGAGCGTCAAGCGCCGCGCCCCCCATCTGTTCACCAAGTCGGGCGTGATGGTCGGACTCGGCGAACAGCGGCTCGAAGTCCACCAGGTCATGGACGACATGCGCTCGGCCGGCGTCGATTTCCTGACGATGGGCCAATATCTCCAGCCGACCCCGCGCCACGCCAAGGTCGATGAGTTCGTCACCCCCAAGGCGTTCGAGGCTTATGCCGCCATCGCCCGCGCCAAGGGCTTCCTGCTGGTTGCGGCGTCGCCGCTGACGCGCTCGAGCTACCACGCCGGTGACGATTTCAAGGCGATGCAGGCGGCGCGCGCCGCGCAACTCGCGAAGGCCTAATGCCGCGGCACAGCGAAACGCGGCACCTGCCGTATACGCCCGAGCAATTGTTCGACCTTGTCGCCGACGTCGCGAAATATGACGAATTTCTGCCGTGGGTGGTCGCGGTGCGGGTGCGCTCATCGAGCGAGATGGAAACCGTCGCCGACCTGGTCGTCGGATTCAACGCCTTCAAGGAGCGCTTCACCAGCCGCGTCGAGAAGGACCGGCCGCACCGGATTTGTGTCGATTATATCGAGGGGCCGCTGAAGTTTCTGCACAACGAATGGCGTTTCGAAGCTCCGGCTGACAGCGGCACCGACGTCCATTTCTCGGTCGATTTCGCGTTCAAGTCGCGATTGTTTGAGACGCTGGCCGGAGCGATGTTCGATCGCGCGCTCAGACGGATGATCGATGCGTTCGAACAGCGCGCAGCTGCGCTTTACGGCATTAGCAAGTCGAGCGCGCAAAGCGCGGCGTGAAGCCGGACACCGGCGCGGCCTCCGTCCTTGAACACCTGCTGATCGGCGACGATTTTCGCCGGATCGGCATCGCGCTCCGCCAGTGCGAACACCACCGTGCCGACCGGTTTGGAGGGTGTGCCGCCGCCGGGACCGGCGATCCCAGTGATCGCGACCGCTACATCGGCCTCCGATGCCGCCAACGCACCGCGCGCCATCGCCCAGGCGGTGGCCACGCTGACCGCGCCGAAGGTGTCGACGACGTCTTCGCTGACCTTGAGCTGGCGGATCTTGGCGGCGTTCGAATAGGTCACATAGCCGGCTTCGAAGACGTCGGACGAGCCGGCGATTTCGGTCAGCGCGGCGCTGACCAGCCCGCCGGTGCAGCTTTCCGCGACCGCAATCCGCCGCGCCGCCTTGCGGTTGGCCTCGATCACTTCGCGCGCCTTGTCGACCAGCACCTTGGGGAGGAGGGTGTCAGGCACGCGATTTCGTCCGGATGCTGGCGACGGCCTGGACGGCGATGCCCTCGCGGCGGCCGGTGAAGCCGAGACCCTCGGTGGTGGTCGCCTTGATGCTCACCTGATCCACGCCAAGCTCCAGCATATCGGCAATTCGTGAACGCATGACGTCACGGTAGGGCCCAATCTTCGGTTCCTCGGCGATAATGGTACAATCGATGTGGTCGATGGTCGCTCCACCGGCGCGAACCAGCGCCGCGGCGTGGCTCAGGAACAAGTCCGAGCTCGCGCCTTTCCAGCGCGCGTCCGAGGGCGGGAAATGCTCGCCGATGTCGCCCAAACCCGCGGCGCCGAGCAGCGCATCGGTGATCGCGTGGAGCACGACGTCGGCGTCGCTGTGGCCGGCGAGCCCGCGCGTGTGCGGCACCGCGATGCCGCCGAGCATGATCGGGCCTTCCCCCGCAAACGCATGGACGTCGAAGCCCATTCCCGCGCGCGGAACGAGCGACCCGGCGAGCCATTGCTCGGCGCGCGCCCAATCCGCGGCGGTGGTGAGCTTGTCGAGCGCGGGGTCTCCAGCAACGGCGGCGACCGACATCCCCGCGGAGCGCAGCACGGTCGTCTCATCGGTCGGGGAAGCGCCCGACCATGACGCATAGGCTTTGAGCAGCGCCTCGGTCCGGAACGCCTGGGGCGTCTGCACGCGGACCAGGCCGGAGCGGTCGACCGCTTCGTCGAGCTGGTCGCTGGCGCGGGCGAGCGTGTCGCCAACGGGAAGGACGGGTGCCGCCCCGTCGTGGAATTCGAGCGATGCGACCAGCCGGTCGATGACTTCAGCGGGGCAAAAGGGGCGAGCGGCGTCTTGGATCAGGACCGCATCGGCCTGGATCGCATTGAGCCCCGCACGAACCGAGTCCGCGCGCTCCGCGCCGCCTCGGATCAGCGGCCCAATGTCGATGCCTTCCAACGCGGCAGCCGCAAGCTCATCCTGGCCTGCTCCGATTACCACCCGCACATCCTTGACTACCGCATGCTGCAGAAAGGGCTCCACCGCCCAGCGCAGCAAGGGTTTGCCGGAGATCATCCGATATTGCTTGGGGACGCCGCCGCCGAGACGTTGGCCCTTGCCGGCGGCGACGATCAGTGCGGTCAGGCTCATCGGCGCGCGCCTTGCCCCCCAATCGCCGCTCCTGTAAAGCCGCGCCTCCGCATGAATGAGTTGAAGCCCATCAGGATCGGCCCGGTCGAGGTCGCGTCGCCGGTGATTCTGGCGCCGATGACGGCTGTCACCGATCTGCCGTTCCGCCGCGCAGTGAAACGCTATGGCGCCGGGCTGACGGTGACCGAGATGATCGCCAGCCAGGCGATGGTCCGCGAAACCCGCCAATCGCTGCAGAAGGCCTTGTGGGACCCGGCGGAAGAGCCGGTGTCGATGCAGCTTGCCGGTTGCGAGCCGCGGGTAATGGCCGAGGCCGCCCGGCTCAACGAGCAACGCGGCGCCGCAATCATCGACATCAACATGGGCTGCCCGGTGAAGAAGGTGGTCAATGGCGAGGCCGGTTCGGCGCTGATGCGCGACTTGAAGCTCGCCGGCGCGATTATCGGTGCGACGGTCAAAGCGGTCGCGGTGCCGGTGACGCTTAAGATGCGCATGGGCTGGAACCACGACAGCCTCAATGCGCCCGAGCTGGCGCGGATCGCCGAGGATCTGGGCGTCCAAATGATCACCGTCCACGGCCGCACCCGCTGCCAGATGTACAAGGGCGAAGCCGATTGGGCGTTCATCCGGCAGGTTAAGGACGCTGTTTCGGTGCCGGTGATCGTCAACGGCGACATTTGCTCGATCGCCAATGCCCGCGAAGCCCTCAGTCAGTCGGGCGCCGATGGCGTGATGATCGGGCGCGGCGCTTACGGCCGCCCGTGGCTGCTCGGCCAGGTGATGGCCGAAATGGGCGGAGGCGGGGCCAAACCCGACCCCAGCCTCGACGAACAGCTCGAGGTAATGCTCGAGCAATATGAAGACATGCTCGAACTCTACGGAACGCACACCGGCGTCAACCTCGCGCGCAAGCATTTTGGATGGTATACCAAAGGCTTGCCCGGATCGGCTGAGGTTCGAAACCAAGTCAACCAGGAATCCGATCCGACGGTCGTCAAGCGCATGCTGCGCGACTTCTACGCGCCCTGGCTGGCGCGCTCCGCCGCCTAGAGCAATCTTGAACGACACAAGTGTGTTGTTCGTGCAACGGCCATGCTAGGGGCCGGGGCAATGCATGCGCCGACGGCCGAATCACCCCTGACATTGCGAGCGGAAAGCTGGCTCGAACGCGAGCGGGCGAGCGGGCGGCTGTACGATCGCGCGGCGATCGGCAGCGGTGTTTTCTTGATCGCGATGCTCGGCCTCAGTTTTTGGCTGCTCCGCTATGGCGGGAGCGAAGAGACGCTACTGTCGCCGCCGGTTATCGCGCTGTTGCTCGTGGCCAATCTCATCCCCGCCATCGCACTGATGGTTCTCCTGTCGCGCAAGATCGCGTTGCGCCGCGCCGAACAGGGCGGACTCGGCAGCGGGCGACTGCACATCCGTCTGGTAGGACTCTTCTCGGTGATCGCCGCCGTTCCGACGGTTCTGGTTGCGATTTTCGCTTCGTTGCTGCTCCAAACCGGTCTCGAATTCTGGTCGTCGCATCGTGCCCGCACGATGATTGAAAATACGGTTGAGGTTGCTCGCGGCTCATACGGCCACGAGCTCGCCCGCGTGGGAGACGAGGCGACAACGATGTCGGGCGACCTGACCAATGCCCTTAAGCAAGTGCAGATTGACGACCCTCGGTTTAAGACTGCGCTCGCCTTCCAGACTTATCGGCGATCGCTTAACGAAGCAGCCATCCTGAAACTCGGCCCCGGCGGCGAAGTGCAAACCCTGGGTGTCGCGGTCGGAAGCTACGGAATTGATATCAACGAAAGCCGCGTCAAAGCCGCCATCGCAAAGCTCGAAAAGCTTCCCGACAATGCGAGTGTCGACGCAGAAACTCCCAACCGCATTTCCGTACTGACGCGACTGAATCTTGGTACGGGCTCATATCTTTACGTGGGCAGGGCCGACCCCGAGATTGCCGCGCAGATCCAGCGCGCGAACGACGTTCTCAAGGATTATCAGGCGCTCCTCGAAAGGTCCCGGATCAACCAGTTACGCTTCAACGCCGCGCTCTTGTTGGGCGCGTTGGTTATCGTCGGGCTGGCGATCCTTGCCGCACTCAAGATCGCCGACTGGATGGTGCGCCCGGTTGGCGAACTCGTCACTGCCGCGGGGCGCATCGAGGAGGGCGATTTCTCGGCTCGGGTACCGGTTACGGACACCGAGGATGAAATCCACACGCTCGCGACCGCCTTCAACCGCATGACTGGGCGGCTCGAAGAACAAACCGGCGCACTAAAGGCCGCCAACACCCAGCTTGAGACCCGCCGCGCGTTCATCGAGGCGGTCGTGTCGAGCGTCACTGCCGGCGTCATTGCGCTCGATTCGCGCAACCGGATTTTGCTCATCAACCGCTCCGCCGAGACCCTGTTGCAAAAAGGGCAGGAAGATCTCGACGGGAAGGGCCTGGCTGAGGTCTCCGCGGATCTCGACGAGTTTTTAAGCGGCGACCAGGCCGAAGCCAACGTCATCATCGTCGTCGGCGACGGCCACCGCACCCTCGCCGTCAAGCGCGTGCGGTACCAGGACGGCAGCGTGCTGACGTTCGACGACATCACCGATCAGCTGACCGACCAGCGCCGGGCGGCCTGGTCTGACATCGCGCGGCGCATCGCGCACGAAATCAAGAACCCGCTGACCCCGATCCAGCTTGCCGCCGAGCGACTGCAGCGCCGGTTCGGCAAGGAAATTACGTCGGACAAGGAGACGTTCGAACAACTGACCAACACGATCGTGCGCCAGGTCGGTGACCTTAGACGAATGGTTGACGAATTCTCCAACTTCGCGCGGATGCCCAAGCCGGCGTTTCGCGACGAGAACATCCACGACATTGCCCGGCAAGCTTTATTCCTCCACGAGGTCGCGCACCCCGGCATTAATTTTGTGCTCGACCCGGCGCAGGGCGAATTTCGCATGGTGTGCGACCGCCGCCAGCTCGGCCAGGCGTTGACCAACGTCGTCAAGAACGCCGTCGAGGCGATCGAAAGCCGCAAGAGCCGCGGCGAGCACAGCCTCGCCGGTGACCGCGTCGAATTGCGCCTTCACGACGAGGACCGGCATCTGATCGTCGACGTCATGGACACCGGCGTTGGTCTCCCGGAGGACCGCGAGCGGCTGACCGAACCTTATATGACGACGCGGGTGCGCGGCACCGGGCTGGGCCTCGCGATCGTCAAGAAGATCGTCGAGGAACATATGGGCGAGATCGCGTTTCTCGACCGCTCTGGCGGCGGGACCCACGTCCGCATCGCCTTTGACACCGACAAGCTCGCGGCGCTGCTGTCCGAAGAAGCGGCGCCACCGACCGATGACGAACATGAAGAGGGTGAGGGCACGGACTAATGGCGCTTGAGGTCCTGGTAGTCGACGATGAGGCGGACATCCGCGACCTGGTCAGCGGGGTGCTGGAAGACGAGGGCTATGCCGTACGCACCGCGGCCGACAGCACCCAGACCCTCGAAGCGTTCGAGGAACGGCGCCCGTCGATGGTGCTGCTCGACGTGTGGCTCCAGGGCTCCCGGCTCGATGGGCTGCAATTGCTGCAGGAGATCAAGCGCCGCGACCCGACCGTTCCGGTACTGATGATCTCGGGCCACGGCAATCTAGACACCGCCGTTGCCGCGGTCCGCGAAGGCGCAATCGACTTCATCGAAAAGCCGTTCGAGGCCGAGCGGCTGATCTATCTGGTCGATCGGGCGACCGATACCGAGCGCATGCGGCGCGAAAACGAGACCCTGCGCCGCCAAGCCGGCCACGAGGAATTCCTCCACGGCAGCTCGGTCGCGATCAACACCGTCCGCGCGACGTTGAAGCGGGTCTCACCGACCGGCAGCCGGGTGCTGATTACCGGGCCCGCCGGCGTCGGCAAGGAAATCGCCGCGCGGATGATCCATAACTGGAGCCCGCGCGCCAAGGCGCCGTTCGTGGTGCTGCCGGCAGCGATGATGAGCCCCGACCGGGTCGAAGAGGAATTGTTCGGCAGTGAGGCTGACGGCACCGTCCGACCGGGCCTGCTCGAACATGCCCATGGTGGCACTCTGTTCCTCGACGAAATCGCCGACATGCCGCTAACGACGCAAGGCAAGATCCTGCGCGTCCTGACCGATCAGAGCTATTCGCGGGTCGGCGGGCAGCGCCCGGTCAAGGTCGACGTCCGGGTGCTTTCGGCGACCGCGCGCAACCTGTCGGAGGAGATCGCCGGCGGGCGCTTCCGCGAGGATCTATACTATCGCTTGAACGTGGTCCCGGTGCGCATCCCGCCGCTGCGCGAGCGGCGCGAGGACATCCCCGAAATGGTCCATTACTTCCTCGCGCGTTTCGCCGCCGAGCGCCACATGGCGACGCCGGACATGTCCGACGAAGCAATGGCCGCGCTCCAGGCGCATGACTGGCCGGGCAACGTCCGCCAATTGCGTAACATCATCGAACGGACAATCATCCTCGCTCCGGGTGACCGGGTGGCGTGCATCGATGTCGATTTGTTGCCGCCCGAAACTCTCGAGAATCAAAATGCGATGGGCGGGTCGACCGCGGCGGTGGCGATCATGGGCAGTCCGCTGCGCGAAGCTCGCGAATCGTTCGAGCGCGAATATCTGAAAATCCAGATCCGGCGCTTTTCCGGCAACATCTCGCGCACCGCATCGTTCATCGGGATGGAACGGTCGGCGCTGCACCGCAAACTCAAGGCATTGGGCATCGGCGACAAAAAAGAGGGGGAAGAGTAGGAGCTAGTCGCGTCCATGTCCACTCGCACACTCACCCTCCAGGACCATTTTCTCAACAGCATCCGGCGTGCCAAGCTGCCGATGACAATCTTCCTGGTGAAAGGGGTGAAGCTGCAGGGGGTGGTCACCTGGTTCGACACCTTTTCGATCCTGCTCCGGCGCGAAGGAGCATCGCAACTGATCTACAAGCATTCGATTTCGACGATCATGCCGGCCGATGCGGTGCCGGGCTTTGTTGCCAATCCGCCGGTCGAGCTCGAGCAGGGCGGCCGTGCAGCACTCCAGGACCTGTTCCTCGCCGCGGCGGCGCGTGAGCAACAAAATATGACCCTGTTCCTGGTCAATGGCGTGATGCTGTTGGGGACGGTGACCGCGTTCGACCAGTTTGCCCTGCTGCTCGAGCGTGGCGGGCACATCCAATTGGTCTACAAGCACGCGATCTCGACCCTGCAGCCGGCGCATCCGCTCAATCTCGATGCGGGGCAGCTCGGGGGCGAGGGGGAGGACGACTCTGAATAACCCGAACGACGCCAACGAGGTCGCCCGCGGCGAGCGGGCGGTGATCGTCGTGCCCGAGCTGCCGCGCGAGGCCGCGCGGCGGTCGGCCGATGCGCGGCTAGAAGAAGCCAAAGGCCTGGCTGAGGCAATCGGCGTGCGGGTGGTGGGGGAACATACGTTCCGGCTGCGGACGGTGCGGCCGGCGACGCTGATCGGCAAGGGTCAGGCGGAAGAGGTCGCGGCGCTGGTCAAGGATGGCGGCGCCGGGCTGGTGGTGGTCGACTCGCCGTTGGCGCCGATCCAGCAGAAGAACCTCGAGGACGAGATCGGGACCAAGGTGATCGACCGGACCGGGCTGATCCTCGAGATTTTCGGCGAGCGGGCGGTGACCGCGGAAGGGCGGCTGCAGGTCGAACTTGCCCACCTCGACTATCAGGCGGGCCGGCTGGTGCGCAGCTGGACCCACCTCGAGCGCCAGCGCGGCGGCTTCGGTTTCCTCGGCGGCCCCGGCGAAACCCAGATCGAGGCCGATCGGCGGCTGATCCGCGACCGCATGGCCAAGATCCGGCGCGAGCTCGACCAGGTCAAGCGCACCCGCGCGCTCCACCGTGACCGGCGCCAGCGCGCGCCATGGCCGGTGATCGCGCTGGTCGGCTACACCAACGCTGGCAAGTCGACGCTTTTCAACCGGCTGACGGGCGAACACGTGTTTGCCGAGAATTTGTTGTTCGCGACCCTCGACCCGACCATGCGCGACATCCGTTTGCCCGGTTTCGACAAGGTGATCCTGTCGGATACGGTCGGGTTCGTGTCCGACCTGCCGACCGAGTTGATCGCGGCCTTCCGTGCGACGCTCGAGGAGGTACGCGAAGCCGATCTCCTGGTCCACGTCCGCGATATGAACCATCCCGACCACGAAGCGCAGCACGACGACGTCGACGACGTGCTCAAGTCGCTCGGCCTGGGCGAGGAAGGCGCGCCGCCGCGGATCGAAGCGTGGAACAAGGTTGATTTGCTATCTGGGGACGAGGCAGGGCAGCTGGCCGAGGAGGCGAAGCGCCGCGAGGACGTAGTGCCGATCTCGGCGTTGACCGGCGAGGGGCTGGATGCGTTGCGAATCCGAATGGCCGAGGCGCTACGGTCCGGCGAGCGGGTACACGAAATCCGCATTCCCGCGGGCCAGGGCGAGCGGATCGCATGGCTCCATGCGCGCGGCGAAGTGCTCGACCAGCGGGTCGATGACGACCAGGTTCTGCTGTCGGTCCGTTTGTCGCCCGAGAATTGGGCGCGGTTTCAGTCGACAGAAGTAGCCTGACGCGCCTTCGCGGCGGTCCACAAGGCTTCCATTTCCTCCAGCGGCAGATCGGTGAAGCCCGGCGCTTGCTCGATTTCGCGGAAGCGGCGTTCGAACTTGCGATTGGCTGCGCGCAGTGCGGCTTCAGGCTCGATATTGAGATGGCGTGCGAGGTTGACGACGGCGAACAGAAGGTCGCCCAGCTCTTCAGACTGACGTTCGTGGTCGGTTTCCGCTTCGAGTTCGACCAGTTCCTCGTCGATCTTGGCGCGCGGACCCGATACGTCGGGCCAGTCGAAGCCGGTGCGCGCGGCCCGGCGCTGCAGCTTCGTGGCCCGTTCGAGCGCCGGTAGCGCCAGGGCGACTCCGGCCAGAGCGCTCTTGTCGGGGCTCGCCGCGCGTTCATCGGCTTTGATGATTTCCCACAGATGATGCCCGCCATGCTCGGCATCGCCAAAGATATGCGGGTGACGGCGTTCCATTTTGTCGCAGATCCGGACGATCACGTCGTCCAGAGTAAAATGGCCGGCTTCCTCAGCCATTTGCGCGTGGAACACGACCTGTAACTGGAGATCGCCGAGTTCGTCGGCGAGCGCATCCATATCGTCGCGGGCGATCGCGTCGGCGACTTCATAGGCTTCCTCGATAGTGAAGGGCGCGATCGTCGCGAAATTCTGCACGCTGTCCCATTCGCAGCCGCTGACCGGATCGCGGAGGCGGCGCATGATTGCAGCGAGGCGCTCGATTGCGGCCTCAGACGCCATGAAGGGGCCCTTTCCGGCTTACTGATTTAAGTATGATAATATGCATTATGTAAAGTTGTCCTAGTATCAGGGGACCAATACCAGCCAGCGTCCCTCCACTCCCCAGCGGCTGAGCGACGACAAATAATTCATCCCGAGTACGTTGAGATCGTCATGCTCGGCGACCTGGAGCCCGACATCGTGGCGTTCGATGTTGCCCACCTCAAGATCACGGGCGCGACCCGTGGCGACACGGATGATGCCGTTGCCGGTGCGCACGAATTGATCGGCGCGCGGCGAAACCGGCACGCCGGCCTTGTTTGCGGTGTCGCGGTCGATCGTGGTCATGGTCGCGCCGCTGTCGACGAGGAATTTGACGGCGACGCCATTGACCCGGCCTTCGACCCAGAAATGCCCGTCGATGGCCATCGGAATGCGGGTTTCGCGGCCTTGTACGACCGGCGTACCCAGCGCTTCGGCCTTCAGTCTTTGCCCGACCAAACTGAAATTGTCGCGAAATGTGAGGAGGATGAAGCCGGCTCCGAAGATTGCAACCCAGGCCAACGTCATGGTCAGCTGGCGAGCGAGCGGTTCGCGGCGCGACATCAGGCTGCCGAGTACCAGCATGATCGCCATCAGGATGTAGACGCCGCCGAGCATCAGATCGTTGGTCACGGCACGAGCACCAGATAATGACCCTCGACCCGCCAGCTGCTCAGCGATGAGAGGAAGTTCATGCCGAGCAGGTTAGTGTCGTCATGTTCGTTGATATCGATGGGAAAATCGGTGCGCTTGATCGGCCCCAGCTCGAACTGGTCGGCCGAGCCCTTGATCGCGGTGGTGGTCCCGTTCGCGGTCTGCACAAAGGTTTGCTCACTGCCTACGGGTATATCCGCAGCCCGGGCAGATTCCCGGGAAACGGTGGTTACCGACGCGCCGCTGTCGACCATGAACCGTATGGTATGACCGTTGACGTCGGCGCTCACCCAGAAATGGCCGTCCTCGGCCATCGGGATCCGCACCGTCTGACCCTCGAGGATCGCGCTGCCCATGGCCTCGGACCGGAGTCGCTGGCCGAGCGCGCTGAATTCGCTGCGGAATGAGAAGAGAATGAACCCGATGCCAAAGATCGCGACCCAGGCCAGCGCCATCTTGAGCATCTTGCCGACCGGCTGGCGCATACCGATCAGCGATCCGGCGACCGCGACCAGCAAGATGACGTAATAAACCGCATAGGGCGCGTCGAAGCCGTTCACAGATCGATCTCCAGCCCGTCATAGGCCGGCGCCGCCCAATCGGGCAGCTCGGCGATGAGCGTGCGATAGTCGAGGCCGTTGCCCATGTGGGTCAGATAGACCTGGCCGACCGACAAGTCCCTCGCCCAGCCGAGCACGCCATCGAGATGGGCATGGGTCGGGTGCGGCGTCCGCGTCAGGCAATCGGCGATCCACACGTCCACGCCCTCGTACAGCGCCGCCATGTCATCGCTCATCCCGCTGAAATCGATCGCATAAGCGGCGGATTTGCCGCGGTCATCGAAGCGCATGCCAAGCGAAGTCGGGCCGCCATGCGGCTGGTCGACGAAGCGAACGGTTGCGTTCCCGAACGTCCACTCCTCGCCCAATTCCCGCGGTTCGACGATCGGCCGATAGAGATCGCTGCGTGCAAATGCGTAGGCGAAGCGCTGTCCGAGGCTCTGGAGCGTCTCCGCGCGGCCGTAGAGCGGTACCGCGTGGCCCAGCGCCGCTGCGATCGGCCGCAGATCGTCGATGCCGTGGACGTGGTCGCCATGGTCGTGGGTGGCGATCACCGCGTCGATCTGCCCCACCTTGGCGTCGAGCAACTGCCGGCGGAGGTCGGGCCCGCAGTCGACGAGGACGCGTTCCCCGGCGCTTTCGACCAGGATCGACGAGCGCATCCGGGCGTTGCGCGGCTCGGCGGGGTCGCACTGCCCCCAAACGTTGCCAATCTTGGGGACCCCGGTCGACGTCCCGCAGCCGAGAATGCGGACTTTCACGCGGCCTTGCTGAACAGCTTGAAGAAATTGGCGGTCGTCGCGTCACCCAAGGCTTCGGGCTCCTCACCTCGCAGCTGTGCGACAAAGGCGGCGGTGTCAGCGACGAACGCCGGTTCGCATTTCTGGCCGCGGTGTGGGACCGGTGCGAGGAACGGCGCGTCCGTCTCAACCAGCATCTGGTCCGCCGGCAGCCATCTAGCGATATCCTGAAGATCCTGGGCGTTCTTGAACGTGACGATGCCGCTCAGCGAGACATAAAAACCAAGGTCGAGCCCCTCGCGCGCCAGGCCGGCCGAGCCGGTGAAGCAATGAAGGACCCCGGTGACTCCCCCTTCCCTGACCGCTTTACCCAGGATCTCGGCGGTATCCTCCTCGGCGTCGCGGGTGTGGACGACCAGCGGCAGGCCGGTTTGCCGCGCAGCTTCGATATGGGCCTCAAACCGCTCACGCTGGGCGCCGCGGTCGGACTTGTCGTAGTAATAATCGAGCCCGCATTCGCCGATGGCGATCACACGGGAATGTGATGCGGCCTCGGTCAACGCTGCGGAACCGAGGTCGGGATGTGCGTCGGCTTCGTGCGGATGGACCCCGACGCTCGCCCAGACGTCCGGGTGGCGGTCCGCTACCGCGATGACGTCACCCCACTCCTTCTGCCGGGTCGAGATGTTGAGGAAGCCGTGGACGCCGCGCGTTCGGGCGTTGTCGAGCACTTCGTCCTGACGCTCGGCCAGCCCCTCGTAATTGAGGTGGCAGTGGCTATCGATCAGCCTCACGCGACCGCTTCCTCGTCCTCGTCGAGCTCGAGGCGCGGGAACAAGGGAGCGGGTTGCGAAATGGGCGCGCCGCCCTCGCCCGCAGCGATCACCGCGAGGAGCTTCTCAGCGGAATCGGGGGTGATCGGGGCGATCGCCCGGGCCAGCTCGCGCACAGCGGCCACGATGGTGCCGAGAACGGCCGTCATTCGCTCCGGATCACTCTTCTTGAGCGCCCACGGCGCCTGGGTGTCGACATATTGGTTGCAAGCGAAGACTGCACGCAGCCAGGCTTCGATGCCCTGGCTGAAGGCAAGGCGTTCGAATGCTTCGGGGACTTCGCGCTTCGTCGCCTCTTCCACCGTGGCGAGCATTTCGCGGTCGGCGTCAGCGCTCCCGGACTCGGGAAGAACCCCGTCCAAATTTTTGAAAATCATCGACAAACTGCGTTGCGCGAGATTACCGAAGCTGTTCGCGAGTTCGGCATTGGCGCGGTTGACGATCGCATCGGCGCTGTAGCTGCCGTCCTGGCCGAACGGCACTTCGCGGAGCAGGAAATAGCGTAAGGCGTCGACCCCGAAGCGCTCGGCCAGCACCATCGGATCGACCACATTGCCGACGCTCTTCGACATCTTCTCGCCGCGGGTCAGCAGGAAGCCGTGGCCATAGACCTGTTTTGGCAAGGCAATCCCAGCCGACATCAGGAAGGCTGGCCAATAGACCGCGTGGAAGCGAACGACATCTTTGCCGATCAGATGGATGTTCGCCGGCCAGTATTGGCGCCACAGTTCGGTGTCGTCGGGGTAGCCAAGGCCGGTGATGTAGTTGGTCAGCGCGTCGAGCCAGACGTACATCACGTGATTGTCGCTGCCCGGGACCGGAACGCCCCAGTCGAAGCTGGTGCGCGAGATGCTGAGATCCTTGAGCCCGCCCTCGACGAAGCGCAGCACTTCGTTGCGGCGGCTGTCGGGCTGGATGAAGTCGGGATTGGCGGCATACAGGTCGAGCAGCGGTTGTTGGTATTTGGACAGCCGGAAGAACCAGCTTTCCTCAACCGTCCACTCGACCGGTGTCCCCTGCGGCGACAGCTTTTCGCCACTTTCACCGTCGACGACCTCGCCTTCATCGTAATACGCCTCGTCGCGGACCGAGTACCAACCCTCGTAGCGGTCGAGATAGAGGTCCCCCCGCTCCGCCATCGCCGTCCAGATTGCTTGGCTAGCGCGGTAATGGTCCGGCTGCGACGTGCGGATGAAACGATCGTAGGATACATTAAGAGTATCGCACATCTCTTGGAAAAGACGCGACATTTTGTCCGCGAATTCGCGCGGTTCGACGCCTTCGCTGCGCGCCGCTTGGGCCATTTTCAGCCCGTGCTCGTCGGTCCCGGTCTGAAACCGCACGTCGCGGCCCTGCGACCGTTGGAAGCGGGCGATGACGTCGGCGGCAATCGCCTCGTAGGCGTGACCGATATGCGGCGGGCCGTTGGGGTAGCTGATCGCGGTTGTGATGTAGAAAGGTTCGGCCATCTGCCTCCGCCCTAACCGCCCCGTGTCAGGGCATCAAGGAAGCGGCTGATCGGAAACCGAAGCGAGGATGCCGCCGATCTGGAACACGGTCGCCGCCGGATCGAGCGACAGCCGCGGCGCGATCGCGGCGATCTCGCGCACCTTGGCATAGGCATCGAGCGCGCGCTCGCGGCGCGGGCCGTCGAGGGCGCGCGCTTCGCGGGCGATCAACGACGGGGCGAGGTCGAGGAAGGCAGCATAACGTTCGGCGGCGCCACGCTTGCCCAGTTCCTGCGCGAGGTCCGAGCGGCGGGCGTTGGTCGGGTCGCCCCGGCGGAGGATGGCCAGCGCAGCGTCTTCGAGCTTGGCCAGGCTGAGTTCGGCGAAAGCCAGCGCCCGGCCCGCCGACCCGAACGACATCGGAATGATCTTCCGGCGCTCGCCCGGGCTCAGCTCGGGCGCCTCGAATTCGAGGATTGACGTCATGGCGTCATCGCCAAGTGCTTGAAAATCTAGCCTTCTGCAGCGCGAGCGGATCGTCGGGAGCAGCCGGCCCGGGGCGTGGCTGACGAGGAAGAACAGGCTGTTGGGCGGCGGCTCCTCGAGCATTTTCAGGAGCGCGTTGGCGCCAGAACCCTCAAGGTCGTCGATCGTGTCGATGACCGCGACCCGCCAGTCGGACATCGCCGGACTGAGATCGAACAGGTCGCCGAGACCGCGGATCTGGTCGACGCTGATGTTGCGCGCCAGATTGCCGGTTTTTTCGTTCTCGACCCGCCGCAACCAGCGCATGTCGGGATGGCTGCCGGCCTCGATCAGTCTGACCATCGAATGTTTGTCGTCGCTGGCGATTCCAGCCAGTTCGGACGGCGGTCCGGCAGCGTCGGCCAGCACCCGACGCGCCGCGGCATGGGCAAAGCTCGCCTTGCCGACGCCCTTGGGTCCGGCGAGCAGCCAGGCGTGGTGCAGTTTGCGCGTCGCCCATGCGCTGGCGAATTGCTCGATCGCTTTGTCCTGGCCGACAATCACGGCAGCAAGTCCCGAATGGCGTCGACCAGGCGTCGCGTGACCTCGCCGGACGCACCCGACGCATCGATTAGCTTTACCCGCTGAGGCTCTTCGGCGGCGATCAGGCGGAAGGCGGTCGCGACCTTGTGGTGATAATCGGCATCGCGGCCGCCGATGCGGTCGCTGCCCTCACTGTCGCGCGCCTGAGCCCGCGCGCTGCCTTCGTCGAGCATCAGGACGAGGCTGCGATCGGGGAAAATCTCGCCGATGCCGAACGCGTTGATCTCGCGCACCGCTTCGATGCCCAATCCGCCGGCGCCGCCCTGATAGGCGAGGGAACTGTCGACGAAGCGGTCGGAGACGACCCATTTGCCCGCCTGCAGAGCGGGGCGAATGACCTTGCCGACATGGTCGGCGCGGGCGGCGGCGAACAGCAAGGCCTCGGCTTGCGGCCCCCACCGGTCTTCCGATCCACTCAGCAGCAGTTCGCGGATCCGTTCCGCACCTTCGCTGCCACCCGGCTCGCGGGTCTCGACGACGTCGATGCCGTGACTGCGAATGGCGTCGGCGAGCGCGCCGACCTGGGTTGATTTGCCGACCCCCTCCCCGCCCTCGAGGGTGATGAACTTGCCGTGCTCGCTCACGCCATCCCGATGAGCGACTTGAGGCCGAGCCAGATGCGGCCAAAGAAACCGGCTTTGCCGACATCTTCGCCGGCGACCAGCGGCACGATTTGCGGCGGGGTGTCGGGGGTCGAGATGACCAGGTCGGCGATATGGTCGCCCTTGGCGATCGGCGCGGCAATCGGGCCCTGGTAGCGAATCTTCATGCTGGTCGCCCCGCTCGCGAGGCCAGCGGGGACGGTCACGGCGAGGTTGCGCGGCGCGACCAGTGTGACTTCGCTGCCGCTGCCCAGCTGGACTTTGGCCGAACCGACCTTGGCGCCCGCCTGGAACAGGGGTTTGGCGGCCCAGGCCTGGAAGCCCCACTGGATCAGCCGGGTCGATTCCTGGACCCGCGCATTCCAGCTTGGCAAGCCGGCGACGACCTCGATCAAGCGGCGGCCGTTCTGGTCGGCCGAACCGGTGAAGCCGTAACCGGCCTCGTCAGTGTGGCCAGTCTTCAGTCCATCGGCGCCCGGGACATGGCCGAGGATCGGGTTGCGGTTCTGCTGGGTGATGTCAGCGTTCGACCCAAGCGTTTTGCCCCAGGTGAAGCTCGGTTGCGAATAGAACTTCTTGTAGAGCGCGTAGTGGTTCTCAATCTCCGACCGGGCGAGGGTCGCGAGGTCGCGCGCGCTGACGTAAGTGACGCCATTGTCGGGCCAGCCGTTGGCGGTGCCGAAATGGCTGTTGGTCAGGCCGATCCTCTTGGCCTGCGCGTTCATCTGTTCGGCAAAGGCCTGTTCGGTTCCGGCAATGCATTCGGCGAGCACGACCGACGCGTCGTTGCCCGACAGTGTGACGATGCCGTGGAGCAAATTCTCGACACTGACCTGCTCGCCGGTCGACAGGAACATGGTCGATCCCGCCGCAGGTCCGTGCCACTTCTGCCAGGTCTCCGGGCGTACCGTGCACATCTTGTTCAAAGCCAGCTGCTTCTTATCGATCAGTTCGAACGCGACCTCGACGGTCATCATCTTGGCCATCGACGCCGGCGGCATGCGCGCGTCGGCTTCCTTCGCGTAGAGCACCGCGCCCGACGAAACGTCGATCAGATAGGCATATTTGGCCGGCGTATCGAAGGTCGGCGCGGCCGCAGGAGCAGCACTGGCGACCAGGATCGAAGCGGTGGCGGCAAGCAGGATCGAACGGTTCATGAAAAGCGGTACCCTCGGCTGAATCGGCGAACGCCCTGCTCTATCGCCGCGCAATCGCATCCGCCAGCAGCCCGACCGACATCGCATAGAAATTCGAGCAATTATAATCGAGGATCGCACGATAATTGTTGGTCAGAAGGTAGCCTAAGCCGTTCGGACCTTCGGGCTCGAACAAGGTCGCCAGCTCATTGTCAGGCACCTTCGCGCTGTACGGAACCAACCCGAGCGCGCGCCATTCCCGCACGGTGAGCCAGCGCGTGTGGCGCTTGTAGACCTGGGGGCAGCGTTGCGCGGTCAGGGTCGAACGCAGCGCGGCGCGGTTGAGGGTGGCGGGAACCTGGACCGACACGCCCCACGGCACCGATGGCTTCCACCCGGCATCGCGCAAATAGGAGGCGATCGAGGCGAGCCCGTCCATCTCATTGGCCCAGATGTTGGCATAACCGTCGGCATCGCCATCGGCGCGAAGGCGCAGCGCAACCGACGGCAGGAATTGCGGGAAGCCGGTCGCGCCGGCCCAGCTGCCCTTGAGCATGTAGCGCGGGACGCCCTGGTCCATCAGTTTCAACGTGGCGATGAATTCGCCTTCGAACATGCTGCGGCGGCGGCCGCCGTACGCGAGGCTGGCGAGCGTCTCGAGCAGGTCGAGCCTTCCGGTGACGCTGCCGTAACTGGTCTCATGGCCATAAATCGCCATCAGGATCGATGGGTCGACGCCATAGCGCGCTTCGATCGCGCGCAGTTGGTCGTAGCGGTCATAATAGCGCGCCTGGCCGCGGTTGATCAGCGAGGTGGTGACGTGGGTGCGGATGTAGGGCAACATCGACGGGATGCTGCCGGAGCTTTGCGCGCGCGGCTCAGCATGGTCGAGCGCGATCACCTGGCGGTTAATGTTGAGCCCAGGAATGGTCGCCTGAATGGTCGCTTCGCGGACGCCCTGGAGCCGCGCGAGCGCGGTCAACCGGACCTTGTAGGTGGCCCAGGGATCCATGACTGGGGTGGCATAGGCCGGCTGGCCATAGAGCGGCTGAACCGCCGGAACCGGCGGCGAATAGGATTGTGCCAGCGTTGCCGCCGACAATCCTATCCAGGCACCCGCTCCGATCAATCCACGCTCCTCATTCTCGGCTGACGCTAGTCGCTAGAACCCTCTGCCCGCCAGCATGTTTCACCCTGCGTCTTGCACAGCCCGACGCTCCGGACGATATGCTCGCCCCGATTAAGGAGAGGTGGCCGAGTGGTTTAAGGCAGCGGTCTTGAAAACCGCCGTGGGTGCAAGCCTACCGTGGGTTCGAATCCCACCCTCTCCGCCACATCCGGTCGCCGTGATCCTCCGCGTCCACTGCCTCGCAGGCATCCCAAAGCGGGACGCGGTGAGATTTCGACCTCGACAAGCAAACATAACTAACCGATTTTAACCACAGGGTCCGTGCGAGTCGCGCGTGCCCTTGTGCGCGCGTGTTATCCGGACGAAGGCGACACCCGGCTGGTGGGTCCTTTCGTCAATTACTCGCAGGAGGTTTCGTGGCCGGTACCGACGTGTTTTTGTCCTATTCCCGGGTCGACCGGGCGGCGGCGAAGCACATCGCGGACTGCTTCGGCGCCGAAGGCATCAACGTATGGTGGGATGCTGCCCTGCAGTCGGGACAAACCTTCGATGAGGTCATCGAGCGTCGGTTAAGGGAAGCCAAAGCAGTCGTCGTTTTGTGGTCGCCCCGTTCGGTGGCGTCGCGTTGGGTGCGCGCCGAGGCCACGTTGGCCGACCGCCAGAACAAACTGGTGCCGGCGATCATCGAGACTTGCGACCGACCGATCGCGTTCGAGCTGACGCATACCGCCGATCTGTCCGAATGGTCCGGCGACACTTCCGACACCAGCTGGCGCAATTTTGTCGATGACGTGCGTCGCCTTGTTGATCACGAGGCTGAAGTCGCACCCGCGGCGGCGGCGAAGCCGAGTGCACCCGCCAGTTCAAATCTCAGCCGTTTCGCGGATCCGCCGATCCCGCGCCCGGAGCATGTTGGCCCGCAAGTGGACGACATCAGCTTCGCAATGACGAATCGCCGCGGGACAGCGCCATCGGCCGTGCCCGAGGACGCGCAGGACGAGTTTCATTGCCTCAAACTGATTGGCGGTGAGCAAGGCGAAGAATTGTTTGTGCTCGGGTCCACGAGCCTCAAGATCGGCCGCAGCACGCCGGCGGATATCGTCCTCGCCCATCCGAGCATCTCGCGCGAGCATTGCCTGATCGGGCTCGCCAATGACGAATTGCTGGTCACCGACCTCAATTCGACCAACGGCACATTCATCGATGGCCAGCGCGTCACGCGCGCCGCAATTCTGCCGGTCGGTGCGGTTTTGAAGGTCGGACAGGTGTCGTTAATCCACGAGACGCACACGCGTGCCGAAACCGCGCAACGCGACCGGCCCGCGAATACCGGCGGCGGCAGCGGCTTCCGCCCGGTTCGGGTCGCCGCGCGACCTTAACCGGTTTCCGCTTAACTACCGCGATTGCTTGACCAGGAATTGGATGTAGGCCCGAGTCTGGCTGGCCTGTTTGATCAGCCTATCGGCTTCCTTGTCTGAGGTTACGCCGCGCATCGAGTCCTTGGCCGTCTTGAGGTACGAATCGTAATTGCGAGCAAGCTGCGCGTTCTGGCTGTTGCCAGAGCGCATGACCTGCTTGGCCATGGCGCGCCCTTCATCGACGATTGCGTTCAACTGCGCGACCTTCCCCGGTGACACACCGCCGCCCGACGAGCTGGAGCCGGCCGCGTTGGTGGTCACGGCCGCAGTCTTCGTTTCGGTCTTACCGGGCGCGGTTGCGGCGCCACTCTGCGCCGCCTGAAGTTTCGCCGCTTTGTCCGCCGCTCGCTTCATTTGCGCCAGCTTCGCTTCGGCGGCGGCGGCCTTGGCCGATTCCTGGCGCAACTGCGTGTCGGCATCGGTCGGCGCCGCTGTCTGATCGGTGGCCGCCGGCACGGCAGTGTTCTGCGCCGCATCGAGCACCGGATTGGGCGCGAGCGCTGGATCAGTGGCCGGCTGCGCCGCGTTCGTGCTTAGGGTTTCAACACCGTTCTGCGGGCCGGCTTGCGACCCGCCGCGGAGCAAGAACACACTCCCGCCGCCGATTACCAGCAGACCAACCGCCGCCGCCCCAACCAATACCGGGCTCAGTTTTCGCTCGGGCTTTTCTGCAGCGGGTGCACGATCGCCGGTCTTCGCTTCCGCGGCGGCCGTGCTAGCGGCGGCACCAGCCTTTTTCCGGGCCGCGCCTTTCTTGTCATCGGTCGCGTCGGCAGCGTCTGTGGCTTCGCCGACCGTACCATGCTTACGGCCCTCGCTGGTGTCGCGGCCGAGGCGTTTGAACCTGACCTGTTTCGGGTCGGTCGGGACGTCGGTTTCGACGGTGGCTTTCTCGAACCCGCCAGGCGCGGTGGCGACCGGGACTATCTCTTCTGTCGCGACCTGCTGCGAATAGAAATGGGTCGACTCGTCGGCGCCGTCCTCAGCTTCCTGATCATCTTCGAGCGGTTTGCCGAACATCTCGAGCCAGTCGGCAATCGATTGCGGCCGTTCGTCGGGCTTGACCGTCATCGCCGCGTCGATCGCCGCCAGGAACTTCTTGCCATAGCCCGGCCATTTTCCGGCGGCGAGCGGAGTGCCGAGCCCGGCATGGAGCCGTTCGAGCACCTCCGCCGGCTTTTCGCCGGTCACGCATTCATACATCACCACGCCGAGCGCGTAGATGTCGGTCCACGGCCCCTGGTCATAGGTCCGTACATATTGTTCGATCGCCGCATAGGGCGGGGTGTGGAAGGTGACCGTAGTGCTGGTGGCCTCGGCCGTGGTGAAGCGCGCCGAGCCGAAATCGATCAGGACCGGACGATTATCCTCGTTGATGAGGATGTTGGGCGGCTTGATGTCGCGGTGGAGCACGCCGACGCGATGGGCCCGGTCGAGACCTTCGGCGATCGGGCGCAGGATGCCCCATAGGCTGCGTTCGTTGAAGCGCCGGCCCTGTCGCAGCATCTTCGACAGCGAAATGCCGTCCTCGAAATCCATCACGATGTACGCGGTGCCGTGAATCTCGAACAGGCTGCGGACGCTGACAATGTTCGGGTGCCGGGTCGGCGTCGACAGGTTCCACAGCAGCTTGGCTTCCTCGACGAACTTCTTCAGCCCAAGCGCGTGAACTTCCTCGGCGTCGGAATCGATCGGGACAACCGTGTCTTCCGAATTGCGGTCGCTGATCGCACTCGGAAAATATTCTTTGATCGCGACAAGCTCGTCGAAATAAATGCCGCGCGCCTTGTAGACGATGCCGAACCCGCCGACCCCGAGGACCTCCTCGAGTCGCCATTCCCGCAGCACCGTACCCGCGGGCAACGCCTTATTGCTGAACGCCTTGCTCATTGCTCAAGCCATCCCCCGGCCAGATGAGTATAAAAAAAGGAAATCGCACGAACGTAAATGCATTGCTAGTCTCCCGTAAACCGGAGGCGTCGAGAGCAGGCTATGTCGTTTGAATGTGTCAGCCGCAGCGACGTCGGGCTCCGCCGCAAGGTCAACGAGGATTCGATCCTCGTGCGCACCGAACGCGGACTGTGGGCGGTGGCCGATGGGATGGGCGGTCACGATGCCGGCGATGTGGCCAGCGCGATGGTCGCCGAGGCGCTGCAACGCTTGCCGATCATCTATGGCCTCGAACAACTGGTCGATGCGGCGATCGAGGAACTGCGCCAGGTTAACCGCCGGTTGATCGATCTCGCGCGCAGCGGCGGCCACGAGCGGACCATTGGCACCACGGTGGTCGCCTTGGCCATCGCCGACGGACATTTTCATTGTTTCTGGGCCGGCGACAGCCGCGCCTACCGTGTTCGCGATGGCGCGATTCGACGCATCTCGCGCGACCACAGCCTGGTGCAGGACCTGGTAGACGCCGGAATGCTCGCCGCGAATGAAGCGGAGGGGCACGTCAACGCCAACGTGATCACCCGCGCGGTTGGCGTCGCGGAGGTGCTGGACGTCGACAGCTCGACCGGCGATGCGCTGTCGGGCGACCTGTTCCTGCTCGCGAGCGATGGGCTAACGCGCGTGGTGGACGATCAGGAGATTCTCGCCCAACTCGCGGCGAAGAGTCCGGACGATGCCGCGGACGCGCTGGTCGACATGGTCCTGGCGCGGGGCGCTCCGGACAATGTCTCGCTGATTATCACCCGGGTCGTCTAGCAGCCGGTTTTTTCACTTGCACCGACGCTACAAATGTAGCACTCTACAAATGTAGCGCGGCGATTGGGCCGCCGGGAACAGGTCGATATGCTTAGCAAACTGCCTCCTCGTGAACGCCAGATCGTCGATATCCTGTATGAGCGTGGATCCCTCCCCGTCGCCGATATCTGCGACGCTCTGCCCGATCCGCTGAGCGGCTCGGCGGTACGCGCTATGCTCAAGCGGCTCGAAGACAAGGGCTATGTCCGGCGCAGCGATTCGGATCGCGGCTATATCTTCAGCCCCGTCCTGTCCGATACCGTGGCCAAGAAGTCGGCGCTGAGCGAGATCGTGAAAACCTTTTTCAACGGTTCGCCGGCGAGCGCGGCTTCGGCCCTGCTCGGCATGTCCGACCGGCTCGACACCGACGAGCTCGACGCCCTCGAAGAGATGATTGCCCGTGCCCGCCGCGCGAAGGGAGGCGAATAATGTCCGTCCTCATCGGTATAGCGCTGAAATCCCTGTTCATTGCTGGGCTGACGCTGGGTCTGCTTGAGTTGCTCAAGGCCCGCTCGTCGGCTGAGCGCTCGTGGGTCGCGCATATCGGGCTGCTGGCGCTGATCATTATGGCCTTCGCGCCGCTGATCCTGCCGAGCTGGAACGTCGCCGTCCCGAAAATGATTCAAAGCGCGCCGCCGGCGGCAGTCGCTCAACCCTCGCCACCGACCATCGCGGTGACGACTCCACTTGCAGCAAGGTCGGCAGTCGTCGCTGCTGCCCCGCGACCATCGATCAGCGCGAGCGCCGCGGCCGCCGCGGTATATGCAGTTCCCGCCGCGATCCTCTTGTTCATCACCTTCCTCGCGCTGGCCCGGCTGATCGCATTGCGCGCCCGCGCCGAGGTTTTGGTCGACGGGCATTGGCTGAGCGCCCTCGCCCGCGCCCAGCGGCGAATGGGCTTCAAGCATGGCACCGCGCTGCTCACCAGCGACGATCTCGCCTCGCCGATCAGCTGGGGCCTGATGCGTCCGGTGATCCTGCTCAACACCCGCGCGGTCGAAGCCGCCGGTGAAGCCGAGGCGATCATCGCCCACGAGCTGGCGCACGTTGCGCGGATGGATTGGGCGAAGCTGCTGCTCGCCCGGGTCGCAACCGCCCTGTTCTGGTTCAATCCGCTGGTATGGATCCTGGCTCGTGAAGCGCACCAGTTGCGTGAGGAAGCGGCCGACGATTCGGTGCTCGCCGCCGATATCAACGACACCGATTACGCCCAATTGCTGGTTGGCGTGGCGCGCCACGAATGCCCCGGCCTGCTTTTGGGAGCCCATGGGGTCGCCCCATCGAAGAGCTCACTGGCCCGGCGCGTCGCCCGCGTACTCGACGGCAAGACCGTGCGCGGCCCGGTCGCCCGCTCGTTCGCCGCTGGCGTATTCGTCGGCGCGGTGGCGGTCGCCGCCCCATTAGCCGCGCTGACCTTGACGCCCAAGGCGCCCGAGCCGGCGAAGAAAGCATCGCCCGCAACTGCGGCCACGGGGCCGGTCGACACCAGCAAGCCTTATTACAGCCCCTCCGAAGTCCCGACCGACCTGCCGAGCATCATCGCTCAGGGCGTTACCACGGCGGTGCATGCAGCCGTCACGGACCAGAGCTCGGCCGAGGAGGCGCGCCAGGACGCGCTCGACCGAGCCGCGGATACGCGCGAAGCCGCGATCGCAGCGGCGCAGGAGGCCGCTGGCGAAGCGCGCGAAGCCGCCAAGGACGCCGTGCGATCGACCCACGATGGTCGAGGTATCGGCCTGCAGGCCATGGGCATTACGCCGGACTATGTCGCGGCAATGCGCGCCACGGCGCCGCAGTTCGCCCGGCTTCAGCCCTCCGAGTTTGCGGGCATGCGCGCAGTCGGAGTGACCCCGCAATATACGCGCGAACTGATCGGCGCCGGCTTCCCCAACATTTCCTCAGACGACATTGTCGGCGCGCGCGCGATTGGCTTGAGCGGATCCTACGTCCGGGCGATGAAATCGGCCGGTGTGCGCGGCGATATCGATGACTTTGTCCAGCTCCGCGCGATGGGGATTGACCCTGGGTTCACCCAGCGGGCTCGCAAAAGCGGCAACGGCACGATCGATGCCGACGACCTGGTCGAGCAACGCGCGCTCGGCCGCGTCGCGCCGCCGATGCCGCAGCGTCCGCCGCGGGCCGCATTGCCGGCGGCCGCGCCGCCCAATTGGGATCCGCCGAGATCAGACCCGGACGGCTGATCCTCAAGCTCTCCAGCTAAGTCACTGACCACAAACTGCATTCTTGACGCCTGCCCCAGGCGAACGGGCGAACCTTGCCTGACGAAGGAGATCGACCATGAACCGCTACCTCGCCTTTTTCCTCGCTCTGGTGTTCGCATCACTGACCGTCTCGTCAGCCTGCGTGGCGCAACCGCCGGAGTGGGTAAGCTTCACGCTCAAGCCCGAGCGCGGCAGCGACAAAATCCACGTCACCTTCCGCAACGACGACCGCGGCCGCCACGAAAACAATTGGTCGAGCGGATTCAAGCCGTCCGAACTCATTGGACTGGACGTGACGGGGTTTCGGGCGACCGGTGCCCACCCGTTGCATTTCGCCATAATTCGCGAAGCCGGACGGATCGACTGCGAAGGCAGCGGCGGCGGCGGATCTGCGTCGGGCAATTGCCGGTTTGCGACCGATCCCGCCTTCGCCCAGCTGCTGTCGATCCGCGGCATCGCTCGGCCGACCCGCGAGCAGGCGCTCGGATTGATCGCGCTCAACGTCCGCCGCGAATTGATCGATGCCCTCGCGGCGGCGCGCTACCCCACGCCAATGATCGACGATCTGATCGCCCTGACCGCCCTCGGCGCCGACGGCCGCTATATCACTGGCCTCGCCCAGGCGGGTTATCGTCCGCAGGCGGTCCACGGCCTGATCGAGTTCAAGGCGCTCAACATCACCCCCGAATGGATCGGCGGGTTCGCGCGCATCGGTTACGCCAATTTGCCGTCGAGCGAACTGGTTCAGCTGCGCGCGCTCGACATCAGCCCCGACTTCGTCACCGGCTTCGACCGCGTCGGTTACGGCCGAATGCCGGTCAATACGTTGGTTCAATTCAAGGCGATCGGCGTCACTCCGCAGTTCGCGGCGGCAGCCCGCCAACGCAAGGGATCCGCGCCGTCGGCCGACGAACTCGTCCGGATGCGCGTGCTCGGCGATCGTTGGTGACGTTGCGCCGGGCGTGTCGCTGGTCGCGCCCGCGGCGTTGTCAGCAGAGCCGTCTGTCGATTGGTCGAATGGCAATGGCGGGACCGGCCCGCGGCTCTACCGGCGTCGCCAAGGTAAGACAGGGGATTTGGATGATGCGCGGGTTTGCGTTGGCCGGAGCGAGCCTTGCGGCATTGGCGTGCGCAGCCCCGGCGCTGGCCCAGGATGCTGGCCCTGCCCCGACCCAGGCTAGTCGCACGACCACTTATGACGCAGCCTATTTCGCCCAGTTCGCACCGCGCACCGCCTTCGACATCGCCCAGCATGTTCCCGGCTTCCAGCTCGACCTCGGCGCCAACCAGAACGGCGTCGACGTTCGTGGCTTTGCCGGGACCGCCGGCAACGTCGTCATCAACGGCGCCCGCCCGAGCACCAAGTCGGAAGGGCTCGACGTAACCCTTCAACGCATTCCGGCGCAGCGCGTCCTGAAGGTCGAGCTTGGATCCGGCGATCTCTACGGTTCCGACTATGCGGGCAAAAGCCAGGTGCTCAACGTCGTCCTGTCCAGTGCCGGCGGATATGACGCCAACGTTACGGTGGGCGCGGTGCGGCGTTACCAGGGTTTTATCCAACCCAACGTCACGGCCAACCTTGTCATCAGCCGGGGGCCGTCGACGCTCAGCCTGTCCGCTGCAAACGGCTTCAACAAGCAATTTGAAGAAGGCACCGACACGCTGACCGACACGGCGACCGGCGACCTCGTCGAGTTCCGCCGCAAGCATAATGTCTATGCCAACAAGAATCCGTCGCTGGCCGCTGCGTACAGCCTCGAGCATGGATCGAACGACGCCTATCACCTCAATATCCGCTGGCAGCCGAGCCGTTTCGACCTCACTCAACGAAACCGGGTCACGCCATTTGACGCGCCGCAGCACGACGACAATCTGTTCCAGCATTATCGCGACCCGGTGATCGAGCTCGGCGGCGACGTCACGCGCCCGCTAGCGGGGGGAGCGATCAAGTTCGTCGGGCTCGCAACGCGGCGCAAGCGGCATGATTTCGACCAATATGTTCAGCGAGACGGCCTGATCGACGACGGCGGGGTGGTGAACGGCGGGTTCGACCAGTTGATCGACGCGAGGCGCAACGAAACCATCGGACGCGTCAGTTGGACCCGCGCCAATCTCTTCGGACTGTCGTTCGAAGTGGGTGCGGAAACGGCCTACAATACGCTCGATGACCACGTTGAGCTGAACGAGGTCCACGAGGACGGAAGCCGCGTTCCGGTCGACTTGTCGATCGCCGACGCGACGGTGAAAGAGAAGCGCGGCGAGGTTTACGTCAACCTCGGCAAGTCCTTGTCCCCGACCCTGCGCCTCGACGGCGGCGTCAATTATGAATTTTCCAATCTCAAGGTGCGTGGGGACGCGACCGCGGACCGCACACTGAAGTTCCTCAAGCCCAACATCACCTTGGACTGGAAGCCGGGCGGCGGGTGGCACACCCAATTTTCGATCAAGCGGACGGTCGCTCAGCTCGATTTTTACGATTTCATCAGCTTCGGCGACCTTTCGACACGGCGGATCAACGGCGGCAACGCCGATCTGGAGCCTCAACGCACATGGGAATTCCGCGCCACGGTCGACCATGCGTTGTTCGGTGACGGTCTGTTCAAGCTCGACCTCGGCCACGATCTCGTCAGCAAGCTCCAGGACCGAATCCTGATCTGCGACGAAGCGAACCATCCGGGCGATCCGCATTTTTGCTCCGACGCACCGGGCAATCTCGGCACCGGCAAGCGCTATTTCGTTAGCCTGACGCTCGATGCGCCGCTCGGAAAGGTGTGGAAGGGCCTGCGCGCCAAATTCACCGGCACGATCCAGCGCACCCGGGTCAAGGACCCGATCGACGGGCGGCAGCGCAACTGGAGCAATTTCTTCCCAGACTGGCAGTGGGACCTGACCGTGCGCCGCGATGCCGGTTCATTCTCCTACGGGTTCGATGTTTTCGACAACAAGCGGTTCACCGCGTTCCGCACTGACGAGTTCGATTCGAACTTCAACGGCGCCCCGGCATGGAACGCGTTCGTCGAATACCGGCCGGGCGCGAACACCTCGGTGACGCTGAACCTTGACCATACGTTCGGGAAGCGGAACCGCCTGCTGTTCCTGCCTAACCGCGCCCAGCCGGAGTTCATCATCAACGAGTTTCGCGAGCGCGACCAACACATCAGCGTCGGCCTGACCCTCAAACAGACGTTCGGCGGCGGCGGTGCGAAATCGAGTGGGGTGGCGAAGTAGCCGGCGCCTCGCTAAGGAGCCCGCGACTTCATTCACCAGCGGGGCATTTTACGTGGGCGAGCCAGCCATCCTTCCGTTCGACTGGGCGGATCCGTTCGATCTCAACCATCAGCTGACCGACGAAGAGCGGCTCGTGCGCGATACCGCCGAGGGTTACGCTCAGGAGAAGCTGCAGCCGCGGGTGACTTCGGCCTATCTCGACGAGCGCTTTGATCGCGAAATCCTCAGCGAAATGGGCGCGCTCGGCCTGCTCGGCGCGACGATTTCGCCCGAATATGGCGGCGCCGGCCTCGGCTATGTCAGCTACGGCCTGATCGCCCGCGCCGTCGAACGGGTTGACAGCGGCTATCGCTCGGCGATGTCGGTCCAGTCGAGCCTAGTGATGCACCCGATCAATGCCTACGGATCAGAAGAGCAACGGCAGAAGTATTTGCCCAAATTGGCGAGCGGCGAATGGGTCGGCTGCTTCGGCCTGACCGAGCCCGACGCCGGCTCGGACCCGGGCAGCATGCACACGCGCGCCCAGCCGGTTCAAGGCGGCTACGTCCTCTCCGGCACCAAGATGTGGATCACCAATTCGCCGATCGCCGACGTGTTCGTGGTGTGGGCGAAGTCGGACGCCCACGGCGGCAAGATCCGCGGCTTCGTGCTCGAGAAAGGCGCGAAGGGCTTGAGCGCACCCAAGATCAAAGAGAAGCTCAGCCTACGCGCCTCAATCACCGGCGAGGTCGTGATGGACGAGGTCGAGGTCGGCGAAGATGCATTGCTGCCCAACGTCGAGGGGCTCAAGGGCCCGTTCGGATGCCTCAATCGTGCCCGCTATGGCATCAGCTGGGGATCGATGGGCGCGGCCGAGGCCTGCTACCACGCCGCGCGTCAGTACACGCTCGATCGCAAGCAGTTCGGTCGTCCCCTCGCCGCCACCCAGTTGGTGCAGCTCAAGCTTGCCAACATGGCGACCGAGATCACCCTCGGCCTGCAAGCGTCGTTGCGCATCGGCCGCCGGCTCGAGGAAGGCGTGTTGGTTCCCGAAACAATCAGCCTGATCAAACGAAACAATTGCGGCAAGGCGCTCGACATCGCGCGCATCGCCCGCGACATGCATGGCGGCAACGGCATTTCGGCCGAATTCCAGGTCATGCGCCACGCGGCCAACCTCGAGACGGTCAACACCTATGAGGGCACGCACGACGTCCACGCCTTGATCATGGGCCGCGCGATTACCGGCATCGCCGCCTTCTAGCGAACCGCCCGAAACGCCCTTATGATCCACGGCGGTCAATGGGGGGTAATCACATGGGACTGTTCGGCTGGATCATCCTCGGCGTCATCGTCCTCGCGGTGCCGGCGCTCATCAGCATGTACAATCGGCTGGTTCGGCTGCGGGCCCTGGTCAAGGAAGCGTTTAGCGGGATCACCGTGCAGCTGCGGCGGCGCGCCGATCTGATTCCCAACCTGGTCGAAGCTGTCAAAGGTTATGCCACGCACGAAAGCGGCGTGTTCGAGGAAGTTGCGAAAGCTCGCGCGGCGTCGGTCGGCGGCGGCAGCGTCGCGGCAACCGCCCAGGCCGATGCCCAACTGACCGGCGTGCTTGGGCGGCTATTCGCGGTCGCCGAGGCCTATCCCGAACTCAAGGCCAACACCAATTTCCTGCAGCTGCAGGACCAGCTGGCGAGTATCGAGGGTGAGTTGCAGAGCGCGCGCCGCTATTACAACGCCACCGTCCGCGACCTCAATTCGTCGATCCAGAGCTTTCCCGCGGTGCTGGTGGCAAAGCCGCTCGGGTTCAGTGAAGAGCCTTCCTATCAGGACGACGATCCGACCATCCAGAGCGCGCCAAAGGTTTCATTCAACCCTCCGGCGGCCTGATCATGCACACCTTGTGGCGGGCGCTCTGTGCCCTCCTCCTGCTCGCCCTCCCGGCGACGGCGCATGCCGACGAACGCATCCTCCACTTTTGGAGCGATGTTCAGGTCCAGCCCGACTCCGCGCTAGATATCACCGAGACGATCGACATCCGGGCTGAGAATGACGCGATCAAGCACGGTATCTATCGTGACTTCCCGACCCGCTATCGCGGTCCGCACGGCAGTCAGGTCCGGGTCGGTTTTACGTTCGAGAATGCTACGCTCGACGGCCAGCCGGTTGCTGCCTCAGCAAGTCCGTTCAATAACGGCTTCCGGATCAAGATCGGCGACCCGGATAAAATCGTCGCGGTCGGCGAGCACCGCTACGTCATCCGCTACCGCACGACACGCCAAATCGGCCGCTTCAAGGACTATGACGAACTCTATTGGAACGCGACCGGCAACGGCTGGGTATTCCCGGTCGACGTTGCCGAGGCACGCATCCGCCTGCCCAAGTCGGTCAAGCTCGGCCAGCGCTCAAGTTACACCGGACCCCAGGGTGCGACCGAATCGAACGCCAAGGTCAGCGAGGAAAAGCCGGGCCATATCAGCTTCCTGACGACGCAACCGCTCGGCCCGTACGAAGGACTGACGGTCGCTGTCGCCTTTCCCAAGGGCGTGGTCGCCGAGCCCGACCAAAGCAGCCAGCTCGGCTGGTGGTTCGCCGATTATGGGCCGTATTTGGCTGGCGGCGTGTCGCTGCTCGGTCTGTGCGGATTTTTCTATGTCGCCTGGCAACGGGCGGGACGCGATCCGCGCGCCGGGACGGTCGTGCCTTTGTTCTCACCGCCCGACGAGTTGTCGCCAGCGGGCATGCGCTATTTGACCAAGCTGACGTCCGACAACCGCACGTTCGCTGCGGCCTTGGTTGACATGGGGGTGCGTGGACATATTCGGATGGTCGAGGAAGACGGCGGCTGGTTCTCGCGCGACAAGACGCGGATCGAACGCTTGGCCGGCACCGAGCCCCTCCCGCCCGACGAGGAAGCGGCGCTGCGCAACCTCGTTTCGAGCGGCGAATCGATCGTGATGGAGCAGAAGAACCACACAGAATTCGCAGCCGCGAAGAATGGCTTGGCCGAGGTTCTAAAGGATACTTACGAAGGCAAGATGTTCAACCGCAACTATGGTTGGGCAGCCGCGGGACTCCTATTATTCTTCGCCGGCATCTGGATCACCGCCGCTGCCGTCGTGGCGGCGACCGATGGGGCTGATATCTGGCAGATCGGCGCGACCCTGGGCGCGATTGCGGTAACCGCTTTGCTCGCTTTGGTGATCCACGGCTCATCCACTCTGGGCAAATGCCTGTTTTCGGTCATTGCCGTGGCCGCGCTTGCGGTTGCCGTGTCGCTGGGCTTTCCGATCTTCGTCGACGCGGTCGACAGCGGTTGGGTGTTGCCGCTGGCGATCCCGGCGCTGGCTCTGCCGCTGGTGTTGTCGGCTTTCTGGTGGATTTCCGCACCGACCGTCGCGGGCCGCGCGGTGCTCGACCGGATCGCGGGCTTCAAGCAATATCTGTCGATCACCGAAGGCGAACGACTCGACCGCATGACCGTGCCCACCGACACGCCGGAAATCTTCGAGCGTTATTTGCCTTACGCGATCGCGCTCGGGGTCGAGAACCGCTGGGCGGATCGGTTCGCCGGGGTCTTGGCCGCGGCGCAGGCCCAGGGCCAGCAGGGTTTTGCATGGTATGTCGGCACACAGCATCCGTGGAGTGACCCCACCGGCTTTGCCGACAGCATGGGTTCGTCATTGGCCAGCGCGATTAGCTCGGCCTCGACCGCCCCCGGGTCAAGCAGCGGCTCCGGCGGCGGCGGATCGTCGGGTGGCGGCGGAGGCGGTGGCGGCGGAGGCGGCTGGTAAAGGCCGCTACATGCGGCCGGGCCGGCGAAAAAAGGCGATCGACGC
>Ga0105248_10000073_pt1 | contig 116466 bp, 202 predicted proteins | sample KBSS34metaG_FD_81524 | JGI IMG/M metagenome (GOLD analysis project Ga0105248, IMG submission 81524) | Switchgrass rhizosphere microbial communities from Kellogg Biological Station, Michigan, USA - KBS S3-4 metaG | ecosystem: Host-associated > Plants > Roots > Rhizosphere > Soil | place... | reverse complement strand
TCGTGGCCACAGGCTGAGCAGCTCAAGACGCCAGAATGCCGTGCTGAGGGTCCAGCGTCAAGCGAATGGCTCTTGACGGCAAGGCGACCGTGCCGTGTAGTAACACCCCATGGCCGTCTCCACGCTTGAGCCGCTCCTGAAGTCCGCCCCGGACGCATCGAAGATCAACAGCTTTACCGGCTGCATCGTCACCGTGACGAAGCACCAGAACGCGCGGAACACGCCCGGCGTCTCCGTCGTGGCGACGCAGACGATGTCGAAGGAGCAGGTCTACGGTCTTCAGGTCGAGCTGCCGCTGAAGCACGGCCCGGGGTACTACCGCTTCGACGTGGTGGACGCTGGGGGCTCGGGCGAGGACAAGTGGATGGTGAAGCTCGGCCCGGATCAACCGCAGGAGTTCTCCCCGATGCCAGGACAACAGGGTCCCACACTTCCTCCCGCAGGCTTGCCGCCGACAGGCGAAGGCGTCGTACACCTCGGCCACGGGTTCTTTTACAACCCGGTGATGCACACTCTCACGACGCCGTGGCGCAAGATCTACAACTGGAACGAAGGCGATCCGTTCCCCGAGCAGCCGCCTGCTGCCGCCGCGCACCTCCAGGCCGTTCCCGCCAACGCCACGCCGTGGAACTGGCCGCCGCAGCAGGGCGGCTGGGGCGGCTACCCCGTGCAGGACGATTCGACGAAGCGTCTCGAAGCGCAGCTCGCCGAGGAGCGCCGCCAGCGCGCCGAAGAAACCCTACGCCACGAAATGCGTGCGCAGGCCGAGGCGACGGAGCGCCGCATGGAGCAACAGCAGCAGCGCTTCGAGGCGCTCATCAAGGAGATCACGGCGAAGCCGACCGGCCCGAGCCCGGAGCAGCTGCGGCTGGAGCGTCAGCTCGAAGACGAGAAGCACCGCCGTGAGGAAGCCGAGCGTGAGGCTCGCCGGCGCGAGGAGGAGCAGCGCCGCGAGGAGCGCCACCGCATCGAGTTGCAGGCCATCAACGACAAGTTCGAGCGGCTGATGCGCGACGCAGCCCCGAAGACCGATCCGATGATGCCGATGCTGATGCAGATGTTCACGCAGCAGCAGGCCGGAGCGATGGAGGCGGTGAAGTCGATCCAGAGCGCGATGTCCACGGCGTCACTGGCGTCGGAGCGGCAGACGCAGCAGATGCTGCAGCAGCTCTCCAGCTCCGTGATGTCGCCGATGCAGATCGCGCAGCTCATGCAGCAGTCGCAGGGCGCCGGCGCGGAGGGCGCGCGCGCGCTCGTCTCCGCCATGCGCGAGGCGATGGACACGCAGAAGGTCGTGTTCCAGCAGTTGCTCGACGTCGCCGGCGAGGGCAACCAGCCCGCGTGGGTGAGCGTGGCGTCGCAGGCGCTCGAAAAGGCCAGCGTGATCGGCACGGCGCTCGCCGAGCGGTCGGAGCGCATGGCGCAGCAGCCCGTCGTGCAGCAGCGGCCGGTGTACGTGCAGCGGCCGATGCCCGCAACGGCGAACGGCGTGGCGCGCACGGCAGGCGGTGGCATCCCGCAGCCCGCGATGACCACGGGCGCACCGGCGATCGCGCCGCAGCCCCCGCAGCAGGACGCCAACGATACCGGCGTTCGTCCGCCCGGCACGGAGTTCGACGCGGCGAAAAACGAGTTCGTGCTCTCCAACGGCCAGCGGATCTCGCATGCCGACGTGACGCGCGACGGGTGGCGCAGGTCGCTCGCCGAGCTGCAGAAGCGGGCGGCGCACACGTTCCCGCCGGCGCCGCTACCTGAGACGCCTGCCGTTGCACCGCCCGTCGTCGTGGCGCCCGCCGTCGTGTCGTTCCCCCCCGCGGCGACAGCACCGGTGCAGTTCAACGGCGCGCCGGTTGAAGTGGCGCCTGCACCAGCCCCGAAGGCGAAGGGCAAGCGCGGGAAGACGAAGGGCACCGAGCCCGTGGTGTACACGGTCCGGGACATCGGCGATCGCGATCCTGCAGAGGTTCGCGAGGCGATCGCGCCGTGGAGCGACGACATCCTGTTCGGCCCGTACTTGCTGCCGTACGTGCAACAGCTGCGCGCCACGGATCCGCTACTGGACCCGGCGGATGTGGCGAAGGCCGTGATCGAGGCGCGCGTGAAGCTCGGTGCTGCAGGCCAGACGCCGCCAGCGCTGGAGTTGTTCGACGCGAAGCAGTTCGAGGTGCTCGCCTACCGCCTGTTCCCCGGCGTGGACGAGCAGTACCTGATCTCCGTGGTCGAAGCTCTCGAAGAGGCGACGGGGACGACGGACGAGGACGAAGAGGAGGACGAGAGCGACGAGTAACTGCTGCGGGGAGGGTGGATTGGTTCCCGAGCGGGCCTCATAAGCCCGCCCACGCCGGATCGACGCCGGCCCCCGCTACTACACCAAGTTGACACGCGCGCCGAGCCAGGCGTACGCTCCTGGCATGGCACGACGGAAGCGACGGAAGAAGTTCCTGGGGCTCTTCGGCTCGCGACGCAAGAGCCGGCGCGGCGGCAAGATGGCCGCGCGCATGCGCAACAAGCCTGCGGCCTGCAAGAAGGAGCTGGGCGAGTGCATGCGCGCTCGGCGCGGCCCCGGCCGGTGCATGAAGCAGTACCACGCCTGCGGGTAGCGGAGGCTGTTGGTGAAGCAGCGGCGCGTCTGCCTGGCATCAGGCTACAAGTACGAGTACGAAGGCGGCGCACGCGGCCGATGGAAGACGTCGCGCGATGACAGCTGGGACACGGTCATGGCGAAGGCCGTGTGCGGCAAGCTCGTCGGACACCGGCGCATCGACGGCGCGAACGTGACGGTGGTGCGCGCGGGGAGGAAGCTCTACGCGGCGACGCACGCGACGCGGGGGCTGCCGGCTGACCGAGCGCGGAAGGGATCGCGGTTCGTCTGATGGCCCGCCGTCGCATCTCCCGCGCCGATGCCTGCAACATCCTCGCGCGCGTCGGCGTGCAAGCCGCCGAGGACTTCCACGCGCTGTCCACCTCGAAGGTGAGCGCGCTCGTGGATGAGGCGCGACGCGTGGGCTACCGCAAGTCGAAGAGCGCGCCGGGCTCGCGCGGCCGGATGTTCCACCAGTATCTGCAGAGGCTCTGCCGCTGATGCCGGCCAAGCGTGCCGCCTCCTGTGTCACCCGAGCGACGCTGCCGCGCTACTCGGAGGCCCGCGGGTGGCGCGGTGGCGTGAAGAACGTGCTCTACGCGATCACGGACCGCCGCACTGGGAAGACGATCGTTCGTCCGCGGGAGCACATGCGCGGCGTGGGCCCCGAGGTCACCATGCGTGTTGCGTCGCGCGCCGAGGCCGAGCAACACTGGCAGCACCCGCTCCACACCGGGTGGAAGGTAAAGTGCCGATGACGACCAACACAGCGATCTTCGCCGGCTTCGGGCTCGCCCTCGGCGCCGTCGCGGTTGGTGTCTGGGGCGCGAAGGGCACGCGCGGGCTGAACGGTGCCTCCGGCCGCCGGGGCTTGCGCGGACCGCACGAGGTGCGTGAGCTGCAGCTCTTCTGTGAGAACGACGGCGATCTCTACCGCCAGCAGGTGCAGCCGATCGAGAAGAACCTGGCGAAGAAGATCACCAAGGGCATCTTCGACAAGACGAAGGCCGTGAAGCTCTGGGGCTACCTCGCGGACAACTGCGCGCGGAAGTACGCCAAGGAGTTCGGCGACGGATCGCCCTGGCACAAGATGTTCTCGACGGCCGACCGCCGCGAGGTGGCCAAGGCGTTCAACGAGAGCTTCATGCGCGAGAACGGCGTGGGGTGATGGCCCGGCGCACGAAACGCTACCAGCGACGCCGGACGGCCGCCGCGGGTCGGATCCAGAAAGTGCGCCAGGCGCTCCGCGCTGGAGATTGCGACCGAGCGCTGAACGCCTTCAAGCGCGCCGAGATGGAAGGTGATTTCGTGCACACGAAGATGTCGAACGCGGCCGGACGGCGCGGCACGCGCACCATTCTCGTGAAGGCGTATGCGGCATGCCTTGCGCGGCAAGGCCAACGTTCGTACCTGACGGGCGCGCGCCGCCGGAAGCACCGCTGAAGCTCCCGCCCTACCTCACAGCGGTCGAGCGCGAGCTGGCGGAGGCCGAGCGCCGCCGGGGTCCTACCGAGCGCCGTGAGCCTCGCGTGGGGGTGTTCCCGAAGGATCGCCGGCGCGGCTTCCGCATCGCGAAGCTGCGCCACCGGTGAACGCCTTTGGCTTCCACCCCGGCTGAGCGTGCACCACCAGCGTGCGCCCGTTTGCCGGCTTGAGGAGCGTGGCCCACTCGCCGTCGATGCGGACCACCCATAGGCAAGGGTCGATGCGCGGCGTGTAGTCCCATTCGAGCGCACGCACGGTGGTTCGGCACACGTCGACGTCGGTGGCCTCGTCGCACCACTCCAGCCCGAACGTGCTCGCCCACAGCACGGCCTGGTCGTCGTGGCGCTGGATGCAGGCCGCGTCGTCAATCGCGCACTCGTAGGCGATCGGATGCGGAGGTGGCGGGTTGTACGGGTGCGGAGGCGCGGGCACGAACGGCGCCGGTGCTGTGGACGTGCAGCTGCAGTCCGGCTTGAAGTAGGGGATCGGGTCGGGCGGGAAAGCGGCGAGCAGGAGCAGCAACCAGGTCATGACACCGCCCGCCTCTCCTGCATCTTCCGCAGCCCCTCACGCACGAGCAGCTCCACCGGCTGCGCCGTGTCCATCTCCTGCACGAACGCCTCGAACTCGAACGGCTTGTACCCCAGCCCCTTCATGGCCGCGCGCACCCGCTCGCGCATCATCCGATCCTGTGGCGCCTCGACCGGCGGCGCCGCCACGACCGCGGGAGCGTGCACGACGGCCTGCCGCAGCTGCCGCCGGCGCTCCCGGCGCGCCTCCCGGCGATCCTCGCGCACGCGTGTCATCCAGCGGGCCACGGCGCCCGGCGGGACGAGGTAGATGGCCGCGATCGCCACCAGCGTGGTGCAGAGGATCACCAGACCACCCAGGCCGACGAAGCGGAGCACGAGGTGGCTGACGAGCTTGCCGGCGGCGCCGCAGGATGAGCCCGCAGCGAAGAAGAGGGCGAGCGCGAGGAGTAGGAGCCCACGGACCGGACGATGTTGGCGTTTCATCGGTGTGTTCCTTTGAAAACGGACAGGCACGTGATGAACACGCGGCTGTCGTAGCCTGGTCCTACGACACCAGCAGGGTAGTAGTATTGCCACACGCAAGTGTCACCGGTGTGCGCATGTGTGAGAAACTCGACCAGCTCTAGCTCCGCAAACGAGTCTTTCGCGGGGGATAAAACTTCGATGAGTTCTTCCGCGCGAAAAACCCCCAAGCAGGAGTTACCTTGATTTCGGGTGCACATGTACAAGTTTGCCATTTGGTCCCAGTGTTCCTTTTCGTGCTGGACATCCAGCATACCCCGTGCCAGCTAACGCCCGCCAGTTTTCACGCGCTGAAATGCAGCTGTGGCGCCGGGGCTACACATACGGCAGTGCGGCCTAGGCACATGTGCCAGGATCTCGGTGAGCTGTGGACCACACGCCCCGAGCGCCAGGGCGGCACAGAAGCTCCGGAACGTCTCGGGCACCTTCGCGAGCGTGCGCGCCACCTTGGGCAGGCTGTAGGAAAGCATACGGGTCGAATACACGCGCGCTGCCGCTACGGCGAGCAGGTCAGCGTAGACGGCCGGCGTCACCCACATCTCGGTCGCACCTCTCCCGTTCGGATGCGTGTTGTGCACCTGCCATGTGCACCCGAGCGCTCGAAGCATGGCCTCGACGCCAACTCGGTTGGTGCGGATAGTCGATCGCGTGTCTACCTCGAACGGTCCGCTACGCACCGGCAGGAGCCCTTCGGCGCGCAGCTTCGCTTCGATCTCGCCGGAGTAGTCGACCGCGCGTCTCATTTGAGCAGCGCCTGCGCGGCGTAGCGGTGGCGAAACATCGTCGCGCCGAGTTCGGTGAACTCGACGTAGTAGAGCCGCTGGCCTGTGCCACGATAGGCGTACTTGTACTCGTGCCGTTTTGCTTCGTGTCTGTCTTCTGTCACGCGGGCCATCGTATAGCGCGTCGAGGTGCGCGCATGGGTTGCCTTTGATTCCGGCAGCTACCAGCGCTTCTGGCACGTCTATTGTCCATCCACTACACGAGCATGAAATGCGCCTGTTGTGCCCGATCGTGATCGAGTGGCAGCGCGTTCCACGCTCATCCAGCACGCCGTGCGTCCGTGGGCCGAACACGCGTGCGACGAGCCCGTGCTTCACGGCACCAGAACCTTCACCACGATCTCATCACCGGCCTGCAGCGCGTTCCAGCGCTGCACCTCCATGTCGAACTCCAGCACCGTACCGCACAAGCTGCACAGGTGCCGTCCGCGCGCGACGGCCGCGCCACAGCGCGCGCACATCCACGTCCGCCGTACCAGTGCACGTAGCCACCGGATCACGACGGCACCTCGCGTAGGCTGCCCACGACACGCGCGATCTCCTCCTCCAGCTCGGCGTCTGGCAGCCAACGTGGATCGTTCTTCGCCAGGATGGGGCCGCAGCAGGGGCAGAGCGGATGCGCGCACCAGCCACCGAGCCACGAGCACGCGTGATTGGCTGGCAGCGGCGGCATCTCGTACGCCGGCGTGGTCTTGCCATGCGTGCCGACCTCGAAATCGATCTCTACTGAGTCATCGTCGTCAACGGACATAACGGTTACCCCCCGGGAATGAGCCACCACACCAACCAAGGCAGAACGAGCGCGGCGAAGAAAAGAAGCGCGAGGTGCACTCAGCGCTTCTCCATGATCGAAGCCACGGCCTTCCGCAGCTCCGCCTTGTCGGCCTCCTCGCGCGCCTTGACGGCCGCGACCTTCGCCGTGTCGATGTGCTTCGCGAACGCCTGGCGGATGATCCGGCGCAGCACGTCCGGCGGTAGCGCATCCACCTCCCACGAGCTGTCGCCGAACTTCGCGCGGTAGGCGTCGGCGCGCGGGTCGGTGATCTTCGCCGGGTTCGGCGGTGGGTTATAGCGCTTCACCTGTGCCATCGTGAGCGCCACCTTCTCCACTTGCAGCCAGAGCACACCGAACTCCTTGAGGCGCTCGCCGATGTCGCGCACCATGTCCTCGCCGCTGGGATCGTGGTCGCCGAGGTACAAGATCACCGGCGTGCGGATGGCGCCCTCGATATTCAAGCGCATGAACTCCTTGGCTTCGCGGCGCTCCTCGGTCCCCTCGTCGAGATCATCCGAGCGTTCGAGCCGCGTCCGGATGTCGTCGAACAGCTCTTGGTCGAGCACCTGCGCCTTCTTGATACGCTCGGCAGCCTCCTTCATCGAGCTGGCCGAACCGTAGCCCTTGTTCACGAGCAGTGTGGCGTGATGCTCGCGCGCAAGGGGTTCGAGCACACCGGCAAGCGCTTGCTTCTCCACCCATAGCTCGACGTAGCGTTCCTGCCCTTCCCAGCGCGGCAGCCGGTAGGCGCGAAGCGCGGACTCCATCAGCGCCGCAGGATCGCTCCACTGACTGGGCGTGCTCGGCTCGCGGCCCCTGTCCTCGATCGCGTCCCAGTCGATCATGCCGGCGTAGCGCGCGTCCGTGAGCAAGGCCGTTATGCGCTTGTACTCCTTGTCGTTGTTGTGGATCAACGCGCGCGCAACGCACTGGTAGTAAAGCTGGCGCGCGGTGAGCGTGAGCCCTTGCTTCTGATACTCGTCGACGATCGTCTGCAGTTGCTTGATGCGTGCAAGCGACTCGGTCTTGAACTGCGTGTTGCGGTACTTCGTGCGGGCCATGGCGTGTTCTCCTCTACTGCTTGCTCACGTGCACGTACGGTACCAACCCCTTGCGCAGCGGATACGAGCGGCTCGGCGCGTGGAAGGCGCGGTTCCAATCGGATTGTTCGAAGTCGCGCCGGCCGATCCAGCCGTCAGCACCGCACGCGCAACCAACGCTGATCGCTGGGCTGGGGCATAGCGCTGTGCTGTAGACGCGCCACTTGTGGGTGTGCTTGGTTTTCATGTCGTCACCTCGCGATCGCATGGCCAGCAGCGGGTGAGCGAGACGAACGTGCCCTTGGTCGTGCCACACTTGCTGCAGCGGGCCCCTTCCAGCGCTGCGGAAAGCCCGGCATCGTCCATATCTTCGAGGCGTGGATCGACGTACTCGGACAGCCGGCGTACCGCAGCCGGATCGACGTCAGCTGTGGCGCAGAACTGCACGTCTCCCGGGCTGGCGCGCCGCACCCGGTTCGTGTGGCCACTTTCCCACACGACGTAGAACGCCTTCGCACCGGCGGCGGTGCAGCGCCCGTAAAGGATCTGCATGCCGCCCATCTTGCCGGCACCGGTGTCGAACCACGTGCGCACGAAGTCGCCGCGCTGAATGGCCATCAGACCATCTCGTCCATCTGCGATGCCGCGATCTTGTCGCTCATGTCCCCGCTGTGCGTGAAGCCGCAGCCGCACGCGCACGACACCGTGTAGCGCACGGACGCACCGAAGTAGCTCTTGGCGTACCGGCCGCCGCCCTCCTCGATCTGCTCGACGCTGTCATCCTCGACCGAGAGATCGTGCTCCTTGTCCTCGCCCGCGGCGTCTTCGTCCTTCGGCCCATCGAACGTGTCTTCCATCTCCAGCGTAGCTTCCTTCAGCTCCTGCCCGCAGTCAGAGCAGGTGCGCACGATGCGAACGGTGGCCGTGGCGCTAGTGCCGTCTACCTCTATCGACTCCAGCTCCGGATCGCTGAAGTCGAGCCCCACGAACTTGTTGCAGCTGTCGCATCTCATTGGCGTGTTCCTCCTGGCGACAGCTCCTTGCAGATCACGTGCCCGGTTCCGCCCCGGATGGCCTTGTGTGCGCGCAGGATGTCGCCGAGCTGCTGCCACAGCCGCACGGCGTAGGGCACGGGGACCGTCACACGCAGCGACAAGTCGTCCGTCATGCGGATGACCGTGAAAGCAACCGTGGCGTCGGCGCTACCCTGTGAACTCCACGCCACGGCCGCGTCGTGCGGAACGGCGTTGGCGTGGTCGATGGCCCAGCCGCGCACGGTCGGGTGGCGTTTCGCGTGCTCGCGCTGATCGAACCGCGACGGGGGCTTCGGCGCCGCTGGCCTCGGCGGATGCCGCACCACGCGCGGCGCGCGTCGGAGCACGTCGATCACAGCGTCGTCTATGCGATGCTCCTGTTGCGCCGCGAAGATGTCGGCCATGTACTTCTTACCGCACCCCCGCCAGTTGACGCCGCGTGTCCCATGGTTCCCCATGAGCACAGCAGCGGCGTGCGTAGAGAGGCCCGAAGCGGCCTCCATAAAGCGCCGCCAGCGCGTGTGATAGGTACAGCGACAGGTCTGCAACGGTCCGGTACATCGAGCCATTACCAAGCCTCCAGCACGAACATTTGGTAGCGGGGCTCGCCCTTGATCGCCGTGACCAGCCATTGACGCGGCTTCTCGCCGGGAATCGTAGGCACGCCGGCGCGCGTGGACGCTACGGCCGTGAACACGTCGCCAACCGATGGCGGACCCTCGATGTCCTCGCAGATGCGCAGGTAGCAGCCCGGCATCGTGCCGCACTTCGCGTGAATGACGACCGCGCCTTTCATTGGGTGCAGTCAGGCGCGAAGCCCTCGTCGGTCAGGTCGCAGCGTGGGCAGCCGCAGTTGTCCGCGCACGCCGTACAGAGCGGCGTCCGGCACGTGCTACACACGTACGGCGTCTCCGTGCGGCCGTCGCACTGGCAGACTGCGGCCTTGGGCCCGTGGACGAGCTGGCGCTTTGGAGTTGAACTGTTCGAGGTCATTTGTGCTCCTGGCGTATCGCGTGAAGGACGCGCTCGACCGTTGCTGCGTTGATTCGCGAGCCCCGGCCGTTGACGGCAGCGAGCCGACGCGCCACCAGCTTCGCGTCGAAGCCGCCGAAGGTCACAGCGATCTTGGCGAGATCACGGGCGTTGCGGGTCATCCAGCCATCACCGAAGTCGCGGGGAAGCGCAGGCGGCGGGCTGCGTTTCGCACGCGGTGCCGCCATGAAACCGGCAGGGCCGATCACGACACGTACCTCCACCCTTCGGTGATCTCCGTGGCGGTAAAGCGCGGCGTGCTCTCGCGCATCACCGACCCGCGCACGCCAGAGCCTGCAGCCCAGCGGTCACCTGCAGGCGCGCACGACTTGCGGATGCGATCGATGGCCTCTTCCGCCGTGGCGCCGAGGCTCACGGCCGTCTGCGTGCGCTGGATGGTGGCGAACGTGACGAGCCAGAGCTTGGTCTTGGCCGGTGGCTGCATGGGCAGCAGCGCCCCAGGCGCCTCGGCCAGCCGCGCGGCCAGCACGCCGTCTTGGTGCGTGTACAGCTCGACCAGACCACGGGCTTCGAGCGCCTTGAGCGTGCTGGCCGCAATGTCTTCGCCGCGCGATGCGCAGCCGGGCACGACGTACGTGCCGGCGGCGGCGAAACCTTCGGTGCGGATGATGTCGAGCACCCGCTGCATCTGGTGGGTGAGTTTCATTGGCGTGTCCTCCAGCCTGATCGCCTCTGCAGGTAGCGTGCCTACGGCTTCACGCCGAGGATCTCCAGCAGCGCCACCCGCGCGCGCTCGACACCGTCCACCTGCCGGCCCGGGTACGCGTTACCGCGGTAGAGCTGGATCCCCTCGCCCTCGCGCCACTGGACGCAGGCATATCGGCCCCGATAGATCGCTTCGAGGCGCCACACCGGCAGCCACGTGGTGCCCCACGTGTAGTCCGGCTTCGCGCGCGGCGCCTCGAAGCGGGTCGTGACCTCGGGCAAGAAAGTGTGGCGGGCGAGCTGTTCCACAGGGTTGAGGGTGCGGTTCATCGGGGCTACACCGGTTCGTCGTTGCACAGCTCTTTGCAGAGCTTGCTGACGAGCGTCTCCACGGCGTTGTCGAGCTTAGCGCTAACGAGCTTCACCGCAGCGGCCTTGAACGCGGCGGCAGGCACGAGCATTTCGGTGGTGACGACGCTACCGCGGCTATTGTGGTCGATCAGGCTGACGACTACGTTGCCCGACCAGTCACCGTGGTGGTTGAGGACGCCCCCCTTGAATTCGATCGAATGCATGATTGGTCCTTTCGTTTGGGTTCCGCCCGCGACCGCCGCGCACTTAGCACTTCTGTGCGCGGCGGTCACGTGGCGAAAATTCACACTGTGGCGCCCGAGGCCGCCGTGAGGATCTTCACGTTGACGGGCTCGGCGTCGTCCAGGTTGTCCGAGCCGTCCCACAGCACCCGCACGACATCAGGTGCGTACCGCGACGTCTCCACGATCCGGCCCTGTCGGCCATCGTGTGCGTGCCGCACGCGCGTGTCCACGATGAGCGCAGGCGCAGGATGCGGAAAGTACGGCTCGTCGCCATCCGCGAGCGCTTGCACAGGCAACCACTCGATGGCCGGCGTGATCTGCCCGTTCGGTGCGCTGAAGATGACCTCCACGGAGACGATGCACCCTTCGGCGCCCATGTCGGCTTTCCCGGTGGTCGTCACCGGCACGGTGAAGGCGTGACCGACCGGCTCCCCGGTGCTGGTGACGGGGCGAAGAAAGGCGTTGAGGTGCTGGATGCGAACTCGGGTCTGGCTCATTGGCGTGTCCTCCGCTCGGGTCCTTCTGCACCTGGCGTGCCGCCGCGCTCCCCCCGCACCGTGCCTGGCGCCCACCGAACCGTGAGCGCCAGGCACGTGCCGCTGGTTCACACCGTGGCGCTGGCGAGCGCCTCCTCACGCGTGATCACCCGGTCGCGGCGCCAGCAGTGCCCCCCAGGAGCCGTCTCGACGTACGTGACGAACGGCGCATCCGGGTAGTCCGTCAGCGAGATCGCGTCGAAGGCCGAGTAGCCCGGCATGTGGTAGCGCCAGCCGCTGCGGCAGCAGCCGGGGATGCCGGCGTCCCACACGACGCGGAGAACGCGCTGGTTCTCGTGCGCCATCGGGTTGTAGGCCCACGCGCCGGCGCGCGCCACAGGGGCCTTGTAGGGCAGGTCCGCGTGGACGCGGCGGAGCCACTCCGAACCGCACGTGGAGTCGTAGGCGACGTCGAGCGCGATGCCGGCGGCGGCGAACTCTTCCGGGGTGCGGCCGTTCATGTTGGTCATTGGCGTGTCCTCCTGATGCTAGCTGTCCAGCAGAAGACGTGCCAAGCCTACTCCAGCTCCTCCAGCACGTGCTTGGCGATCTCGTGCCAGTTGACGGCCTCCAGCGCATGGCCGAGCAGGTCGGACCAGACCGTGCCGCCCAGCTCCGGGGCCTTCTCGGTGAGCCATGCCTTGAGCCCATCGGCCAGCGTCGACACCTCGTGCTCCGCGGGCGTCTGTAGCGGCTCGCAGGACGACGACATCAGCACCGAGCAGTTCTCGCAGATGCTGGGCGTGGCGTTGTCGGCCAGCACGTGTGCCCCGCCGTCACAGGCGTGCGCGTCCTTGTGTATCCATGCGGCCCGCCGGCGGGACGCCCGATAGAGGGGCTCGTCGTTGTCGATCCAGAGGGCGACGGCCCACGTGGAGTAGTTGGTCCAGCCCTGGTAGGTGGTGTCGGCGGTGGCCATTTGGCTAGCCCACATACTCGCCGGACAAAACGATGGCCGGCAGGGCGCTCTGTGCGGGGGGCGCCGCGCAGGCGGAAACGGTGGACCAGCCCTCGTAGTACGAGAACATGACAGGCATATCGCCGGGAAGAGCCGCGAGCCGCTCGATCAGCTCTTGCACCGTCAGCGTGTCACAACCATCGATCTTTTTCATTGGCGTGTCTCCTTTCCTGCCAGCTGTCCAGCATACCCCATGCCATCCTTGTCCGATCGAGCTGCCAGCTCCCTTCACCCGACCGTGGCGTTTTCACCTCACCTACCTGCGCCACACCCTGTGACGTCACCGATACACCCTCAGGGGGCCTCTCCTCTTATCGCGCAAGCCTAGATTCGCTCCGATCGCCTCGGCACGCGGTATGCTGGATGTCCAGCACGAAAGGGAGACACGCCAAAAATGGCTATCATCCGGCTGATCTGCACCGACACCGAACGGTGCTCGTTCCACGAGGACGGTGCCGACACGGAGGAGAAGTGCCCCGGGGAGTGCTCCACGGCAGAATGCTGCTTCGAGGGGGTTGAGGAGATCGACGACGAGCTGTACTGCGCGACGTGCGTGACAAAGAAAAAGGCGGTGAACTGAACATGGAAGCTACTGCAAGGGCAAGCGCGGAAAAGGCATGGGCGCTGCTGCTTTCAGCCGCCGAGAGACACCCGTGGCTTGTGCTGCGAGCTATGAGCCGCTTGCTGCGTCAAGGCCGGTTCAGCGCACTGGATGGAAGCAACGCCGTGCTTCTGCTCCGGCTGGCGTTCGAACCCGTGGCAGCTGCAGACGTTATGCACGGGTCTCTCGCCGAGCTTCCCGCCCGCCTGCGCTCTGCTGCGCCGGCTTTCGCTGAAGCGGTCAGAGCGTGGCGCCAGCGCAACACCGAGACGAAAGAGGGAACGACATGAAGCGCAGCGAAGAATACGGAAAGCGCTTCCAGCGCTTGCTCGACGCGGGCGAACGCCATCCACTTCTCGTGCTGCGCGCGATAGCGTACGCGGTGCGTAGCCGGAAGGCCGATCTGTTCGACGAGAGCTGCCGCATGATGCTAGGGCTCTCACCCATCGTAAGCTGGCGCAAGCACGGAGGCACAGGACCGGTTACGGATGCTGTTCTGCGCGACATGGCTCCCGCGTACTCGCAGGCACTTCAGGCGCTCCGTGAGCACGGCTTGGAGGCGGCGCTGAAGGTTGCAGGGGCGTGGTGGCCGAGCAACACCGTGAACGAGGCGCCCGTATCCGAAGTTCACACTCCGTCGAAAGGCTGAAGCGGCGCGGTCGGCACGCGAACTGCAGAAGCCCCCGCCGAACCGTTCAACCCAAAACAAAGGAAACACGCCAATGCTCACCGATGTTCTTCGCGCCGCTTTTTTCATCCCGATGCCCGAGGGCCCCAAGGGTGCACCGATTCTGCTCTGGGGCAAGTCGGGGACAGGCAAGACCGCCGCCGCGCGCGCCGCCGCCAACGCCTGTGGGCTCTACCACTACCGCCTGGCGCCCAGCGAGCGCGGCGAGGGCCAGTTCGGCGTTGTGCCGGTTCCGGGCTCGGACGGCTTTCTGCACTACCCCCCGCCGGTCTGGGCGCAGGACGTGGACGCGCGCCCCAGCCTGCTCTTCCTGGATGAGGTCGACTCGGTGCCGCTCGCGCTGCAGCCCCCGCTGCTCGGGATGGTGCAGCTGCGCATCCTCGGCAGCCACCAGTTCTCGAAGAGCACCCGCGTGATGGCGGCGGCTAACGGCGTCGCGGGGACGTGGGAGCTGCGCCCCGACATCCTCAATCGGTTCTGTCACCTGGAGTTCGAGGGCTACAGCACCGAAGAGTGGGCCGGCGCGCTGCTCGGCGGGTTCGCCGCGGAGGCCAACACGGGCGCCAACACCGCAGCGGACATCGAGGCGCGCGTGGACGCCGCGTGGCCCAGCGCGGTCGCCAAGGCGCGCGGTATGGTGTCTGGGTTCATCACGCGCCGCCCGGAGCTGCTCGACAAGCGGCCTCCGAAGGGCTCGACGGACAAGGCGTTCCCGACACCCCGCACGTGCGAGTACGCATCGCTGGCGATCGCCGCCGCCGATGTGCATGGGCTCTCCGAGTCGGACGCCGACACGCTGATCGCCGGCTTCGTCGGGCTCGGCTGGGTGAGCGAGTACCGCAAGTGGTCGCTCGACGCGGATCTCCCGGACCCGGCGGCGTTCCTCGACGGCAAGGCCAAGTTCATTCACGACCACCGGCGGCTCGATCGCACGCTCGCGCATCTCGGTGCGTGCGCCGCCACGATCATCCCCGAAAAGTCGGTGCGCCGGCAGGACCGTGGCGAGGTGCTCGTCAAATTCCTCGACACGCTGATGGAGGACGCCGCCGATCTCGTGGTTCCCGTGGCGCGCCAGATCATCAAGGCCGGTGCCATCAAGATGGGCGAGAACTCGGCGTGGGTGAAGCTCGGTGGTGGCAAGAACCGCATCCTCGACATGCTGACCGCCGCGGGGCTGCGATGACCGCCACCGCTGCTGCAGCTCCGACGCTACCCGTGCGGCAGAATCTCGCCGCCGCGATCCTTCGCGTGGTGGACTCCCGCACGGGCTGGGCGCCCTACTTCGGCGCCGTTCTGCGTGGTCTCGTTCGCCGCGAGATGCCCGAGGCGATGGTCGAGGCGATGCGTGCCGAAGGGATGGCGCCGACGCTCGCCGTGACGGAAGACGGCATCCTGTTCTGGGCGGCGGAGTTCGTGCGCACCACGCCGACCGAGACGCTCGCGCTCGGGCTCATCCACGAGTGCATGCACGTCGTGCTCAAGCACCACGAGCGTTGCCGGGCGCTGCGCGTGCCGCAGGAGATGCGGCGGCTGGCCAACCTAGCCGAGGACGCGTGCATCAACGAGGAGATCCGCAAGCTCAAGCAGCCGCCGGAGACCTGGTGCTATCCGGAGACGCTGCACCAGCCGCTCGGGCTCACGTTCGAGGAGCGGTATCGCCTGATCGAGAAGAACACCGTGACGATCAAGGTCCCGCGCTGTGGTGGCGGCGGGTGCGGCAGCTGCTCGGGCAATTCCGCGCCGGGTGAACCTCCGCCGGGCAAGAAGGACGGCGAAGGCGGCGGCGAGGGCCGGTCCAAGGCGGAGATGGACCGGATCCGCCGCGAGGTCGCGCAGGCGGTGCAGGCGCAGGAGGCGCGTGACAGCCAGAGCCGAGGGTTCCTGCCAGCGTCGCTCGCCCGCTGGGCGGAGGAGTTCCTCGCGCCTCCGCAGGTGCCGTGGCAAGACAAGCTCGCGTCGGTGGTGCGCGCGGCGGTGGCGTATCGGCCCGGCGCCGTCGATTTCGACTGGTCGAAGCCGTCGAGGCGGCAGGGCGGTCTCGGCTACGGCGTCGGCGTCCCGATCGTGCCGAGCTACCGTGCGCCGGTGCCACAGGTGGGGGTGCTGATCGATCTGTCGGGCTCGATGTCCAGGGCGCGTGTGAAGGCCGCTACGAGCGAGCTGCAGGGCATTCTCGCCGCCGTCAACGCCACGGTCACGGTGTGCACCGTGGACGCGGAGCTGCAGGGCATCAAGGAGTGCCGGTCGCTGGCCGACGCCGCGGAGATCTTCACGGGCGGCGGCAGCACGATCCTCACGCCGGGCTTCGAGGCCCTGTCGGCGCGGCAACCGAAGATCGAGCTGGTCGTGGTGCTGACCGACGCGGAGATCGGTGACGGGTACCCGGACATCGAGCCGCACTACCGGGTGGTCTGGTGCGTGTGCGGCAACCGCGTGGCGTTCAAGCCGCGCTACGGCGAGGTGATCCACGTGGAGGCCCCGCAGTGAACACGCTGGGGTTCGACGCCGTGCTCGAAATCCGCAAGACCGGGATCTGCCCGGTCTGCAAAGAGCACGGCGTCGATCCACGAGGCATCGGCGGACACGTGCGGGGGGCTCGGCACAAGGCGTACGCGAACATGGCGGAGCTGCGTGCGCGTGGGCTGGTTAGGGTGAGCGGATCAGCGGCGGATCACTGGACGCTTCCGATCCTGCGCGCCGCTGACGTCCCGTTGGTTGAAGGCGTCGAGTCCGTGACGCTGCATGCGGGGTCTCTGGCGGTGTACGGACGGAGCCGAAAACCAGCTGTGACGGTGCACCGGGGCACCTTCTGCGACGCTGCTATAGCAGCGCTCGTGCGTCAGGTAGTAGCTTTCCACGTCCCTGACACCCTCAAGCTCATGCTCGAAGCGCTCATGCGCCTGCCCGAGGCACGTCGCGTGCAGTGGCTCCGATCGGCAGCTGCCGCCATCGCGCTCGACGCCGATCCGCTGCCGGTGTTCGATGCGTTGCTGGGCGAACGCGGGGAGAAGCTGGCGGCGCGGCGCAAGCAGTACCACGAGGAGAAGAACACGTGAACACCATCGACAAGCTCCTGAAGCAGCTGCGGCGCGCGTACGTGAAGCTGCCGGCGACCGCGGACCGACCCGTAGCCCGCCGTAACGCCCGCGCACGCGTGCTCGCGCAGCTCCGCAAGATGCGCGCGCTCATCGACGAGGAGTTCCCCGCGATCATCAAGCGCGGGAAGGTGAAGCGGCTGAAGACACCGGAAGGGCGGCAAGAACGCATCGAGCGCGCGGGCTGGGTGTTCGAGTCCTCCGCGGACGCCGTGGTTCACTACGCAGCGGCCGGCGTTCCCGTGCGGCGGGTAGCGGGGTGCGCGTACATTCCGGAGTGGGCGCGCGCGATCGGCCCTCTGCACCCGAGTGCGTTGCGCGCCGCCAAGAAGAACCGCCAGCTGCAGCGCGCCCGTGTCGCTGCCGCCACACTGTTGCGTGATGAGATCACCACAGCGCTCATCGAACCGAAGACGGCGCGCTGGAAACCGCTGGCACATAACGTGAAGAGCTGAAGCCTCGAAGCCGTTCAACTCCAACAAGGAAACACGCCATGAACATGCAACAGCAGTCGCCGAATCATCGACACCAGAACCTCGTCGTCACCAAGGAGGCCGAAGGCGTCGCCGGCGCCGTCTCCTACTGGCGCCTCAGCGGCACCATCAGCCTCGTCAAGCTCGCCGAGAAGTGGACCGAGCAGGGGCTGGCCGTCGACCAGCTGCCGACGCCCACCAGCGAGATCGTCGCCTGCGGCCGAGCAGTCGCCGACCAGCAGACCCACCGCAACGCGCAGGGGAAGCGGCGCTTCGTGACCACCCTGGCCCGGCAGGGGGCATGGGCCATCGTCGAAGAGACGGTGATCCCGGCGCCGCGCGACAAGGACGGCAAGGTGATCGGGGAGGACTCGCCCCCGACGTACCGCCGGCTGGTGCAGGTGGCGTTCCGCGAGAACAAGATTCCCGCCGTGACCGCGGTCGAGGCCACTGACAGTGAGCACGGACTCATCGAGCGAACACTGGAGACGTCGGTGCAGCACCACCTCGGCGCCATCGACTCGAACGACATCTCCAGCTGGCTCGTGCGGCATGCACGCAAGCTCGGCGCCGTCGCCCTCCGCGACAGCGGCGGCATCTACTTCGTGCCGCGCACCAACGTGGAGATCTGGCGCAAGATCGCCACCGCGGTCGAGGCGGCCAGCTCGCACCTCGTGTTCCGCATCCCGGCCATGCGCAACGACGAGGCCGTGGCGGCCATCCTGGACGCGGTCATCACGGAAGCGCGCGACGCCGCGCAGGGGATCGAGGCGGAGCTGCAGGGTGGGAATCTCGGCAAGCGAGCGCTGGCGACGCGCACGGCGACGTGCGAGGCCGTGCTCGCGAAGGTGGCGGCCTACGAAGAGCTGCTGGGCGTCAGCATGGACACCATCAAGACGCGCGTTGAGGTACTGCGGTCGGACATCACGGCGGCGGCGCTCGTGACCAGCGACGAGGAGGTGCAGTAAGATAGAGGATTCGCGCGAATACGAAGAGCCTGCCCCCTCCGCCCTCCCCCCTCGTCCCCCCGCTCTTCGTGTTCGCTCCGGCGGAGGCGCCGGGATTCTGGGGCCTCTTTCGGTTCGTCGCGCAGCGGGAGTCGGTGGGCGGCATTGGCGTGTTTCCTCGCCGACTCCCGCGCGCGGCGGATACGGAACAAACCTTTTTCGTTCGAATCGGGAGGATAGTGTGATGGAAACGACAAGCACGGTACGAGAACAGTTGAAAGCGGATCCGCGCGTCGAGATCGCGCACGTCGGAGGCCCCGCGATCGTGTGGGTCACGTGCAAGGTCTCACGCGTAGGCGAAGCTGGCTTCGAGTGGGTGAACCAGGCGGCGCAGACGCTAGGCGAACTCGCCGCCGGGTTCATGCCTTACGAAAAGCAGGGGAAATTCTGGCGGCTGCCTGGGGCGGAGAGCCCGCGTGCCACCGAGATCGTCGAGGCCGGCGCGAGCACGCACGAGCAGCGTTTGATCGCGAAGCAGCACCTCGACTGGACGACGCTCGTCGACAGGCTGATCGAGAACAACGTCATCACGGAAGCGGATCGCGAAGTCGCCGACAGCGTGGCCAAGGAAGCGCAAGCGCTTCACGATGCGCACGTCCGCGAGACCAACCTGCTGGTGTTCGGGCTGTAAGGAGGTTCTATCATGCGCGCTCTTCTGCAACTGATGGCCATCACGGTAGGGTTTGTGGTGATTGTCTCGGCGATTCTCACCGGGTGCACGGACGCCAACCATTTCGGCGCATACGATGCCTACGCTGACGACGTCGGTGCTCCGGTTCGTGGCCATCCAGACGGCGGCAGCACGGATGCAACGCTGCCACTGGACACCGCCGTGGCGCCTGATGCCGCTGACGCGCCCCCGACGCGGCCTCTAGGCTCCGGCTGCACGGAGAACGGTCAGTGCGGCAGCGGCGTGTGCACGCGTGAGGAAGGCGCTTCGGCTGGCATGTGCTGCGACCGGCCCAACGACTCGTGCAACACGTGCGTCGGCGGCTACGTGGTACCGGCGGGCGACAACATCCCGTGCGGCGGCGGAACGTGCTACGACAGCGGCATGATCGACAACCACTACTGCGCGCAGGGGGCGTGCGTGGTGAAGGCGATCGACTGCTGCCAGGGCTGTAGCGGCCAGACGCTCACCGCGGGCTGCTACATGCAGAGCGACGGCACGGCAGCGTGCGGGTGCTTCGCGAAGGCCGGTTCGTTCTGTAAGGGCTAGACGAGATTCCCCAGTGACACGCCCGCCTGGTGGAACATCGGGTCGCGCAGCATCGCCTTGAACGCGTTGTGATCTGGGTGACCAGGCAGGTGCACCGCTCGCTGGCGGTACTCCTCCGGTGAGAAGGTCTTCCAGTCGTTGATCCCCATGAAGTAGACGTGCGTGGCGTTCACGATGCTGGCCAGCAAAAGAAAAGCGTGCATCTCGGTCCAGTTGTTCTGCTGTACAACAAACGAGAGCTGCAGACGGAGAACGGGGCGCAGCCCTGCGATGAAGGCCAAGTTTGCACAGAGCGTCGTCCAGTCTCCCCTGCGGTTCACCGCGTAGGTCTCGGCGCATGCGGCGTCCACCGACACCTCGACTTCGCGCACGCGTTCACGTATGGGCCCGAGCGCCTGCCAGTTCTCTTTCGTGAACAAGAGCCCGTTCGTGTGGAGCTTGACCGCGAGCCGTGGGTACTTCGCCGGGTCGATCGAGCGCAACAGCTCGCGGTACGTGGCGCTCGCGAAGGGGTCACCGCTACCGGTCACGTAGAGCTGGTCCACACGCGGCAGCAGCTCGATCACGCGTGTCTGGACGCGTGCCAGATGGCGGCGCTCGATGTCGCTGGCGACGATGTGCTCCGTTCGACAGCTCGGGCACGCCAGGTTGCAGGTCTTGTCGTAGGCGAGGTTGAGCACGGGGATCCGGGGCAGCATGACCGGCAGCTTGATCGTCTTCTTGAGCACGTGCACAGGCCCCGTGGCGTCCGCGAGCCACGGACAACCGGTGCAGAAGCGAAAGCTCCCGTCGATGATCGAGTTCCGGATCTCGTTTGCACCTTCGCCGTTCCACGCGTCTTCATCGTCGACGTGCCCCGCCGGCGTGGGCATCCACTGCGGGCAGCACAGGTGCACGTTCCCGTTCGGCACGATCTCCATGTGCTCGAACGGCTTGAGGCAGAACTTCACCTCCGTAGCCGCCACGCCAGCTCGATCGCCGGCCGCGCATCCGCGATGGTGTGGCCCCGTCCGGCGAGCGTCTCGCGGTAGACCGTGGTGTGCAGGTTCTCGAAGCCCGTGGTGAAGTCGATCTCGCGCCCGTTAGCAACAAGGCGGCGCGCGGCAGTCTCACCACTTATGGATAGGCGGAACTTCACCCGCGCGTGTTCGAGTCGGATCTGTCCCGTGTGCTCGCGCTTCTCCTCGTCGTAGTCGTCCCAGGTGATCTCGTCGAACATCAACGTCTTGGGTGGCGGTCCCCAGATCCACACGAGCAGGTCGAGCATGTGGATTCCGATGTTCACGATGAGCCCACCGGACTTCGCCGGATCGCCCTTCCACGTATGGTCATACCAGCGCCCGCGAGGAGTGACGTAGACAAGCTCGACGTCATCGATGTAGGGGAGATGTGCACGCGCCTTCCGGTCTTCGTGCAACTCCTGCAGCTGCGGCATGTGGCGCAGCTGCAGCACGGTGAACACCCGCGGCTTGTGCGCGTCGAACGGCGCTGGTTTGTACTGGTTGAAAAGCCCCGCCTCGGCCAGCCGCGCTTCGGCGCCATACAGCTCGTCCAGGTTCGCCGGCGTCAGCACCAGCGGCTTCTCGCAGAGCACCTGTGCACCGACGTTCAACCCCATTCGGATGTGCGTGTCATGAAGGTAGTTCGGCGAGCACACGACGAGCCAGTCGAGAGGCTTGGTGTGGGCCATCTTCGCTAGGTGGCGCTCGAAGCGCTCGGGCGCCGTGAAGAAGTCCGCGTTCCGGAAGCCGTAGCGGTCGAGCACACCGACGGAATCGTGCGGGTCGAGCGCGGCGACAAGCTCTCCGCCGACGTCGCGGATGGCCTGCAGGTGGCGGGGGGCGACGAAGCCGGCGGCTCCTACGAGGGCGAAGGTGGTCATGCGCGGAGCATGCCTTGACACTCTGCCAGCTGTCCAGCATCATCCGATTCTATGCTCACGCAGCTCGCGATTCTCATCCACGCTGTGATCACTTTCAGCGGACTGTACCTCGTCTGGCGATCGCTGGAAATCAGTCGCCGGGAGCGAAACGCGGACTTCGCGGCTGATCAAGAAGCGCTGGAAAAAGAACGCGTCGAGCGCACGGAGAACACGGCACGGATCGATCAAGCCATGGCAGAGCTGCGCAACCTGGCAGGCGGCGCCAGCGTCGTGGCGGACGCAAAACTGCTCGAAGGGCTCAAGACGCTTGGTATCCATTCGGCGAAATGCCACAGGTGCCACGCGCTCATGCTGGAGCGCGACGCCGATCCACCGCTGCTGTGCGCGAAGTGTGGCGGAGCACCCGTCTGATGACCCGCGACGAGTTCGTGTCCAAGGCCGTGCGCAAGGCTGAGCGCCGGCTCGGTCTCCCCGAGGGCTGGTGGGGAACGTATGAGCGTGTGCACGCACCGAACGGTCACGCCTCCGTGCGCTGGAGTCCGATCGGCAGATGGCGGATCTACGGCTTGACCGGCGCGTTCATCAGCACGCACGACTCGCGCGCGTACGCGGTCAAAAAGCTCGTCCGTCTCATCGACGAGCCGCGCTTCGATCGGCCGTTCCCCGGACCGCAGCGGCGCAAGCCAAGAAAGTAGCCCATGCATTTCATCTTCCTCGATTCCACGGCCGTCGCCGATCACGGACCAGGCGAGCCCGCGCACTTCTCCCGGCCGCTCATCAAGCGCCTCGTCGAGCAGGGGCATACCGCGACCATCCACGGAGACTTCGACGCGCACGCGTGTGCCGAAGCCGACGTAGTGATCACCGAATGGTGCAACGAGCTGGCGTTCGCCGCCGCACGCTCGGGAGCGTGCAAGCGCCTCGTGATCCGCATGCGCGGTTACGACGTGTGGGGACCGCTCGACAAGCTCGCGTGGGAGAACGTCGACGCGCTCGTGTACGAGAGCCAGTTTCTGCAAGAGCTAGTGGAGCAGGAGCGGCTACCCGCGCTACGGGGGTTTCGCTCACACGTGATCCCGAGCGGCGTGGATCTCGAACGGTTCACGTTCAAGAAGCGCGAGCCGAACAACATCGTGGCGCTGGTGGCGCGCGCGACGGCAGACAAGGGCTACCAGCTCGCGCTGGAGTGGGCGCGCACGCGACAAGATGTCAGCTTGCACATCACCACCGCGCTAGGCGAGCAGAATCCGCGGCTCGTGCGCTACCTGCAGCACGTGAAGCCTGCCAACGTCACGATCCACGGCGACGTCGATCCAGCCACGTGGCTCGATGAAGTCGACGCGAGCTACGTGCTGTCGACGTCGATCTGGGAAACACTCGGCTACTCCATCGCGGAGGGGATGGCGATGGGCTGCAAGCCGCTGATCCACTACGCGCCGGGAACGGCGACCAACTGGCCCGGGAAGTGGCTGTGGCGTGGTTGCGATGAGCTGGACGAACACATGGTCCTGCCGCCCCGTTACGGCAGTTCCTTCGACTCCCACGAATACCGCGCCTACGTCGAACAGCATCTCGACGCCGCGAAGCTCTCGCAGCAGTTCATCGATCTCGTGCTGCAGCTGCCCGCCCGCACGCCGCAGCCCCCGGACATCTCCTACGAGATGGTGGGCGCGCAGCAAGCGCTCGCGGCCAACCGGTTCGACATCGCTGAGCCACTGATCACCGAGATTCGTCAGCGCCTGCCGTCGGGTCCCGCGTACGGCGATGACCGTGCGGCGCTCGCGCTCGGGCTCGCGCAGGGGTACTACCGCGCCGGCAAGCTCGACGAGGCCGCGGTGTGGGCACTGCGGAGCCTGCAGGATGGCGCGCGGACACCAGCGATGCTGCTGCTGGGCGAGACCGAGGTGGAGCGGGGACACGTTGAGGAAGGCGTGCACTGGTACGAGGCGGCACTTGCGCTCAACCCCGTGCCGTCACGCTACACAAGCACGCCGCTGATCACGAATGCGACGCTAGCCCGCTTCGATGCACTTCGCGCCGAGGCGCATCCGAAGCTGTTACCCGGCAAGCCCTCCACGCGTTTCCTCATCGTGGTGCCGTGCCGGAACGCCGAGAAGTGGATCAACACCTGCCTGACGTCGATCGAAGCGCAATACCGCGGGCACACGTGGCCCTCTACGAGCCCGTTGCTGTGCGTGGTGATCGACGACGCATCGACGGACAAGACGCCGGACGAGATCGACGCGTTCTTCCGCACGCTCGGCCCGGTGCGCAGTCGGTGCTTCAGGGTCGAGCGGCGTGGGCAGCGTCGGCACTCGCTGTGGAACATCTCCGACGCCATTCGCGTGCACGGCAAGCCCGGCGACGTCGTCGTGATCGTGGACGGTGACGATTGGCTAGCAGATTCAATCAACGGCGTCAACGCGCTGCAGACACTCGACGTGGCGTACGCTAACGGCGCCTGGTGCACCTACGGCAACTTCGAGGTGTTCCCTACGGGGAAGCCGAGCTGGATGGCGCCCTACCCGATCGAGGTGGCACGCGCCGGCGCCTTTCGCAAGTTCCCGTGGCGGTGCTCGCACCCGAAGACGTTTCGTGTGGAGCTGTTCTATCGGATCAACCCAGAGGACTTTCAGCACGAGGGGAAGTGGTTCACGACAGCAGGAGACGTGGCGCTGATGCTGCCGATCCTGGAGATGGCGTGCGAGCGCGCGGTCTACATCCCGCAGCAGCTCTACGTCTACAACATGGAGACGCCGGCGCAGGATCACAAGACAGACCCAGACCTGCAGGTGCGCGTGCGGGACTTGATCTACGCGAAGAAGCCGTATGAGAGGCTGGAGGAGCTGTGATGGACGCGGAGACCAAACAAGTTTCGATCATATCAGTGGCCGTGGTGCTGGCGTGCTGCGTGTTCACCTTCGGTGGCGTGAAGTGCTACCGCGACGGAAGCGTGACTGACCGTGTGCGCCTGGAAGTGGAGCGCGCACGTGACCAGGCCCGCATCGAGTGCAGTAAGACGACGGGTAAGCCACTCGAATGCGGCGTGGCCTTCAAATGAGGCTGTGGCGTGCATATGCGTGGCTCCTAGCGGCGCTGACCGCTATCGTCGTGGCGTTCTTGCGCTTGCGCTTCGTCATTCTCACGAACGGCATGGTGCCCGAGCTGCTGGCGGTGGCGTGCGGATCCGTGCTGCTCCCCGTTAGCCTCGCCGACATTCGCAAGGCGCATTGGCAAGCGGCGCAACGGCTGGATCTGGAAGGACCGCCGGATGCACCCGACATCGGAACGTTCGCGTACGGGATCACCGAGTACCGCGCCGTAGAAGCCTTCCGGCGTGAACACGACAAGCACAACAGAGGCGGCTACACGTACGCGTTTCACCCCACGGGTATCGCGGACAAGAAGACGGTGGCGTGCTCGTGCGGCGCGACGGTGGACGTGTCGGACTACGAGTCATGGTAACTCTCGTCGTCTTCTCGATGGACCGGGCGCTGCAGCTCGACAGCCTGCTGCATTCGATTGCCGATCACGTGACCGGCGTCGAACACGTGGTGGTCATCGCGAGGGCTTCGTCTGAGCTGCACCAGCGCGCGTACGATCAGCTCGAAGCGTGCAGCTCGCAGCTCGTTACGATCGTGCGTGAGGATTCCGCCACGCGACCGGGCGTTCCACTTGGCGCAGCGCTCGCGGCGGCGATTGAACGGTTCGACAGCATCACGCACGTCGGGTTCGCCGTCGACGATATGATCTTCTACCGGCCGAGCGACTACGCGGTAGCGGCCAAGGTACTCGATATGCGTAAGGGTTCTGTGTGGAGCTGGCGACTTGGGCACCGGGAGCCGGCGCACATAGATTTTCAGTTCGACCATACGCTTCACGAAATGTGGTGGTCGTGTCCGTCGATCACGGACGATCGCGACTACCGCTACCTGTTCCACACGGATGGCGCCTTGTATCGGCGTGAGAGACTCGTGACAACGCTCGACGTGGGCATGCACGGCATGCCGGGCTGGAGAGACATCTCCTTTACGCCGAACGCGATGGAGTCATATTGCGCCAGCTGGGTCTCGGTGCATCGCGCGGGTCTCGGTCCGCACCTCGGGCCCATCGCCCCCACGTGCATCACGTGGCAGCTCAACAAGGAGTCGACGACCAAAGGAAAGTACGGTGCCCCGTGGTGCGAGATCCCAGAGACCAACTTGGACGCGATGGCCGCCGCGTACCTGGCAGGCAAGCGCGTGGACAACGCTGCACTCTACGCCGATACAGGATGGACCACGCGGTTCAATCCGCCGGGTGCACGCTCGACGCACGTGCACGCGTGCGAGGAGGCGTCTAACTTCTACGCGCGGTTGATCCGATGATCCCTTTCGCGATGATCGACCGCTTCATACCGAATATTCGGGTGATTGCTGAGATCGGTGCGGCAGACGGCGAGGACACGAAGCGGTACCTCACGCGGTACCCGAACGCGATGGTGTTGGCGTTCGAGCCACTGCCGGCGAACGTACAGAAGCTGCTGGTGCTGTGGATAGGAGACGAAGCACGCCTACGCGTGTTCCCCGTAGCGCTGGGGTACGTCAACGGCAAGAAGACGTTCTACGCTTCCGGTGGCCAGCCGCCCGGACGCAGCAGCACGCTCCCGTGGCCTTACTCCGGATCGCTGCTGCCTCCGAAGGAACACTTGACCGTCCACCCGTGGTGCACGTTCGCAGAGACGCAGGTCCACGTGGTGCGTTTCGACGAAGTTGCATCCACGATAGCCCCGCGGCCAACCGATGTAGATTTCGTGCATATCGACGTGCAGGGCAGCGAGCTGGATGCGCTCTGCGGGATGGGGTGCTACCTCGATACCGTACGCGGTGTGTGGATCGAGGTCTCCACCGTGGAGCTGTACGAGGGCCAGCCACTGCGCGAAGATGTTTCGGCGTTCATGCGCGGAGCTGGATTCACGCTGCGCCTCGACACTGTGGGCGTGGAGTCACAAATCGCGGGAGATCAGCTATGGACGAGATGAAGCCGTATGAAGCGCCGACACTGACAGAGCTGTCGGCGCTGCCATTGCCGGAGCACGTGAGACGGGTGCTCGATCTCCGCTCGACGCTGCCGACGTCGCCTGTGCGTGCGTGGCTTGCCATCGCGCTAGCGGATCGCCTGTTCATCGATCAGCAGCCAGTAGCTGCGCAGATGTGGGCCTTTCGCGGGTTACACGAAGGCCCACGCACCGATGTCTTTTGCCTTCTTGGCGAGATCGCCGTCGCGCTCGACGAACATGAACAGGCACTGAGGTGGTACGAGCAGGCGCGTGCATGCCAGTGGTGCCCGGCGCCGCGGCTGCCGTTGACGGCTGATCGCCTCGGCCGTCTCATCGCGCTCTGTCAGACGCACCCGATTCGCCCCGTTCGGCACGTGCAGGCAAATCGGTTCGATCCGTATCACCACATCGCCGTTATGACGACGCCCGATCGGCGTGATCTCATGCCGCGGACGTGGGCATCGCTTGTGCTAGCAGGCCACGAGCGCTGGCCTGGTGCCAGGCACTGCCTCGTCGACGACGACTACATCGGACAAGCACGCATGTTTCTTCGCGCGCTCGAATGGGCCGCCTCCGACCCCGATCTCACCAAGCTAACGCTCTTCGAGGACGACGTCGTCCTGACGAAGAACGCGCTCGACTACATCGCGACCGTGGAGATCGATCCGGACATCGCGTTCGTCACGTGGTTCCACCAGTACGACGCGGCGCCGCTCATCAAGGAGCAGCGGCTCGGCTCCGCGTGGCAGTGCTTGCCGTCGTCCGCGTTCTGCTCGAACCAGGGGCTCACGATCCCAGCGCGCACCGTGCGCCGGCTGCTCGCGTCCGATGCGCTGAAGAACTGGCCGGAACCTCATGGCGGCGACCGCGTCTTCGGCGTCGTGATGCCGACCGAGCTGTGCGCCCTGCACGTGCCGCCGCTCGTTCAACACGTGGGCGGCGAGGCGTCGCTGGTCGGGAACACTGGCAAGCGCGAGGCCGTGATCTTTCCCGGAGAAGACTTCGACGCGCTCACGCTGCTCGACGAGCCCGAGCCGTGGCGGTAGCTCCTTTCATCTCGTGCCTGATGGTGACGCGCGCCGGCCGAGAGACGCTGGCGGCTAGCGCTGTCGCGGACTGGCAGGCGCAGACGCATCCGAAGCGCGAGCTGATGATCGTGGCGGATAACCCCATCGAGTTCTACCCGTTCACGCGCGACGACGTGCGCATCTCCGTAGTGCAGGCGCCGCCAGGTGCAACCATCGGGGCGCTTCGGCAGCTGTCCGTCGAGAAGTCCTGTGGCGACGCCATCGCGATCTGGGACGATGACGATGGGCATCACGCGCGCCGGCTCGAAGAGCAGGCTGTGGGGCTCGCGTACGGAGACGTTGTGCTGCTCGGCAAGGTCATGCTCCGCTGCGTCTGCGGCTACACGGTGACGAGCCGGCAGCACGGGTGGGAACCGACGATGCTCGTCCACCGTGACGTGCTTCCGCAGTACGAGGACGTGACGTACGGCGAGGACACCGCGATCGTGCGCGCCTTGTGGAACGTGCGGCGCGCTCGGTTCGAGCAAATCGTCGCGCCGGAGCTGTACGAGTACCGATTTCACGGTGGGAACGCCTGCGCCGTCGATCACTGGCAGGGGCTGTTCGCTACGGTGAGCACGCATGACCCGTGGCGGTGTGCCGCGCAGCGCGGGCTCACGAAGCCCGAGGCAGACGCCACGCTCGACGAGATCAAGGCGCGCATCGGCCGCGCGACGGACACGCCTGCGCTTGCACGGTGTGCGCGTGCCGTTCGGTTCTACACAGATCACCATCCAGCTGTTTCGGGCGAAGAGCGCATCGAACTTGCGTGGCTTCTGTCCAATCGTCAGCGCGCCTTGACACGCCCCCGGCCCCTCGGCGATCCTCATCGCTGACATAGGAGGGGCGACACCGCTCCTCTCGAACCGGCGATCAGAGTAACTGGCGCCCCTCACGCGGAATCATCCGTGTGGCGGGCGCCTTTTTGTTTTGGTCGCCACCTCTACCGCGGTCGTGGCTGCGGTCGAGAAAGCAGCTCGGGGGGCCCGCTCCCGAGGAGGTGGCATCATGGCGCTCGAAAGACTCCGAAAGAAGCTGTATTTCGACATCGCGTTCCCCGGCGGCACCCGCTCGGCGATGTACATCCCGTGCACGCCGTTCCGCAGCTCGACGAGCTTCGGCGACCGCTACGGGGGGCTCCTGCAGGCGATGGAGGCGCTGAGCGGATCGAGCCCGAACGGTGCCAAGGCGCAGTCCGAGGTGATCGCCTATTTCGTCCCGCAGCACGGGGTGTTCGGCGGCACCGCCGTCACGTCGCTGGGGCAGCCCGTGTTCATCGACTTCGTGCAGCCGACCTTCGGCACCGCGCTCACGGCGTGCACCGGCGCCGGTGGCGTGGCCAACAACGCCAACGTGACGCGCCTCCGCTACATCACGGCGGCCGGAGCGAGCGACCTGCGCAAGGTGGGCATGTCGGCCGTGTTCGGTACGCTGGGCAGCCAGCGGCACTTCGCCGTGCGTCTCCGCCGGGCGAACGCCGGCGCCGGCGGCGCCTCGGGCAACGTGTCGCTCTTCGGCACGCTGTACGTCCAGCGGCAGCACTCGATCGAGGTGTAATCCCGCGGTAATCTTCCGGCTCGATGAGACACATCGTCGAGCTGGAAGACACCGTCGGACTCACCGACATTTCGTTCTCCGAGCCGGTCCGCCTCGTCTTCATGTCCCCGAGACGGGGCGGGCCGCCGGTCTCCGCGGTTCGCGCCGCGCTCGCGTCGAAGGGCAAGCTGAGGCTCTCCGCGACGGCGCTCCGGCTCTACGCCGATCTCGATCCAGGTCCGGCAGAGGCGCCGATCGTCGCGCTCGACACGATCGCACGCAGTGACGCCGAGGGCCTCGAACGGATGCTACACACCGTGCTCCCGCACGTCGACGAGATCGTGCTTGGCGTGGACGCGCGCAGCGACGAGGGGACCAAGGAGGTAGCACGTGCGTACGCCGACACCTTCTTCGTGTTCGACGCCGGCGATCTCGGGCTGACGGCAGCTGAGTGGAAGGCGGACAAGATCCACTTCGCCAAGGCGCGGAATCTCGGCCGTGGACGGGTGAAGGCCCCGTGGACCTTCGTGATCGATACCGACGAATACGTGGACGTGGAAGATGATCTGCGAATGGCGCTAGCAGCAGCTCCCGAGACCGCCGAGGCTGCCGAGACGATGCTGGTGGTCGGTGGGATGACCTACGACGACCACCAGCGCCTCGCACGAACACACCTGCGTTGGCACTCGGGCACGCACAACCAGCTGCCCCATGGAGGCACCGACGTGGTGGTGAACCTCGTGACGGTCGAGGACAAGACATTGCGCGAAGCCAACGAGAACGCGCGCCGAGACACCCAGCGAAACCGTGGCATTGAGGAGCTGATCGACGACGCCGCGAAGGGGGACCTATCGGCGATCTTCCACCTGGCGAAGCACCGCGCGCACCACGACGATCCTGGTGTCGCGGCCAAGATGGCGGAGGATTACCGTTCGCGCATCGAGCCCCACAGCGTGCTCGCCGACGAGCGCGCGTGGCTCGCGCTGGCCGTGGCGTTTCGGTACTACCGTGAGGACAACCTGCCCGAGGCCGACCGGTGGGCCGTACGCGCGCTACTCGACGGGCCTCGCCAGGTGGCCTTCTGTCTGCTCGGTGATATCGCGGAGGACCAGGGTGATCTCGCACGCGCTGCAGGCTGGTACGAGTGCGCCTGCGCGTTCACCGAGAAGACGAAGATCAAATGGCCTGGCGTGACGGAGCTGCGCTGGGGACGTCTGGCGGGGATCCGCATGGCGCTGGCCGGCACCAAGGTCACCGACCTTCCGGTCGCGGCGGAATGACGCGCGCCCTTACTGCTTCTTCTTGCCGCCGAACTCCATCACGAGGCCCGTGACCACGGCTTTCGTGATGAGCACGAGGCCCCCGAGCCACGTGGCGTCGACGGCCAAAATCGCGGCGAGGTCGTAGATGGGCGCGTCGATCAGCTCTTCGGCTTGCTGGGCGTAGTCGACGAACGTGTCCCAGCGCGATGGCGACGTCGCGCTGGCCATCAGGGTACGGGCAGCTCGGCCGTCTCGACGTCGTCGATCCCGAAGCAGCCGCCACCCAACGGGCCGCGTTGGCGCAGCAGTGCGATCTTTTCCGCGCGTTCCTTCTTCAGCTGCTGTGCAAGCTGCGCGCGTCGTTTCGCACGCCAGATGAACGCCTCGGGGAACTTTTCGGCCATCTCGCCGTCGATCAGAACGTCGAACTCGGGATCGATGTTGAACATCTCGGTGATCTCCTCCACCTGTCAGTCCTTCTTCTTGCCAACCAACATCAGGACGAGCAGCACGGCGCCGCCGATCCCGGCGTAGAGCAGCATGTTGGACTTCTTCGCGCCGCCGGGGATGAGGCTTCGCATTCCGCCGCCCGCATCGCCGTCGCCACCACCTTGCGCGGCGATCGCGTCGGCAGCCGCTTGGTCCTGCGCCGGACCCATGTCGACGGCGCCGGGGCTCTCCCCTGCCGCCTGTGCCTCCGCCGCTTCGGCAGCGGCATCGGCACCCGGATCTGCCGGCGCCTCTCCGCTCTTCGCGCTGTTCGACAGCACGGCGTTCAGGATGGCCATCAGCACAGGGATCGACGCCGCGATCACCGAAGCGGTAGCCGGATCGAACCCGAGGCCGCGCGGATGCACATCGTACGCGCCCATCAGTACGCCGGTGTCCGCGCCGGCAAAGAGCGCGAGGAGGTAGCCCTGCGGTCCGCTCGACTTCAGGCGGCTCTTCGTCCAGCTCTTCGCCTCGGCCTGCTCGGCGGCATTCGGCTGCTTCGACCTGCGCTTGTCCCACGCGAGCTTCACGGCGCGGCGCTGCCGCAGCTTGAGCACGCGCGAGCGCAGCGGCGCCGTGGCCTTCGAGGCCAGCCACTCGGCGGGCTTGAGCACACCCCTCTTGAGCGCCGTGCCGACCTGCGATGCCGCACCACCGGCTTGGCGCGCGACGTACTTCACTGACCGAATCGGGTGCGTCGCGGCCGACACGGTCTTCTTCACCGTCGACACGGGATGCGTGACGGCGCGCGTGGCCGTCTTCGCTGTCCACTTCACGGCCTTGATCGGGTTCAGCGTGATCCCGAGGCCGTTGTCCCGAACGTGCGCGAGCATCATGGCAGCACCTCAGCTTGCCGACGCGGCCTTGCGCTTCCGCCGGCGGATGATCACGAACCCCGCGACGCCCACGCCAGCCGCTGCCACGGCAGCGATGATGATGAACTTCTTCGACGTCTTCGGCGGCTCGGGCTGCGCGTCCGCCGCGGCTTCGTCCTGTGTCGACGTGAGATCGGCACCCGGCGACGCCGGCGATACCGACGTCTGCGGCTCGGGCATCGCGGCCGGCGGCGCGACCACCGTGGGCGTCATCGGCATCGTGGGAGCGGGTGGTGCGGGAGCGGCGGCTGCAGCCGCTGCTTGTGCCTGCAGCGCTGCGATCTCGGCGCGAAGCTGGGCGTTCTGCTGCGCGGCGACCATCAGCTCCGCCGTCGAGCGAAAGCCGCGCTGGCGCGCGAACACTTCGTGCCGGCGCTTCAGCTCCTGCGCGTAGGTGAAGCGCGGTGCGGGCCTGGCGCGGATGACCATCGGGTGGGGCGTCGCGGGCCGCGGCACGAGCTGCGGCGGCATGTAGCGTGGCATTGGGCGCGCCGATGGCGGCGGCATCATGGGCCGGAAGTGCGGGACGAGAGGGCGCTGTTGGGATCCGAAGTACATGATCACTTCCTCAGCATGAGTAGGACGACGAGGGCGGCGCCGCCGATGATTCCGAACGTGAGGATGTTGCTCTTCTGGACGGGAGCCACCGGCGGCATCCCGTCGGCGTCCATCTGCGGCATCGGCATCATCTGTGGCGGAGGACCACCGGGCCGTCGCGGCTGTTGCAAGATCGCGCGGGCCTGGCGGTAGTGCTGCAGCGCCTGACTCGTCGCCGCCGTGATCTTCTTCGTCTGCTCGGGCGCATACGCCTGCGCGGCGGTGGCGACGAGCGTCTGGGCGCGCGGATCGGTCGCAGCCTTGACGATGTCTCTGGCGGAGATCCCGAGCACCACGATGTACTCCATCCTACGCGTGGGGCGGCAGCACGGTCAACTGACGTGGCGCGGACTTGACCGTAGGGGCACAGAGCGTGCATTCTGGGGAGCGTGCTACGCGATCCCGGGCCCATGCTCCGTTCGCACACGGTGCGGACGCTGGAGGATCGCGTGCGAATTCTTCGGCGCCTCGTGTGGCTTGGAGATCAGGCGTTCGATCCTCGTGCAGAGCCTATCGGTGGCATCCGTGACGCGCGCATGCGGCAGATCGGACTGGAGGTCACGAAGGCGTGTCGTGCGCGCGATGACCAGTGCGAGCTGCAAGCGATCTACTGGTTCGTGAAAAACAACGTCCGGTACACGGGCGATATCACGCGCAAGGACACGTTCCAGTCGTCGTACCGGACACTGCAGTTCGGTGGAGGCGACTGCGACGATCACTCGGTTCTCTGCGCCGTGCTCGCGCTGGAGAACGGCTTCGAGACGAAGTTCCGGATCACGTCCAACACCGGCGCGACGTGGGACCACATCTTCTGCATGGCTGCCACGCCGAAGGGTTCGCAGCGCACCTGGATCGCGCTCGACACGACGCTGCCGCGCGGCTCGGCCGGCACGTTGCCGCCGATGGCCAGCTACAAGGATTTCGAGGTGAAGGAGCCATGAACCTCGGCGAGGCCAACGTGCGCACGCTCCGGCTGCCCGACGGCGGCACGATGGATATCCCGCTGCCCGGGTCGAAAGCGCGCTTCTCGATGCGTCCGGGCTCGATGCTCTCGTCGCCCGACGGCAGCTTCCCTGTCGTGCCCGTGATGCTCGGCGTGGTGCTGGGCGTCGCCATCGGTGTCGGCGCCACCGCGTGGTACATGAGGCGCAAGTGAACGTCGTCAAGCCGATGCCGGCAGCGGTCACGCCGGGCTTCCCTGTGATGTGGTCGATGCTCGGTCGGCTCATCGTGCAGCTGCTCGGCGCTAAGGCGCACGCCGATGTGGTGATTCAGATCAAGGACGGGAATGTGCAGATCGTGCGCGTGAACCAGTCCTTCCTCCCGAGCAATTTGCCGCAGGTGTGATGTGATCCTCTCCGCGGCCAAAGGCAAGACGTCACCCGATCCAGCGGTGCTGCGTCTCCAGACGGCACTCGCGACGCTCGCAGCGCGCGTGAACGATCCGGCGGCGGCGACCACGATCGACGGCCGCATCGGTCCGCTCACCACCGCCGCGGTGAACAAGGCGATGGGCTACGTGCCGTTCGCGCCGGCGGAGCTGCGCACGGGCAAGCTCACGGCGGGCCAGATTCGTCACTTCCTGCCGCAGATCACCTCGTTCGTGGAGGGTGCCGCGCTTGGTGTATCCTCCCAAGCAAAGACGCCAGCAGCAGCGCCGAAGCCCGCACCACAGCAACCGGGAGGAATTCCGATGGCCGCCTATTACCCACCGCCGCAGCCGGGCTACTACCCGCCGCCAGCCTACAGGCCGCCACGTCGCGGGCCCGGTGGTCTGCCGACGAACGAGGCGTCGCTGGACGTGAAGGCATTCATCCCGGCGCAGTACGAGCACATCCAGTTGCATCCGGGCGGAGTGATCGCGGGGCTCGCCGTGCTCGCGCTCGCGGTGATGTACTTCAAGGAGCGCGACAAGAAGAAGTGATGGCGTCGCGTCGGCGGAAGATCACGGGGCGCTTCTGCGAACGGGCGCTCGCCTCGAAGCGGGTGTTCGACCGCAAGAGCTTCCGGTGGAAGAAGAGCGGGCGGGCATGGGTGCTCGTCGGCTGCCCGAAGCGCCACTGGCGGCGCGGGCGGTGCTCGGTCGGGACGAAAGCACACGCGGTACTGGTGCCTTCGCACGGCCGGTGCAGCGTCGGTCGAAGCGTGAGAAAGGTGTGAACATGCAAGAAGGAATTTTCGAGCTGTCGCCGGCGAAGCTGCCGATCACGAAGATCAGCTTCGAGGCACAGGTTGGCGGCGTGACGGTCACCGTGCAGCTTGCGGGTCCTCCGGAGCGCATGCGCTCCATTCAGGACGAGATCGGCGAGGCGCTCGCGATTTCGCAGCAGGCGTTCGACGTGATGGACAACCCGCAGCCGGCGTGCGCGAGCTGCGAGCCGGGCGGCCAGATCAGCAGCCGCGCGGCCGAGGTGGAAAAGGCGTGGGAGAAGGCGAACGGCCACGGCGACATCGGCGATGTGGCTGAAGCGTTTGGCGCGGCGCCCTGCCGAATCGTGTGACAACGGTGGCGCGAAGACGCCGGGGGTTCGGCAGCGATGACGACGGTGAAAAGTTCACCGTGCTCTGCTACTTCACGCGCATCCTCTCGACGGGCCTGGACGAGGCAAAGAGCTTCACGTCAGAGCCCGACGCGCTGAAGTTCGCGAAGAAGACTGTGAAAGAGAGCCACGGCGCGAACCCGCACTGCCTAGTGAACAACGCTTACGGCGGCCACAAGACCGTCGGCCTGACGAAGACGCGGCGCTTGCAGGTGAAGTGATGCTCTTGCAGCAGCCCCAGCTCGGCGACTTCGCCGCTGATGCGCGCACGGCCATCACGCAGGCGCCGGACTACTTCGTACGGTGGTACACGCTGAAGTCGATCGGGCTCGGCGTGGCCGTGGGGCTGATCGGCTTCTTGATCGGCCGCGCGACGGTGAAGCGCTAGCGTTCTATCGAGTGGTGAAACGTCAGCTCGAAGCTGAGCAGCCCCGACGTCACGATGGTGGTCGTCATGTCGTCGGTGTGAAACAAGACCTGTGCCGCGTCGGGCGTCTGCTCGTTCACGATGACCACGGACACGTTCTTGTCCGTGATACCGATGCCTGACCAGTCGAGAACCCGTGCGAGGTACGCCTTGAGCGGCCCTGCGGCGCAGTCGGCCAGCAGCGCCGTCCGTGACTTCGCTGCCGAGCCGTCCCCGGAGGCGTCGTAGCGCAGCCGGTAGGGGGTGGCGAAGTTCTTCGTGTACGTGATGGCCATGGCGTCGAGTATCCGGCGCCGCCGCAGCAGGCGTCAAGCGCTGTGATGCGCCCGGCGCTGCCGGAGCACGAACACGAGCCCGCCGACGAGCCAGAACGCCGCCGCATGCGTGATCGTGAAGATCGCCGCCTGCGTCTTCGGCCGCTCGTCACGCATGAACCGGCGTGCGACGGTGCCCGCGCCGGCGCCGGCCAGCGAGCCGAGCATCACCGGAAGCGCGAAGTCCCACACGGAGACGTCGCACATCATCGGGCCGGAGAGGCGTCGGGGGTGGGGCATCACGTCTTTCTTGCCCACGCCGCGAGCTTGGCGGGCGTCGGCGAATACGCCCACATCACGAGCGCGAGGTGCCGGCGCGTGGGCTCGCCGTTCCGCCACAGCGGCTCACGCCGCTTCCGAACCTGTGCCATGTGCCGCTCGATGAATCCTTCGCGCTTGCGGCACCAGTCCATGTCGAGGTCGTTCGCCTTCCATGCGGGCAAGAAGCCACGTGGGCTGCGCGCCACCTTCGAGACGCCACGGGTCGCTGCCACGCGTTCGGCGTGCTCGACGAGGTGGCGGGGAAGTGCACGACGGCAGGTCATTCAGCGACGGAGCAGGCCACTAGAGCTTGAGACAGCCGGTCCGGAACACGTGCTCCGCGCGGCGGAGCAGCCCCTCGTTGTGGACGATGTGGTGGCCGTGTGCGCGAACTTCACCTGCGTGGAAATTCATGCCCTTGAAGTTGGCGTAGGCCATCTCGCAGGCGCCGTCTTCTGCGAAGGAGATCGTCTTCCGCGCAGCCTCGACGGCCTTCTCTGCTGCGATCGTGGCGCGCTTCGCGTGCACCTTGGCCGTTGACCCGAGACCAACTCTTCGTCGTGCCATGTTCTCGTCGCTCCTTTTTCGCTACGCAGCCGTTCGACACGCCTGGAACCGCTTCGCAGCGTTCCCGAGCAGCACGCGGCTCACGCCGAAGAGCAGCGCCGCGCCGATCAGCGACGTGACCCCCAGCGCGCGGTTCCCCGACCGCAGCGTCTTGTAGGTGCCGAAGAGCCCCACGCCGACGGAGCCCACCGTGGTGCCGATGCCGGCGAGGAACACGGTCTTCACCTGCTGCGCGCACATCTGATCGCGCGGTGTTGGCCCGGTCGGACCGGTCATGCGCTGGCGCAGCCGATCGAACAGCTGGTTGGGCGTATCACCGAGCACCTCGACGCCATCGGCCGGCGCACCGCTGATCGTGAAGATCTCCATCCGTTGCCTCCGCTTCAATCCTCTCCGATTTGACTTCCGCGCACAAGTCAAGGCACACTGACCGCTCGACATAGGTCCGGCCAAAAGCCCGACTACCTCTGCGCGACCAGAGTAACTGGCGCTCCTCGAAGGGACATCCCCTTCGGCGAGCGCCTTTTTCTATTTCCGGGTCGCGCTTCCACCACCAGCACGAGGCGCGAACCGATGCACGCACAACAGGGACCTGGAGGCCGCGGCAGCATCCCCGCGCTCGTGATGCGCTCGGGGCTCATCCAGCCGGTCAGCCCGCGCGACGCCCGGCGTGATCTGACGCTGCAGCACGTGCTCGACGTGACGACGATGCCGGGGCACGTGCCCTACATGCCGGCGGGTGGCGCGATCACGTCGGTCACACCCGTGACGCAGGCGCCGCCGAACGCCGTCACCACGTCGGTGGCCGAGACAATGGTGGCGCCGCCCCCAACTGCCATCCAGACGGCGCCCACCGCGCCGCCGGCGAACACGCACTCGTCGCGCTACCACTGGCAGCAACAGCACCGGCGTGTGCACCCGGCGATCTCGGACATCCGCCGCCTGCACCCGAGCGCGAACCTGCACGACGCCGAGGCGCCCGCGGTGGTGCTCGGGGAGCACAACGGGCGCCCGCTCGCCAAGTTCGCGATCGCCGCGTCGCCGTCCGATCAAGGCGCGCAGGCCGCCGCCAGCGCGCTCCGTCGTGCAGCACAGACGCTCCGGATGACCGGGCTCGCGGCGCTGCCGCCCGAGATCATCGGCGGTCCGCTCGCGGCGCTCATGCGCGGTGGTGCCGTCGAGCTGCACTTCACCAACGGCGCCACCGTCCGCACCGCGATCTGATCGCCTTCGCCCAGCTTTCCCGCACACCCGAAACGAAGACCCGAAAGGAGAGAGAACGCCATGGCTCGACGCAAGACCTGCAAGTACGGCTTCAAGAAGGGCACCAAGCGGTGCCGCAAGACGCCCCGGCGCCGCCGTCGCCGCGCGCACCTGTTCGGCTCGCACCGCCGTCGCCGCCGGCACCGTCGGTAGTCGGTCGTCCGACCACACCAACACCACATCGGACGAAAGGAGAAAACCAACATGGCACTCGGACGACGCCGCCGGAGCTTCTTCGGAGATTCCGGCGATCACTCGCACATCGCAGGCCCGCTCATCGGAGGCGGCGCCACGCAGATCGGCGTGATGCTCGCGCACCTGCACGCCAAGAGGAACCCGAAGGCGCTGCGCCACGCGGGGCTTCACGGCGCGATCCTCGGCGGCCTGGTGAGCCTCGGGCTCATCATGTCCTCGAAGCACCGCACCACGGGCATCAGCGCCCTCGCCACCGTCGGCATCATGACCGTGCCCCGCATCCTCGAAGGCTTCATGGGCCTCGGGCACCGCGAGGAGACGGCCGCGATGAACGGTCTCGGGATCATCACGCCGGAGCAGTACCAGGCTCTCGGCGACGGTGACCCGGCCGTGCAGCTGCTCGACTCGGGCAGCGGCTCGACTGGCGTTCTCGGCACCACCGTGGCGGAGGAAGTTCATCCGCTCGCGGGCCCGGCCGCCGATGGCGTCGAGGTTCTCGGCAACGGCTTCGGCACGAACTTCCTCAGCGCCGCCTGATTCGCACACGAGCGCACCGGTGTCGTTCCGCGCCGGTGCGGGTGATCTAGCGGGACGCGCACAGCTCCAAGGCGTCACGAGCTGAGCGAAGGCAAAGACGTCGATCTCGTTTCCCTGCGCGGGACCACACCGGCTACGCCGACCCCGCGCGGAGAAGGACAAGCAGAACATGGCCAGCACCGGCACACTCACCGTTCGGGTCAGGGGCGTCCCCTTCCCGATCGAGTTCGCAGACTGGACGCACGATCGGCTCTACCACACGGTGGAGTTCGAGGGCACGGACAGCCAGGTGGTCCAGGTCTTCATCGGGGCGGCGGGCTCGCCGATCCCCGGCGGGCAGCGCGTGCTGACCGCCGTCGACACCAACATCCCGCGGTCCGGCGACACCGGTCTGCAGGAGGGTTGGGAGATGCTGGTGTACTCGATCCAGCTCAACGTCACGCGCGAGATGGCGCGCAACGCGGCCCAGCAGGCGTTCGCCCTGCAGGACCAGACCAACAGCGGCGGCGCGATCCAGATGTCGCGCAACACGCACCTCGGCGGGTACGATCCGGCTAACGTCGCCGGCGGCGTGCTCTTCGACTTCATGCGGAAGACGTTCCACCGCTTCCAGGTGAACCAGAAGGTGCAGTCGGAAGGCCCCGTGGAGAAGTACCCGCAGGGCTCGGGCGCGTCGGTGTTCGGCACCACCACGTCGCTGGAGGTCGCGAACAACGGCATCCCGTCGCCGCGGGACCAGTCGGCCTTCGTGCTGCCGATCTGGATCAAGCCGAACATCGCCTACGTGGGGCTCCTGGCTCCGCAGGCGGCGCTCGGCATCGGCGGCGCCTCGGCGTCGTCGGGCCCGCCGTTCGCCACCGTCGAGGGCTTCTTCGACTGGTCGAACATCCCGGCGACGAACCTCGGGTTCGACGTGCGGGAGACGCTCGAAGGGCTCCTGAAGCGGCCCGTCGTCTGATCGCTTCGACGTGAGGGAGGAGAGGGTGCGGCGGCTCTTCGGAGCTTCCGCACCCTTTCTTTTTGTGCGAGCATCCGGTGATGGCACGCAAGGCGAAGCGGTACAACGCGATGGCCAACGTGGTGTGCGTTCTGCGCGGCGGATCCCGCGCTTCCGGGGCATCACGTTCACGGACGTCGATCGGCCTCTCAACCGTCTACGACATCAAGGCGACGACGAAGCTCGGTGCAGAGCGCGCCGCACGCCGCACCTGGCGATCGCGCGGTGAGCTGCCCGTGCCGGGCATGAAGCGCAAAGCCGCGTGCAAGCTCCACGCGTCCGTCGAAGAAGCCTCCTGATCTCGCACCGCTTGCCTTCCGCGCCGGACCCGCTCTATCATCCGAAAGCGAAGGCGCTGCACAAGCCGCGCCGGCTGACATAACCCACCCGGCGACCAGAGCAACTGGCGTCCACCGACGGAAGGTCCAGCGCCTCCTGTTCGGCGGACGCCTTTTCGCGTTTCAGGCCGCCAACCCCGCGCGCAGGAGCCCGCCACATGATGACCCCCGGCCTCGAAGCGATGATCGCCCAGCTCGGCCCCGTGGTGCAGCGCATTCTCCAGAGCGTCGCGCCGCTGGTCGAGCAGCCGGTCGTGCGCGTGCCGTACTCGATGTCCCTTTCGGAGACGCAGGTGATCCCGGCAGGTGAAAGCGTGCTGCTCACGCCCACTGACTTCCAGTACAGCTTCGAGTGGCCCCTGGAGGTGCACGAGGTCGGCTTCTCGCAGGACCCCAGCCACACGTATCGCGACTGGCGCATCCTCTTCAGCGATCAGATCTTCAACCGGCCGCTGGAGAAGGCGCAGACGGGCAGCTCGCCGGCCACGCTCGTCGATCTCAACACCGGCAAGTGGTGCTGGAAGTTCCCGTGGGTGGTGCGGCCGAAAGGCGGCGCCTTCTCCTGCCTCGTGACGAACCTCGACCAGATCAACCCGATCAGCGTCGACATCTCGTTCATCGGCTACCAGCTGATTCCACGCGGACCGTGAAGACGTGGTGGACCGCGCACTAGGACAAGGGTTCTCCCCCGGCTTCCGGCCGACGCCGGGGTATCATCCCACGCCGAACGGAGAGCCGACCGGCTACAAGACCGGCGCGCCGGTCTACACGAAATTCTTCAGCCTGCAGATCCCTCCAGGCAAGGCGACGGAGATCGTGCCGGGCACGGCGGAGAACCGGATCGTGACGATCACGGCGCCGGCGCTCAGCTTCAAGGTGTTCATCGGGACCACAGGCGTGACCGTGAACCGAGGGCTTCAGCTCCCAGCGGGGCTTGCGTACCAGGCCCTGCTACCAGGGCTCCAGGCGCTCTACGCGGCGACGGACGCACCCGTGGTGCTGACGCTGCAGATCCAGGTGGCGACCATCCTGGCGTCGGATCAGCAGCGCGAAGTGGGGTAACAGGCGGTGCTCCCGCTGGCGCTCGTCGGGCTCGCTGGGCTTCTCGCGGCGGCTATCCAGCTCACGAAGGGGCCCAACATCATCAAGGCCGCTGTCGGACTCGGGCTGCCCGTCACGTACGTGCAGAGCGCTGCGAAGTGGGCGCGTAAGCGCAGCCTGCCGCTTGAATGGGTGCTCGCCACCATCCTGGTGGAGTCGCAGGGCAACCCAATGGCGGCAGGAGATGCAGGCGGCAAGAGCGTGGGTCTCATGCAGGTGAATACGGCAGCGCACGCCGCCGAGATGGCTGCGGCAGGCGTCACGCGCGACGACCTGTTCGGCGTCGACAAGAACATCGAGTGGGGAACGAAATACCTCGCCGAGTTTCGTGGCCAGGTGCAAGCGGCACTCCGGGGGCGCCGGCCGCCAGCACCGCTCGACGAGATCGTGCGGCTCGCCTACAAGGGCCCGGCGACCGTGCTGAGCGCGCTCAAGAGCGGTCGAGATCCGACACAGCTGGCATGGGCGCCAGATGCTCTGGCGAACTGGCGGCACCGCATGGCGCAGGTGACTGCTTTGACCCGCAGCCCGCTCCGCGTGTAAGCTGGACGACGTGATGGCACAGCCGCGAGGTGCTCGATGATCAGCCGGACGTACGTGGTGCAGATGCCGGAGGGCTCCGAGTTCGGGAACACGCTCGACATTCTCGTGCGTGACGATCCGGGTGCACCGGATGCGCCCGTGCTCGGCGGCGCGAACGCAAGCAGTGGCGCCTACTACGAGTGGCGGGGGCGCCCGCTGCGCTTCGAGACCATCGCGGCAGATGGCGCTTCCGGAGGCTTCGTGCCGCGGCTCGCACTCGGCTTCTCGCTCTCGATCGTACCGGTGGACGACACGAGCGAGGCCATCACCATCCCCAGCGTGCAGCTGTCGGAGTCGCTGGTAGGCACGCTGGCGAGCACCGACACGGGCCCGACGATCAACATCCCGTCGTTCGCTGACCCGAACGACCTGCCGGCGATCCAGCTCGTCAACAGCGAGACGAGCGCAGGGCTGTTCTTCCTCGTCAGCCTGCAGGTGATGGAGCAGAAGGACGAAGACCGGAACGCCGCGGAGGTGTGAACATGACGTTCGGCTCAGGCTACGCGCTCGTTCACGTGGGTCCGGACGACAACCCGGACCACGGTGGCGGGCCCATCCGCCGCGCGCCGGGCTCGAACGTGGTGCGTGCCCACGCCGGCGACATCGTGCACCGAGCGCCGTACAACGTCGTGCGCGAGAGCGAAGCGGGCGCCGTGTACCCCGGGCTGGAGCACATGATGTTCCTGCCCGACGGCCGCCTCGTGCCGGCGAACGCGTCGGTCACAGACATGTTCAGTGGTGCGGAGGGCGGAGGAGCAGCGTCGGCGATCCGCACACTGGTGCCCGCCGTCGCGATGTTCAGCGGCGCGGCGCTCGGCTTCAAACTGGCGTCGAAGCACCAGGCGTGGGGCGCCATCGGCGGCGCCGTCGCGGGGGGAATCCTCGGCTTGATCTTTCGCTAGGAGGGCGCCATGGCCGTCACGATGACACGCAAGCAGATCGCTAGCCGCATCAAGGACGTGCGCTACGCCGTGCGTTCTGGCGCTTGCGTCGTCGCGGGCAACTTCTTGCGCGAAGTCGTCGCGTACGCGCCCGACATCCGCCCACGCACGGTCAAGGCGTTGGTGCGCATGGTGAACCGCTGCAAGACGGCACCTCGCTTCAAACGCAGACGCCGCCGCTGACCACCTGTCGTGCCTCTCGACTCCGCAAGCGTCCGGTTGATCGAGCAGCGCATCGCGCGGGCTCGGGGCATTCCGCAGTCGCAGCCCGCCGTGCAGCCGCCCGCCAGCGCGCACCCGCGTGACCTGCGCGCGCAGGCGCGGCACACGGACAACTTCATCGCGTCGATCCAGCAGCGCTTTGGCCGCCGTGTCCCTGGGCAGTGGCCGGCGTTCTACGGCGAGTGGCAGCGCTTCTACGCGAACAACTTCTCGTCGATCGCCTCCACGGGCTCGCACACGCAGGCCGTCGAGCAGCAGCTGCACCGCTTCGCGCAGTACGCCGGTGGCTGGGCCCACCCACGCCCCCAGCAGATGGGCGCCTCGCTCGTGTACAGCCCCGGCCAGATCCAGGCCGAAGCCGACACGGTGAACAACATCATCACGCAGCTTGCGACCGACGTGGCGGCCTCACCGAAGATCAAGGCGCAGAGCCGCGCGGCCTTTGGCGCGTTCACCGCCGAATGGCAGACGTTCTATTCGCAGCACCTCGGGCTGGTCGACCGGCTGTGGTTCTCCACCATGGAGAAGATCAGCGAGTACCGCCACCGCGCGGCCGACTGGAAGAAGCAGCTCAAGAAGCAGGGGCTGAAGACGTCGACGCCGGACGACAACCCGACGAAGCCCGGGATCAGCTTCGGGATCCCGTGGTGGGCATGGCTCGCTGGCGCCGGAGGACTCGTCGGGCTCTACTTCATCGTGCGCATCGTGCGCGGCAGCGTGCTCGCCGGCGCAGCGCTCGAAGAGGCAGAAGCGGACGCGATCGCCGTGGCGACTGCGGTGCAGAAGCGGAAGGCTGCACGGAAGGTGGTCACGATCTCGTGAAGAAGCCTGTGCGCCGCCCAGCGAAGACGTTCAAGCCCGGCCAGTTTTTGTACTACGGCGGTATGGTCTTCGAGGTGGACTGCCGCGGGAAACAGCGACCACGCCCGGACATCGGGCCGGACACCAAGAGCCCCTTCAAACGGAAGTTCACGAAGCGCTGTCCAACTTGACCGTGCTGCTGGACGTGTAGCACACTTCTCGGATGCAGCCTCAGCAGCAGCCGTACCAGCCATCGCCCCCGCAGCCACGCTCGAACGCGGGCACGATCGCCGCCGTGCTCGGTGGCCTCGCAGCCATCGGGGGTGTTGCAGCGGTGGCGTTCGCCGGCGGCAGCAAGAAGCCGCAGCTCCGTGGCGCCGTGCGCAAGCGGCCTTGCGCCTGCAACGGCCGCTAGGGCGCCCGCTCGCGGCCCCGGTTGTTGACGTTCGGGACGATCCGTCCCACCACGTCGATGACAGCGCCGGCGTGCGTGGGGATCGCGATCAAGATGAAGGCGATCAGCGCGCTCCACGGCGGGATCGTGGTCGTCGCCGCGAGGAATGCCGTGCCGCCGCCGGCGACGATGATTCGCAGCGCGGCGATCCAGGGTGGCTCAGCGGAATAGGTGAACTGCGATCCACCGCCACTCGCTGGCAACGAAGGCTGCGACGATGAGTCCGATTGCTGCATAATCCCACGCTTTCGGGGGCACCCCATGGAAACGCCGCCTCTGGGGAGGCCGTCCGATCGGTGTCGAGGTGCCGATCCCGCGAGGATTATAGGTACGTGACGGCATCACCGTCCAGCATCTTGCGCCTTTCGCCAGCAACCTGGCAAGGGCTGGCGCGTCAGATCGAGGCGATGGCACGCTTCACTTCGGTGGCCGTGATGCCACCGATGTAGCGCCGGAGCTTCCCAGCACGCGTGAGCACGATCGTGGTGGGCGTGGCGGAGATGGCGAGTTTCTGCGCGAGGTACCTGGCATGCCGGTCACGGGCAAGATCGTAGATGCCGATGGGGACGCCTCGTGCGCGCGCCGGCGCCGCCGCGTTCTTGAAGCGCGGCAGGAACTCGTGACATGCGGGACAGCCTTCGGCGACGAACAGGAAGACGCCCGGGTGCATCTCGGACACGCCTGCCGATGGTACCACCACGTGGCCGTCGCTTGACACCGTAGCTCACGGCCGGCGATCCTCGTGCTTGACATAGGAGGGCCCCTAGCCCTCCACCCCTGGCGATCAGAGCAACTGGCGCCCCTCGCGTGGACTACCGCGCGGCGGGGCGCCTTTTGCTTTTTTCGCTCCTCCTGGAGGACTCGATGGTTGACGGCGTAATCGTTCCCGGCATACGCAACGCGACGCAGACCAACCTCGTGCAGGGCGAGGTGGTGCGGGCCGCGTCCACCACGAACTCCGCTGATCGAGCGCAGGCGAACCTCTCCGGCCCGCTCGGCGTCGTGTTCTCGAACTTCGCGACGCCGGGCGGCCCGATGAACGTGTGCATCGAGGGCACGACGCGCGTGCTGCTCGTCTCCGGCCTCACTCCAGCGGCCGGCGATCTCCTCTACGTGTCGATCACCGCCGGCCGCGCGACGACGGTTGCGCAGGGTGCCCTGTTCGCCGTCGTGACCGACGCATCCGACTACACGACGGACAACTCCGTCATCTGCGTGGTGACAGGCGGGGGCGGAACCAGCGCAGGTGCAGGAGCAACCGGTGCGACCGGCAGCTCGGGCGCGACGGGCGCCACCGGTCCGGCCGGTGCAACGGGATCGCCCGGCGGCGCGACTGGGGCGACTGGCACGGCTGGCGCGACGGGCGCAACTGGCACCGCAGGCACTGCAGGAGCAACAGGCGCCACGGGAACGGGTGCCACGGGCGCCACCGGAACACAAGGGGCGACGGGCTCGCCTGGCGGAGCCACCGGGACGACCGGGGCAACGGGAACGGCTGGCGCCACCGGAGCTACCGGTGCGGGAGCGACCGGGGCAACAGGCGTGGGTGCGACTGGCGCGACAGGAACCGCCGGTGCGACCGGCGCTGCAGGCGGAGCCACCGGGGCCACAGGGCAGACGGGCGCGGCCGGTGCGACAGGAGCGACTGGCGTGGGCGCTACCGGTGCAACGGGCACCGCGGGGCTCACGGGCGCAACAGGAGCGACTGGCGTGGGCGCCACAGGTGCGACGGGATCGGGCGCGACCGGAGCCACGGGCCCTGGCGGAGCGACAGGTGCGACCGGCACTGCAGGATCACCTGGCGGAGCGACCGGAGCCACTGGTGCGACAGGTCCAGCGGGATCGCCTGGCGGTGCCACCGGCGCAACCGGAACTGCAGGCGCCACGGGAACAACCGGCGCTACCGGGGCCACAGGGCAGACAGGCGCGACCGGTGCCGGTGCGACAGGCGCAACCGGAACCGCCGGGCTGACTGGCGCCACGGGCGCCACGGGACCGGCCGGTGCGACGGGCGCAGCGCCAGCGTTCGGATCCGTGCAGCAGGACTGGGTGCAGCCCGTCGACGGCGTGGCGACCACCGCGGCGCGCTCTGACCACCAGCACGACGCGTTTCCATCGGCCGACACCTTCGTGGTCTACGCCGTGGACTACGACGGGATCGTGGTTCTCGGCAACGACACCACGGCGAACCCCGGCTACGGCACGACGATGGCCGCGGCGCTTGCGCTCGCGCTGGCCACACCGTTCAAAACGCTGGAGCGCGTGGGGCAGCTGCTGCCGCGGAGCGGAAACGATGCAACTCTGGTGATCCTGACGCGACCGCGCACCGGAGGCGCCAACTACTTGAACATGAGCGGCGGCCGGCAAGACGCCGGCTGGATGAACCAGATCACCGGATGGAAGCAGGTGCTCATCCGCCCCACGTTGGACTTCTCGAACAGCGCTTCGGACAAGGTCATTTGCGGCTTCATGGCCGCCACCGGCACCAGTGCTGGCGGCTACAACGCCACCTCCGCCACGGCGTCCGTGCTCACCTGCCAGTTGAACGGCGGTGGCGCGCCCGGATTCCCGGCAGAGTCTGGCGGGTCAAGCACGATCTCGGGCAAGCGCATCCGCTTCGACGCCGCGACCGCGACTGTTGCGCTCCGCAACGCCACGTCGATGATCTGGAAGAACACCACCACGGTGCTCACGCTCTCCGATGATCTTCCAGTGACGCCTGCTGCCGGTGACGTGTTCTACATCGAGCAACCTGGCATGGCCATTCCGGACATGACGCATACCCTGGGAGACAACACGAACGCGTCGTTCGTTGGTTATCGGGAAACGGACGGCAGCGCCAGAATGACGGGGCAAGGGCACGTCTTCTACGCCGGGCTGGAGACAGACGGAAATCCTGCGGTTCAGAACTGCGTAAACGTTTCAGTCGCACGAACGTACCAGGATGAAGGCAATCAGCAGATTGTCGTCGGGGTGGGCATCCGTGGCGGGTTTCTGTCCGTCAATAACACGCTGTCTGCAAGCGTGGCGACGTGCGCGTCGCTAGACGGGGGAGTGCCAGCACAATTTAACAACAATCAGCTGTTGCGTGCTGGTTCAGCCTGTTTGTTCCGTGCCGGTATGGTGGACTACGGCACGCCCGGGGAAACTAATACAAATACCGCAAGTCTCGTAGGCTCGCATTACATAGGCAATGGACTGTCAACCACGCAACGGCCTTTGCGCGTATCTGCGTCTCCCAGCTTGTCGCTGTACATCGGAGAGTTGTACCTGTTGGCATCTGCAACGGTTAACGGCGTCGAGTTGTCGAATTCCACGAAGCCGCTGATCGCGCTCGGTGGTGTCGGCACGCGGACGTTCTTGACCAACATCGCGAGCACGGACGGCGGAAACACCGACGTGGTGCTCGAACTTGACGGACAGAGCTGCACAGCCATCGTCGACACGAATGGGACCGTCACGGCCACGGCATCGATTGCAGACATCCGTATGGCTGCCGGCGAGCTGAACAGCTTCGCCAACATAGATTTCGCCAGCTGCACGGACGATTCTGGCAACAGCATCGCCAGCTCAAGCTACGCGCCGACGGTGCTCGGCACGGAGCTGGGCACCAATGCGTCGGGCAGCTCGATCGCAGCGTTCCGTGTGGTGCGTAACACCGGTTCGAGCAACTCGATCACGCCGGCGCTAGCAACGAGCGCAGCGGGAATCAGCGCCGTGGCGGGTGTCTGCGTGACCACCCCGACCGTCAGCTCTACGGCCGCACGCGTGATCACGGACGGGCCGTGCTGGATTCAGTTCGATGCCGCGCCGACGGTCGGCGCCACCGCCTACGTGTCGTCGGCCACGGCGGGCAACGCGCAAGACTCGGCACCGGCGGCTTTTGCGCGCGCGCTTGGAACCATCATCGGCGCGTCTGGCACGATGGGCCTCGTGAACCTGTGCATCGCGCCGAACTCCAACGGCAGTGATGTGTTTCCACAGCCGGACACCTTCGTCGTCTACGCGGTCGATTACGACGGGGTTGTGCTGGCCGGAAACGACACGACAGGTGCGGCGGGGTACGGCACCACGATGGCGGCGGCGCTCGCGTTGGCCGTTGCAACACCGTTCAAGACACTGGAGCGCGTAGGGCAGCTTCTTCCTCGCAGTGGAAACAATGCGACGCTCGTGGTGCTAACACGCCCCCGTACGGCGGGAGCCACGTATCGGAACATCGCGAACACCGCTGATCAAGATATGGGCTGGATGAGCCAGCTGGTGAGCTGGAAGCGTGTTCTCGTGCGCGCTACGCTCGACTTCTCGAACAGCGCCACCGACAAGATCGTTTGCGGATTCGCCGTCGCGTCCGGCACCAACACCAACGGCTACAACGCCACCTCCGCCACGGCGTCCGTGCTCACCTGCCAGCTCAGCGGCGGTGGCGCGCCGGGATTCCCGGCAGAGTCCGGGGGATCGAGCGCTATCAGCGGAAAGCGCATCCGCTTCGACGCTGCAACGACTACCGTGGCGCTCCGCAACGCCACGTCGATGATCTGGAAGAACACGACGACCGTGCTGACATTGTCGGATGATCTTCCTGCGACGCCGGTCGTAGGCGACGTGTTCTATATCGAAGAGCCTGTCATGCGCGTCGGTGAGTTCTCCCACACGCTTGTTGAGAACGGTGTTGTGTCGATAGCCGGATTTGCGTCGGTGTCGTCAACGTCGCCGACGATTACGGCAGGCGGTACAGCAGCGCAAACGCTCCGCTATGCCGGCTTGGAAATCGCTGCCTCGGCGCCAACATTTACTGGCGGCAATCCAGCGCTCTCCCGTACATACGTCGACGAGACTGGTGCGACAGTGGCAGTGGGTGTATCGCTGCGTGGTGCCGGTGTCGTTCAGCTGACACGAAGCATTCGCGCTACGTTCACGTCCGGGGCACTGTTGTCGTCAACAAGCCCATCGCAGATCATCGCCTGCTTGGAAACATTTTTCGGCGGAGGCGTGCTCGCCGTCGCTGGCGTATTGGACGGTATAGGGCCCGGATCCGCGCCGAGCTTGCAAGGTCCAACTATATCGGCCGGGCACACCATAGGTCCTTCGGTGACAACGCAGCGGTCTATGCGCGTCACGGCACCGCCAACCTTTTCGCTGTTCAATGCGGTGATGCTGGCCGTGTCGGCCACCGTTCGTGGCGTGGACGCCGCTAATCAGACTAAGCCGATCATCGCCTTGCGTGGCGTAGGGTTGTCGGCGTCGATCGACGGTGTCACCTCCGTGGACGGCGGCAATACGGACGTAGTTGTTGACCTGACGGGCGCCTACGATTGCAACGTAGTCGTAGACGGCATCACGTCGAACACAGCCACCGCTACGCTGGGTGACGTCCGGCTTTCTGGCGGCGCAATCACCAGTTTCGTTAACATCTCCATAGTAAATTATATCGATTCTGCTGGTAACAATATTCAAGGCAATGACGGAAAAATAGTAATTGGAACGGAGAACGCGACCAACACCACGGGCAGCACCATTCCCGCTTTCCGCGTTGTTCGGAACACTGGAGCGGCCAACGGCATAACTCCGGCACAGGCAAACAACGCGGCAGGCATCACGTCCGTTGTAGGCGTTTGCATTACGCCGGTACTCAACGCAGGGAACGCGCGCGTGGTGCCTGTGGGTCCGTGCTGGGTTGAATTCACGTCGGCACCAACCGCGGGGAACACCGCGTACATCTCGGATACCGATGCGGGGAAAGCACGGGATACTGCGCCGTCGTCCAACGTGTTCGCGCTGGGAATCATCACGCTCGCATCGGGCAATTTCGGGTTCGTCAATCTGGTGTTTGGCGTTGGCGGTGCAGCCGGAGCGACCGGTGCTACCGGAGCCACAGGAGCGACTGGTGCCACGGGCGCAACGGGTGCGACGGGGCCCACGGGCGCAACAGGAGCGACCGGTGCCGTTGGTGCTACCGGCGCGAGCACTGACACCGCGTCCTTCCCGATCGTGTTCATGGGGACTGCCTCAGCTGCAGCGCTGTACCCGCTTGGGCCAAGTACCGCGGACGCCATCTACGCGCAGGCCCACGGGATCCCGATCGATATGTTTTCTCCGGGGGTGTTCGGGCACGTAAGCTTCGCTGCGCTATCCACTTCGTCGCTTGTGGGCGGAACCAACGTGCCGATCAGGTACCGCAAGAACGGCGGTTCCTACGCGTTGCTGGACACCATCACAGGTGGGACGCAGCAGCTGCTGTCAGGTAACATAGCCGATGCTTCTGTGCAATCGACAATCTTCGAGCTTGTCGCCGACACCACTGGAACAGTGTCAGCTGTGATCGAAATATCTGGTACGTTTTCGCTTCTGCCGTAGCCCAGCAGAACCTGCATGCCAACGATACACGTCATAGCCCCGTTCAACGTGGCTCCGGCTTCTGCGTCCTCGTGGTTCCCATATGCGGCCAAGGTGATGAACCTGGCCAAGATGCTGCGCCCGTTGGGCTGGCGGGTCATCGAGTACGCAGCAGGCGCATCTGAGTCCGAAGCAGATGAACACGTCGAGGTGGTGACCGGCGAAGAACTGGGCGCGTTCAGCGAGCCAGATCAGGCTCCGGTGCGTGGATCGCAACTGTGGCGACTGTTCGATTCGAGGTTAGCGGTGGAATTCGCGAAGCGACCGCAACCGGGTGACTTCGTGGCGCACGTGCTCGGCGCTGCGCACCGCACGCTGGTCGGTGATCATTCGCAGCTCGTCCACGTAGAGCCTGGCGTGGGGTACTCCGACCACGCTTTCGGCGCGTACCGCATCTTCGAGAGCCGTGCGTGGCGCGCGTACATGCTCGGCGCCAGCGATGGCGCACGTCCTGATCGGAAAAAGATCGCTAACCCGGCGGCCACGTGGGTGGTCCCCATGGCGTTCAATCTCGACGAGTGGCCCGTCGGCAGCGGATCGGGCGGCTACCTCGTGCATCTCGGGCGCTTTCACCCGTCAAAGGGGCCGAAGACCCTTGCGGCCATTGTCGAGCGGCTAGTGCAGTCGCCCACTCCCGTGCCGGTCGTGATCGCGGGGAGAGGCGACTGGCCGAGCTGGAAGGCCGCGCTGTCTCCCGCAGCGCAGACGATCGTGGATCTGCGCGGGGAAGTATTGGGGCGGGCACGTGCAGACCTGCTGGGAAAGGCGCTCGCGGCCATCTACCCGACGGCGATTCAGGAGCCTTTCGGGGCTGCTGCTGTCGAAGGGATGCTGTGTGGCACGCCGGCGCTGACCTCGGATTTCGGTGGGTTCGAAGACAACGTCTTGCATGGGTACACGGGCTACTTGTGCCGCGAGCCGGCGGAGTTCGTCGCTTCTGTGATGGCGTGCGCAGCCACGCCCACGGCGCTTCGAGAGAACACAGCACGTTGGGCGCGTGCGCAATTCTCGCTCTCTGAATGCGGACCGCGCCTGAACAAGGCGCTTATGGCCGCGGCGCGTTTACGCGCATGAACCCCCGCGGGTATTTTGGGCCGCTTCTGATCTTCGACGGGATCCACGTCGGAGACTTCCCCGTAGCCTCGTTCAGTTTCGTTGGGTTCACGACGGGCGCGCAGATCTTCTGCACCAGAACCCGTGCGCGTTACTACTACGACAAGCAGTGCACAGCTGCTGTAGATGGTCTGTTCGTAGTTGACGTGGCGGGCGGAGGCGGTCGGCTGTTGCGTATCGCTGGCGGTGATCCGCACTGGCAGCAACAGCTCGCGTGGTACATCGACCCGGACGGCACCCACGGTGGTGACGACGAAAACGACGGACTCACCGCGAGCACACCGATCCGATCGATGCGCGAGTGGCGTGCGAGAATTCAGGGGGCCTACTACACGAGCAGCGTGCTCATCCACGCGCTGTCCGGTACGTCCGATCTCGACTACGGTGACGTCTCAGGCTTTACGACGCCCACCGACTCCAGCATCTTCGTAGCCGTCGTCGGCGCTGCCACCGTGCTCGCGAATGGCACGGGAACGCTCACCGGTGTCACGATGCGCGCCGGAAACAGCAAGGGGACCATCACGGATTCAGCGCAGAGCTGGGCGGCGCATGGGCTCGTGAGCAGCACTAGCGGCGTGCGAATGGTGCGCAAGACGAGCGGCGCGTGGCACGCATTCATCCAGCAAGCCGTGAGCACCACGGAGGCGCTGATCACGCGCCCGACAAACGTGAGCGAGACCCCGACAGCGACGCCGGCGAATTTGCTGTCGGCCCCGCAGGTTGGCGACGCCTACGAGGTGTGTAGCCTCACGTCGTGGCCTTCGCTGCGCGCCAAACCCGGAGGACGGGTGCGCGGGTACCTGCTCGATCATGGCGTCGGACGTGAGCAAGCGTTCGACCTGATCATCTCTGTGCTGTGCGGCTGGTCCACGGGCTTTGCTGGTGAGCTGCGTGCTGCGGGCACCACGATCTACACGTCGTTCTTCGCTTCAACCGTGTCCGTGAACGGACCTTTCGTGCCGAATAGCTGTGGCTTCAACGGCACCGTACAGGTCCAGCTCGGTGCCACGCTCAACTGGAATACGCTGGAGAACCAGTTCTTGGCACCGCTTGCCGTGCGCCACGGTGGTGTGATCGGCGCCGCTGGCACGCTCGTGTTCTTCGACCTCGGATCGACCGCGCCGGTGGGTGCCGACTTCGCCTCTACGCTGCAGCTGGAGTCCGTCGTCGGCAGCGGTATGACGGGCAAGCTCATTACCGCCAATCGCGCCGTGGTGTACGGCGCCGCTGGTGTCACGGCAACGACGACAGATCCGGCGCCGTTTCAGCTCAATGGCGTGTCGTCGGCCACCGTACCACAGGTGGACAGTACGGCGGGCGGCGCGATCTGGGCGTAGTTCACGGCTCGTCGTCTTCTGGCACCAGCATCTCGCGTAGCCTAACGGCGATCCCGTCATGCATCCCGATCCAGTCGCCGGGCTTAGCGGCCAGCACGCGCGCCCGGTACTCGTCGCCGACACGCTTGAGCAGCTCCTCGTCGGTCCACAGCCACAGCTTCTCGTACATGTCCGGCGCCAGGTACGCCCAGTGCTCCTCCGGCGTGCAGCGCCCGTAGTAGTCCGTCGAACTCACCCGTGGTGCCCCCGCAGCATGTTCACCGTGCGCAGGAAGCGCCGGCCCTCGCGCACCACGTGCGTGGCCAGCACCGGGTGGATGATGCCTTTCGCCTTCGCCACCTGTCCCACCATGAACTTGTCGAGCCCGTCGCCGGCGCGCTTCGAGAGTGAGAGCAGCTGCGTGTTCACCCCGACGCCGCAGCCGCGGGTGAGCCGCGTGAAGTTCCCGACGAACTCCAGCGCCATGCGAATCCGACGGGCTTCCACAGGGTCCATCAGATGGGCCGCGAAGGCGGCGTGCTCCGCCATGAAACGGAGCCACGCTTCGCAGTCCACGCTCGCCGGCACGGCCGTGGTGGCGTGCGCGACGAACAAGTCCAGCTCGCGACGGGTGTGATCCACGAAGGTCGGAAAGATCCAGCCGAGCCACTCGCCGCGGTTCAGCCGGTCGCCCAGCTCCATCTTGTAGGCGCGAAGCTCCTGCGCGAGCATTAGCGTCGTCGAGAGCGTGAGCGTAGGTGTTCGCACGCGTTCCCACGCTTCGTGCAGCGCTTTCGCGTCGGCCTTCAGCGCCGGGTTGTCGATCCCGAGCTGGAAGAAGAGCGCGTGTTCCGAGAACTGCCGCGCCCAGAACTGGACGTCAGGCTCGCCTTGAGGGTCACCGATGGTTCCGATGTCGTTCATGTGGTGAGAATAGCGGCGGCTATGACTGCGCGGCAAGCTTCGGAGTCAGGGGGATGGTGGCCACGGATCCAGGTGCGATTCTCGCCTGACAGGTACCTGATATAATACGTAGCGTTGACCGCCTCGGTCTCGAACATGTTAGGGAACAAGCCGCCCGGCGGATGGATGCACCCGACGCGGGCGTGCATGACGACGTGGTTGGGGGCATCTATCCAGCACAGCGTAATTGGATCTCCAACCTTCAACGGTGGCGAAAGCACCCGTAGAACGCCTTCCCCGTGCAGCCGCGCTCGTTGAGCTGCACCACGTTCCCCCGCGCGCCGATCCACTCCTGTAGCGCCGGCGCCGTGAGCATGTGCGGGTGTCCCTCGTGCGGCGGTATGTCCACCCACTCGAAGATGCGCAGCACGGGCGCCACGGCCTTGGCGTTCGCTACCACCTTCGCCGGGTCGTCGGTGTGCTGGAGGACGTTGTAGATCCACGCTTCGTCGAATGGCGCTTCGAGGAAGGCTTCTTGCACGTCTTCTCCACGCCGCGCCTGACAGGCAATGCCTTTAGTACCGTAGCGATCGATGACCCACGGCGGGTAGCTCTCGACCAGCGGGTCGATCACGAAGCTGCCACGCACGTTCTTGCACTTCAGCAGCATCGACACGGGGCCACCGCCGATGTCGAGCACGCTCTTGCCACGCGCGTCGAACGCGTACCCGACCTGCGGAATGCCCATGTAGCGCGCGTACGTGTAGTGCTTCTGCTCCTCGTCGAAGGTGTTGGTGCAGTCACCCCAGTAGTCGCGCTCGAAGGTGTCGTGCTCCATAGTCTGGATTCCTTTCATGATGCTGAACCGGTACGCGGGGCGCTCGTCCTACGTACCGGTTCAGCCGCCGAACACCACCGTGTTAGAACGCTGCCGGGCGCTGCGCGATGATTCCCAACGACAGCGTGTCCGCCATCATCAGGATGGCGTCGTGCACCTCTTCGTAGGCCGCGATGTCGCCCGCGAAGTTGCCCTGCAGGCGCGCCACCGCTTCTTTGAGGGTCAAGTCCAGATGCTCACGCATCATCGGCTTCATCTCCGCCAACGGCCAGTTTCGTGGGTTGAGCTTGGCCAGAAACGTGGAGATGTCATCGGCGTTCGCCTGCCAGCGCACTACGGCTTTGCCCACGGCGTCGTTGTCTCCGGCCTTTGCAGCGGTGAGGATGTCGGCGGCGATCACGATGTGATCCTTCAGCAAGCTGGCGAGCGTCGCTGCGTTGGCCGAGCCGTAGTGCGGCTGAAACAGCGCGCTGATATCGACCTGGTTATTCAGCAGCCGCTCGACCACCGCTGCCTTGTCGGGCAGCTCGTGCGCGAAGCTCAGGATTACGTTGCGCGTCCACACGATGTGGTCCTCCCACACGCGGCGCATGTTGTTGCGGAACTCGATGGCCTGGGGCGTCCGAGCCTTGATTGCCACGGGCATCGGGTGGTTGTGGTCGTGCGCGTAGACAGGAGAAACCAACGACGTTGTGGCGGTGAGCAGTACCAGGAGCAGAATGCGTCTCATCGGGCGTATCCTTTCGTTTTGCGGGCGTTTATCGCGACTTTTTTCCAACACAGACCGTTGCTCGGGCGGTTCACCAACCTTCCTGTGGCACCACGTAGACGACGGCATCCACGTCGGCTGCTAGGCTCGCCACGCTTCCCCGCGACAGCACGATGGCCGGCACCGCAGCGCCGATCGGATTCACCGTGAACGCCAGCGCCTCCTCGCCGTCGAATGCACCGCGCGCGAGCCCGTCGCCGAGAAACCACAGCTCCGAGATGTGCCACTCCTGGTCCACGATCACGGATGAGTCGGCGTCAGCGAGCCCCGCGGCCGACGCTTCGAACAGATGGAATCCGCTGCCGGGCTCGTTGTAGAGCACACCCGCCATCAGCGTAGCCACGGGGTTGGTCAGCCCGACGCCGAACGCGCTGATGTTCGAGACGGGGCCGCGCAGGCGAAAGCGTGCTGCGACGTAGAGCGCCGTGGTCGCCGGGTCACCGAGCAGGCCGCGGTCGGTGGCGCCGAGCGTGGCACGGGCGTAGATGGCAGGCGCCGTCGCGTCAAGGTGCAGCTTGGCACCTTCGCCGGTGGAGACCGTGCCGGAGCCAGACACAAGCCACGGCGATGCCGGCGTGCCGGGAAGCGCGAAGAACGGATCGTAGAACACGTCGGGCTTGTCAGCGCCGAGCAGATCGAGCGCGCGATCCGTGGCATAGGCTTCGAACGACGTGGTGCCGGCGGCGACTTCCTTGGCGCGCGTACGATCGACGGGCGCGGTGGCATCACAGGCGGTGAAGAAGGCGAGAAACGCGAGCAGCTTTTTCATTTTGGTTCTCCTTTCATGATGTCGATAGTGGCGGCGAAGCGGATACCGAAAGGCGGCGTGAGATCCGGGAGCCGCTCCCATGGTGCATCTTCCCCATGGAGCGCAGCGGAAGCGCACAGAGCGCGCACGCGTTCGCTGTCCAGGCGCGGCCAGCCGTAGATCCACGTCACGTCCTTGCGGTCGATGCGTGCCAGGCGCGGACCGGTTTCACCCCGCCGGCGCCACGCGAAAAACCCGAGAATGGTGGCGCGCGCGCATATCGTCCCTCGCACGGCTCGGCCGTCCCGCACCAGCGTGATCTTCGTACCGACGGTCACATGGGCACCTGTTCAACGCGGTTCAACGCGCTAGCCGCCAGCATCGCCCGAACGCGATCACTATCGAACGCGTGGTGATCGTGGATCCAGAACCTGTTTTCTAAGTAGAAGGACGCCACGACTGAAACTGTGCCGCCGTCCGCGACGCGCCCTGTTGCACCGAAGCTGGTGTCGAATACGGACGTGACCTTCGCATGCAGCAGACCGACAGCCGTGTCCACCGTGATCGGATCGCCAACCTTCACGGTCATCTGCGCTTCCCTTGCGGTGGTACCGCTGTGCTCGTGTTGTCTACGGGGAAGATGCCGCTGTACGTTGTGACCTCTCCGAGCGTAGGAACCTCGCCCTGCACCCGCCGAAAACCGGACGCATCTGAATAGAGCACGTACGCGGCCAATGCCGCACGCATGCCTTCGCTGTCAAACGGAGGCCAGCCGGCGATCCACGTGAGTCCTTCGTCGCTCGGGGCCGCATAGCCATCATCAAGGAAGGGCAAGTAGTCGGATGGCGGCCTGTCGAGCTTCCAGTGAAAATGCGCAGGCAGCTCGGGAATGTTGGCTGCGTGCACTACAGCACGACATGGACCCTCCGGCCGGATGACCGTGATCAGCGCGCCGACGGTCATCTGCGCGGCCTCAGCGGCACGTGGATGTGTGCGTCGGCGTGGTCGCCGCAGCTGCACACCACGAAGCGCGTCTTGTGGCACGCCTCGGCGTCTTCGGCGCGGAGCGCGACGAGCTTGAACTTGGTCTCGATCGCGTTCTTCACGGCCGCGACGACCGAAGCGAGGCGTGCGGCGCGTGTTTCGGTCACGGTGTCAAATCCACAGCAGCGTCTCCATCGGCGTGAACCCCATGTCGTTGAGGCAGCGGATGATGCCGGCCCGGTGTTCTAGCCCCGGTTCAAACACCGTGATGGTGAAGCGCCCCGTCTCGGTGTTCCACGACAGACCTGTGTTTTGCCACACGCGCTCGGGCAGATTGCGTTCGAGCACGCCGTGGACTTCGTCACCGGCACCTTTGGCCGTGGTGAACTCCAGCTCCACGACTTTGTAGGCCGTCAAGTCTTCACCGTGCGTGATCACTCGTGCGCCTCCCGGATCTCCCGCAGTGCCTCCGCCAGCGCTGCGAATTTCTCCTCGCGCCGCCGCGATTCCGCGTCGGAGAACCCCAGCCCCCGGCGGATGAAGTGGCGCGCCACCGCAGACACGTTCGCGCCGCTCGCGCGCAGCCGCACCATCACGTCCTTTTCCAGCGTGAGCCCACACAGCCGCTCGGGCTTCGGCGCCTTGTCCTCCAGCGTGTTCGACGCCTCGGCAGTGTACCCGAGCCCCGTGCGAACGTAGTAGCGGGCCATCTGTGCCACGTCGCCACGTCCGTGCTTGTCGGCCGCGTGTGTCCGCGCAGCCTCACACAGGCGCTGGGCGACGTCGGCTTCGAGGCGCAGGCCCCCAATCACGGATGCGTTCTTGGTTTGGTGGTCGCGTCTGGCCATTTAGATTTCGATGCCGTGGTTGTGCGTCGCGAAGCGCAGCTTCTCGCCACCGGTGACAGCGAAGAACCTGGTGGCATAGAAGGCGCGCGTGACAGCCGCTGCGGATGGAACGTCGGGCGTGGGTTCGTCGCCGCCGATCAGCACCGCAGCGGAGATCATCGCTCGGCACGGCTCAGAATCAGGCGGGTGGTGGCCACGCACCCAAGTTACACCTTCGTTGTTAAAGTGCCGGTGGCTGTCACGTGGCGTAGCTCCTTGAAAGCCGACGGAGCTGACATTCACGACCAGGGTGTAGGTGAACGCCTCTTGCTGCGCCCAGTACAGCGTGACCGGATCACCGATGCGCAGTGGCTCGCGCTTCTCACCCTTCATCGTCGTATCTCCTATCCCGCGGGCAGTGCCGTCCCGTCTTCTTGGGCTCACCGTCGCGCAGCTGCGGGCAGTCACGGGCCACGCAGTGGTCATCGCTGTCCGCGGCGCACGGACCGAGCACCTCGCGCAGGTGGCTCGCGACGTCGCGATACCAGATGAACTGGTTGACGAAGATGTGATCGCGAGAAACGCGAGCGTGGGCAGGGCGTTTAGCCACGGAGCACCGCAGCCGCGACCAGTGCGCGGAAAGCTTCGGAATCCTCGGCGTGGTGGCCGCGAATCCAGTGCACATTCTCTTGCCGAAGGTCGCACCTGTACGTAGTGGCGCGATTGATAGCGTCGGCGTTTCGATTCTGGACGCCGAACCCACCCCGCACGTCAACGTTGACGACTACAGCGAGCATGTACGAATACACGCTGTACCAGTACAGCGTGACGGGGTCGCCGATCTGCATGCCGTCACGGCGCCTCCGGGGGCTCGTTCCCCAGCACGATCTTGAGCGCCTCGCGGAACTGGCGGTTCGCCGCCGCCCAACCGGCGCGCCAGCCTTCGCTGTGCTCGATGCCGCTGGCGAAGGCGTTTCCTAGCCGGCTGCCGTAGGTGGTGGCGCTGCGAAGCACGGCGCGCATCCAGAGCCGCAGCGGCGTCTGTCCGGCCGACGCGCGCATGGCGTCGGCGAGATCCCGCGGGACGCGCACCGAGATCGTCTCGCTGTTGTCCTCGGTGAGGTGCTCCGGTCCAGCTGGTCTGCCCACGAAACCGAAGCTAGCACCGGCGCCGGGGTCGGTCTGTAGTCCAGATTACGAAATGTATTCCTAGAGATACATTTACTTGCGCAATACATATATAATGCGCTAAGGGTGGTCTCATGGTGGACGGAAAACAGGACGAGGTCAAGGAGGGCGCCGCGAAGGCCCTACTGCCCAAGATCTGCCGCACGTGCGGGAAGGCTTGCGGAGGTGGGATGTACCCCGTTCCGCCAGCATCATCGAACGAGTGGCGCCGATGGCGCGACCACGCGCCGCCCTACCAGATCCCCGACAGCTGCCTGGCGCTGCCTGGATGCAACTGCCTGGGGCCCACATGTCCGCTCGGTGAGCCCTGCCGGCGGGTGGTGCCGCAGGTCGAATGGATCGGCGACGGACCCGAGGACGCCGTGGCCACCGAGACGACCGGATACCAGGACGAGGAACAGCCCCAGCCGGGGCCCTACGCCTACGCCGAGATGTACGTGGGCGTCGAACGCCGCGCGGAAGCCAACACGAAGGTGTGGCTGCGCACGTTGTGCACGTCAGGGCGGACGCCGCACGAGTTCATCCGGTTCGACGACGTGGTGGAGGTGCGCAACCTCGCGCGACTCCTGAACGAGGCGGCTGATCTAGCCGAGCAGCCGACGCTGACGGCGGTGCCGACGTGAGCAAAAGAGCGCTGAAGAACCAGATCGCGATCGTCTCCCCATCGGTGCGGGCGCTGTCGCGGGGGGTGGCGTTCAAGGCGCCGCCCCGTCAGGCGCGTCGGCAGCTCCTCATCGGCCACGCGGTCGGTCGCGAGGTGCACCGGCGGGTCAAGCGCGCGCTGGCCACGTGCTGCTGCGCCGGACCCGACTACCACCCCGACAAGCCCTGCCCGGTACAACCCCAAGCGGCGCCGCACCTGATGCCCGCCGACGACAACAAATCCGCCAGCGGCTACCGGCGTGGCGAGTGGAGCACGAAGCCCGACTACCTGGCCGAGTGCCTCACGTGCGGCTGGAAGCTCCAAAGCACCAACGCGCAGGGCCCCGCGGCCATACACGCCCGCCGGCACAAGCACAACGTGCACGTCGAAGTCTTCATCACACGCGTCTATAACCACGAACCGTAGGAGGGCGAGGGGAATGGCGAACGCAATAACTAACGAGGCTACGCCAACCGGCGATGTCTGCAGCCAATGCGGGAAGCGCTTTCGTGCGATGCCATGCAGTCCAACACACGCCACGATCTCCGCGACCGCCGTCTTTCTCCAAAGCCGCTTCTTCCAGGTGCCGTCCGACGCGCAGCTGTTCGAGGCGGCGAAGCTGATCGCTGGCGGAGCGAAGCGCGTTCTCGTCGTCACCATCATCGAGGACGGCGAGCTGACCACGCGCGTGAAAGAGCATGAGCCCGCCGAGGAATTCGACAAGGTGCCGGCACACGCGACCGAAGCCGCGAAGGTCATCGGCACCGGTGCGCTTCGTCCGGGGGCACTCGTGCACGAAGGGGCGCGTGCGTATGAAGCGCCCGCGCTTCCTGCGGCCCATCTCTGCGAGCACGCGAACGAAGCGCCGATGACGTGCCCGTGCCCCACAGGCTGCTATTGCAAAACGCGAACGTGTGCGCCACGCAAGGAGACGGTTATGCGCGCCGAAGCGTGGCCTTTCCCGTGGCCCGAGCCCACCGGACCGGACAGCCACTACCAGACGAACGGCCCCGTGAACGGCGCCGTGTTCACGGTCGAAGGCCACGAGTTCAGCGTACAGCCAACAGACAAAGACGGCATGCACACGGCCCGCATGCGCTTCAACGTGAAGTGCCACACGTGCGGTGCGGATCTGCACCACGCGACGACCAGCCCACCGTCGATCATTCGTGGACACCTGCGGAGCGTGAGGGCCAGGTGATGCCCGAAGCCGTGAAGAAGAACTGCGCCGCGTGCGCCTACTCGGGGATGGCGCCCGACGACGATTTCCTCGTGTGCGCACATCCCGATGCGGGCGAGATGGGCGCCTACGTGCACGAGATCCACAAAGGACTGCCCCACTGCCCGGACTTCGTGAAGTTCAAGCAGCACCCGGGGCGCAACGTGGACGGGCGCTTGAAGGTCACGCGCTGATGGAGATGCGCATGACCGTGCGGTTGCGTATGGATTGCCACACCTGTGGCGGCTTCGAGGACGATCACGAGCGGGACTGCCCGCGGGAGGCGCTAAAGAAGCTCTACGACGGCGAGATGAAGTGGAAGTGCAGCAGCTCCGCGTGCGGCGGGACGGTCGCAGTGACGAACGAGGACTTCCTTCAGTGTCGGCGCTGCCGCCGAAAATTCTCGCGCGGGATGATCTCAGACACTGAGAACCCAGAGCGCGTGCTTCTCCATCGCATCAGCCCCGACGAGGACTATGAACAGGTCTTGGTGTTCGCTACGCGCGCGAGGGGCGGCACCGTGTTCAAGATCGATGTGGCGGCGAAACAGCTGCGGGAACGCGCGGTGGCGTGGCGTCGAGCGCGAAGAGGAAAGGGTCGCTGATGCCACGCCAACCAGGAAAGAAGATTCGGCAGGAGCGCTTCGTCGTCGACGGCGTGCTTATCCTCGTCGATCTGCGGCTCGCTGGATATGACGACGGGCGCTTCTACGGCGAGGTCGACTCCACCGTGTTCGAGTTCAAGACGCTGGACGAGTGGCGCGACGCCATCACGAAGCACCTGGAGACGACGCGCAGACTCACGTGGAAGCCGTACATCCGCGTGCACTTCGAGGAGCGCCACAGTCGCTTCGACAACTATCAGGGCAAGGAGAACCGGGAGGAAGTAACGATCGGCTTCGAGCTAGTTTGGGTGTCCGACCAGGCGGCGCCGATCACCGTGACGACCCACTACACGCGACGTGAAACGCATCGGCGCGAGGCACGCGGAGAAGTCGACAAGAAAACAGGAGAGCCCATGCCGCTCGACGAACACGAGCGTGGCCGTGCCGGATGGCTGGATGCTGCCGACGTCCGCCGGCTGATTCCCTTCACCTCCGATCGCTGGCACAAGCTCACGGCGATCGCCGCTGCGATCCGCGACGTGCGCGGCAGGATCGCAGATGTCGTGGGCGACAAGACGGGGCTGCAGCTCGACGGGCTGACGAACACGCCGCTGCTCGGGCCTGTCGCGGAGCCGCCGGGGCCCAAGGCGAAAGCGAGGAAGCGATGACCTGGAACACGCATGATTCGGACGACCGCGCCGTCCTCGAAGCGCTTCGACTGCGCCGTGCTGGCCGCCGCGTCTCGTTCGTCGGAATTCTCGCGAAGCGCTTCGACGACACGGAGGCGCCGGAAGGCGTGATCACAGAGATCCGCGCTGTCGACGCCGGGCCCGATCCACATGCGGCTGTCGAGCCCCCCGATTTCGTCGTCGACGAGCTGCTGGCGTGCCTGCGCGTCTCCGTGGTGACCAACACCGAAGTCAAGCTCTCCGCTCCCGAAGCATCGGCGCTCATCGACACGATCGAGAAGGCACACGCTGCGGGCGAGACCGCGATGCAGGAGCGCATCGCCACCGACTGCGAATCGTACGGCGCGAAGAAGGCCGCGAAGCACGTGCGCGAGATCAAGAACGACACGTGCACGTGCGGCTCGTCGAACTGCCGGAGGCAGGCGTGACCAAGCCGCTGGAGATCAAGGACGACGACGGCTCGACCACCATCGTGAGCGACGAGCTGAAGCTGCAGCGGATCTTGCGTGCGCTGCGGAAGCCGGGACCGTTGTACGTGCACGAGCTGCCGCACGAGGAGCCAGACGAGAGGCCGCCTGCACAAAAGGAGCCCAAGTGATTCTTCGTATCCGCAGAACGCTAGCCAAGACGATCGGCGCAGCAAAGCTCGAACCGTTCGGCATCAACGAGAAACGGTGGGAGTGGAACGATTCCGACGGCATCGACCTGTCCGAGCTGGTGCCGAAGAAGCTCACGGCGCTCGACAAGCTCCTCGCGGCCTACGACACCGCGCACGGTGTTGGCGTGCTCCGCAAGGACATCGCCACGTGGAAGGCCGCGATCTCAGACGCTGCCGGACAGAAACCGCGCACGGTACAACAGTTCGAGGGGCTGGCGACACGCTTTCTCGAACCGCTGCCGCACCACCACGTGTACCACCGCAGGGCCGAGGGCGTGTGGCAGCCGTACTACGTGAACCGCGTCGAGTACGAACCGGAGAGACGCGATCACGGTAGCTACCACCCCGCCTACGTGTTCATCGAGCTGCTGTGGGAGGAGTTCGGCGGCAGAAAGAAGACCACCTGGAGCTTCTACGAGTCCGATGTTCGCGGCTTCACGGTCCGCGAAGCGTTCGCGCGCAAAGACTTGTACGTCGAGACGGCCGAGCTGCGTGCAGCACACCTCAAGACCGTTGAACGCTTCTCGTCGCTAGTGCCGAAGATCGGCGCGCAGTTCTACGCCGGCGGCACCGCCACCGACGACATCGACGGCACTAGCAGCTGGCGCCACTCAACCTTCACAATGGAGCGCGACGGTGAGCCCTCGCGTGTCGTTCTAGACGTCTTCTTTGAAGACGACAAGGAGCACAACAGCAAAGACGTGCACGCGGACACGTGGTTCTGGCCCAACCATCGCGTGAAGAAGAAAGACGAGGACTCGGAAGAGATCGACGGCGATAGCGGGGAGACGGCGCCGGAGCTGGAGATTCCGATCCACCCCATGCTCGCTGTGTTCGATCTCGCCCGGCACCTGCGGCTGCGCATCCACGTATCGCACTTGACCGAGTACGTCTACAAGCCCGACATGGCCACCAAGCTGGTGCTGCCCCGCGAGATGAAAGATCTGGTGCAGCTCCTCTGCACGCACCAAGCGGCGGCCTTCCAGGACATCATCAAGGGCAAAAGCGGTGGTGTCGTGGTGCTTCTCGGCGGCGCTCCGGGTACGGGCAAGACGCTCACCGCGGAGATCTACGCCGAGGCCACGCAGCGCGCGCTCTACTCCGTCCAGTGCTCGCAGCTCGGCACCAGCCCGACGGCGCTGGAAGAGCAGCTGGGCCTGGTCTTCGCTCGCGCGACACGCTGGAACGCCGTGCTCCTGCTCGACGAGGCCGACGTCTACGTGCACAAGCGTGGGAACGATCTTCAGCAGAACGCGATCGTCGGCGTATTCCTGCGCGTGCTGGAGTACCAGGACGCGCTGCTGTTCTTCACCACGAACCGGCCCGCCGATGTCGACGACGCCATCGCCTCACGCTGCGTGGCACGGCTGACCTACCCGGTGCCATCGCCGGCAGACCAATGCGCGATCTGGCGCATTCTCGCCGACGGGTCGAAGACGGCGCTGGCGGATGAGACGATCGTCGAGATCGTTCGGAGGAACCCGCGGCTGACCGGACGTGACGTGAAGAACTTGCTCAAGCTCGCGCGGCTGGTCACGCCGCCGATCACCGCGGACACGATTGACTTCGTGAAGCGTTTCAAGCCGACGGAGGATGTGTAGTCATGCCCGTATGGTCTGGAGATTACATAAAACTCGGGCACGGTGGCACGAAGGTCGAGCGCACGCCAGCCGTGGTAACCGTGCTGGCCGAGAAGGACGCCGCGACCACGATCGTGCGCATCACGCAGACACTCGTGTTGTCGGTCGAGGTGCCGATCAGCCGCCCGGTGGATAAGCCGTACTGGATCTGCGCGTGCGGAGAACGCCCGCCGCTGCCTGACGCAGACGCTGGCACCTTCATTCTCGCGAACCACGATCACGAACGACTCGTGGTTCCCGCGGCGGAGAACACACGGCAGGAGCGCGACCGGTACCCGGTGAAGGGCTGGACGGACGTCGACGGCAAGCTGACCTGCCCGGCGTGCACGAGGGAGCTGAACGACGCGATCGCAGCCGTGCAGGCGCGGCAGAAAGCGAAGAAGAGGCCGTGAAAGTCAACCGATGCTCCGCCACGCTACCGGGCACCACGCCACTGCCCAAAAACGCGCACTACGACGCCGCCAGGTGCCTGCTCGATGCAGGGCACAAGCAGGAGGAGCACCAAGCGGAGTGCCGCACGGTCTCCACGTTCCTCTACTGGAAGGACGGCGACGCGCGTGCAGTCGAGCGTGCGGACATGCCGCGACTGCTCGGCGCGCTCGAAGACGCGAAGGACTTCGGCCGCGAGGTCACGCTCAACGGTGTCGAGGCGAAGGCACTCCTCGATCACACGAGCTACTGGCGCGGGATCGCAGCTGCAGCTGCCACGGTGGAGTCTGGCCTCGTCACGCAGTTCTCCCCTGACGGCTTCGGCGAGTGGCTCGGCGTCAACCGCTGGCACTACGTGAAGCTCGGACCGCTCGTGCTCAAGCACGATGGTACGTGGCGCTACTCCGAGCGCGAAGAACCACTGGAAGTGCGGAAGACGTATGCGCACCGCACGTGGCAGGAGGCGCTGGCGGCGCTGCGGAAGTGCGTAGCGCCTGACGAGCCCGCAGGCGCGGCGCTCGTCGAGTGGGTGCACAAAGGAGAGAAGCCGTGAACGTTCTGGCGATAGCGGCGCAGGCTCTCAAGGCGCGTGCCGAGAAGATCATCACGATAGTAGGGGCCAACCCGCACGCAAGCGAAACCATGCGAGAACTCGCGTTGGTGCGAAACATGTACCGGCGTGAGGCAGCCGAAGTGCTGACCGATCCCGAATTTCAAGCGGAGCTGCACGCACTATGTGGCCTGAAGTACAGCGCAGAGGGCTTCAGCGCCGAGGTGGCCGACGGCTACCTCCTCATCGCGATCAAGATCCCGACCGACACGTGTGCGGCCTGCGGGACCACATACGTGCCGACCGTGGATCTCGAAGGGGCACATAAGCGGTACAGGGCAGCGCTGCACATTGGTGAGGCCATCCGCAGCCCGATTTTCGATGGCTGGACGACCATCAGCAACGGCAAGCCGTGGCCGGACAACAAGTACGCGCTGATCTGCAAGACGTGCGCGGGCCCCGTGGCGCAAGCAAAAGCAGACAGCGACACGCGAGCTGCAGCGGCAGCTAGCGAAGTCACCGCGCGAATCGACTGGAGCACGGTCAAGTGAACCGCCTTCGCCGCCTTTGGATTCGCCTCACGTACTGGCGTGTGCCGTGCGAGGACTGCGACGGCACCGGGATCTGTCGGCAGAACAAGTCCACGCACCCGCACTCGTGCTGCGGTGACTGCGAGCGCAAGACCGTGCCGCTCGCCGCCGTGCCGGAAGGCTTTCTCAGCGAGACCGACCGCAAGCTCGGACGCGCGATCATCGGTGACGGCATCATGTGGCGGCGGCCGTGGTCGAAGCGGCAGGTGCGAAAGCCGGTGGTGCGCTGATGCCGTACAAGCAACCGCGCACTGTCTGCGCAATGGTGTCGGACCGCGAGCACGCCGTCGTACGCGCAGCGGCACACCAGCTCAGCATGCCGGTCTCTGCTTTCGTTCGCCGAGCTGTTCAGCGCACGTTGCGCGGTCCGTGGACGGAAGAGCAGGACATGCAGGCCGAGTACGACGAGCTTGAGATCACGGTCCCGAAGGGCCGTCTCGCGCGATTTGCGCTGCTTGTTCCAGGCGAAATGGAGCGCTGCGAGCACGACGGCTGCAAGCACTGCAACGCGTTCATTAGGAGGGTGGCGCCGGAGTTCGTGGTGAGCACCGACCGGTTTCGCCTCGCTGCTGACGGACTGACCATCGAAATGGAACCGCGGTGACCAAACGCAAGCAAAAGAAACGAAAGAAGCGCGCGGTGCTCGGCATCGAGTACCTGCGTGCCATCCGCGCCGCAGGTAGAGAGAATCCGCGTGACCACGCCGTCGTCGAGTTCGTCTTCACGAACGCCCAACGTGCCAGCGAACCAGGGCTCACGCGGCTCGACGATCTCGACCTGCACAACGGCACGGTGAGCCTCACGCACCTGAAGGGCGGCCTCGAACCGGAGCCCATGCCGCTGTCGCGAACGTGTCTCGACGCGCTCAAGACGTGGCTGCCGCTCCGCATCTTCAAGGACGAAGCGCAGCGCGCATACGTGTTCCCGAGCGCGAATCCGACGACGTGCTACCCCTGCAAGGGCACGCGCACGGTAACGCAGAAGTCCCGGCGCAAGGACGGCAGCGCACGCGTGATCCCGTGCCCGCACTGCCACGCGATGGGCACGCGCTGGGGGATGTCGCGGCACGAGATGCGCCACATCATCGTGGCCGTGTTCAAGCGCGCTGGGATCCCGCCCGAGTTCCACTTCCCGCACGTGCTGCGGCACTCGGCGGTCACGCACATGCTGAACACCGGGCTGCTGCCGCCCGAGATTCAAGAGCGCGTGGGCCACAAGGATCTAGCAACCACGTTTGGTTACATGCACGCGACTGAAGCGGCGCGCGCAAAAGTGAACAAGGCGTTCGACGAGGACGAGTAATCCGCACAACAAGAGGGAGAAGCCACATGGACAACGGAAAAGAAGAAACGGAAGAAGCCCCAATCGTTCAGGCAGCGCGCGCAGTCGATGCCGCTCAAATCCGCGTGAACGCTGCACAGCTGGCGTTCGCCAAAGCAGAGGAGGAGCTGAAGGCCGCTGGCATCGACCTAGCGGCGGCCCGCAACGACCTGGCGACCTGTTTGGAGCCGCCGAAGCCCGCGCAAGCGCAGAAAATCGACGGCATCAATCCCGCGTCGGACTTGTTCAAGGTGCTGACGGCGATCCGGGAACCGAAAGCGATCGCGCAGATCGTAAAGGACACGGGCGTCAACGCGGGCAGCCTGTCGTCCTATCTGTCCGATCTGAAGCGCCGCGGTCTCGCGCGGCGGGAAGCCGCCGGCGTTTGGGTTCGTACGGGCTGAAGGAATGGCGGACAAAGAAGAACCGGAGCCGATGCTGCCAGGTGCTCGGGTCACGCTGCTCATCAACGGCGGCAAAGCGCTACTGCTAACGGAAGTGGACATCAGCTACCGCGAGCGTTTCACCGTCACTGGCTACGCCAAAGAGACGCACGAGATGGAGCTGTACTTGAATCGTGAGGGCGCAACCTGGGTGAAAGGGCACCACACGTTCGAATCGGAACCGATCCGCGCTGCGCTGGCGGCGAAGTCATTGAAGAAGGGCTGATGCAGATGGGCAAGCGAGCACCGAAAGAGTTCTACGTCGAGATCCGCGACATCAAGACGCGCAAGGTGGAGAAGCGCATGGGGCCATTCAAATCGGAGGGCCACGCAGCACAGTGCGAGCGTGGCATGAACATCAACCTCGACCACACGCGCTTCTTCACGAACATCACGACCAAGAAGCCATGACATCCGAGATGCCGCTGCGTCCTGGCGAGCCCGTTACGATCGTTCGCCAAAACTCTGTCGTGCTGACCACGGTGGAGACGAGCATGCTAACCGGGTTCACCGTCTTAGACATGGGCGGCACGTTTTACCTGGCCACCCACGACGTCACGTGGCTACACGGGCACCACCTATTCGACTCGGAGTCGGTGCGTGCAGCACGCGCAGCGATCGCGCTGCTCACGGAAAATCCGCCAGCTACCGGAGCGACTGGCGTCGGTGGGATCGTCGGTGCAACAGGAGTGGTTGGGTACACCACGCCGCCGGCCCAGATCCCACCGCTGCCTCCGGGCGTGCCGTGGCCGCACTCGCCGAAAGTAAAGCTCTGACCGTGACCGACCGTCGAGCACAGCGTCAGCTCCGCCGCGCGAAGATCCGCATCTGGGCCATGAAGCGTGACCTGGCGGCACACGGTGTGTCGTGGACGCACCACCGTGAGCTGTCGGGGTCGTACCGCTGGAAGCTAGCCGCTGGCGCAGTGACAGCCGAAGTCGTGGACCGCGGGTTACTCACGTTCTGGAACGTCTGCGAAAACAGCAAGATCGTCGTGCACAGCGAAAGCTGGTCCCCGCACGACGGCATCGAGCCCGTGCTGGCCTCGCTTTTGCGGGCGTCAAAAGCCGTTATCAATCTGTTCGAGCGGCGCGCCGAGCGTGCCGCCGACATTCTCGTTCCGGACAGGACAAAGGAGAAGACCGAATCATGACCAAAGAGCGCAAGGACGAACGCAAGTGGAGAAACTCTGTTGAGCGCCCCAAGTACGGAGGCGTTCACGCCTACTCGGCACACGAGCTGGTGTTCATCACAGATCCGGCAGACAAGCTCTACGACAAGCACGTCGACGAGCCCATCGTGCTCGGTGGGGTGCTGAACACAGCACTGCACGGCGTGATCCAGCCCATCATCGTGTTCGTGCGCAAAACGACCGACGGACGCAAGGATGAGATCATCACGGACGGGCACACGCGCGCCAAGCGTGCAGCCGTGATCGATCACGTCGTCGGCGCGCACAAATACGACGGGCCGCTGAAGAGTGTTCGTGCCGCCATCGAGGCGATCGAGAACGACGCGGACATGCTCAAGCGTGTCATGACGCTAGCGCCGAAGGGCGTGAAGATTCCCGGCGTGGTGCGCACCGAAGCCAAGGGCATGACGGAGGCGAAGGCGTTCGGGCTCAAGGTCTCCGCGCAGGTGTGGCGGCGCGGTGAAGACACGGTGGTCGTTCAGGCGGACCAGGCCAAGCGGCTCGCCGAGCTTGGCTGGGCGACTCCTGACATCGCCGCCGAGATGAACCTCTCCGTAGCCTCGATCAACCGCTACCTCAAGCTCGACACGTCCAAGCCGCGGGAGAAGAAGAAACGCGGAAAGGCCACGCGGCCGAGCGCGAAGCAGGTCAGCGATTTCGCCGATCAAGTGGTGGCCCACACCACGCCGCGCGAGAAAGCGATCCTCAAGTGGATTACGAAGGGCGGCAGCGGCAAGGAGCTGGCCGAGCTGTTCCTGAAGTAGCGCTCCGCGGCCTACTGAATAGCTACCAACCAGAGCTGCGCACCCGACTCTGTAAGCGTGGGCGTCCAAGTGACATTGTACGTTCCGGGGGTGCTAACAACCTTCGCGGCCATCACGCACTGGATCTTGCTCTCACCCGGGATCACGTCGATCTCCTCCAGCACAGTAAACCCGTTGTTTGGCGTGGCCGTCCCGCCCTCGCCTTCACCCCACCAGAACGCCACCAGAACCGCAGGCGCTGTCGTTGTAACGTTCCCGCTTTGTATAGGATCCGGATCCTGCGGGTCGTTCCACGCAAAGTCGTGAACACTGCTCCCTCGAAGCACTTCGAGGACAAGCAGCGACACCTCGTCAAAATTGGAGTTGGGCTGCAACCCGCTAATTGCGCTGACCTGCATGCCTGTACCACCGGCGGCGCCCGTCCGCACATACAGAGCCGTGCCTGAGTCTTCAAAAGGATGGACATATGGTTCCGTGGAACCTATCTGCGGGTATGCAGGATTCCCCTTGTTGTCTACCGGCGGTGCTCCGCTGAGCGCGAAGTTGAGGATGTTGCCCCTTCCGATGCACACCACCATCGCGCTTCCGCTCGACTGGGTGTTCATGGACGACGACACGATTTCCGTAGCCGACTCACCGACAGCTAGAACCGCACTGCCGTGTGCCCCTATCCCCGGTACCCCTAGACCGACGTTGTACTCCACCCCATCTACGATCGCGCTGAGCACATTATTGCTGCTCGCCGCGAGCTGCAGCACCTCGCCTTCGGTCATGTAGAACAGGCCGAAGTCGCGCGGTGTTCCGCTCGGGACCGACAGCGTGGCTACGACGCGCGTTCCGGCCGCATCCGACCCAATAGATATTGTGATCGTAACGGCGCTGCCGCCCCCGGGGTTGGAGATGTGAATGTTCTGGACGTTCGTCTTCGTCGCGCTGGGGACGGTGTACACCGTGGTCGGCGTAGTTGTAACCAAGGCTGGACCAGCCAGCCTTACTCCGGAGCGCGCCAAAGGAAGACCAGCCGCTACGGCGTATACTCGATGCCGTCGATCGTCAGGGTGAGGATGTTGGTCGTCCCCGCCAGTGCCTGGATGATCTCGGCCGCGCTCAGATAGAAGGGCCCGTACATGTCGAACACGGTGCCGGCCGGGATCGAAATGCCGTCAGCGATGCGCGTGCCTGCCGCATCCGCCCCGATCGAGCACGTGAACGTCACGGCCGATCCACCACCAGGGTTCGACACGTGAATGTTCTGCACCTTGGTCTTCGTTCCGGCTGGAACCGTGTACTTCGTCGCCGCAGTGTTGGTCACCAGCGCGGGACCCGCCAATCGAACTACTGTCTGAGCCATTTCCCTTTTCTCCTTCTATTTTGCCAGCAACGATGGCGTACCGTACGGAATCGGCGGCATCGTCCTGTTGGTCGTGAATGTGTTCACTACGGTGGCGTTGTGCCCGCTGCCGCTCATGTCGGTGCCGGGGCTAGCGTTGTTCAAGCACGGCAAATATTGGTACAAGCTTCCGAGCTGAACGAGAGGCGAAAGCCGACGGTACTCTATGCCGATCTCGTCAGCCGTCAGCGCCACGCCGTTCCAGTATCGGATGCCAACGCCGATGCCGTCGAAAGCGAAGCTGCTCGTAGAGCCTACACCGAAGTGGGTCATGTCCGTGCCTTGCGACGAGGAGTGCACGCTGAAGTTCGTGGCTGTCAGTGCCCCGCCGTTACCCGTGTACACGTCAATCGTGCCCGTTGATGCATCGCCGACGCGCGCGAAGGCAAGAAACGTGAATTCCGATGGGCTCCCTCCCACGCTGTTGTCCACGCCACCGCCCAGATCCGTGAAGAAGAACCAGACGGGTCCATTCGTGTAGAACTGCTCAAACAGACTTCCTCCGCCGCTGTCGAAGCTCACCGGCACCTGTATGTCGCCGGCCGTCTGCTTGAACCAGCCCATCCACGTGTGCGTCGCCACGAGCGCGGTAGCGGGCGTGAGCAGCGTTAGCTGCGATCCAGCGGTACCGTTCGTCTTAATGCTCATGCCCAGCTCACCGTGGCGTACAAGAACAGGGCATCGCCAGACATCTCGCTGGCCGATGCCGCGATGCGCTTCACGAAGATGTTGCAGAGGTCGTTTCCGGCAACGCTGTCCAGCGACGCACCGGTGATCGTGATCGTGGTGCTGGCCCCCGCCTTTGCATTTGCGTTCGTCGCTGTCTGCGCGTTCGTAGCCGTCGCGAACGCCTTGGCCTCGATGGAACCCGTGTCGGTTCCCACGGTGATCGCTGCAAGCGCCACGGACCACTGCACGTTCCCGGACGTCGCAGCCGCGTACCAGTAGATCACGACGGTGATGTCGCCGCTCGTGTACGCCTTGGCGGGGAAATCCCAGTACGCGAAGTCGCTGACCGCGAAGCCGATCGACGGGACCGGGAAGTTGGTCCCTTGCACGATGTTGAACTGCGGGATCGCCGTCGCGTTGTAGACGGCACCGCCGGCGAGCAGCGTGGTACCGCCGCCACCACCCGACGGACCCGTGGCCCCCTGTGTTCCTGTGGCTCCGGTCGCTCCTGTCGTACCGGTACCAGTCGCCCCGGTCGCACCAGTGGTGCCTGATCCAGTGGCACCCGTCGCGCCGTTCGCACCTGCCGTGCCGGTGGCACCCGTCGCGCCGTTGACGCCGGGTGCTCCGGGTGGTCCATCGTCACCGGGCGGCCCATCCGCGCCGTCCTCGCCCGGAACGCCTGTGGCACCCGTGGCGCCGGTAGCCCCGGTCGGCCCCGTAGCGCCGCTGGCGCCCCCACCGGCGCCCGTCGCCCCTTGGGTGCCCGTCGCACCCGTGGCACCCGATCCCGTCGCGCCCGTCTCACCGGTAGCTCCCGTGGCCCCTGCGGTTCCGGTCGCGCCGGTCGCGCCCGTCGTGCCCGCACCCGTAGCCCCCGTGGCGCCCGTCGTACCAGCTGTGCCTGTTGCTCCAGTCGCTCCGGTCGTGCCTGCACCCGTCGCGCCGGTAGCGCCAGCAGCTCCCGCGGTTCCGGTTGCACCGGTGGCGCCCGTCGTGCCCGCCCCCGTCGCACCTGTTGCTCCCGCCGCACCTGTCGCACCGGTGGCCCCGTTCGCACCAGGAGGGCCCGGCTGACCATCATCACCTGGCGGGCCCTCTTCTCCCTCCGCACCTGGCACGCCTTGCGCCCCCGTCGCGCCCGTTGGTCCGGTGGCGCCCGATCCTGTCGCGCCGGTGGCACCTGCAGTTCCTGTCGCGCCGGTGGCACCGGTCGTACCCGCGGTGCCCGTTGCACCGGTGGCACCCGATCCTGTCGCGCCGGTGGCACCGGTCGCACCTACCGTGCCGGCTGTCCCGGTCGCGCCGGTCGCTCCGGTGGTGCCTGCCCCTGTCGCACCGGTAGCGCCTGCGGCTCCCGCAGCGCCACCCGCGCCTGTCGCTCCTGTCGCGCCGGTTGTCCCTGCGCCGGTCGCTCCCGTGGCGCCAGTCGTACCCGCGGTGCCTGTCGCTCCCTGAACGCCCGTCGCTCCCGTGGCACCTACGCCTGTGGCACCGGTGGCGCCTGCAGCTCCCGCGGTGCCCGTCGCACCGGTCGCACCAGCAGCTCCCGCCGTGCCTGTGGCACCGGTGGCGCCGCGAACTCCGGTGGCGCCGGTCGCTCCTGCGCCGGTGGCCCCAGCTGCACCTGTAGCCCCCGTCGCTCCACCGGGCGAACCAGATGCGCCAGTCGCGCCGGTGGCGCCGCCGCTGCCACCGCCGCCAGTGAGCTGCGGCCCGAGGAACCCGCCAGTGCCGTCGTCTTGTCCCATTTCGTCTGCTGGAGCGCCTCCTCGTGCGGTGCGCGGCCAGAAACGAAAAAAGGCGCCCCTTCGGAGGAGCGCGAAGCTCTCCGATGAGGCGCCAGTTTCTCTGGTCGCGGGTGGGGCGCGCCGACGCGCACCCCTATGTCACGAGAAGGATCGCCGGGCTGGCGACCGCCTGTCAAGAGGCGTACGGGTGCGTCACAAGCTCCTCGAAGATCTTGTCGTACTTCTCCGCGCAGGCTTCGAGCGAGTAGCGGTTGCGCGTCAGCTCGGCGACTTCGCCTCGGTGCATGTGCGCCGCGCCCTCGATCGCGGCCACGTAGTCGTCGACGGTGCGGCAGCGAAAGCCCGTCTCTGGCCATACAGTCTCCGTGAACGCGCCGAAATCGGACGTGATCGCCGGCGTCCCGCACAGCATGGCCTCGACAGCGGCGCCGCCGAACGGCTCGACGAAGATCGTCGGCAGGAGCATCGCGCGCGCTCCGCCGATCAGCTTCGCGCGATCACGCCCGTTCACCACGCCGACATAATCGATGCGGCCCAGCTCGGCCGGCGTGAAGTCCGAGTCGACCAGCCACTGCGCGTAGCCACCCATGCCTGCGAGCTTGAAGCGCAGCACCGACTCGGGGTGCTTCTTGCACCACGCCTTGATCACGCGGGCGAGCATCACGATCCCCTTGTCGACGACGAAGCGGGACATGAACACCACGTAGTCGCTCTCCGCGGCCGGGCGCTCGCTCACCACCGGCCAGTCATCGAGATCGAAGTAGTTCGGGACCACCCACGTGCGCGCGGTGTTGGTGTCGATGCCCTGCGGATGGACTTCACAGCCGGGCATCACGCCTCCATGCGAACCGATGCGCCCCCACTGGTAGTGGCGCCACGCCTCGCTCTCGAAGATCCGGTAGGCGCCGAAACTGCCCTGCGGGTAGCCGATACCCGTCTCGATGTGGATGAGCCCGGGGAACCGCTGCACCATCGGCGAGTGCGCCGCCCAGATGTGCCCGCAGATGTCGCCGACCTTGGCGCGATCGGCGAGCGCCGCTTCGAGCCGCTGGCGGAAGAGCCGCGCTCCGGGGAGATCCACGTTCGACTGCGCGCCGGGGCTATTCGTCTCGTGCTTGTAGAACTTCTTGTACTCGGCCGCGTTCAGCATCACGACCTTCTCGTCGGCCTCGGACATCGAGCCCTCGTTCGCGTACTCGATGATGTTGTACTTGTGCACGAACGGGCCGCCGAAGACCCCGCGACCTACCAGGTGCATCATCTTCGCGAAGCGCCGCGCCTTCCCGGTGAAGGCGCAGTGGCTGTGCTCGTCGTTCAAGACCGTGTGGTGCGGGGCGATCAGGTGGATGGTCGTGGGCATGCACGGACGCTATCAGGGATGCTGGACAGTTGGCAAGCACGCGTGTAGCCTCGTAGGCTGTGATTCCGTTCATCAACCTTCGCCCCCTTGCCGACGAGCTGCGCCCGAAGATCATGCAGAGCCTCGGCGAGATTCTCGACAACACGGAGTTCGTCAGCCGCGGTTTCCACGTGCAGGCGCTCGAACAGCAGCTCTGCCAGCAGCTCGGCGTACGCCACGCCATCACCTGTGCGTCAGGCACCTCGGCGCTCACGCTGGCGCTCGCGGCGTACAACATCGGAGGCGACCAGTGCGTCGCGATGCCGAACGTCACGTTCTGGGCTACGTACGAGGCCGTCGTCCACGCCGGTGCTCGCCCGCTGCTCATCGACATCGATCCGGACGACCTGCAGATGTCGTTCGACGAATTCAAGCGCGCCCACAAGCAGCACCGCTTCAAGGCCGCGATCTTCGTGCACCTCTTCGGTTGGACGAGCACACGGCTGACCGAGTTCCGCACCTACTGCCGCGAGCACGGCATCACGCTCATCGAGGATGGTGCACAGGCGTACGGCACGCTGATCCGGGGCCAGTCTGTGTTCTCCGAAGCGGAGGTGATCACGCTCAGCTTCCACCCGGCGAAGGTGGTCGGCGGGCTCGGCGACGGCGGCGCCGTGCTCACGAATGATCCCGTCACGGCCGAAGGCGTCCGGCTGCTCGCAGATCACGGACGCACGGGCCACTACGAGCACGCGCTGGTCGGATGGAATTCGCGCATGAGCGGGATCAATGCGGCCTACGTGCTTCACGCGACGAAGATCGCCGAGGAACGCGTCATCGCTGACCGCCAACGAATCGTGCGCTTCTACCAGCAGCGGCTCGCTGCCAAGCGTCCTCCGAACGACGTGACGGAGAACGGCTACCTAAACATCATGCACCCGTACGACCCCCGCCACGATCGCATGCGCGAGCTAGGCGTCACGTGCGGACGCGTGTACCCGGTGGCGGTATCAGACCAGACGGGCGCCACGGAGGCGCTGCGGTTCGGCGAGCTGCTCTTCAGCAAGCTGCACTGCCAGCACGTCCTGAACCTGCCGGTGTGGTACGGGATGACACTCGCGGACGCTGAAGCTGTGGCGGTGGCCTTCGAGAAGGCACCACAGTGAGCGAAGGCGTTCACGTGCACGCTGGATTCGTGCTGGGCGTACTCGAAGGCGTCCGCGTGCCCGAGCTGCGCCAGCGTGGCATCGCCGTCGGTGACGGCACCAGCATCTGGCATGGCGTGTACATCGGTGAAGACTGCAAGATCGGGAAAGACTGCACAATCGGCCAGTACGTCCACATCGGCGCGCGCGTCGTGATCCACGATCGCTGCAAAATCCAGAACGGGGTGCAGCTCTTCGCGGGCGTCACGCTCCACCCCGACGTGTTCGTGGGACCGCACGTCGTCTTCACGAACGTGCTCACGCCCCGCGCCTTCGTGGACCGCCGGGCGGAATTCAAGGAAACGCACGTGGGCCGCGGGGCTTCCATCGGCGCCAACGCCACGATCGTCTGCGGCGTCACGATCGGGGAATACGCGATGGTCGGCGCCGGCGCTGTGGTCACGCGACCCGTGACGCCGTACGCGCTCGTGATCGGAAGTCCCGCGCGGTACGAGCGCTGGGTGTGCAAGTGCGGCGAGCTGCTGTCGTCGGCCACGCCGGGAATCCGTGCGAGCGTCCGTACGTGCACCCGCTGTGCAGCACGCTACACGATGACAGCCACCTCGCTCACGCCGGAGGGGTGATGGACCGGCGCACCGACGCCTTCCGCCAGGCGCTCCTAGACGATCCGCAGCGCCCCTACGTCTGCCTTGCCTGTGGACGGCGGTACGAAACGTGTCCGGATCTCGACGCTTACAACTGCTCCGCCTGTGGAGGAAAAGTGGGTCCCGCGTACCGGCGCGATGGCTCGCTCTGGTGCGCGCGCTACGAGGCGAAGTGCCACGACGGGTGCGATGCCGAGACGTTCCGGGCGGACGGGAACGTCGTGTGCGAGACGTGCAAGCGGACGTACCGCGACCACCCGGGGTGCTTCGCCACGCGCTACACGGAGGGCGATCCGGAACGTGGGTACTACGTCGATCGCGTGCTCTGCGACGGACGGCACGTGCACCTGTGAAGTACGAGCTGCGCAGCCCCTGCCGCGACTGTCCTTTCTTGCGAAAGGGCGGCATGCGCCTTCGCCGCGAGCGCACCCGCGGGATCACGCGAATCTTTTTGCAGAAGGGTACTGGCGATTTCGCATGCCACAGGACGCTAGGCGAAGACGACGACGGCGAGACGGTCGTGACCGCGGAATCACAGCACTGCGCCGGCGCGCTGATCTTCGCTGAGAAGCACGAGGCGCCTACACAGATGATGCGGATCTGCGAACGCCTTGGGCTGTACGACGCCTCGAAGCTGAAGGGGCACCACCTCGTGTTCGACACCGCGGCCGAGATGCTGAAAACGGCGATTCGATGAGCGACGCGCGGCCGTTTCTCAAGTGGAGTGGTGGGAAGCGGCAACTCCTGCCCGAGCTGCGCAAGCGTGCGCCGAAGGATCCGGTCCTCTACTACGAGCCGTTCCTTGGCGGCGGCGCGCTCTTCTTCGCTCTGCAACCGCGATGCGCCTTCCTTAGCGACACGAACAGGACGCTAGTGCGCACGTACACGGCCGTGCGCGACGACGTGGAGCAGGTGATTCGGCTGCTGAAGCGCTATGCCGAAGAGCATGCGCTGCACGGCGCGCCGTTCTACTATCACGTGCGCGGGCTGTCGGACGCGACGTGGCCCGATGTCGATGCCGCCGCACGTATGATCTACCTCAACAAGACATGCTTCAACGGGCTGTGGCGCGTGAACAGCTCGGGCGCGTTCAACGTGCCGATTGGGAAATCCAAGTCACCTCCGATGATCTGCGACGAGGACAACCTGCGTGCGTGCTCCGTGGTGCTGAAGCGCGCGCAGATTGTAGAGCGCGACTTCCGTACGATGTGCCCCGCTAACGTCCGCAACGATGCGTTCTGGTACGCCGACCCGCCCTATGTCCCGCTGACCGCCACCAGCAGCTTCACGGCGTACACCGCGGAAGGCTTCGGCCACGCCGAGCAGGTGGCGCTGCGTGACCTGGCGTGGAAGCTCAAAACCGAACAGGGCGTGCACGTGCTCCTCTCGAACTCGACGGCGCCGGTGATCGAGCAGCTCTACGCGGGATTCACGATCGAGAAGGTGCCGGCACGCCGGAGCGTGAACTCGAAGGCAGATGGCCGTGGAGCGATCATGGAGTCGCTGATTTGGTGAAGACGCTGCTCGTTCCGTGCGTGCTCGTGAACGACGGAAAGCACACGATTCAGCTTGTGGAAGGCGAGACGCGCGGGTTGTGCGATGGGGCATCCGACCACGCTGCACGAGCACTCGTTCCTGAGCTACTAACGTGCTGGACCACGCACGCGGCTATCAGCGCTTGGGCGCTTAACACGCGTGGTGTTGCTGACCTGCCTGTCGCATGGTGCACCGTGTGTAGTGCGAACGTCCCTTACTTCGATCGGCTGCAGCAGCTCTGCGCCGTCTGCAACACGTACATTCCGGGAGTCAAGCCGCCATCGCGGTGAGTAGCGGCTGCGCCTCGCGCTTCCGGCAGGACTTCTTCGCCCACGCCTCGATCGCTTCCTGGCGCTCACAGCACAGATCCTCGAACACCACGCAGTTCGTGATCGTGCACGCGCGCTTGCCCTTGGCGTACGCGCGGATGCGCTTGTCCGTGTGCGCAAGCAGCGCCTTCAGCTCGGCGCGCTTCTCACCCGGCACCAGCACCCCGAACGGGGTGCGCATGAGCGCGATCCCCCGCAGTCGCCGCATGTAGTCGGTCGTGATGACGTTCGCCGCGAGCCGGTCGGCCGACACCTTACGGTCGAGCACGATGCGACCGCCGCGCGCGCCCTTCGCCGCCTTCACGACGGTGTTTCGCTCACCACCCTCGATGTGGATCGTGCCGGTGACGACGAGCAGCATCGAAGGCGACTCTATCGCCGTGCCAGCTGGTTAGCAACCCTCGTGCTGGGCTGCTGGCGTGCTGGCCGCTTACGGCGCCACCATGACGACGGGAGAGCCGAACGGCGCGATGATCTCGACATCCGCAGCGCCTGATACGGCCTTGATCTGCGCGCGTGCGAACTTCGCCCGACGCACGAACTCGGTCTCCAGCGCGTAGGGCGAACCGACGGCGGTGAGCGGACCCGTACTGCCATTCGGATAGAACGTGCGGAGCGCGAGGAAATGCCCGACGGCACCCTGCCCCGTCACCTCTTGCGTCACCTCACGGGCCCAGCCGGTCGTATCGCTCGGATCTTCGGAGAACTCCAGATACCACTGGATCACGACGTCGCTGCCGACGTCGATGAAGAAATCTAGCACCACGGTGTCTGTCGCGACCAGCAGCGCGCTGCTGGCCTGGAAGCTCGACGTGAGCGCCTTGTTGAAGAGGCGAACGCTCATGCTGTTGCTCGCTTTTTCTTGACGGCGCTCGCGAACGCAGCCAGCACGACGAGACCAGACACGCCGGCGACGACGTACCAGCCCCATCGCGGGAAGCTCGGCGTCGGCGTGACGTCTGGAGTGACGATCGGCGCGAACGCGCGCCGCGTGCGTGCTGCAGGTCGCTCGATCACGGGCGCCGGCACGCTGCCGCCGCTCTTCTGCACGCGAAACTCGATGAGGCCGGCGAGGGCTGCGGCGTTCGACTTCACCCGCGGCAGCGTGAGGTTCGCGTTCTGGAACGCCGGCGTCGCGCCCACGTAGTGGGCCAGCGCGTGGTTCACGCCAGCCACGGTGGCAGGACCGATGGCGCCGTCGACCTTGATGGCCTTGAGCAGCGCATCGTTCGCCGTCACGCCGAGCGCCTTGAGCGCGTTCTGCAGCCGCACGGCGGGGCTCGCGGCCTGCGCCTGCATCTGCTGATCGAGCTGGCGGAGGTTCCCCGGGATCTCACCGAACGCCGGATAATCGAAAGCGCCGGAGATGGTGTACACCTCTTGTGCCACGTGGGTGCGTCGAGCGTACCACGGCTTGCATCGGCGGGGGAAGTGGCGGTAGCCTGGAGGGCATGGTGGCACGGTGCGCAGCTGCAAGCGGGCGGATGAAGGCGATCGAGCGCAAGCTTGTGAAGGCGATCGACGGCGCCGATGCTCGCGGCTACACCGGCTACGTGGGAAGCAAGGGCGGGCTGTTCGACGATCCGGTCGTCGCGAAGCTCATGCGCCGACGTGATCTGATCATCAAGCGCTGCGGCGGATCGCGCCGATGAAGCACCCCTTTCTCACCGGCACGGCGGTCGGCGCGCTCGGGCTCCTCGCCTGGTACAAGCGCGGCTGGATCGTCAGCCTCTTCCGGCGCATGCGCCACCCCTTCTCGGGCGCCTTCGCCGATCCGGCTCTCGCGGCGCTGCCCGGCGCTGACCCCGGCGTCGCGCTTCGCCAGATTCGTCGCTACGCCTTCGCCGCGAGCCAGGACCAGAGCCCCATCGTCGGGCTCACGCACGCCTCCTACGCGCTCGTGCTGCTCGATACGACGGAGGAGATGATCGGCCGCGACAAGCTTCGGCTGCTCTCCGGGCTCGATCCTTCAGTGGTGCGTGCCTTCATCACACAGCAGCAGGACCGCCACGCGACAGCGCTACACGCCTGCGATCCCTACCTCACGGCGATGCTGAAGGTCGAGCGCGGCGAGGGCAGGGCGCTGCCGGGCATCGTGCCGGCTTAGGCGGCAGCACCGCGAGCCACGTGCTGGCCGAGTCGGGTGATGTGCCAGCCGTCGTGTGGGCTATAGCGGATACAGCCGGCGCGTTCGAGCACCATCAGCGGATGCGCGATCTCCACAGGCATCCTTACTCCTGGCGTGCCTGGCTGCTTCGCAATGTACGTGAGCGTGGCACGCCTCTCGTCGTCGGTCGGTATGTTGGACTTGCGCGCCATCACCGCCCCAGCGTCAGAGCCTGCTCTCCAAGGTACCGACGGAGATCAGCGAGGAAGTCTTCAGTTTCTCCGACGGCGCCGGCGAGGTCATCGAGCACACCTCCAACGCGATCCGGTGGAACGTTGTCGATACGGCGCTCAATCGCCTGGAGAGATCCGGCACACTTCTGTAGCTCGCGCGCAGCTCCTGCAAGGAACTCCCGGAGTATGAGTCGTGTTCCCGGATTTGTCCGGTCGCGGGCATCTGCGCTGTCCATTCTCCCTGCTCCGCAGGGTGCATCGAGGTAACCCCTTATCTCGGTGCAGCCGTTCTCGTTGTCGTGCTCACCTCGCCGACTTGTAGAGCGCGCCGATACCGATCGTCAGTCCCACCACCGCTGCGGCGAAACCGACGACGTGCTTGAACTTGCTCACGGTGTCCGGCAGCGCCAGGGCGCCTGAGAAATCTGGCGTGTTGCCGCGGGCCGTCTCACCTGACGGTGGCAGCAGCCCTTCGCCCACGCAGCCCGACCCGGCCACACGCGCGTACGCCTGCGCCACGCGCTTGCGGACGCCCGAAGCACCGTAGCCCTTCAGCGAGGCGGCGCCTGTGGTGGCGTTCGTGATGGCCTGCATCGCGGTGTAGCAGTCGCCGCGCGCCACCGCGTGCTCGGCCTGCGTGACGTACTGGAGGATCCGTGTCTTGGTCATCGCTCCCTCACTTCCGTACGAGGTGGGCGATACCCAGCGCGATGCTCAGCGCTCCGAGCACGGCAGCGGCGATCCCCACGCGCATGGTGGTCTGCTTGAGCGCGGCGTAGTCGGCGTCGCGCGTGCGCAGCATCATGGCCAGCTGCGCCTGCGGGATCTGCATGTACGTGTCCGTCGTCGACGGTCCGGGCTGCAGCGGCTGTGGAAGCGGCCGTTCCGATCCGATCATCATCGCGTCACCGCTCGTCCTGGCACATGAGGTACACACCGCCAGCGATTACACCGGCGGCGACCAGCCCTCCGAGGATCAGCGGCAAGATCGGCACCCGCCCCATCGACGTGTCGATCGCCCGCGGCGCCACCTCCCCCGGCTGCGTCGCGTGCACGTCGCCGGCGGCACCGAGCTGCAGCGGCCCTTCGCGGCCCGTCGGCCACGGCGCGCCGTCGCCGCACGGGAGCATCGTCAGCTCGTGCGTGTGGCCGTCGCTCGGGTCGGGCAGCACGCGGAAACCACGGACGCGATGGAAGTGCCCCGCATCGACGTCCGTGTTCCCGTTCCCCTCCCGATCCAGGAACGCGCTGTGGTTGTGGATCGGGTACATCCGGCCAGCGTTGCGCGAGGTGAGCTGGCACGGAAACTTGGGGGGCTGGGTGGACGGGTAGGCCACCGCAGCCGGATTTGGATACCGCCGCTCCACGGTGGGTTAGCAGCGGCGGAAGCGGCGGAAGTGCGGCGCCGGGGTGAGCCCGAGGTGGTCCTGCAGCGCGCCGAGAAAGCCCTTGATGCCCGTCGCGGTGGGCGCCGGCATCGGGGCCGGTGAGGGCGGCGGCGGGGGCAGCGCGGCCGTCTGGAACGGCATCGACGAGTTCACCCGCGCACCGGCGTTGTTCACGCCCGCACGAATGTTCCGGCCGCTCGGCGCGACACCGGGGATCACGCCCTGGCGCATCACCATGTAGGGGTCCACGTGCATGTGGCCCTGCACGCCGCCGGTCGAGCCGAAGCCCGCGCCGCCGAACGCGCCGGCGACGCCGCCGGCCTTCGGCACCGCCGGAGCCATCGGCGCCGGAGCCTGCACCGCGGGGGCGGGCACCATCGGCAGCGGTGCCGGACCCATACCTGGGTTGAGCGGCGGCATGTACCCACCCGTCGACGACATCGAACGCGTGACGAGCGCCAGCGGATGGAAGTGGCTGTAGAACCCCGTGTTCGGCAGCTTCGGCTGGAAGTTGGGCGACGCGCCGGAAGGACGCGTGAACCCGGACGTGCGACCTTGGCCTAGAATCATCTTCGGTTACCTCGCTTACGCCCGAGCGTACACCGATGTGGCGGCGAGGGTCAAACAGGTACTATGGAGGGCGTGTCGGAGAGGGTCATCGCGGTGCTCAATCAGTCGGCGCTGGACGACTTCGACGTCAGCTGCGCCGCCATGGCGTGCGACCTGCAGATGCGCACGCAGGTCGCTCGCACGTGGCCACGGCTGCCGTACGCGCCGGTGCGCTTCTACACGTCGCCGCGAAAGCTTCCGCTCGCGCACGAGATGCTGTGGCTGCTCATCGTGAGCGACACGATCGACGCGGATGGCGTGCCGGGCTACCGCGATCCTTCCGTGAGCACCGTGGTGATGGCGCAGGGCTCGATGACGGCAGCGTCGCTATCCCACCAAGCGCTGGAGCTGGCGGCCGATCCCGCGTGCAACCTGTGGGTGGACATGCCTGACGGGAGATCCTGCGCCCTGGAGATCGCCGACCCGGCGGAGGCCGACCGATACGCCGTGGAGGTGCCGGTCACGCCCGAGGAGAAGCGCGTGGTGCTCGTGTCGTCCTTCGTCACGCCCGACTGGTTCCGCGCCGGCGCGCCCGGCTCGTTCGAGCTGCGCCCCGGCGGGAGCATGATCGTGCGTGACCCGGACGGGCGGGTGTACGACGAGTGGCAGAACACAGACGCCGGCGTGCCGATGCGCCGGGCGCTCAAGCGGGCGAACTCGACATCACGGTTCTACCGTAGGGGTGTCCGGTAGCCGTTCTGGGATCGGGCTACCGAGTGCGACGCGAAGAGCTGCACACGCGTCGTTCACATACCCGTGCCACTCGCTCTCGAACTCCGGCGTGTGCTGTTGCAGCAGCGTCAGTAGCTCCTCGCGCGCACGCCGGATCACCTTCTTCGCTTCGGCCGCTTGTTCGGCGGTCACGGTTTCGCCTGCACCTTCGCCACGGCCTCAGCTGTGGCGGCGTCGATGGCGCGAGCGATGGCCGTGGCGCAGAAAGCTCTGAGCCCCATGCTGCGAGGGCTGCCCTCACGCATGCAGGCCAGAAACTCATCCAGCACAGCTATAGCGACGGGCAGCGCCCTCTCCATCGCCTCCGGTGACGGGTCGCTGGTGGTCATCGGCAAAGCGCGGCCCTGTCTTCACGAACCTGGCTGGCGATGATGGCGGCTTCGTGCCTCGCGCATTCCTGGCACCAGGCAAGCGGGCCACATGGAGCCGCGGTGCGATCTGGTTGCGGCGGTTCGCAGTAGGCGATGGACTCTGCAATGTCGGCGGCCTCCGCCCGGCCGTCCGAGAAGTCGTGACCTGATTCCTTTCGATACCAGTCCACGATGCTCAATTCCGCGTCTCCGCAATGACACGGAACGGTCAGCTGGCTTCCCAGGAGAACGCATTCCCGCAGCCGCTCCGCTACCCGTACTCTCATGGCTTGGCCTTGTTCTCTTGGTCGATGCGCCGTAGCACTTCTAGCCCCTTCTCAAGCGCCACGCGGACCGCATCGGCGCGCGTGATCTCCAGGCCGGGCTGCGAGAGCTTGGCGCGCAATTCGTCTAGCGCCTTCAGCACGGGTGGTGTCAAGCGCACCGCGATTTGCTCCGTTGGTCCCGCGTCTCGCCCGATTCGCCCGCGCATCACGGCTTGGCCGGCGGCAGCTTCGGCCCGCGGATGGCCTCGACGACACGCGAGAACACGCCCTTCGCCGCCGCGATGGCATCAGCGCCGCGCTCGATGGTCGTCGTGTGCAACCACTGGAGGAGACACACCAGGCTGCACAGCTCGACGTTCAGCGCTGGGTCTCCGCGGGCGTCGAAGCGCTGCAGCTTGAAGTAGGCCAGCATCTGGTGATGGCAGTAAGCGCAGGTGCGGTTGGTGGGGGGGCTCACTTCGCCCGCCCTTCCAAGAACAGCTCCCACGTTCGCGGGAAGACCTTGGCGACGATCTCGCCTACGGCGTTCGCGTACTGCCGGATCTCCCACTGCGCCGCGGAGTCCATCCGGAGCGTCAGGAACGCCAGCCAGTTGCGCAAGTTCGCGCTCGCACGCATCCGCGAGTAGCGGCCGACAGGCAGGTGAACCCGCGCCAGTTCCTTCGGAACGCCAGACTGAAGCGCGGCTTGGTACAGCGCCTCGGCCTCGGCGTACACGCGACGAAGCGAAAGCCGAAACGTAATGGCGCCGCCCTCCGTCAACTCCGCGGCGTCCTTCACCGTACCCGCCTGCTTGTTGGTCTTGCTGTTGATCAGAAGACGCTCGACGCTAGGGACGTAGTTCACGTCGGGCAGCGGGACGTAGCGCGCCGACATCTCGTTGTATGACTGCGTCCGGTGGCGGTGCCATTCGCGAAACACGAAGATCGGCGCCTGCACCTCGATCACGATCCCACCCATCTCGAAGGGGGTGGCGTGCTTGGCATCCCACAGCCGCTTCAACAGCACAGCGTCGCCGCGAACGGCGCCCTTGCCTTCGCAGGCGTAGCAGCCCGAACCGTTGGCGGTGCCGTCGGGAGAGCACAACGGGCAGGGCCCCGCGTCCCACCGCAAGAACCCTTTGCCCGTTGACATCCGGGCCGCCTCGACGATCCGCTCGTCGCTACCCCACGACTCGACCAGCGCCAGATAGCCATGGTCCAACACTGTTACGCGCATCGTTTCCCTCCCGTGCGTTGTAGTAATCGGCTTCTAACGTTTTGCGCGCGTGCAGCAACGCGTTCAGCGTGCTGCAAGAACGCTTCGGCAGAAAAGTCAAGCTTGGCTAGATTGCATTGCCAGCAACACGTGACGACGTTTTCAGCTGTATACCCTAACGCTGAATCCACGCGGTCGATTCCGTGACATGCGATTGGTGCGCCGGCAAACGGTCGGACCTTATCGAGTTGCCGGTTGGGCGGTTCCTCACAATAAAAGCAAGGAAGAAATGCGATCGCAACGATGTGCTCGATGTCGAGCTGGAATGCTATTCCACGCGCGCGAGCCGAAGTGCGCGTGATCGCCCTAAGAATGCGCGCGATTCGCACATGTGGATCGGTGCAACGTGGCTCGTAGTTCAAGCAACCGCAAGATTTAACCCGCTCCATTGCAACGTGAGCGCTGTTGGTCCACTTCTCCCGCCCGCACGTGCATCGCACGTACACTTCTTTCACGTTACGCTCACTACCCGAGCTGAAGCGCTTTGTCACGTTTCTAACAGCCAAGACCGTAAGCCTATTGATTCTGTCCCCAACGTCTATTCGCACGTACTTCGGCGCACGGCGCTTTCGCGTTGGTCCAGGGCTTATCGCAAGAATTTTGGCAGGTGTGGCCATCGTTCGATCATTTGTCCACGTAGAACCAGTCGCTGCCGTCCTCGCGGATCCGCACGCGGCTCTTCGCGCGCACGCTGATCTTGTTGAACTTCGCCATGACAGCCGCGCCGAGGTCCACGCCCGAGTTCAGCGCGATGATGTCGAGGTACGTAGCGATGTCCGCGTACTCCTCGGCGAGCTGGTCGCGCGCCTCTTCGAGGGCCACGTCGCCGCGCTCGACCTTCTTGATGAGGTTGGCCGCTGCACCAGCGTGCGCGATGAGCCGCATCCACGCCTCGGCCGCCTCTCCGATCTCGCCGAAGAGCGCGTTCCCCCACTGCGACAGCGGCCAATCGGAGCCGTCTGGCTCTGAGTGGACGACTTCACCTTTCTTGTTCCGGAACTCGGGCAGGCGTCTCAAGTTGGCCTGCCGGAGCACGTTGAACGTCAGCCCATCGGTCATGTACCCCATGTGGTCAGCTCCTGTCGTTGATGTCGGAGACGATTGCGTTCCACGCCGTCGCGGTGTCCTTCCAGCTCGGTGCCAGCAGCGTGTAGGCGTGGCCGTGCGCGGCGTTGTACGGGTACAAAATGCCGTACGTGCGCGCGAACGGCTGCTCGGCGCGCATCGCTTGAATCGTCGCCGGCTTGTCGTCGATGAGAACGTCGGCGCGGATCAAGTGCTTGTCGTGCGCGAGGATGAACCGGCGCTTCTGGCTGAACGGAAGATACTCGTGTACCCACCGCGCCTTCTCCGAGAACCCCGACGGGTGCTCCGCTGCCGTCACGATGTACACGTCGTGGTTCTCGTTCAGCTCCTTCACGGCTTCGACGGCGCCAGGCAGCGGCTTCAGCGTCCAGAAGAGCCCCTGGCGCGCGAAGAGCTGCACGAGCTTGTCCGCGGTGCCGGGGCGACAGTGATCCTGGATCTCCCACGTGAGCATGCGCTCGATGGTAAAGTCGTCGCCGTTCTCCTCGTTGTGCAGCGGTATCAACGTGCCGAGCAGGTCCGCCACCGTCATATCGAGATCGATGAGGATTCTCATCAGAGCACGCGCTGCACGGCTTGCCACACGTGCTCTTCCACCGTGTCCACGTCGGCCTCGCCGTCGATCACGGCCCAGCGCGGATCACCCTTGTGTTCCGCCCAGAGGTGCTCGTAGTTGCGCCGCACGAGCGCCTGCTTCTGCCGATCACGCTCGTATCGGTCACGCGCTTCGGGGCGCCGGCGCAGCGCCTCCTCTGGCGACACGTTGATGAAGATGTTGATGTCCGCCTGCGGGAGCAGCGCATGCATCCGGTCAAGCCAGCCCGGATCGATCCTGTCGCCACGGCCGTAGCAGCGCGACGACGGGATCCAGCGGTCGCAGACGACGTGCCGGCCGTCCGCGAGCATCTTTCGGATCTCCACGGAGGCATCGCACTTGTCCGCGAGCATGAGGCTCTGGAACATCGTCGCGTCGGCCGCGTGGATCGGGTAGAGGTCGGCGCCGTCCTTGTCCCACTTGCGCAGCGCCACCTGCCCGAGAAGGTGCGCGCGAATCACAGGGCCGAGCGGGAGCGCATCGTAGCGAGGGAAGGCGAAGACGATTCCGTTGAGGCGCCACGCCAGCCGCTTTGCCTGCGTATTTTTTCCGCTGGCGTCGAGCCCCTCGATCGCGATGAGCAGGCTCACAGCCCTCTCGTCACGCCGGGCTGCTTCATCACCTGCGGGTACTCCGCCGCGAACGACGAGAAGCGGGCGATCAGCTCTTCGATCTGCCCCCGCTGGTAGTCGTTGCAGCCGTCCTCGATGCACAGCTGCAGATACTCCTTGAGCAGCGGCACCGCCAGGCGGTCACGCCCGCGGAAGAGAATCAGCGGCTCTTCCTGCGGGATGACTACGCCGTTACCCGTCTTGACGATCTGTCCGTTCTCGTCGACGTGGTGCTTGAGATCAATCTGACGAACGATCATGTGCGTGTCCTTTCAGTCTCGTGACAGTTTGCGGGTGAAGCGTGCGACGCGGGCGTACAACGTAACCCGTGCGTCACACTCCTCGTCGTGCACGATCAGTTTCCGCTCCATTTGTGCTGCATCCAGGTTCACGGTTATGTCGCCGTCGTCATCGCCGTCCAGCACGTACACTGGTTCGAGCGGGCCCTCGACTACCGCTTGTGCCACACAGTAGCGGCACCTCCAGTTCGTTGTGGGGTGCTCGGGGCACTTCCACGCCGGCGTCGCAGCAGGCATGCCGACTGCGCCGCCGAGCATACGGCGGATCGCGGTGTCAGATCTCGAACCGTCTTCCGCCTCTTCTGCCGCAGACGCGGGAGGCTCACCGACGCCTTCCTCCTCCAGCCGTTCCTTCACCGCCTTCACCGCCTCGCCACGCTTCCATCCCGTGAGCAGCTCGGAAGCCGCATCAGCGCCTTTCACACGCCGCGCGGACTCCACCATGGCGGTCTTCGCGCGCTCCGCAGGCGTCAGCTCGCGCGACACGTCGCCCACGAACTCAGCGTGGTGTTGCTCTTGGCCGTCCTGCAACCCCCCGATGGTGTCGTGGATGAGGCAGTAGCGGTCCGGTGGGACGAAGCAGGGGAGACCGACACCGCCGCCGGCGAGGCCGAGCCGGAGGAAGCGGCCCCACGCCGTCGCCAGTTCGTTCTGGTCGGTGGCAAAGGGAACGGGCAGAACAGGCAGCGTCGCGAGGTACGCCACAACCTTTTCCACGTGCGCCGCGAGCCCCGTACACCCCAGCTTGGTGATGTCGTCGGCGACCGTGCAGCCGCACGCCGTCAGGATGCCGCGCACGATCGTCACCGTCTCGGTGCGCGACGTCTCTGGCGTGTCCGACCCGAACGGCATCGTGTCGATCGGGCGCCTATCAGTCCAGTCGATCATCTCGGTCCTCCTTATCGGTACATGCCGTTGAGCGCGCGCATCCGCCCGCCGTCGCGCGCGCCGCCGGTGAACGTCGGGTAGTACGTAGAGCGCGCGCTCACCGACGGTGGCTTGGGTGCAGCTGTCGCGCGCCGGGCAGCATCGATCGTCTGCCGCAAATATCGCGGACCTGCCTCTCGGTACTTCATGAGCCCCACGGGCTGCGTCTCGTACACCCACTCGATCATCGCGTCGGAGCAGCCCGCATTGATGAGCCCGCACACCACCACGAAGTCCGCTTCGCTGCGGGTCACCTGCCGCTCGCTGAACATGTTGCGCTCCCCGGTGGCGAGGATGTCCAGCACGCCGGGCGAAAGCCGCTTGCGCAGCTCGATCAGGTCTTCTGGCGGATTCACCGGGACCGGGATGCCCTCTTTCGCTGTCCGCGCCGGTGGTGCCCCCACAGCGTTCAGCCGGCTCTCGATGTGCTCGATGGTGTAGACGCGCTCGGACCACACGCCGGTGAGGTAGCACCAGCGCGGCGCCGGAGGCTTCCAGTTCACGGTCCCGGCACAGCGGAAAATCCGGTTCACGTTGAACACGGCGTCGCTCGTCGTCCACTTGCACAGCCGCTCCCACACGCGCTTGGCGGCGTGAATCTCTGCCGGTCGCACGATGAAGTAGAAGTGCCCGCCGTTCCCCGACACCGCTGTTGCGGTCGGCGGCAGCCCTGCGACGTCGAGAAGCCGCAGCGCCTCAGCCAGCGGAATGCGCTCGGGCTGGACGTCGAGACCGAAGCACGTCACGTACGGCACGTCGTGCTCGAAGCCACTCATCGCCTTGCGCGGGTTCAAGTTCACGAAGGCCGAGTACCCCACGGCGTTCAGCTCCAACGCGTGTGACGCCGCCAGGTCCGCGCGAAAATAGTAGTCCTTCACCGGCTTGGTTTTTGGCGCAAGCCCCGTGATCTCGATCAGCGCTGAAGCACCGGGATTGGGGTGCAACATCGAAATCAACGTGAGCGCGTGTTCTTGCGGCGTCATTGTTTCACACCCTTCCGTAATGGAGCGCGGCTTGCTGTTGCGCGCGAGTAATTGCCGTATAGGCCCAACGACGGCCTTCCTCTTGATCGAGCCTAACGGACGGTTCGAGCACCACCAGCACGAATGGCCACTGGCTGCCCTGCGCCTTGTGCGCGGTGTATGCGTAACCGAAGTTGGCCGACACGTGTGGCGCTAGCGCATCGTTCGAGAACAGGTTTTGGAGCCGTGCCCATTTCGCAGCACTGTCCAGAAGCGGACGCTGACCAACCGTCAGTCGTCCGTGCAGCTCTTCCAATGCCAAGGAGACCTTGACCTTACCGATCTGAGTTGCGCCGAAGCGCACGGTCTCCCTGACGTCCTTGTAGCGATCGTAGACCATTTCCGGCATATCCGGCCGCAGCACATCTCCATCTTCCTGTGCCTTAATCCAGCCCTCAAACGAGAACGCCTCACCGTTCACGATGCCAGCCTCGTATGTATTCTTGAGGCAAAGCAACGGCTCTCCAACCTGTGGCATCTCGTCGAAAATGCCTAACGTCTGCCGGATACCCGCATTCAACGAGTAGCGCGTGACGTTGCGGTGGCAGATGGTCACGCCGCCCGCTTTGTGGACCGCCGTCACCACGTCGCGCAGCTGCGCGGTCTCGACACGTTGAAGGTCACGCAGCGCTCGCACGCCCTCACCGTTCCGGAGCGCCATAGACGCACGGATCACCGGTGAGCCCTGCGCTTGCCGTACCACCTCGGTCATCTCCACGCGCTCGGCACCGAGGCTGGCGGCGAACTCGGGCAACAGCACCGAGAACGGCGGCGCGTTCGGCGCCTGCACCGGCGGCAGCTGAAAGCCGTCGCCTACCACCACGAGCTTCAACTCTCGCTGCTCGCAGACGTTGCGCACGTCCTTCCACACATCCGGGCCCACCATAGATGCTTCGTCAAGCAGCACCATGCGCGACTGCGGGACCGCGAGATCCTCGGCGCGTGAACGCGTGAATTTCACCGCGCCGGTCTTCTCGTCTTCGATCGGCTTGTAAAGCCACCGGTGAATCGTCGACGCCTTGAGCCCGGTTGCTTCACGCACACGCAGCGCCGCGCGACCGGTCGGTGTGATCACGATGGGCGTCCCGTGTTCCGCCGCGAAGACCTTGAGGGCCGTCGTCTTGCCTGTGCCTGCAAAACCGACGACGAAGCCCACAGCGAAGCCTTTTGCCTTGCGGAGGCGACCGACCAGCTCGCGCGCACGATCCTGCCCCTCGGTGAGCGCGAACGGCAGGTCGAGCTTGATAGGCTCTTCGGGCACGGCGGCCGGCGCATCGAAGCTGAACTCGGCCTGTGCCGCCGCGGCCATCGTCTGCGCGATCCAGCGGCCGAGCCGCCGTTCGATCCGCTGCGCCACCTTGTTGAAGCCCAGCTCGGACAGCCGGAAGATCGCCAACCGGAGGTTGTCGCCCGCGAGGTAGTTGCCGGCGATGGTGTGCATGATCCGGTTGGCCTCGTCACGCGCGCCGAACGACACGCCGTCGAGCACGTAGCCGTATTGCTGACGGCAGTCGGGCCCCATCGCGAGCTGCGCCGACAACGCATCCGTGAGTGGACGGCCGCACGCGGCGCAGGTCACCGCGACGAGCTGCATGAGCGGAGACGCGGTCATGCGCAGACCAGCGCCTCCAGATCATAGATGAGCCGCGGGAGGAAGCCCTCGATCTTCCACGCGTCGAACACGGGCACATTCAGGAACTTCGCGATGCGGAACGCTCCGCCCGTGCCTCCGCCCCACGACTTGTTTGGGTTGGACCAACCGATGACGGCGATGGTGTTCTCCACGATCATCACGTTGCGCGCGTGCAGCCGATGGGCGCCGTCGCTCAGACTACGCCACCGACCGTGAACCGTCTCGGCGATGTCGAAGTAGCGACGATCAGCTGTGTCCGGCTGCGCTAGTACACGCACCTTGTTGCCGTCACGGATCATCCGGCGCTCGAAGGTGTACCAGGGTAGGTGAAGCTCGACGCGCGTGGGGTCGATCCGGTTACCGCCGCGTGCCCACGCCTGGTCTGACCCCGGTGCGTTGCCGCTCGATAGGATGCAGCCGGCGCGGACGATCGCCGCGCCAGCACGCTCCATGAGCACAAGGGCACTCGGCGGAGCTTCGCGCGAGCCGATGCAGGCTATACGGGGACGAATGTTCATTCAGGCACGTAGAAGTTGTGCTCTTTCTCCGGGCACTCCTCACGAAGCATCACGCAGCCCCGGCGCACGCTTCCTTCTCCCGTGCCGAACACCTCGACCGAGTGGTTGCAACGCGAACACGTGACGTTCACGCCGTCGACGTCGCGGCCGTCGGAGCCGATCAGCGTCGTCTCCTCTACTTCGACCGTAACACGGGCCATCAGCGCATACCCGCCGCGCCAGCAAGCGCATCGACCGCGCCGTCTTCATCCACCTCGTCGTCTGGTTCGAAGTCGACCGGCTGCTCGCGCAGGTCTTGCACTTTCTCGAATTCCACCGCGTTCTTCTCGCCTTCCTCCACAGCACGCTCCACGCGGTAGGAGAGCGAGCGCAACGACCGCTCCGTCAGCCGTCGCAGCTCGACTTCCAGCTTCGCCCACGGCGTCTCCAGGCCCGCCACCTTGTCGTCGCCGATGTACTTCTTGAGGTGGTCGAGGTGTTCCTGCCGCCGCTTCATCATCGGATTGATCGGCTTCCGCGGCTGCACGGAAAATGGCGTGCTCTTTCTCGCTGGCATGAAATGACTCCTCTAGTTGATCGTCTGCTTCACAATTGGCGTCTTGCAGTTGCCACACTTGGCGCTGTAGATGCTCTTATCGAGCGCCATGCGGTTCTTCCTCTTGCACTTGCGGCACGCCACCATCACGCTGAAGTCGCCGTTCGGGTGCACGCAGTAGTGGATCGTGTTCTCGCTCTCGAACAGCTTGTGCGTGAGCCGCGTGTAGTCCACGAGGCGTTCCATCACGGTGTCGGGCGACAGCTCGGGCTGTGCCGGTTGGGGCTGCAGCCGTTTCTTCAGCTTCTCCGCTAGCCACTCAGCGACGGCGTCAAGCATGAGGTTGATGGCGTGCTTCATGTGCAACCCTGATCGTCTTGCAGTAACGCCCGTGCGGCCTCTGCTGCATGAACGCCGCCACTGTACCAGCCGCGAATCCACGTCAGCCCCTCATCACACAACTGGACGTGACGCTGTTCTCCATCGCACCATACGCGAAAGTCGACACGCGGACCGCAAACAATTCCCGTCGCTGTTGGTGACAGCACGCCCCGCAGCAGCGAACCACATTCGGTAAAGAACCGGATGCGGCCCCCAACGTGCAATCGATGGCGACTTCTTATCTCACACGCGATCTCGCGCAGCACCGGTCCAAGCCACGCAGCGGAGATCACCGCGGCCATCACCCAGTCCCACCTCATCTTCGCACCACGCCACTCCGCCCGTTCTTGGTGTTCTCTTTCACGTTGCTAGGCTGCAGATGTCCCGGGTTTCCACACGGGCGCACGCGGCACAGGTGGTCGAGCAGCGGCGGCGCAGGTTCACCCATCAGCTCGCGCCACAGCCAGCGGTGCACACGGTGGACGCGCCCGTTGACCTTGATCTTACCGTAACCACCACGGGGGTTGGCTACGCGTGCACCAGTGTATACCCAGCAGCCGCCGAGGAAGCCGTGCACGACGCGTATGCGGCCGAGGACGCGTTCAAGCACATCACCGGTCATCGTAGTGCCTTTCGAGCGCGTGCTTCTGGTACGCCGCTAGGGCGTGTTCACGATCAGCCGTAATGCTCCATCGGTCTCCCGCATTCGTCCAATCGTTCCACACACACATTCCGATGTTGCAGGTGATCGTCACGGTACCGATTATTCCGCCGTCGCCATCGGGCGTGCATTCGAACTCGTCGTCGACGTCTGGTACAGGAATCCCGAGCAGTGCAAACCGTGCTGTGAGCGCCCGATCTTGTTCACTCGTGGCCATCACCCCGGCACCTCGTTGTGCTTCCAGCGCATGTGTTCGAGGTACAAAGCAATCGCCGGCTCCGGATCGCCCTCCACAGCCCACTCCGCCACCGGACCGATGCGAACCGCATTCGGAACGTCGTACAGCGTGCAGCCAAGCGGACAAGAAAGCACCACGTGGACGGTAATGCCATTCGGCTGCACCTTCACGTTGGGCGCGCGCACGCCGATCAACGCGATCTGTGCTTCGATCGATCGCGCAAATTCCGGTGCGTTCCGCTGGCGTTGCCGCAGCTCGAACGCGCGCTTGGCGCCATCGGACACGAGCGGTGGGACCGCTGGCGTGAGCGCATCCAGCTCGATCAGCTCGGCGATCACGTCGTCGCTGTACGCCTCGCCACTCACGACACGGCCTTCCACGTTCGTCGCAATACAATTGAGCTGATCCGCGAATGGTTAGATGTGCCGAACATCTTCGCAAGCTGCACCTGCGTGTACTTGCCTGTGGCATACAGCGCTCTGATCTTACGCACCTCAGCCGCTGTCAGCTTGTGCTCGGGCCGCCGCGGGCGAGCTGGCGTAGTCAGCGCCCTTTCTGGCGTCCAGCCTAGGTACAAACGCTCAAGTACAGTCACGTACTTTAGGTTGGTACGTTTCACCCAATCCACTAGCGCTAGCGTCTCACCGCCGCGCGTTATCATTATGTTGGCGCGACGGTTTCGTGACTGCTCCGCGCGCGTCGCCCATCGAACATTTCCCGGCGCGTACCCCTTGTTGTTTTCGATGCGCTCGATCGTATAGCCCGGACCCGGACGGACGCCTACGTGGGCAAAGAACTTCCGGAATGACATGCGCCAGGCGTGGCACACCGAAATCCCACGGCCTCCGTAATCTGCGTAGTTTTTGTCTTTGCTGTCGTGACAGCGCTTAAGCATACGCTGCCACGTCTGGTACTCAACCGACACTTGATGCTTGCCGGCGTGTCCGTGGTACTCGCGCTTCTTCACGACACGGACTTCCAGTCGCGGCCGGTTTTACCCGAAGCCGGGAACTTCATGTCTTTGATCTGGCGAAACATTGCGTGTTCGATCAAACGTTTGACGTCTTCGGCTTCGCGCTCGGCGCATTCTACTACGATCTGATCGTGGCCATTGACGACCAATCCACGATGGTTGGTGTAGTCAAACGGGTAGGCGCGAACTACGGCTCTAATGGCATCATTTTGCATATCGGCGCAGCTGCCTTGCACCGGATGGTTCGACATTTCCTCCTGCTTCTCTCCTCCGATGAAGTACCGTCTCCGCTTGTGATACTCGGTCTCGATGTACCCGCAGCGTCGCCACGTGTAGATCAGCCGTTTTTTCCACGCCGGGATCGCCGGGTGGATCTGCCACCACAGGTTGAACACGCGCTCCACCTCGGGCAGCGTGATGTGCGGGAACTTCGGACGCAGGTTGTCGTCGCGAAGCAGCGAGAGCGTCTGGTAGATGCGCGGCGGCTGAGCATCGTAGCTGAGCGCGTACACGAAGCGCTTCACGAAGTCGCGGATGGCGTCGGTGACTTCCTTTGGCTGGCAGCGAAAGAGCGTGCAGGCGTTGGCCACGTGCACGTCCGGGCCCGTCCCGGCGTCGAACTCGGCGAACGCCTTGATGAGCAGCTCGTCACCGGAGAGGAGCGCGATCTTCCGCAGCTCGACGGCGCTGGAGTCCGCTGCGACGAACACGTTTCCAGGCGCCGGCGTGAACATCGCCCGCAGCCGCTTGATGATGTTCTGCATGTTGGGCGAGCTGCCCCAACGGCCCGAGCGCTTGCCGGGGCGCCACGACACGCGGATGCGTCCGTCGGCGTGCACCGGCAGGCCGCCGACGATCTGACCGTTCTCGAAGCGGCCCACGTACGTGCCGAGCACCTTCTCCGCCTCGCGGCAGCCGAGCACCGCATGCACGATCTTGGTGGCACGCTCGTCGAGCCCCAGTGACAGGAGATCGAGTAGCGTGGACTCGTCCGTTGACGGATCGCCCGAGTCCGTCATGTGCTCGTCCATGATCGGAAGCCCGAGATCCGTGTAGAGGAGCTTGCGCACCTGCTGCGGCGAATCCGGATTCACGTCGCGGCCGACAGCCGCCTGGAACTCGGCACGCAGGCGATCCGACTTCTCCTGGTACTCGCTGATGAACTTCGCGCGCAGCTGCGGGTTGATGCCCATCCCGAGCATCGCCATCGAGCGGCCGATGCGGAACAGCTCCATGTCCTCGCCGTAGATGTGCCCCTGCTGCGACCACGCCAGGTTTTGCTCCACGTACGGTGTCGACTGCTGCGTGACCGAGATGTCGAAGCTGAGGTAGTGATCGAGGATCTCGTCGCTCTTCACGCTGGAGTGCTTGACGTCGTCCTTCCATCGCGGGGCGTCCGTGTACATCGAGCCAGCGAAGTCGAGGCCGTGCGGCAGCTCGGAGGTGATCCCGATCTGGTGCCCCACCATGCCGTCGAACATGCGCTCGTCGGGCAGCGGCATCCCGTGGCGCCAAAGCACCACGGAGTCGAACGCCACGCCGTTCCAGGTATCGATACGCGGCGCGCGCTGGAAGTAGTCCGCGATGGCGCGGGTCTGCGCTTGAATCTCGTGCATCGGCAACAGCAGGTGCCCGTGCACGGACAGCGGCGCGTAGATCATCACCTCCGTCGAGGTGCCGATGCCCACGCGGCGCAGGTTGCACGTCCACTGGTCCACGCCATCGGTCTCGACGTCGACCGACACGCGCTCGCGGGGGACGGCAAGGAAGTTGTGCACCTCCGCGGCAGTCTTCGGCACGAAGTACCACGGATCCTGCCAGGTAGATTGGCCGCGGGAGAAACGCACGGCCTTCTTCACGTCGGCGTGGAAGATCGGGCGCATGACACGCCCCTCGTCGCGCATCACGAAAGCAGCGTGTGGGATCGCCATCGCTGGTGGACCGCTGTTCGGCAGCTGTAGCGGCGTGCCGCGCACCTTCATCACCGAGGTGCTGCTGCCGAAGCCTGCAGCCTGCACGCTAGCGCCGCCCATGAGCACCACGTACTTGGCTTGCGCGATCTCCGCCTGCAGCCGTGGTCGACACGCTTCGATCGGAGACATCAGCCCCTGCCGTTTCACGGTGCGCAGGTACCGCTTCATGTCGTCGGGCGGACGGCACAGGGTGGCGTTGGTGTAGCCCACGCGGTCCATCGGCGCGCCGGCGTCGCGCAGCGCCGTTCGGATCTCGCGGCCCGAGGCGCCGATCAAGGTCTGGCCCTTCTCAACCTCCGTGCTGCCCGGGGCCTCAGCGACGACGAGGATCTCCATCGGGTTGAGCGCGTCGGTGTCAGGCGGATGCGTCGGGGGTACGGGGCCTGCACCGCAATTCAGCAACGGACACCGCCAGCACTCCGCCCCCGCCTGAACAGCAGCAACGTGCTGTGGCGGAATCGGCGTGCCGGCGGTGTCGGTTGCGCTCACGTGCTACCCGATCTCGATGTTCGCGATCACGTGCTCGAACCAGACGACCTCACGGCCGCCTGGCAGCTTGATCGTGACGAAGCCGTCTTCGATCTCGACGTCCTCGACGATCGTGTACGTCGTCTGCTGGTAGCCGCTCTCGGCCGTCGGATTCACCACAACCTTCTTGTCCTTCGCCATCTGTGCCTCCTTGTTGTTGCCTCCGCTGCCGGTCAGTCCTGCAGCATGAGAATTTTCGGATCCGCGCCGAACAGCCCGCTCGACTGCCCGAGCGCCGTCATCATCGTGTTGAACAGCGTGCTCGCCGCCAGCCGGTACTGCTCCAGCGTGATCCGCCCGCGCAGCAGCGACGCACGCATGAACAAGAACGCGGTTCGTGCCACGTCGGCCAAGCAGTGGGCCTCGATCTTGGCCGCCTGCTTCTCCGCCCACAGCTTCCCTACCTGGCTGCTGGTGTCGCCCTTCGACGCCAGCCCGATCAGCTGCGCCATGTCGTCGAGCGCGAAGCCTGTGCGGCGAGACACCGCGCCGAAGTCTGTGAGGTAGTCGAATAGATCCGTGTGGTCCCCGTTGTACCGGTGGCGGTAGTCGCCCACGTACCACGTCATCGGGACGCCCAGCCGCATCGCACGCAACGACAGCACGGGCAAGTCGAACCCGCGTCCATTGAACGACACGAGCTTCGGACGGTGCTGCTCCACGTACGTGGACCACGCCGCGAGCAGCGCGCGCTCATCGTCACCGAACATGCTCGTACCGATCACGCCGAGACCGTTGGGCGCCAGCACGAGATCGTCACCCAGCACGACCATACCGATAGCGATCGGGCGGTGCGCGTGCAGCGGTGCGAACACGTCCTCCGGTGCCTTGACGGGCTTGGCCTTCTTCTGTGACGGGCAACCACGCTTGTGCTTCGCGAGACCTGTCGGGGCCGGCACGCACGTGCACGCTCCGGGCTCTTCGGGCGCCGCCGGCTTCGGAAGCGTCCACAGCGACGTGTCAGTGATCGTTTCGATATCGAACACGAGATGGGGCATCAGGGGGCCTCGCGAATCTTTTTGAAGCAGTGCAAAAACAACGTCTTTCGCGTCCGAATCGGCGTCTGGCCGGGCATTTCTTGGCCATCAGAATGAACGCGCACATCAGTTACGTACAGCTCTGCCACGGTCACGATCTTCACGTATCGCGCGGCGCCGAACGCGTCCTTCTCACGATCCAGCCACAGCTGGCCCGGGGCAATTTCATTAGTCATTGCAAACCCAAAAAGTGCCCCGGGGCCGAGCGGCGTCCATCTCTCGACGGAGGAGTGTACGCTCTTCCGCCGCCCGACCCCGGAGGCTTCAGGAAGCTATGCGACCCGCGGCGGCGGGAACGCGAACGGCGGCGCTCCCGTGGGCTGCGGAGCACCGTTCGCCGGCGGCGGCGTGGCCGGCTGCGGTGCGGGCTGCCACGGCGCTGCGGATCCTGGAGGCGGCATCTGCCCCGGCACGAATACCGGAGCTGCGGGCTGCAGCATCTGCTGCGGGGGCTGCGGCTGCTGGAACTGCGGTGCCGGTGGAGGAGGCGCCATCGCCGGCACCGGCTGCATCGGTGCTGCGACCATCGGCGCCGGCGCCACGGTCTGCTGCGCCGGTACCGGGATCGCCGCGGTGGTCGGCGCACCGGGCAGCCCGACACCGAGGCCCGGGAACGAGGGGACGCCGCCGGGAAGCGCGCCTGCCTGGCCCACGCCCGCGTTGGGCTGCCTCGGCTTCGCCGGCCAGCGGAACTTGGTTCCGCCCGCCGCCTTGGCCTCGCCGTACTCCTTGGCCATAACGTACGGACCGATTCCGGTGCGCGGCTGGCCGTCGTCCAGGTACGCCTCGGTCTTGAGGTACACCGTCTGGCCGATCAGCATGCCGGGCTGGTAGGTCAGACCGGCACGTGCGTTGTCGAGCGCGCCGGTGATCGAGGCGATGAGCCCGCGCCACAGGAACCACGTGTTGCCCTTCGACGAGGTGGGATCCGGCATGAACTTGGACAGCTTCCGGCCGAGCGCGTCGGGGTCTTGGATCTCGAAGTACATGAACACGCCGGCGGACTTCGACGCGTCCGTGCGCGCTTCCTCCTTCACGATCTTGGCCATGTAGTAGCCGTCCATCTCCAGGTTGTCCGTCTGTTCGATGGGCGACCAATTCGGATCGGGCGGGATGACCAGCACGAAACCGCCGCCCGGCGCCGGGGCTTGCGGCGCTGCGCCGGGCATCTGTCCTGGTACGGGCATTCCTGGGAATCCACCACCAAAGCTCATGTCGGTTCTCCTTTGTTGTTCAGTTCCTCGCGAAGCTCTTGAAATCGATCGGCCGTGTTGGCGTCCAGGGCCTGTACTGCAGCGACGTACGCTTCGCGTGCTGCTGCCGTGAAAATTTCTTCTGGCATGCCGGCATACACGGCCGTGATCGCCAGCGTATCGAGCCCAGACGACAAACGAAGTTCGAACGCTGCCGTGTCACGTGCCTGACAGCGCAACGCCGCAATGGTACGCGGGTCTATCTCGACTTCGATTGGCATCAAATCCCCTTGTACGGCGGCTGGCGCTGACGAAGAAACCCGCCGAGGTCCGCCGGGACGGCCGCCAATGAGCAGCCTTCACGATTCTTCGTCAGCCAGTAGCGAAGATCAGGCGGCTGGCTCATCGGCCCGAGCGCCTCCGGCCAGTCGTTGCCGCCGGTGAAGTACACGCGCTGCGGAGGCTGCCCGATCTGGCTCGGAAGGTACCCGACGCGCAACACGGTGTCGAGCTGTCCGTACCACTCTCGGATCAGCGAACGCGGGGACAGCTTCATGCCACCGGGATACGCCACGCCGTCTTGCACCGCGGGGGGCTCTGCGTGGCAGATCATCACGCAATGGATGCCGAGCATACGAATCCACTCGCGCATCATGAAGAGGCACTGGCGAACGTACAGCGGCACCTGGAACTTGTTCTTGCTGCCTTTGTAGAGCGCCTCGCCCTCGTTGTAGAGGTAGGAGGTGAACGCCGTCATGCCGTCGAGCACGAGCCCGCTGTAGCGTCCACGCGTCTGGCCGAGGTGGGCGAACACCTCCTGCATCTGCGGCCACGACTTGATCGTGCAGTCCGGCTGCGCGGGGATGGGAAGCCCGCGGCTCGCCAAGATCTTGAACGCGCCATCTTCACAGGGGACACCGAACGGGACTCCGCCACCGTTGGCGAACAGCGAGAAGGCGTCCGTGGTTTTCTGGCAGCCTGGATCGCCGTAGAGCATGACGTTGATCGGTTGCCCGGCGATGTGCGCGTAGGCGTCTTGGCCTTCGAGGATTTTCATCAGATTCCGCCTCGTGCACACGTGTCGTCGCCGGCGCGATCGAACTCTAGCGCTAGCGCGTCGAGCAGATCCTGCTTGTCGATATCCAGTGAGCGGGCGCCGTGCGCCACAGAGCAGAGCATCGCGATCACCATTGCCTCGGCTGATACACCCGCGAGGAGCGCTGCGTTCATCATGACGAGCACCATGCGGTGCGCTGGCATGTTGTCGCTTTGATCCACTTGAATTTTGAAGGCCATTGGCTTATTGCCCGTAGCTCTTCAGCAGCTCAGCGCGTGCAGCTTCGATCAGCTCAGCTGAATACACGCGCTTCGCGCACGTGGGGCAGATCAAAACGTTGATGAGCGGAACACTTTCGCCCTGCCCCGGCGCCGTGATGACGGACAAGAACCAGCCGGCCTGCACCGCCGTCTTGAACACGGTGGCGTCCGTGAACGGCACCGGTACCTTCAACAGGTCTTCGCAGCACTTGTTGTTGTGCTCAGCGCACGACAGCCCGACGCACACGTTTGGTTCGTTAGCCATCAGCCCCTCTTCGTGAATTCGTTGATCCGCACGAGCCCATCCGAGCACAGCGGATTGAAGTCGCACGGTCCGTACACGCGCACGCAGCTTTCATACACGCGTGGTCGGTTCGTCGGGTCCGGATACGCCGCGCGCATCGCTTTCAAGTTGCGCAGCGCCCACACAGTGTCTTCCCACAGGCGCCCGTACGCCACGGCTGAGATCGGAACGTCGAAGCGGGCGAACTTCGGCGAGAAGTTCTGCAGGTCGTAGAACCCCATCTTGCTTGGCTTCGGCCGCGTCATCGCGTTGATCACCACGCGCTTGACGTCGTACCCGAACGTCCGGGCGAGCGCGAGCTGCGTGAGCATCTGCCGGTCGGTGCGATACTCGTACCCGGTCTCGCGCTTGATGTAACCCTTGGTTTTGTGGTCGACGATGATGCAGTCGTTGCCCTCCATTGCAAGGAGATCGAGACGCGAGGTGTACGGTTCGCCCTCCAACGACACCTCGAACTGGTGCTCGACCAGCAACGGCCTCCACTGCGGCGGCCCCCAGAACGCCTGATACGCGTCGAACACGTAGAGCGCCACCTCCGCCAGCTCCGGACGATGCGCGCCACACGTCCAGAGTGCGGTGCGGCCATCCGGGTACACCAGCCAGCTCGGGCGTTCCGCCAGCAGCATCCCGTACCGGTACGCGAGCCCCACGTGAACGAGCGTTCCGATCAGCGTGACGTCCTTCTCGACGATGGGGCGAAGGTACATCTCTTGTGAGAACGCCTCGTACTGCGGACAGATGCATGCAGCACCGATCCTGTGTGGACCTTGCTTGGAAGCACCGCCGGGCCAGATGGCACCGGTACCGGTGTTCACGTTGCCTGAATGCGAATCGGCCATCAGGCAGGCGTGGCGGCGAGGAGGACTTGCGCCTGAGAAATGAAAACCGCGTCAGCGAACTCGACGCCGCCGTTCTCTGCCGCCGCTTGCATCCGGCGGAACACGATAGCCGCTGTAGCGAGCGCCAGATCGAGCGCTTCGCCCGGTAACGGCGCTTCAATCTGCATCTGATCGGCTAGCTCCCGCGCTCTTGTTTCTACGTCCATTGAATCAGTCCTCCCTGTCTTGTTCGTGCTCGTACGCCAGCCAATCTGCGGCGGACTCAGCGAACTCCGAGTCCTCAGCGCAAACGGAGCCATCAGCCTTGTCGCACTTCTGGATTTCGATGAATACCTTGGCAGCTGCGGCGAGCAGGATGTCCAATGCTTCGTCGAGACCGTCGCTTTCGTGCATGACCTTGCTTGCCAGCGGTACAGCACGGATGTCTATTCGATCGCTGTCAATTACGCGCGGTTCACTCATTGGTGCTCACCTCGATCTGCTTCAACCGCTCGAACAACGACTCGATGATCGATTCGCTGCTGCGTCCGCCGAGCATCGCCTGCATCTCCTGCTGCTCGGTCTGCGCTCCCATCGTCTGCTGGATCATCGACAGCTTCGAGATCACGTGCTCCGCCACGGCTTCGTCGATCGTGCCCACGCCAACCACCCAGCGGATGATCACGCGTACGTCGCCGCCGATGCGGTGGAGGCGCTTCACGGCCTGCAGCAGCTCGTGCGGCTCGTACGTGAGATCGGCGAAGATGCCCAGATGCGCGCCGACGAGAGAGATGGCAAGCCCTACCGAGTCGATCGTGCACACGAACGCCGCCGGCGCTGCCACCTCGCGGAACACCCCTGCCTGCGCGTCGCGGCCGTCCGGCGTCATGTCACCGTGCACGCACGCCACGTGGCAGTCGATCTTGTCGCGAATTCCCTTGGCGATCGCATCGGCCTGCTCACGCATGTACGTGAACACCACGATCTTCTGCTTCGCTTCGAGCGCCTCGACGGCCATCTCGATCACCGCTGCGCGCTTCGCCCGCGCGGTCATGCGGAGCGCCTTTCCCACCGCGCCGGCCTTGGCCTGGATCGCCGAGTAGCCTTCGTGGCGCGTCGGTGCGCTCACCTCGACGTCCACGCGGAACACCTCGTGCCTGATCTCGGGCAGCTCCAGCTTCACCCCTTCAGCGGTGCGGCCGAGCATGAAGAACCCGTTGCGTTTGGACAGCTCGTCGAGACGCTCCCCGCCCTTGTCCATCCAGCCGTACTGCGCTTGATACGCGCCACAGTACACGCGCGCCCACGGCCAATAGGCGCCAGCGAGCCCGTCGGAAAGCAAATCGACGAGCGCCCAGAACTCACGTACGTAGCTCTTCACCGGTGTGCCGGAGAGCCCCCACACGACAGGGATGCCGTTACACACGGCCTTCGTGGCGTTCCGCCGTCGCGACGTCCTCCCACCGAGCACGTGGAACTCGTCGAGGATCGCGATCAGAAAGCGGTTCGCGAGCCAGCGCTGCCACCCGGGCAGGTGCGCGAGATCGTGCACCACCCCCGAAGCATCGCTGCGCCGAGCGCCGTACAGGATGTCGTAGTTCGCGATGATGTAGCGCGCCTGCGGAAGCAGATCGGGCTTGAGCCCGTCGAGGATCGCGGCGTCGTGACCTGTCCAGCGCTTGATCTCGCGCTCCCAGTGGCGCTTCGCCAGCGCGGGGCAGAGCACGAGCACCACGGGTGTCGTCGGCGTCGGCACGATCCCGAGAGAGAGCCGCGCCTCGGCAGCGCACAGCGCCTGCGAGGTCTTCCCGATCCCCATGCCGTCGGTGAGCGCCGCCCAGTCGCGCTCCGCCAGGAACGCGGCGCCCTCGCGCTGGTAGCCATAGAGCCCCGCGCGGGTGCCGTACTCGATAGCACGCTCACGTGCACCAGCCACCCCTGGCCACCGCACCGGTGTGTTCTTGGGTGGCCCCAGCACGGCCTCCACCAACCACGCCGCGTCCACCGCGCAGCTGGTGTTCCCGTCCCGCGTGGTGATGGCGCCGGGCGCGTGCCACTCGTCCAGCTTGCCGTGGTACACGTACGGCCGACCACCACGTGGGTGGATGCTGGGCTTGAGCACGGGCCGCAGCGACGCCGCGGGCGTGGGGAACTGGATGATCTGCGCGTCGGGCATGCGAGAGATCGGCTCGAAGAGCGTACGGCGAAGGTTGTACTCCTGGCTCCTGGATGCCGTCAAACGGAAAATTCTCGCCAGACGAGAATCCAAGATCTTGACGGTTGTCAGGTGAACGAGGTACAAGCCGTGACCGCTCGTGTTCTCGGACCTGATCAGCGACGTCCTACCGCAGCGATCCGGGTTTCTCCGGAACTACGTCGACTACGCGACTCAGTGCTCCGACGCGCCGGAGATCTATCACGTGGGCGTTGGGCTCACGGTGTTCGCGTCGGCGGTCGCACACAAGATCAGCTGCCCGTGGCTCGCCGGCCGCGAGCTGATGCCTAACCTGTACACGCTGCTCATCGGACCGAGTCGATCGGCGCGCAAGACGGCGTCGATGGACGCCGGCATCGAGATCCTGCAGAGCTGTCAGCACGAGCTAGTGATCCCGATCCCGGGATCGTACGAGGAGCTGGTCACGCAGGTGCGCGCGACGCCGAAGGGCTGTCTGCTCTACCGCGAGTTCGGTCACTTCCTGAAGACCACGATGCGTGGCTACGGCGAGCCCATCCGCACAATCTTGAACGACCTGTTCGATTGGCCATCAAATCGGCCATACGTACGCAATCTGCGGAAAGGCAAGACCGTCATTGAGCCGCCGATTGTGCTCTCAATGATGGGCGCAATCGCAACAGATCTTCTTTTCGCTTACTGTGACTCGGAGGACTGGACCGGCGGCTTCTTTGGTCGAATGTTGATGCTCTACGGCGAGCGCAGCAGATTTCGCATGCCAGCCACGTGGCGCTCGGCACACGACATGCTCGTCGGCACGCTACAGGCATACAACGCAGCGGCCTTCCCGCCGTGCGCCGGCTTCTCCCCGCAAGCGTGGACCGCCTTCGAGATGTGGGCCCGCTGGATCGATGGGCAGGCACACAGCGTAGCCGATCGGATGCAGTCACACGTCGCTGGCACCGCCACGCTTGCCGCGAAGATCTCGCTGCTCTACGCCGCCGACGCCGGTGAGCCTGCGGCGGGCGTCGGGTGGACCATCTCGTATGATGCCATCGCGCGCGCCATCTTGTTCGTCGACAAGCTCTACATGCCGAGCATCTTCCATCTCGGCGAGCGGCTGCGCCTCGGTGTGTGGGAGCGCGACCGCGGACGGGTGCTCGACATCATCGAGTCCACGAAGGACATCGGCATCAGCGACCGCGCGTTGATCAAGCGCGTGCGGCTGGAGATGAAGTTCCTGCAGTCGATCATCGACACGCTTCGGCAGGAAGGCTCGATCACGCAGACGCAGGACACGCGCGGGCTCGTCTACCGTGTCGCGGCCAACGCCGGGCCGATCAAGTCGAGCGGGCCGCCGCCGGGCGTGATCGTTCCCGGGTGGGACGTCGAGAAGGCTTGACGGCTTCGTCAGGGTTGGCGGCGCTTCGGATTCCGCTGTACGGCATCGAGGAGGTAATCCGCGAGTAGAGGGCCGTGCGGATTGACGCAAATGGTGCAGACGTCAACAACAGTGATAAGGCTCGCGCTCGGGGTGCGGTACGGCTTGAATCCAGGCAGCCAACCGGGAAAGGAAAACACCAGCGATGCACCCTTGTGCCGATCGTCATCGCACCGCTTGATCGGTACATCGGTGACCACGCCGTCGTCAGACGTGATGCGCACCCACGACGTGCCGCTCTCGATGCGCTGAACTTCCGCGGTCATCCTGCCTGTGGCCCCATGTGGCGGGGCTGCAGGCGGAACAGGGCCTCGCCCACGTCACAGGTGCGGTCGGGCTGGTTCGGGTAGCACAGGCACCCGTCGGCCGTCACGATGTGGTCGTCGTACCACTGCTCGGGACCGAGGCGGCTGAGCTGCGCCGCGCGTTCGGTGCACGGCAGCCGCGGTTGGCGGCGGCGATGTGGACGACGGCGGGTCACTGCTTCTTCTCCATCAGATTGTTCACGGTGCGAATGATCGACAGCACATCGCGCTTCAAGAAGAACGTGCACGCGTCTGCTGGCATGTGGTACGCGGCTGGCGGCTCGCTGGAGAATGTCAACGTACCGTCACAGCCAGGGCAGGGCACGGGCGTCGTCATCCCACGTGCCTTGAACGATCCGCCCTGTGCCTGGAACCGGCTGCTCTTTTTCACGTCGGCCATTCGACCTCCGTCTCCCCCGCTTCTTCCACCTCGGGCGTCTTCAGCCCCCACTTCTTGGCGGCGAAGACCCGCAAGGCATCCATCGCCCCCGGCGACGCCACGGCTTGCGGCTGACCGGTCTGCGGATCGATCGCGAGTACCACCACAGTTCTGATGCCGAGCTGGACGGCCAGCGCGGACATGCCTGCGAAGAACCTCTGGAGCATGCCCGCCAGTTTATCACGCGGGGGGCGGCGCGTTCGGGTCGATGATGCGCGGGGCCTCCGCCTGCGCGGCGTCGATCAGCGTCTGCGCGATGTCCCTGTGGGCACGCTGGGATCCCTTTGAGAGATCGGCGAACGCCTTGGTGCCGTCGTCGATGAAGCCCATCTCGACGCACAAGGCGCACCGGGTGGAGGCACCGACGCGCACCTCGTGTAGCGCCTTGGCCACGGCGTCGAGGTTGGGGATGCCGCGAAGCATGGCCAACATCACGGCGGCCCGCGCTTGTGGCACGTTCGATGTCATCATCGTCTTGCCCTCGCCACCGTCGATGAACGAGTAGATGACGATCGCGGCGACGCCCCGCTGGTCATACGCGGTCTTGAGCAGGCTTCGCATGAAGACGGGTACGGGAATGTCTTTGGGGTCGGGCATGGGGTCTTACCGAACAGCGCAGCCGGCGACAAACGAAGCGCCGATGATGCACAGCCAGAACGTTGTCAGACACCAGTGCTCGAACACGATTTGCAGCGCTTGCGCCATGTGAGGTCACCTCTTCCGATTGAGTTTCTCCGTCAACGCCTTCATGCCTTCGTCCACGATCGACGTCAGCGAGACACGGTCAGAACGGTCGGCGCCGATAACGCGCCAGCCGTTCTGTGTGATCTCGCGGACCAACTCCAACGCGCGCTGGTGCGTGTCGGAGTTGATCTTGACCGTCGTCTGTGGCGACTTGCGGGCCATCGAGCGCTACTTCTTCTTCGCCTTCCGCGCCGCCCGGTACTGAGCGATCAGCTTCTTCGGCGTGTCCTTGTGCTTTGCGCACACCATCCTGAAGACCGGCGCCGCTCGGCCCGTGCACTTCGGAACCGGGCAGAGCTGGATCGGCGGCTTCTTGCGGGGCTTCTTGCGGGCGATCGGCGCCGGCTCCTTCGACGGCTTCACCGCCTTGGTCGATGTTTTGGCGCTGCCGTTCTTCAGCACATCACCGGGAAGCGCAGCGATCACCTGCTGGTGAAACACTACCTGCAAGCGCTGCGCGAATTCCCGCGTTACTGACTCGATCGTATCCATTTCAGTCTCCTCTACTTGAAGGCGTCTGCGATCGTCAAGTCCCCACCATGGGGACCGTTGATCAGTTCGAGCGTTCGAAGCTCCGAGATGCCGTTCGCGAATGTGCTGCTGGTGCTTCGGTAGCCCGTTCGTTCAGAGAGATACTCGCGCGTCACGGTTTCGTCTTCAAACAGCACGGCCAGCATCGTGTACGCGCACGCCGACAGCTTCGGTTGCCAGAAGGCCAGCAGCGCTTTCCCTGTCGGGACCGGTGGTACGTCGCCAGCGGCACGCACGCCTTCCGTTGTTGCCGCGCGCGGTTCACGCCCCTGCCCAATGAGTCCCGCGGAGCGCAGCTCGCTGAGCCCGTTGGCGAACGTGCTGCTGGTGATCTTGTACCCTGAGAGCGCGGAGATTCGGGCGTCAGTGGCCTTGTCGCCGAGCTGCACGATAGCGACGAGGAGCGCACGAGCACAGCGAGAGAGATCGCCGGTCTGTTCGGTGCGATTGGCGCGGCGTGGTGGCACCGGCGGTGGGGTGGCAGGCTTCGTCAGCGACTTCACCACCCCGGCAGCTAAAACATCTGCCCACCCGCCTGCCGGAAATTGCTTCAGCTTTTGGACGTCCCTGTTCGTTGCGGCCAGCAGGTTGTATGCACCTCGCGTTCGTTCCGCCAGTGTATCGATGTGTGCCAGCGCCTCATTCAAGGCGTCGGCCGTCGAGCTGATGCGCTCCGCAAGCATCTTGGGTACGGTGTGCACGATCTGGGGCGCCACCGCCGGTCGCTCCCGCACCTGTCGCTCCAGCTCCGCGATGCGCGCCTTCAACGCCTTCGGGTCGTTGGTCTTCGCCTCCTCGATCGTGGCGGCCATTTCGGCGGCGAGCACACCGAGATCAATCGGCTTGACGTGCACGCGTGCGATCTCTCCTGTCGGAGTCGCACCAGCATCGTAGGTCGTCTTCTTTGCGAAACGGAACCGACCGTAGATCTTCATGCTCGGCGCCCACACGAGTGCGGTGCCACGCGGGAGCCCCGGCAGCTCCCCGTGCACGTCTGCACGGCCGCTGGCGCCATACTCCTGCACCCAATCGGCCACGGCTTTGCGTTCCGCCACGCCGTTCGCTTGAAACGCCGCCACGATGTTGGCTAGGTTCAGAACGTCCTTGTTGATCTTCTGCGGGCGTAGGCTCGCCAGGAACAGGCCGATGCCGTAGTTCCGACCTGTCTCCGCGATCTCCTCGACGGCCCCGAGCATGCGCGTGATGAACGGCGTCGGGTTGATCAGCTTCTGCGGCGCGACCCGCTGCGCTTCCTCACAGAAGAGACAGACGGGCCCACGGTGGTCCATCTTCTCCTGCATGAATGTCTCGAAGAAGTCTGCACAGAAGCGCGCGCGGTCGCCCTTCGAGAACCGGCTGATGTCGAGCACGGCCGAGCCCTGACTGCGGGCTAGCGTGCGCGCAACGACAGCGCCGCCGGTAGGCTGGAGATCGATGTCACCGTGCACGCCGCCGAGCACCGGGATCTCGAACCGAGATGCCGTCTTGCCGTTGGCTGCAAGGCGCAGCGAAAACCAGATCCCAACCGAGTCGATGAAGATGCACGGGATCTTCGCGTCGAGAAGCGCCTCCGCCGCGACGCCCATCAGGTTGGACTTCCCCGACCCGCGCATGCCGAGTGCCGCTACGACCTGTGTGGCCAGCTCCTCGGTGGAGAACGAGAGATCGGGCGCGAGCTGGACTTTTTTCACTTGACGCCGTTCTGGCGAAAGAAGCGCGCCGTGACTCTTCCGTGCGCGTCCGTCACGACGTCCAAGAACTCGCGCTCCGGCCGCACGCACACGCGTCCGTCATCGTACAGGGCCACGTACACCACCACGCTCTCGTCGCGCGGGTCCGCGTCGTTGGCGCTGTTCTTCGCCACGAAGAGCACGCGGTAGAAGTTGCCCTTGTAGTGCTTGTAGACGCCAGGAGTGACCATCGGGACCGGTAGATACACCGCGAGGTGTGCAGGTGTCAAGTCTCGGTGCGGATGAGCAACCATGCGGCTAGAAGCGCGCGCCACGCTTCGGACGTAGGATCGTGGTGGCCACACATCCACGTTATGTCTTCCTCGCTGCGGAGCACTGCCCCTTCGGTGGCGTGAAAGCGCCCTCGCATACATGGAGCGACCTCAACGTTGATCGAGATCATGCCCAGCTCGGTGACCCTGTGCCACACAGGTGTCTCCACGCCGTTGATCTTGCCTACCGTCGTTATGGGATCGCCGACATTCACACGTTTCTCAGTAACCACGCGGCTTGGAGCGCTCGCAACGTTTCGGACTCGGGCCCGTGATGCCCACGAATCCACGTTATCCCTTCGCCATCGACAGCAAAGTTGAAAGTATGCGCGAGTCCGGCGACTACGTAGGTGGCTGTGATCGACGCCCCCGGTGAGCCCACCACGTTTAGCCACACGGGAGTCAGCATGTCGACCATCGTTATGGGATCGCCGACCTTCACTTCCATTTGAGCAACCACGCAGCAAGGAGCGCTCGGTTCTCTTCGGAGTCGTCCGGGTAGTGGCCGTGAATCCATGTGGTGCCTTCGTCCTGCGGCGAGAACTTTTCTTCTCTTTGTCCTTCCGAGACCATTATTTGTTGGCGTTCAACCACGGGCGCCACTTTCCCGCGCCATGCGACGACCGTGATCAAGTACAGGCGGCCGGGAAGGAACGCTGTCATTTCGTCAGCGCATACGCGGCCAGCAACGCACGACCCTGTTCCGTTTCCTCCCCGTGGTGGCCACGGATCCAACGCTTGCCTTCTTGCGCAGGGCGGATCTGGTGGCTCCCCCAATCTGTAACCGCCTGTAAGCCGCCATCGTAGTGCAACGTCACGTTCGTTTTGTTCAACGTGCCCTTGTACGCGACGGTAATCTGCGCCCAATATCGGATCTCATCCGCCACCCCACACCGCCCGCACCACGGCTAGCACGTCCTCCAGCCGCGCTCCCGCCGACGCACGCGAGATCACCACGGCATCGGGCACCACCTCCCGAGCCCGCGCCGCGAACATGTCCAGCTCGCGCACCACGCTTCCCCCGAGGCGCTCGACGTCATTCGCCAGCTGGCTCGGCGGCATCAGCGCCACGATCCGACCTGCCGGCGCCACGGTTCGCTCGACCACCTGCGCGTCCTCCCGAGGTGGCGCACCGAACAAGAGCGCGTCGGCCGGCACGCGGGAGAGATCGCGGTGCCCCCACGCCGACTCGAACGCCGTCGCTAGCACCTGCAGCTGCACCCCCTTGTCGTCCAGCTCGATCACGGCGCAGTCGGGGCACGGGTCCTCGTGCGGTGGCGCGGGCTTGTGGGGCACGTGTAGCGTCCAGGCGGTCGTCGGCACCCACTCGACACGGGGGGCCTCGTGCACGACCACCTCGCGGGTCACCGGATCGAGCGAGCTGTGACCGAAGCTCGTCAGCCGCGGGATGCGCTTCACGTCCTTGCCCGGGATCACCGGTGGCACGAGCGCGTGCACGCGGATCCACGTGTAGGCCGTGCGCACGAAGTCGCTCTTGGCGAACGCCCGCAGCACGGGGCTCAGCCGGGCGGTGTAGGACTCTGACACCCAGCGCCAGTAGGCGTTGGCGGCGGTGCGCTCGGTGTTGTGCGTGATCGCGGCCGGCATGTTGAGGCGCCCCTGGCGTTTCAGGCGCGCGGCCAGGCGCACGTAGTGGGCGGCGATGGGCAGCGACACGGTTCCGCGGCCCATGAGCCCCAACAGGAATTCCTGCGCGTCAGGAAGCGCTTCGAGCGTTCCCGGAGCGAAGGGGACGCTCGAAGCGCCTACACGTAGGTACACCGGGTTCTTGAAGGCTGGCATGTGGAAAACGGTATAGCGTATAGTTATCATGTTAGTCAACTATCATGCTTCTCGCGCGCGCGCATGATCCAACAAAAATCAACTACTGCATACCTTCTTCACGTGATCTGCGCGCGATCGTCCGATCCAGAAGGTATGTGATAGTTGATTTCAGCTGCATCGTGCGCGCACGCGCGCGGGGTGCAGCGGTCGGGCCAAGATCTGGGAATCGCTCCGCTGCCACCGCTGCACCGACACGTAGGACTTGACACTAACCACTTCGAATGCTCATTCTCCCCACGTGGCCCCCGAGACCAAAAGTCCGCCGCCGATCGGAATCGAGATCCGGCGCGTGCGTGATCAGCTCGGCATGACGTTGCAGGACTTCGCGCGACACTGCGACATTCCGTGGCAGACGCTCGCCGCCTACGAGACCGGCCGCGTGGTGCCGCCGGCGGATCGCCTGCTCGTGATCGTGCACGCCACCCGCCGCGCGGCGCAGCCGTTCCGAGTGGAGCACGTAGCCCGCGCGGTGGCGGCGGCGCGTCCGGTCGCACGAGCTGCGTGATGGCCGCGGGCCGCAGCACCGATCCGCTCGTCCTGCTGCGCGATCCTGCTGTTGATCTTGGCGAAGCTGATTGGGAGGCCAAGGCGCTTCGTGCGCGCTGGCGCTCTTGTCCTGCGATCGCGATTGCGCCCGTGCTGCCGTTAGACCAGTTCGTGTACTTCGCACTGGTGCCGGGAAACACGTCCTCGCGAACGTGAGCGCCTGATGCCTGATCCGCTGCGCGAAGGTGATCTCGTCACGGTGTGGTTCGGCGGTGGCCCGCACATCCGCCGCGTGGGAACGGTGCAGGGCCACACGTTCTCGTACGGTCTGCCGAATGGCACTGACTACGGCTCGCTCGCCGTGCGCGCGGAGGGCATCGCGTGGATCCGTGGCGAACACCAAGACGACGAACCGCTGCGCGCGATGCAAGCAGCGCAGGCGCTCTGCGGGTGGCGCGACTCGCTCAGCGGCGCGGGAGCGCTGGACGGCTAGCACGCTCGCGGTGTAGCCTTTCGCGTGATGCCCAAGCCTGCCACGCGTGAACACGCCGATTTCGTGGCGGAAGTCCCGAACGCCTTCGGCGCCACGTTCGGCAACACGCCGATTACGGACATCACGGAGAGCGATGATCCGCCTCTACGTGGGTATCACCTGTGGCCTCTTCCGAAACTTATCGCAGCGGCGAAGGGCGACCCAGTGACGAACGAGCTGCGCCTCGCGGTGCACGATCACATCCTGCGGCTCAACCACGCACCACTGTGTTTCACATCCGGCGCGAAAGAGTCGGCGTACGAGAAAATGGCGCGGTACTACACGGCGACGAATCGTCCCGAGCTGATCGTCTCGCCTGTTGAATTCGAGAAGCAGCAAGCGGAGCGGGCCGCGCTGTGCAAGCAGCTGCTAGCCGCCGAAGTCCGCTGGCGGTAAGCTCCCGGCTTATGCCTGACGATCTCTCGAAGCGCGGACCCGCGGACGCCAAGCGCATCAACGTGCATGAGCAGCACGAGGTGCTCTACTGGTGCAAGAAGTTCGGCGTCCCCGCCGTGGCGCTCAGAACTGCGGTGAAGCAGGTCGGTGTGATGGCAGCCGACGTCAAGAAGCTGCTGGTGCCCGCCGCCAAGAAGTTGGTGCCTGCTGCTGCCAAGAAGTCGAAGCCAAAGACGAAGGCGAAAACGAAGTCGAAGTAGAGCCCTCGCGATCGAGCTGGGCGAAGCACCCTGGCTTGCGTTAGGATGCCGCCCATGAAAACACTCGCCCTGCTCGTGTCCGTCCTCGTGTTCACCGCCTGCCAGAGTTGCCGCACGCCCGGCGACCAGCCCGCATCTCCGGTCGTCACCACCGCCGTGACGTGCGGGGCTCCCGCTGCTGCCGAGCTGATCAGCGACGCCACCGCCGCGCTCGCGTCGCTCGACACCGAATGGCGTACTCACCTGACGGCCGCTGCCACCAAGTACGGCGCGCAGGCGCTCAACTGCGCGCTTCAGCAGATGCTCTCCGGTTGGCAGTCGGCCCGCGCCGTGTCGGCCGATGAGCGCCGTAGCGTCGACCGAGCGGCGGCTTGGCTTTGGCCGGCGACCGGGGCGGCGTCGCCAGCGGCGACTCCCCAGCAGGTTCCGCGTAACGAGTGCTGCTCTCAGTGCGTGAAGCACTCCTCTGGGCAGACGTGCGTGCTGTTTCTCCACTGCAACATCAGCTGCTAGCGCACGCCGCGCGGCAGCGGCATACTGTACACGGTGCCGACCAGCCAACTTCGTCTCGGATGCGTGGTGTGCGGGCAGAACTGCCAGCCGCACGCGTTCGGGATGACGCCTGACGGCACGTACGATCCGGCCAAGCGGCCCGCCAAGCTCGTGTTGTTCGAGCGCGTCTACGGCGGCCGTGCCCGGATCACCATGACCGAGCGCGACGTGCCCGCGGCGATGGCGCTCGGACTCCGCGCCGCGCTGAAAGATCGCCTCGCGTTCGTCGAGGCGGAGCTGCGCGCGGCCGGCGTGGAGTTCGACGAGTGAGCGCGGCGTTTGAATGTGGGCGATCACGTGGCATGTGTTGTGCGCGATTCTGACCGCATCGCGCATGTTCTTTACCGTTGTATCGACCACATCAAGGCACCGGTCTTCCACACCAGCCCGTTCACATACAGCGTGAGCGACGAAGGCAGAACATTGGCGCGCGGATGGAACAGCGAAAGCGGCACGTGCCCTGGAAGCAGCTGTGATATTGGAGCGCACGGCGTGAAGGTCGGCGATCACGTCACGATCGTTGTTACGGAGCCACTGACCCGAGGCACGTGTGTTGTTGAAGCCGTAGTTCGTTTTGCTTTCACCGTAACCGCGGCGTTCAATGCAGATGCGCTTGGGGAGAATTGGGCTTTCTTGCACGCTGACGAAGGCAGAACGTGGGCGCGCGGGTGGGGCACCGAAGCTGCGCGTGCGTTGCGTGCCGCCGACACCCTCATGCGAGAAGACATGCCGCTCGTCATCGAGACTGACACGTGGGGACCTGGCGGCTTCTGATGGCGAAGCATCACAACCTTCGGCCTGGCGACGAGATCTCCGTGCGCGGCGTGTGGCACGGAGGCCGCAACGTGTTTCCCGCGCGCGTCGGCAAGCACTACGGGCGGCGGCGCGTCGTCTACAACATCCGTGGTGCAGGTGCGGTCGCTGCTCGACAAGGCCGCGTGAACACCAACGACGAGGGCATGACGTGGTGTCGCGGCTGGGATGGCGAAGCCGTGCGCGCGTTGCAGGCCGTGGCGGCGCTCGACGGGGAGGGAGAGCGCATCGAATACCCGACGATGACCTATTCGATGCGCGTGTCCGTGCCTGTTGTCGTCGCACCGTGGGTGTCTTCCTCTTCCACCGTGCTCATCCCCAACCCCCAGAGCATGACCGCTTCGAACACCGGTGTGAGGAACATCGCGAGCACGGCGGCGCCGACGAGCCCGAGCCAGCGCGACACGCCCTCCACGGGGTGAACGCCGGCGGCCGACACGCCGAGCCCGAGCCAGAAGCCCGAACAGCTCGGGCAGCGCAGGAGCGCGTCGAGCGCCTTCGGAGCCCGCGACCAGATAGGCTGGGTGATCGCGGCGCGCGACATGAGCCAGTGGATCGCCGCCGTGGCGATGCCGAGTAGGACGAGCTGGGAAAGGTTCAGAGTCACTTTTTCCTCGCAGCGCACCACAGGATCAAATTCGTGCGCGCGCCGGCGGTGATCGGCTTGGCGCGATGAATGTGTTTTCCTCGGTGCACGATCGCTTGCCCCACACGGTGTTCGAGCGTGAACACAGGCTTCTTACCCGCCTTGTCGTAGAAGACAAGCTCGCCGCTTTCCCACTTGGTGCCGAGACATAGGTTCAGCGTGACGTCGCTTGAATCGTCGTGCGCGGCGAGCGCCCGCTGCTTGTCCATCTCGTAGTCGACGATGAAGGCGTAGGGGTTGGCTTTCAAGCGCACGCCCTCGTAGTGGCCGTGCACGATCGGCTCGACATACCAGCGCTGTAGCTCGGCCATGCGCTCGCGTGCTTCGGCGCCGCTCAGCGTAAGGCCGTACTTGTTCATCGAATTCGGTGCAGGTGCACCTCGCGTGCGTGCACGACACGCCGTGATCAGCTGTAACAGCGAAGTGCATTCGTCGCGTGGCACGCGGAACGTGAACACGCTTGGATAGACTTCGCGCGGCCGGCTCATCTTCGCCTCCGCCACCACCGTACCGTGCGCGCGACCATCTCCGCGACCACGAAGAGCGCCACTATGCCCGCGACGATGCGCGAACCCGTGTCGGTGAAGAGTTGCACCCCTCAGCCCCGACGCATCCGGTTCTGGAAGTCCTGCACGGCGATCGTCGGCTGCCATCGCCCGCACGTGGCCATCGCGTCGGACAAGATCGCGTCGCGCTTGCACCACCCGAAGTTCTTCGGGTCGAGGCGCAACGACACGCGACCTGGGAAGTCTTTTGCTATCGGTGTTTTGAACGAGCCATCCGGCTGGATCTCCAAGCCCTTCGCCAGCGCGTACTCGATCACCTTGCGCTTGTCGGCGCCCTCCCAGCTCTTGCACATGGCGCACGGGCGCGCTTCAAGCCCGGTGGCCATCTCGATGTGCCCGGCGGCATCGCGATCACCGTCGCCGCCGTGAACCGTGATGGACTGCCAGCAGGTGCCGACGGTGCCCGCGGCAGCACATGCACCGCACGGGTCCGGCACGTGATCGTCGTGGCCACAGGCTGAGCAGCTCAAGACGCCAGAATGCCGTGCTGAGGGTCCAGCGTCAAGCGAATGGCTCTTGACGGCAAGGCGACCGTGCCGTGTAGTAACACCCCATGGCCGTCTCCAC
>Ga0105248_10000072_pt1 | contig 117576 bp, 85 predicted proteins | sample KBSS34metaG_FD_81524 | JGI IMG/M metagenome (GOLD analysis project Ga0105248, IMG submission 81524) | Switchgrass rhizosphere microbial communities from Kellogg Biological Station, Michigan, USA - KBS S3-4 metaG | ecosystem: Host-associated > Plants > Roots > Rhizosphere > Soil | place... | reverse complement strand
GGCCGGGCACCGGCGGCGGCGAGCCTGGTCAGCCAGGCGGCCACTCCGCCCCAGCGGGCGGCTACCCGGGCCCGGCGGGCGGCTACCCGGGCCCGGCGGGCAGCCAGCCCGGACCGGCGCCCGGCGCGCCCGGTGGCCTGGGCTCCGGCCGGCGTCCGGGGCATCCCTCGCACCCGCGGCCCGGCCCGCATGATCCGCATGATCCGCATGGGCCCCGTCGGCCCTGGCCGCCGACGCACTGGGGCCCACCCGCCTGGCAGCCCCGCCAACCCGGGCAGGGGCCGGGTCCTCGGCCGCCCGACCCGCCCGGCCGGCGGCCATGGGTCCGGGCCGAGGGCCTGGACTGGCGGCGCAAGATCCAACCCCGGATGCCGGATGCCATGGCCGTCGAGGTCGAGCGACGCGGCGCGCAGCGTGCGGCTCGCGCCGCCACCCGGTACGCCCGGCGTGCCCGCTGGACGGCCGGCAGCTGGGCCGCGCTGGCCGCCGTCATCACGCCGGCCGGCGCCGCGCTCGGCGGTCCCGAATGGTGGCTGTGGCTCCTCACCGGTGCCGGCTCCCTGGTCAACAGCGGGCTGTGGGCGCTGCAGGCCGCCCGTGCCGACCGTCACAACCCTGGGCCGCCGCTGCCGACGGCCGCCGCTCCGAGCGTGCGCGCCCTGACCGGTTCGGCGGACGCCGAACCGCTGCGCCGCGGCGAGGAGGCCATCAACGCGTTCCTCGCGCTGGCACGGCCGGTGCCGGCCGGCCCGACCGCCGACGTGATCCGCTCCGCGATGGCGTCGGCGGCCGAGGTGGTCGACGGCCTGCGGATGCGGGCGAACCGGGTGGTCGCGTGCGAGGCCGCGGCCCGGGCGGTGGCCGACCGGTCCGCCCGGTCCCAGCTGGACGGCACCACCCAGGCGCTCGTCCGGGAGATGAGCACCGCGGTGCAGGCCCTCGACGAGCTTGTCGCCGCGGCGGCCGACGTCGTCGGCGCCGGCGTCTACGCGTCCTCGGGCGGCATCGACCTCGGCGGGCCGCCGCCTGCCGGCGTCCCGGCGGGCGGCGCCGCGCTCGGAATGACGCCCGTAGATCTGGACGCGCTGGCCGACCAGGCGGAGAACCTGCGGGGCTACGCCGCCGGCCTGCGCGACGTCGGCGCCGCCGCCCGCGGCCTGCCAGCCGTCGGCCGCGACCCGGCCGCTGGCGGCCTCGGCTATCCGGCGGGGTAGCGGCTAGCGGGCCTGGTTGTCGGGCGGCGGCTCGGCGGGTGGCGGGGCGAGCGCCGTGGTGGGTAGGCGGCGGGCGACCACCAGGCCCAGCAGGCCCACGGCGGCTGCCAGGGCGAACGCCCCCGCGAGGCCCGACGTCGAGGCGTTGTGCCCGGCCGCCGTGCCGGCGGCGACCACCACGCCGCCAATCCCGGCGCCGAGGGCCACCCCGAGGTTGTCGGAGAGCGAGACCGCGCTGCTCGCCATGCCCTGGCGGTCCGGCGGCGCGTCGTTCAGGGCCACGTTCATCACCGGCGAGTACGCGATGCCGATGCCGAACCCGGCCGCGCCCCAGCAGGCGATCCCGACGCCCAGTGGCACGGCGGGAACGAGCAGCGCCACCCCGGTGCCCGCGACGGCGATGATCAGCGTGCCGAATCCGGTGGTGACCAGGAACCGCCCGGACCGGCGGCGCGCCAGCCTTGCCTGCGTCCACGATCCCGCCGTCCAGACGACCGCCGCGGTGGTGACGGCGAGCCCCGCGACCGTCGTCGAGGCGTGCCGGACCGAGGTGATGGCCAACGGGACGAACGTGTCGGCGCCGAAGAAGGCGCACGCGAGCAGTCCGCGCACCGCCACGGCCGCGGGGGCGCCTGGGCGGGCCCGCAGGGTGCCGGCGGGCAGCAGCCGGCGCAGCGCCCCGACGCCGATGAGCAGGCCGGCGGCGACCAGCGGCAGGCCGACGAGCGAGCGGCTGGTCAGGCCGGCGAGCAGCAGCCCCGCCCCGGCCGCGACCCGGATCGCCCGCACCAGCGGGCCGTGGCCGGCCGCCGGGACGGGCCATATCTCGGCGCGGCCCGCAGCCGGCCCGGCGCTCGGGGCCGCGGCGCCGGTGACTGTCACCTCGACCGGCCCGTTCCCGCCGTCCTCGACGTGCGGCCCGGCGGCGGTCGCGGCCAGCAGGGCACGGACCGTGATGGCGCCGGCGATGACGACGAGCGGGATCAGGCCGCCGAACACCCAGCGCCAGCCGACGCTCTCGGCGATGAACGCCGCGACCGCCGGCCCGCCGAGGCTCGGGACCACCCAGGCCGTGGCGAGCACCGCGAAGACGTTGGGCCGCACCTGCGCCGGGTAGGTCTGGCCGACGGTGCCGAAACAGACCGCGGCGATCGCGCCGTCGCCCAGCCCCTGCAGACCGCGCCCGACGATCACGACCGCCATGTCGACGGCGGTGGCGGCGACCGCGAGGCCGGCCCCGAACACCAGCAGGCCGACGACGAACGGGCGGATCGGACCGGCCCGGTCCATCGCCGCGCCCGCCAGGACCAGCCCGACGACCGTCGTCAGGAAGAAGGCGCCGGTCAGCCATCCGTACAGGTCCAGGCCGTGCAGATCGGCCGAGACCAGGGGTGCGACGGTGACGACGGCGAGGGACTCGAACGCGAGCAGGGTGATCGTCGAGACCAGTCCGGTCGTGAGGACTCGCAGCTGCGGACCCCAGATCCTGGCCGCCGGCGCCGGGTGCGGGGGCAGGTCGAGCGCCGCGTCCGTCATGCCCCCACTCCACACTGTGCGGCGGCTCGCGGGCCACCGGCCGGGGTCAGGCGCGCAGCCGCAGGCCGCCCCGGGGTGTCGGGTGGAAACCGGCCCGCCGCAGCGCCTCGCCCAGCGCGCTGCCGACGACGGCCTGCCCGTCGGCGCGTTCGACCGACAGCCGGCCGAGCCAGCCTTCCCGTACGGCCAGCGCGAGCGCGTCCACCGCCGGCTGCAGGGCGCGGGCGGGTTCGGGCCAGGACAGCAGCGTCTTGCCTCCCCGCTCGACGTAGAGCAGCAGGTCGCCGTCGACCAGCACGACCAGCGCGCCCGCCTTGCGGCCCGGTCGGTGCCCCGGCCCGTCGCCGCCGGTCTCGTCCGGCCGGGCCGGCCAGGGCAGCGCCGCGCCGTACGGGTTGGCCGGGTCGGTCGCGGCGAGCACCACCGCGCCGGGCCGACCGGAGTCGGGCCTGGCCAGTCCTCCCGGCATCCCCGGCGGTGCGGGCGCTCCGGGTGGTCCGGCGGCCCAGTCGGGCTGTTCGCCGGCGGCGCGCTGCTCGGCGGCGATCGCGCGCAGCCGGTCGACCGCGCCCGGCATCGCGAACTGGGCCGCGCCGAGGCCTTCGACGAAGTAGCCGCGCCGGGACCGGCCGGCGTCCTCGAACGCGGACAGCACCCGGTAGGTGGCCGCGAACCCGCCGGGGGCGTGCTCGGCCGTGACCGCGCCCCTCGTGACGATGCCGTGCCGGTCGAGCAGCGTCTCGGCGAGCGCGTGCGCCCGGCGGGTCGGGTCGGTGTCCCGGGTGGGCAGCAGCGACCAGCGACCCGCGACCGTCGGCGGGCCGGACCGGCGGGGCGCCGGGGGCCGCCCGAGGCCCGTTCCTCGGCCGAGGCCCGTGGGCGGATAGTGACCCGAGGCGAACCGGACGCTCGTGCGGCGTGGGCGGGGAGCTGACCGGTGGGCCGTGCTCGCGCCGCCGCCGAGCCGGGCGCGCAGCGGCGCGAGGGTGTCGTTGGTGATCAGGCCCGCCCAGGTCAGGTCCCAGATCGCGTTCGCGAGCGCCGTGTCGTCGAGGCTGCCGACCCGGTCGGACAGCGTGCGGAAGAACAGCGCCTGGTCGTCGGCCAGCGCCTCCAGGACCGCCCGGTGCAGGGGGCTCGGCGCCTCCGCGGCGGTGCCGTCCAGGTCGACCACCGCGTCGTTCGCCGGCGGGCCGCCGGCCGCCGCGTGCTCGTCGGCTCCGGCCGCCGCCGGCTTCACCGCGGCCAGCTCGGCCGTCGGCGGCGGGAGCAGCAGCGGGGCCGCGTCGGCGAGCACCAGCGTCAGCCAGCCGTCGTCGCCGGGCAGGCCGCCGGCTCCGGCCCAGAGCACCTCGCCGCTCGCGCACAGCTCGTCGAGCATCGCGGGGGAGTAGTTCGACACCCGCGCCGGCAGGACCAGCTGCTCCCAGGCGCTCGCCGGGATCAGCGTGCCCTGCAGCTGCTCGATGGCTCGGGCGACGCCGTCGACGCCGCGCGAACGCCCGCTGGTCACTGCCTGCCAGGCGGGCAGGAACGCGGCGAACGCCCGCGGCGGCACCGCCTCGACCTCCCGGCGCAGCGCCGCGAGGCTGCGCCGCCGCAGTCGGCGCAGCACCTCCGCGTCGCACCACTGCTCGCCGGACCGGCCGGGCCGCAGCTCGCCCCGGACCAGCCGCCCGACGCCGACCAGGCGTTCCAGCGCCGCGACGGCGACCGCCACGCCCAGGCCGAACCGGGTGGCGAGCTCCTCGGCGTCGAACGGGCCGTGCGTACGGGCGAACCGGGAGACGAGGTCGCCGAGGGGGTCCCGGACCGGCTCGGTGAACGCGGCCGGCACCCCCATCGGCAGCGGTACCCCCAGCGCGTCCCGCAGCCGGCCCGCGTCCTCGACCGCGACCCAGCGCTGCTCGCCGGTGATCCGCACCCGCAGCGCCCGGCCCGCGGTGGCGAGCGCGTCGAGCCAGTCCTCGGTCGCCCCGCGGGCGAGCGCCTCGGCGGTGGTCAGGTCGCCGAGCACGCGCAGCAGGTCCGCGGTGCCCTCGATGTCGCGGGCGTGCCGTTCGGGCGCCAGCCGCGACAGCTCGGCCTCGACGGCGGCCAGCGCCGCCGGTTCGATCAGCTCGCGCAGGTCCGTCTCGCCGAGCAGCTCGGCGAGCATCCGGCTGTCCAGGGACAGCACCTGCGCCCGGCGCTCCGCCAGCGGCGCGTCGCTGTCGTAGAGGAACGTGGCGACGTAGCCGAACAGCAGTGACCGGGCGAACGGCGACGGCTCCGGCGTCTCCACCTCGACGACCCGCAACCGGCGGGCGTCGACGTCGCGCATGAGCTCGACCAGCCCTGGCAGGTCGAAGACGTCCTGCAGGCATTCCCGCATCGTCTCCAGCACCACCGGGAAGCTCTCGAACTCGGCGGCCACCGACAGCAGCGCCGCGCTGCGCTGGCGCTGCTGCCATAGCGGGGTGCGCCGGCCGGGGGAGCGGCGCGGCAGCAGCAGCGCCCGGCCCGCGCACTCGCGAAACCGGCTGGCGAACAGCGCGCTCCCGCCGACCTCGCTCCGCACGATCGTGGCGATCTCCTCCGGGTCGAACACAGCGTCGGTCGCGCTGGGCGGTGCGTCGGCGTCGGGCACCCGGGCGACGATGCCGTCGTCGGTGTGCATGATCTGCACGTCGACGCCGTAGCGCTCCCGTAGCCGGCCGCCGATCGCCAGCGCCCATGGCGCGTTCACCCGGGCGCCGAACGGGGAGTGCACGGCGAGGCGCCAGTCGCCCAGCTCGTCGCGGAACCGTTCGACGACCAGGGTGCGGTCGTCGGAGAGGCGCCCCGTCGCGGTCCGCTGCTCGTCCAGGTAGGTGAGCAGATTGCTGGTCGCCCAGGCATCCAGGCCGGCGGCGCCCAGCCGCTCCTCGGCCTCGGGCGGGGACTTCTTCGTCAGCTCGCGCAGGAACGCCCCGAGCGCCCGGCCGAGCTCGGCGGGACGGCCGGGGGCGTCGCCGTGCCAGAACGGCAGCCGTCCCGGCCGGCCGGGGGCCGGGGTGACCAGCACGCGGTCCGGGGTGATCTCCTCGATCCGCCAGCTGGACGAGCCGAGCAGCACCACGTCGCCGACGCGCGACTCGTAGACCATCTCCTCGTCCAGCTCGCCGACGCGGCTGGCCTTCTGGCCGACCAGGAACACGCCGAACAGGCCGCGGTCCGGGATCGTGCCTCCGCTGGTGACGGCGAGCCGCTGCGCGCCCGGCCGGCCGGCCACCATGTTCGCCTCGCGGTCCCAGACGACCCGCGGACGCAGCTCGGCGAACGCGTCCGAGGGGTACCGGCCGGCGAGCATGTCCAGCACCGCCTCGAACGCGGACGCGGGCAGCGTCGCGAACGGCGCCGCGCGCCGGACCAGCGCGCCCAGCTCGTCGACGGGCCAGGTGTCGACCGCGGTCATCGCGACGACCTGCTGGGCGAGGACGTCCAACGGGTTGCGCGGGTAGCGGGCCTCCTCGATCTGCCCGTCCCGCATCCGCTCGGCGACCACCGCGCATTCCAGCAGGTCGCCGCGGTGGCTGGGCAGCACGACCCCGCGGCTGGCGGCGCCGACCTGGTGGCCGGCGCGGCCGACCCGCTGCATGCCGGCGGCGACGCTCGGCGGGGACGAGATCTGGACCACCAGATCGACGGCTCCCATGTCGATGCCGAGCTCCAGGCTGGAGGTGGCGACGACGGCGGGCAGCCGGCCGGCCTTCAGGTCCTCCTCGATGAGCAGGCGCTGCTCCCGGCTGACGCTGCCGTGATGAGCCCGGGCGACCTCGAGGAGCGGCGTCGGCTGGGCCGAGCCGGCCTGGCCCATCACCTCGGCGGGGGTGCGGACCGCGTCCGTCGGCGCCAGGACCGGATAGGCGAGGTCGTCCAGGTCGATCATTCCCGAGCCGCGCTGGATGCCCGCCTCGGCGGCGAGCTGCCGCTCGGCGTGCAGCTCGTTGAGCCGGGCGCAGAGCCGCTCGGCGACCCGGCGCGAGTTGGCGAACACGATCGTCGAGGTGTGCGCCTCGATCAGGTCGAGGACGCGGGCCTCGACCGCCGGCCAGATGGACGGCCGGCCGGCCACGGCCGCTGGCGGGCCGTCGAGCGTGTCCAGGCCGGCGAGACCCTCGGCGGCGGCGTGGCTGTCGGGGCTGGCCAGGCCGCTGAGGCCGGCGGGCGCGCCCGGGTCGGCCATGTCCTCGACGGGCACCACGACGTCGACCTGCAGCGTCTTCTCGGCCGGCGGTCGGACGACCGTCACCGGGCGGGCGCCGCCGAGGAACCGGGCCACCTCCTCGACCGGGCGGACCGTCGCCGACAGGCCGATCCGGCGCGCCGGCTTGTCCAGCAGTGCGTCGAGGCGTTCGAGGCTGAGGGCCAGGTGGGCGCCGCGCTTCGTGCTCGCGACCGCGTGCACCTCGTCCACGATCACCGTCTGGACACCGCGCAGCGACTCGCGCGCCTGACTGGTGAGGATGAGGAACAGCGACTCGGGCGTCGTGATCAGAATGTCCGGCGGGGTGCGGCCGAACGCGCGCCGCTCGGTGGCCGAGGTGTCACCGGTGCGCATCGCGACCTTCACCTCGGGCACGGTGACGCCGAGCCGGGTCGCGGCGGCCTGGATGCCGGCGAGCGGCGCCCGCAGGTTGCGCGCCACGTCGACGGCGAGCGCCTTCAGCGGGCTGACATAGAGCACCCGGCAGCGCAGGGCGGGGTCGGGCGCCTCGGCCCGCACCAGCTCGTCCAGGGACCACAGGAACGCGGCGAGAGTCTTGCCCGAGCCGGTCGGCGCCACCACCAGCGCGCTGCCGCCCGCCCGCACGGCCGCCCACGCGCCGGCCTGGGCCGGCGTCGGCGCAGGGAAGGCGGCGGAGAACCACGCCCTGGTCGGCGCCGAGAACGCGGCGAGCGGGTCGGAGGGGGACATGGATACCAGTCTGCCTCCCACCTACGACACAACGCCGGGCCGCGGGCCAGGCTACGCGGCCGGGCTTCCGGCGGGCTCTCGACGGTGCTGCATCAGGACGAGGAGCGAGTCATCCCAGCTGAGACGTCCACCGCCGCGGGTCTGGATGGCGTCGTCCGCCACGTCGGACAGCGCCTCGGCAAGGGAGACAGCCGGCAGCGCGCCCCCGTCCAGACGCGGCGCCGGAATGACGACGAGGCCGTCGCGCAGCGTCGCGACGACGCTGCCGTCAGCACGGCGGCTCAGGGTGATGCCCTCGTCGTGTATCAGCTGGTGATGGCGGGTGCAGACGAGTGTCAGGTTCTCCACGTCGGTCTCTCCCTCGTCGGCGAACCATTCCCGCAGGTGATGCACCTGGAGCCAGCGAGTATGAGTGCATCCCGGGTACTGGCAGATGCCCTGATCGCGGGCATAGACGGCCTCCCGCAGGCGACTGGTCGGCACCCGTCGCCGGCGCCCGAGCGCGAGCGGGTTGCCTGCGCGGTCCCGGACCAGCGCGCGCACCAGGCCGTCACAGCCGAGCCGACGCAGTACCGCCGGTGGACGCTCGGCACCACGCGCCAGCCCGCGGATCTGGTCACCCTCCGTGTTCCCGGTCTCCCGGACGCCGTTCACGACCGGACCGGCGCCGAGCAGAGTCTCGGCGTCGACGTGCACGGTGACCGTGTGGGCCGGGCTCATCAGGCGTGGAACCGGCCGGTGAAGGAAGCCGTCAGCCAGCGCCATCAGGGCGTCGGCATCGGACTGCCGGTCGCGTGCGGCCTGGACGATAGGGGCGTCCGCCGGCGATGTCTCGGCCGCGGCGTCGGCACGGGGTGGACTCGAGTCCTCGAGACCGGCTCTCGCGGCGTCGATCGCGGTGGACAGCCGAGCGCCCTCCTCCACCGTGAGCACGGCCCGCAGGTGGAACAGGCCGTCTGAGCCCGAGCTCCAGGTGACCCTCCGCGCCTTGCGCTGCTCGGCCGGATTTGCGGTGAGCTGACGGAAGCGCGACACGAGCCGCTCGAGCTGGCCCGCGGTGCAACACAGTGCGTGCGCCAACCAGGACTGCTCCGTCGCCGACTCGGCCACGCGCGCGACGGCTCGCACCTTGGAATAGGACAGCCGCCCTTCGGCGAACGCGGCCCGCACCGCGGGCAGTTCCTCCAGCGCGTGCGCGACGGCCATGTGCTCCTGCGCCGTACGGATACCGATGCCGCACCGCCACGACAGCCACTGCGCGCAGGTGGTCATCCCGAGCCCCGACCACCCTCCCCGCCGGTCGAACGCGGCCAGCAACGTAAGCAGCTGGCAGGTCGCCGCGGCGATCCGCCCCGCCCACGCGCAGATGGCGCGCTCCAGGTCGGGCAGCGGGGCGGTCTCGGCCTCGGTCACCAGAGCAATGGGTGCGCCCGCGTCGAGCGAGCCAGCTACGAGGGAGTCTGTGTCGGTCTGCGCGTAGGTCATGGGCACCGCCGGGACAGGGGACGGGCCTGGCGCCCTCCACTGCCGTCATGCTCCGCCTCGGGTACGACAGTTTTCGCAGGTCAGCCTCCGGACACGGGGAGGCGTCGGTTTCGGTGGATCTTCGGTTGGACGGATGGCGCGCCGACGGCGGTGTGCGCGCGGATCGCCCGGCGCGGCCGGGAGCGGCGACCGGCCGCGGTGCACCTGACCGGGAGCGATCTCCGCGTTCCGCGGAACGCGGAGATCGCCGCGGCCGGCGCGGGATCCTCGCCGCGAACGCCCGCGCGTCTGGCCGGGCAACTGATCGCCGGACCTGCGGCCAGGGTGCGGGCGTGAGTGGCGCGATCGACCGGCAGGCACACTAGACGGGTGCGTCTTACCGAGTTCTGGGACCGGATGGACCGGCAGTTCGGCGCCGGCTACGTCGACTCCGTCGCCCGTGATCACGTGCTGGCCAGTCTTGGCGGCGCCACCGTCGAGGGCGCGCTCGCCCGTGGCGACGACGCGAAGGCCGTCTGGCGCGCCGTCTGCCAGGAGTTCGACGTGCCCGCCCGGGAGCGCTAGGCAGCGCAGATCCAGACGTCCGCCGCGTCCGCCTGGGGGAAACGTGGCGGGCCCGGCGTGTCGAGTTCGAAGTCGAACGGATGTTCGGCTATGGTTGTCCACATGCGCGCGGTTGTCCACAGATCAGAACCGGCCGTCGAAACTGTCGGACCGACCCCCTAACGTCGCCTCCGTGGCCACCAAGACTCGACGACCTCAGCCAGGAGTTGCTCCGATGGCAGGACCTGACCGCGACAAGGCGTTGGACAACGCTCTCGCGCAGATCGACAAGCAGTTCGGCAAGGGCTCCGTCATGCGTCTCGGTGACGAGACCCGCGCGCCGATCCAGGCCATTCCTACCGGGTCGATCGCGCTCGACGTGGCGCTCGGAATCGGTGGCCTGCCGCGCGGCCGGATCATCGAGGTCTACGGCCCGGAGTCGTCCGGTAAGACGACGGTCGCGCTGCACGCGGTGGCCAGCGCCCAGGCCATGGGCGGCATCGCCGCCTTCATCGACGCCGAGCACGCGCTCGACCCGGACTATGCGGGCAAGCTGGGCGTCGACACCGACAACCTGCTGGTCTCCCAGCCGGACACAGGTGAGCAGGCGCTCGAGATCGCCGACCTGCTGGTCCGCTCCGGCGCGCTGGACATCATCGTCATCGACTCGGTGGCCGCGCTGGTGCCGCGCGCCGAGATCGAGGGCGAGATGGGCGACAGCCACGTCGGCCTGCAGGCCCGGCTGATGTCGCAGGCGCTGCGCAAGATGACCGGCGCGCTGTCGAATTCCAACACCACGGCGATCTTCATCAACCAGCTTCGCGAGAAGATCGGCGTCATGTTCGGCTCGCCGGAGACGACGACCGGCGGCAAGGCGCTGAAGTTCTACGCCTCGGTCCGCCTCGACGTCCGCCGGATCGAGACGCTCAAGGACGGGGCCGACGCGGTCGGCAACCGGACGCGGGTGAAGGTCGTCAAGAACAAGGTCGCCCCGCCCTTCCGGACGGCCGAGTTCGACATCGTCTACGGCGGCGGCATCAGCCGTGAGGGCTCGCTCATCGACATGGGCGTCGAGCACGCGATCATCCGGAAGTCCGGCGCCTGGTACACCTACGACGGCGACCAGCTCGGCCAGGGCAAGGAGAACGCCCGCAACTTCCTGCGCGACAACCCCGACCTCGCCGACGAGATCGAGAAGCGCATCAAGGAGAAGCTCGGCATCATCCCGACGCTGGACGGCGACGTCCTCGCCCCGGTGCCGGTGGACCTCTAGCGCTCTGGGATCGAAATCCGGATCGGAGGCGTCGATGACGGCGGTGGGAGCCGGCGGGCGGGGGGCCGTGGAGGCGGAGCGGGATCCGGTCGGGGTGGCGCGGGAGATCTGTCTGCGACAGCTCGCGGTGCGGGCCCGCAGCCGGGCGGAGCTCGCGCGGACGCTGCGGCGGCGTGGGGTGGCCGACGACGTCGCGGAGACCGTTCTCGACCGGCTGGCGGCCGTCGGGCTCGTCGACGACGACGCGTTCGCGACCGCCGTGGTCGCCTCGGCCCGGGAGAACCGCGGGCTGGCCAGGCGAGGTCTCCAGGTGGAGCTGCGGCGCCGCGGGGTCGATGACGACGTCGCCGCCGCCGCTCTCGCCGAGGTCGAGAACGCGGACGAGGAGACGGTCGCCCGGGAGCTGGTCACCCGCCGCCTGCGGACCATGGCCGGCCTCGAACGCCAGGTCCAGCTGCGCCGCCTGGTCGCCATGCTCGGCCGCAAGGGGTACTCGACGGAGCTCGCGGTGCGGGTGGTCACGGACCTGCTCGACACCCACGGCGGTCCGGACGACGAGTTCGGGCACGACGACGCGGCGGGTCTCGACGGCTCCGGCGACGAAGACGACTGATCCGGTCTCGCGAGCGGCCTTGGTAGCGGCGGGCCTTGGTACCCGGACATCCGGTATTTCTTGACCGGGAAAAGCGGGCGATCTACTCTCGGCGACGGTGCGAGGACTCCCGCGGACATCGCGGTCGCGATAGTTAGCTAACTGCACACGAGGGCAACTGGGCGCTGCAACGCCCCGACAACGCAACGTATGCGCTGGCTCGCGGGGGATGCTTCACGTCCCCTGCGGCCCTGGTGGACGCCGCCATCCGCGGTGGGTCCTTCGCCGCTCCGGTCCGTTCAACGGGAACCGGCGGGGGTTGGCATCCAGTCTGCCGACCGAGCTGGCTTCCGGTGGTCTACAAGGCCCGGGGAGCAGCTACCTCGTCGACATGCACGTGGAGTCGACAAAATCCCGGTTCCCCCTCCCGGGAGGAGCAGCGGTGGTCGGCGTGCTCGTGGCGCTCGTCGCGGTGGTACTCGTCGCCGTCGTCGCCCTCATCCTGGTCGCCGCGCGGCTGATCCGCGCCAGCGCTGGCGCCGGCGCCCGGCCCCTGGCCGCCGACACAACCCCCGCGCCGGCCGCGTCGTCCCGGGAGCAGGCCGCCGTGCTCGCCCGCACCGTCGCCGAGGCCGACCGCGACCGCGCCGAGGCCGACCGGGACCGCGCCGAGGCCGGCCGCCGCGAGGCCCAGGCCGAACGCGACAAGGCCCTCGCCGACCTGCGCGGACGACGCGACGAGCTGCGCGACTGGGACAGCAGGCTCGCCCAGCGCGAGGCCCGCATCGAGGAACGCCAGACCGCGATCGAGGGCCAGGCCCGCCGCATCGAAACCCGTGACCGTGAGCTCGCCGACCGGGACGCCGCCCTCACCCGACGGGCCAGGGCGGCCGACGACCTGGACGCCCGTCGGGTCGCCGCCCTCGAACAGGCCGCAGGCATGACGTCGGCCGAGGCGCGGACCGAGCTGCTCGCCGTGGTCGAACAGCAGTCCCGGCTGGAGGCGGCGACTCTCGCCCGGGAGATCGAGGCCCGCGCCGAGGAGGAAGCCCAGGACCGGGCCCGCCGCATCGTCACTCTGGCTATCCAGCGGGTCGCCGCCGAGCAGACCGCCGAGTCGGTCGTGTCCGTGCTGCACCTGCCCGGCGACGAGATGAAGGGACGGATCATCGGCCGAGAAGGCCGCAACATCCGGGCCTTCGAGTCGATCACCGGCGTCAACGTCCTCATCGACGACACCCCCGAGGCGGTGCTGCTCAGCTGCTTCGACCCGGTCCGCCGCGAGGTCGGCCGGATCACGCTCGCCTCCCTCGTCGCCGACGGCCGGATCCACCCGCAGCGCATCGAGGAGGAGTACGACCGCGCCCAGCGGGAGGTCGAGGCACGCTGCGTGCGTGCCGGCGAGGACGCCCTCGTCGACGTCGGCATCGGCGAGATGCATCCCGAGCTGATCGTGCTGCTCGGCCGGCTGCGCTACCGCACCAGCTACGGGCAGAACGTGCTGGCGCACCTCGTCGAGTCGGCGCACCTCGCCGGCGTCATGGCCGCCGAGCTACGCCTTCCGCTGGCCATCGCCAAGCGCGGCACCCTGCTGCACGACCTCGGCAAGGCGCTCACCCACGAGGTCGAGGGCTCGCACGCGCTGGTCGGCGCCGAGATCGCCCGCCGCTACGGCGAACACGAGGACGTCGTGCACGCCATCGAGGCCCATCACAACGAGGTCGAGCCGCGCTCCGTCGAGGCCGTCCTCACCCAGGCCGCCGACGCGATCTCCGGCGGTCGGCCCGGGGCGCGCCGCGACAGCCTGGAGTCCTACGTCAAACGCCTCGAACGGATCGAGCAGATAGCGGGCGACCGGCCCGGCGTCGAGCGGGTGTTCGCCATGCAGGCCGGCCGCGAGGTCCGCGTGATGGTCGTGCCCGAGGAGGTCGACGACGCCGCCGCCCACCTGCTCGCCCGCGACGTCGCCCGCCAGATCGAGGACGAGCTGACCTACCCCGGCCAGATCCGGGTCACCGTCGTCCGCGAAACCCGCGCCATCGAAACCGCCCGTTAGGCTGGGACGGTGAATCGCCGTAGCTACCAGGTGCGCACGTTTGGGTGCCAGATGAACGTGCACGACTCCGAGCGGATCTCCGGACTGCTGGAATCGGCCGGTTATCTGCCCGCGGCGGCCGGCGAGACCCCGGATCTCGTCGTGTTCAACACGTGTGCCGTCAGGGAGAACGCCGACAACCGGCTGTACGGCAACCTCGGCCAGCTCGTCCCGACGAAGAAGGCCAACCCGGGGATGCAGATCGCCGTCGGCGGCTGCCTCGCGCAGAAGGACCGCGGCACGATCACCCGCAAGGCGCCCTGGGTCGACGTCGTCTTCGGCACCCACAACCTGCACCGCCTGCCGGTGCTGCTGGAACGCGCCCGGCACAACGCCACGGCCGAGGTCGAGATCGCCGAGGCGCTGGAGGTCTTCCCCAGCTCGCTGCCGGCCCGCCGCGCCAGCCACGCCTCCGCCTGGGTGAGCGTCAGCGTCGGCTGCGACAACACCTGCACGTTCTGCATCGTGCCGAGCCTGCGCGGCAAGGAGGAGGACCGCCGCCCCGGCGACGTGCTCGCCGAGGTCGAGGCCCTCGTCGCCGAGGGAGCCATCGAGATCACCCTGCTCGGCCAGAACGTCAACTCGTACGGCCGCTCGTTCGGCGATCCCGGCGCGTTCGCGAAGCTGCTGCGCGCCTGCGGCCGGATCGACGGCCTCGAGCGCGTCCGGTTCACCTCGCCGCACCCGCGTGACTTCACCGACGACGTGATCGCCGCGATGGCGCAGACCGCCAACGTCTGCCCGCAGCTGCACATGCCGCTGCAGTCGGGCTCCGACGGGGTACTGCGCCGGATGCGCCGCTCCTACCGGCGCGACCGCTACCTGGGCATCGTCGAGCGGGTGCGTGCCGCGCTGCCGGACGCCGCGATCACCACCGACATCATCGTCGGCTTCCCCGGCGAGACCGAGGCCGACTTCGTCGACACCCTCGACGTGGTGCGCGCCGCCCGCTTCGCCGGGGCGTTCACCTTCCAGTACTCGCCCCGGCCCGGCACGCCGGCCGCGACGATGGACGAGCAGGTCACCCCCGAGGTCGTCGCCGAGCGCTACACCCGGCTGGTGGCCCTGCAGGACGAGATCTCACTGGCGGAGAACCGCGGGCAGGTCGGCCGGGTCGTCGAGGTGCTCATCTCCGAAGGGGAAGGCCGCAAGGACGACGCCACCGGCCGCCGCTCCGGCCGGGCCCGCGACGGCCGCCTCATCCACCTCGGCCCCGACGCGAACGCGCGCGCCCGGTCCGGTGTCGCCGGCTCGTCCGCCGGCGACGCGGCGGTGCTCGCCGAGCTTGCCCGGCTGCGGCCCGGCGACGTCGCCACCACGGTCGTGACCTACGGCGCGCCGCACCACCTGGTCGCCGACGGTGCCCCGCTGGCCACCCGCCGCACCCGTGCCGCAGACCTGTGGGAGGCGGGCCGGGCGACCCCGGCCGAGCCGCCGGTGGCGCCGTCGGTCAGCCTCGGGATGCCGACCGTCGGTGCACCCGCGGCCACGGCTGGCGCACGGTAGCCCGGTGACGCTCGTCGCCGCCGCGGTCTGCCCGCATCCGCCGCTGCTCGTTGCCCAGGTCGGCGCCGGCGAGCCGGTCGCCGCGCGGCAGCCGGCACTTGCCGCCGTCCACCGGCTGCGCGCCGCGAACCCCGACCTGGTCCTCGTCGTCGGCGACGACCCGGCGGCGCTTGCGACCGGCTCCCGGTTCTACGGCCCCGACGCGGTCGGCGACTTCCGCGGGTTCGGCGTCGACCTGCGCGTCCCGCTTGGCCCGCCGCCGCCCGGCGAGTCGGCGACCGGCGCCCGCCCGCGCGCGGACGCCGGTGCGCCTCCGCTGCCGCTGTCGTTGTCGGTCGGTGCCTGGCTGCTCGCCGAGACCGGCTGGCGGGTCGCCCGCCAGGGGCTGGGCGTGTCGCCCAAGGTGGCGGCGGCCGCGGCCGCCGAGCTCGGCGCCGGGCTGGCAGGAGACGCGGGGCAGCGGGTGGCGCTGCTGGTCATGGGCGACGGCAGCGCCCGGCGGACGGTGAAGGCGCCCGGCGCGCTCGACGAGCGGGCCGAGCCTTACGACCAGATCGTCGAGCGGGCGCTCGCGACCGTCGACGTCGAGGCCCTGCTGGGCCTGGACGTCGGCCTCGCCGCGGACCTGCTGGTGGCCGGGCGGGCCGCGTGGCAGGTGCTCGCCGGCGCGGTCCGCGCCGTCGGCGCCGCGGGCTGGACCGCCGAGCCGCTCTACGCCGAGGCGCCCTACGGCGTGGGCTACTTCGTGTCCGTCTGGGAGCCCGGAGGTGCCGCGTGAGGACCAGCGCCGAGGTCTCCGACGAGCCGCGGCGGACGACGGTGGCGGGCCTCGCGGCGTTGGCCGCCGGGCGCGCCGACGGCCCGACCGTGCTGATGCTGCCCGGCTACACCGGCAGTAAGGAGGACTTCGCCCCGGTCCTGCCGCTGCTGGCCGCCGCGGGCCTGCGGGCCGTGGCCGTCGACCTGCGCGGGCAGTACGAGTCCGCCGCCGACCCGCACTGGGCGGATAGCCAGTTCACCGTCGACGCGCTCGCCGCCGACGTCGCGACGGCCGCCGCGGAGCTGGGCGGCCACGTGCACCTCGTCGGCCACTCGTTCGGCGGCCTGGTGGCGAGGGCCGCCCTGATCGGCCATGCCGCGATGCTCGGGTCGGTGGTGCTGCTCGGATCGGGCCCGGCGGCGATCGTGGGCCCGCGGCGGCTGGCGCTGCAGGCGATGTTCTTCGTGCACCGGCAGTCCGGCCTCGACGCGGTGTGGGAGGGCGCCCGGGCGCTCGACACGGTGCCCCGGTCGCCCGAGGAGGTCGAGTTCCTGCGTCACCGCTTCTTCGCCAGCTCCGAGCGGGGGATGCTGGCGATGGGGGAGGTGCTGCTCGCCGAGCCCGACAGGGTCGTCGATGCCGCCGCCGTCGCGGACATCCACGGGATTCCGCTGCTGGTCGCCCATGGCGTCGGCGACGACGCCTGGCCGCCGGCCCTGCAGGCCGACATGGCGGTTCGCCTCGGCGCCCGGTACGCCGTCATCCCGGACGCGCTGCACTCGCCCGCGGCGCAGAACCCGGCCGGCACCGCCGACGTTCTCGTCGCCTTCGTCCGGGACGCCGTCGCCGGCTCGGCCGCCTTGACCGGGCCGGGCGCGGACGGCGACTCCGCCGAGGTCGCCTGACCGGCGCACCCGCCCGGGCGGCCGGCGCGGGGCGCTGCGTGGCAGTCTGGAGCCCGTGCGCGACGACGAACGGGGCTGCGTCGGCCGGGTGGTCGCCGTCGTCGGGCCGACCGCCGCCGGCAAGAGCGATCTGGCTATCGACCTCGCCGCCTCGCTGGGCGACGGCGTCGCCGAGATCATCAACGCGGATTCGATGCAGCTGTACCGCGGCATGGACATCGGCACGGCCAAGGTCGCGCCGGCCGAGCGGCGCGGCATCCCGCACCATCTTCTCGACGTCTGGGACGTGACCCGCACGGCCGACGTCGCCAGCTACCAGCGCGACGCCCGCGCCGTCGTCGAGCGCCTGCTGGCCGCCGGCCGGGTGCCGGTGCTCGTCGGCGGGTCCGGGCTGTACGTGCGGGCCGTGCTGGACGAGCTGGAGTTCCCCGGCACCGACCCCGAGATCCGGTCGCGGCTGGAGGCGCGGCTCGTCGAGGTCGGGCCGGCCGCCCTGCACGCCGAGCTCGCCGCCGCCGCGCCCGCGGCCGCCGCCGCGATCCTGCCGACCAACGGCCGCCGGATCGTGCGGGCGCTGGAGGTCGTCGCGTTGACCGGCGGTTTCACCGCCACGCTGCCGGAGCACCGCTCCCGCTACGACGTCGTCATGGTTGGCGTCGACCGGGAGGACCTGGACCGGCGGATCGAGCTGCGAGTCGACCGGATGTGGGACGCCGGGTTCGTCGACGAGGTCCGCGAACTGGACAAGGTCGGTCTTTCCACGGGCCGGACGGCGTCGCGGGCGCTCGGCTACGCGCAGGTGCTCGGCTGGCTGTCCGGCGAGTTCGCGTCGTCCGAGGATGCCCGGGCCGCGACGGTGACCGCGACGCGCCGGTTCGCCCGTCGCCAAAGGTCGTGGTTCAAGCGTGATCCACGGATATTCTGGCTTGGCCAGCCCGAGGTCGGCACCGTCCGCCGCCTGCTGGGCTCGCCCTGATAGTGGAGAGGGCCAGCGGGGGAGCCACACCGTAGTGGCGCGCCCGGCGGCCTGAGGTTCGACCGACCGTTCCCTCGCTGTGTGCGCCAGCGGGGGCGTGGCTGGTCCATCCCGGCGTCCGGGAGAGGCCTGCGTGACCGAGCTCGACCTAGCGCTCATCCATGCCCTGTATGCCGCCTTCGACGACGGCACCCTCCGGTTCTCCTTCGAGCCCGAGGTGGACCTGCGCACCGGATCCGTTCCCGGCATGATCGCAAGCCTGCAGTGGGCGCATCCGGAGCGGGGCCTGCTCGACGCGGCCGGCGTCCGCGCCGTCGCCCGCTTCGCCGGCCTCGTCGACCAGCTCGACCTGTGGGCGCTGCGCGCCGCGGTCAGCGAGTGCCGCACCTGGCACCGGATGGCCCATGGCTCGCAGATCCGGCCGCCCCGGCTGTGGCTGCCCGTCGGCTCCCGGCAGCTCGCCCGGCCGACCTTCGCCGCGGAGGTGACCGCGCTCGTCCACGACCGCGGCGCCCTGCCGCCCGGCGCGGTCGGACTCGCGTTCACCGAGGAGACGCTCGGCCGGGCCGCGCCCTCGCTGCCGGCGCTGCTGCACCGGATCCGCGCCGGCGGCGTCGCGATCTCGGTGCGGGCGTTCGGGAGCTGGATCGGCTCACCGGCGACCCTGGACCTGCTGCCGCTCGACCTGGTCCGGATGGATGACCGGTTCCTGCGGGCCACCCTGCGCGACCTCGAGGGCGAGGCGGTCTTCGCCTCGATGGTCACGCTCGCGCACCGCCGCCGCGCGGTCGTCCTCGTCGACGGCGTCGACACCGCCCGGCTCGCCGTCCGGGTCACCGGCCTCGGCTGCGACCGGGCCGCCGGGCCCGCCTTCTGCCCGCCGCTGTCGGTCGACGACGCCCGGCTGCTCGCCCTGGGCCGCGGCCGCCCCACCCACCCCCGGGCCGCGCAGGCCGCCCGCGCCGAGCCGCCCCCCGCCCGCCACGACATGCAGCCCACCGCATAGCCGGCCAGCGCTAATGGGGCCGGTCCGGCCAGCTTGGGCCCCACAAGTGATGACTCGACGGTCGCCTCGGTCGCCTCGGTCGGCCCGGCGCCTCGGCCGGGCCGCCGGGCCCGCGCCGCGCGGCCGTAGGATCGGGGCGTGCGGTTCGTCAAGGGGCACGGGACGGGCAACGACTTCGTGATCGTGCCCGATCCGGACGGTGAGCTCGACCTGACGCCTGAGTTGGTGCGGGCGCTGTGCGACCGGCGGACCGGGGTCGGGGCGGACGGCGTGCTGCGAGTGGTACTGGCCGCGGCCGAGCGGCTGTCGTCCGGGTCCGGCGCGCGGTCCGGCCCCGCGGACCCGGCGAGGCCCCAGGACGCTGCCCGGTGGTTCATGGACTACCGCAACGCCGACGGATCGGTCGCCGAGATGTGCGGCAACGGCCTGCGGGTGTTCGGCCGCTACCTCGTCGACGCCGGCTACGAGCGGCCTGGGCTGATCCCCGTGCTGACCCGGGCCGGTGTGCGCCGTGCCGACGTTCCTGCCGCGGGCGAGGTGACCGTCGAGATGGGGCCCCCGCTGTTCGGCCCCCCCGGCGCCGTGCCCGTGACGGTCGCCGGCAGGACCCTGCGGGCCACCCAGGTGTCGATGGGCAACCCGCACGCCGTCTGCTTCGCCGACGACCTCGGGCCGGCCGAGCTCGCCGCGCTCGACCTGACCGCGCCACCGACGGTGCCGCCGGGCGTCTTCCCCGACGGGGTGAACGTCGAGATCGTCATCGGCGCGCCGGCCGCCGTCGCCATGCGGGTCTACGAGCGCGGGGTCGGCGAGACCCTCTCCTGCGGGACCGGCGCCTGCGCCGTCGCGGTGGCCAGCGCCACCCGCGCGGGCCGGGGGCCGGGGGTGGCCGTCCCGGTCATCGTGCCGGGCGGCCTGCTGACGGTGCTGTGGGACGACGACCAGGTCCGGCTACGTGGCCCCGCCGTGCTGGTCAGCGACGGCCTGCTGCGCCCCGACTGGCTGGCGGCCGCGACGCGCGCCGGCGAGCCGGCCCTGACGGCGGGTCTGGCGTAGGCCCGCCGACGGCTCGGCCCAGGTCCTTACCGAAATACCGTCGCGGAATCACCCCGGGCGTGGCACGCTACCGGCACCGAGGCGCGGCGGTTTCCGCGCCGACGGGGTGACGATGGGGATGGCCGGCACCGAGCACGAGGACGGCAGGTCCTGGACGCACATCCCGGACAACTAGACCGACCGGCCGCGGTGCGGAATCGGAGCAGGGGCCGGTCGTGTTGGAACGGACGGTATGAGTCTTCCCGCTGAATCCGCACTGACCAACCCGGCCCGCCCCCAGGCCTCCCCGACCGACTCCGTGCGCGGAGCCGGCACCGGGCACGGCCCCACGCGGCGCGACGGGAACATCTCCGAGGCGGTCGCCAGGGTGCTGGCGACCGACACCTCCGGTGCCCTCGAGGCCGACACCCCAGCCGAAGGCGTCATCACCCTGCCCGGCCTCGGCTTCTACGACGACGCCGGCGACGAGCTGGCGCTCAAGGAACGCGACGCGCTGCGCCGGATGCCGGGGCTCACGACCGAGCTCACGGACGTCACCGAGGTCGAGTACCGCCAGCTGCGCCTCGAGCGGGTCGTGCTGATCGGGGTGTGGACCGTCGGCACGGTCGCGGACGCCCGTACCTCGATGGCGGAGCTCGCCCAGCTCGCGGAGACCGCCGGCTCGGTGGTGCTCGACGCGCTGGTCCAGCGCCGGGACAAGCCGGACCAGGCGACCTACGTCGGTTCCGGCAAGGCCAAGGAGCTGGCCGAGGTCGTCCGGGCGGTCAGCGCCGACACGGTGATCTGCGACGGCGAGCTCACCCCGGGCCAGCTGCGGCAGCTGGAGGAGGTCGTCAAGGTCAAGGTCATCGACCGGACGGCGCTCATCCTGGACATCTTCGCCCAGCACGCCACGTCCAAGGAGGGCAAGGCGCAGGTCGAGCTTGCGCAGCTGCAGTACATGCTGCCGCGGCTGCGCGGCTGGGGTGAGTCGATGTCCCGGCAGGCCGCGTCCGGCGGCCGGGCCCCGATCGGTACCCGCGGTCCCGGTGAGACGAAGATCGAGACGGACCGCCGCCGGCTGCGGGCCCGGATCTCGAAGCTGCGCCGCGAACTGCGCGAGATGGAGACCGTCCGCGAGACCAAGCGGTCCGCGCGGCGCCGCGGCGCGATCCCTTCGGTCGCGATCGCCGGGTACACGAACGCCGGCAAGTCCTCGCTGCTGAACCGGCTGACCGGCGCGGGCGTGCTGGTGGAGAACGCGCTGTTCGCCACCCTGGACCCGACGGTGCGCCGCGCCACGCTGCCGGACGGCCGGGTGTTCACCCTCACCGACACGGTCGGCTTCGTCCGGCACCTGCCGCACCAGATCGTCGAGGCGTTCCGCTCGACGCTGGAGGAGGTCGCCGAGGCGGACCTGGTCGTGCACGTGGTCGACGGCTCGCATCCGGATCCGATCGGGCAGATCTCGGCCGTGCGCGAGGTGCTGAACGACATCAACGCCGGTGACGTGCCGGAGCTGGTCGTCGTGAACAAGACCGACATCGCCGACCAGACGACGGTCGCCGGCATCAGGCGGATCGCGCCGGACGCGGTGTGCGTGTCGGCGCGGACCGGCGCCGGCCTGGCCGAGCTGGTCGAGGTCCTGGCCACCCGGGTGCCCCATCCGCAGGTCCAGGTGGACGTCCTCGTGCCGTACAGCCGGGGTGACCTGGTCGCCCGGGTCCACGCCACGGGCGAGGTCCTGCACCAGGCGCACACCGGGGCGGGCACCGAGCTACGGGCCCGGGTCTCCGCCGGCCTCGCCGCCGAGCTGGACGCCTTCCACCAGCACGTGCACGCCTGAGCCACACGCGCGAACGACGACGGGTGGGTGTCCTCCTGGACACCCACCCGTCGTCGTTCGCGGGCGGCTCGTGCGAACCGCGACGTCGTTACACCCGGCGCATCACGGCCACGACGCGGCCGAGGACGGTGGCGTCGTCGCCCGGGATGTCGTGGAAGGCCGGGTTCTCCGGCTGCAGCCAGACGTGGCCGTCGCGGCGGCGCAGGCGCTTGACGGTCGCCTCGCCGTCGATGAGCGCGGCGACGATCTCCCCGTTCTCCGCAACCGGCTGCTGGCGGACGGCCACCAGGTCACCGTCGCAGATCGCGGCGTTGATCATCGAGTCGCCGACGACCCGCAGCAGGAACAGCGTGCCCTCGCCGACGATCTCGCGCGGCAACGGCAGCACGTCCTCCACCGCCTGCTCGGCGAGGATCGGCCCACCGGCGGCGATCCGGCCGACCAGCGGGACATATGCGGTGGCCGCCGGCAGCATCTCGTCCGGGTCGCCGGCGCGCGCGAGACCGTCGTCGGCCGAGCCGAACGTGTGCACCCGCAGCGGGCTGGCGCCGCCGCGACCGCGGCCCGTGCCCGCGGCCGGCCGGGTCTTCGGGAGCGGCCGGACCGGGCGCTCACCCGCCGGCGTGACGACCTCGATGGCCCGGGGACGGTTCGGGTCGCGCCGCAGCAGGCCCTTGTCCTCCAGCATCTTCAGCTGGTGGGCGACGCTGCTCGTGCTGGTCAGCCCGACCGCCTCGCCGATCTCGCGGACGCTCGGCGGGTAACCGCGCCGCTCGACCGCGTCGCGGATCACCTCGAGCACCTTGCGCTGACGGGGAGTCAGGCCGTCGTCGTCGACGGGGCCGTCGGGGAAGGCGCGCACGGTGCCGCCGCTGTCCGCCTCGCGGCTGGCCGACGGGCGTCCCGCCCTGCGCGGCCCCCTGCCCTGAGTGGTCATGGCCTAGGTTCTCCTTGCCTAATGGGCCACCGGGCGCGCGCGATGTGGTCCTGCGCGCACCCGGAGGCCGTCTCCCCGGGGTCACATGAGGTCGTGGTGCTGGACCGGGCCGACGCCCCCGCACGGATCGTCACCTGTGGATAAGGCGAGCCGGGTTGTGCCTGATCGTGTGATGACCGTAGCCCGGTGGGGCGTGAATCTCAAACACGCGTTCGAGCGTGTCTTGCGTGCTGTGTCGGCCTTGTGCGTGTAAGAATCGACCATCAGTTCGAAGCGGGCCCTGTCCTCGTCCTGACCGCCGCCACCGGCGAGCACTGCCGGTCGCCACCGTTTATCGATCTTGGGCTACCTTCCGATGGCCCCGATTGTCTGCTGGGGAGGCTTCCCCAGCGTTCCGTCGACACGGAGCGCTGAAGCCCTCACCCCGGATCCCCCCGACGTTGGTCGAGCCCTGCTCGACGCGCTGTGCCGGGCGACGGCCCGGCCCGCAAGGAGGTTTGGCGTGACGAACCCGCGTGGGGCCGCTCTGGTCCCAGGGCGCCCGGCCCAGGGGCAGCCCGCCGGCGCCGATGTGATTGCCCTGCCCGTACCCGCCCGCCGCCGGCCATCGCCTCGGCCGCCGGTACCCAGCCCGCTCGCCCGCGCGGTCGCCGCCGAGCATCCGGTCGCGGCCGGGCGGGCCGAGCGCCGGCGGGCGGCCGGATCCACACCCACGTTGCGGCTGACCGCTCGCGGCCGGGCTGTGGCCGCGCTCGTGCTCGCCTGCGCGCTCTGGGGGGCGACCAGCGCCGTCTGGCTCGCCGTCCATTGGGCGCTCGCCAGCGCCTGACCCGCGCGATCTGAAAGGACGCCCGTGTCGGCCAGCCGGCCGGCGCGGGCGTCGCGCTGTCGGCACGCCGGCGCGACCTGCGGCGACGCGCCCTCTCGGGCGACGCGGGCGGCCGCGGACGGATGTGTCTCGCCCCGGCGCAATCCGACACGCGCGGGGGGCATGCTCCCGGCAGATCCGGGCATGCGCTACTGTGGAAGCACAACATCTGGTAGTTACACACCTGTCAGTCCTCCATAGCTTGTAGTGGCGGAGCTGGTCGCCGGCAACGGCGGCCGTGCGCCGGCGCCATGGAGGACCGTCCCGACGCCCGTGCCCAGGCACGCGTCGGACGGCCCCGGCTGATCGCCAGGTCCTGCGTCAGCCATGCCCGCCGAAGGCCGGTGACGGGGCACAGGGGTGGACGCGTTCGCGCGCGCTCGTTGTTCTGACCAGGCGGGCGCGAAGAAGGGAGGAGCCGTGCGGTGTCCGTTCTGCCGGCATCCCGACAGCCGGGTCGTGGACAGCCGGGAGGCCGACGAAGGCGCGGCCATCCGGCGCCGACGGTCGTGCCCGTCCTGCGGCCGGCGGTTCACGACGATGGAGGAGGCGTCGCTGCAGGTGCGCAAGCGTAGCGGCGCCGCCGAGCCGTTCAGCCGGGCCAAGGTCGTCACCGGCGTCCGGAAGGCCTGCCAGGGCCGGCCGGTCAGCGCCGAGGATCTCGCCAGGCTCGCGCAGCGGGTGGAGGACGCGGTCCGCTCGTCCGGCGCCGCCGAGGTGGCGGCCGAGGACGTGGGCCTGGCCATCCTCGGCCCACTCCGCGCGCTCGACGAGGTCGCCTACCTGCGGTTCGCGTCCGTCTACCTGTCCTTCGAGTCGCTCGCGGACTTCGAGCAGGCGATCACCCAGCTGCGTGCCGAGCAGGCCGCGGCGGTGTCGGCGGCCGAGATCGTCGCCGCCACACCGGCGTCGTCCAGACGCTAGGCCCCGGGCGGCCTGACCCGAGGCCCTCCCGAGGCCCAAGGACGACCGGCGTGCCCGCCGGCCACCTCGCGAGACCGCGCGGCACCCGCCGGCGTGGCAGATCAGCAACGCGCCGCACGTCGGGCGCGGTCATCAGGTCCTAACCAACCATCATCAACGGCCGCCGGTTGTGCGGAAGACGTGACCGCGCATCGTCGGCCGCACCCGGCTCGCGGGGCCGCCCGTTCTTTTTGGCGTGCCCGCGATCGGCCTAGCGACGACCAAGCTGAGGAGCGTCATGACGGAGAGCCGCGGCACGAAGCAGAAGGCCAACTCCAACGGGAAGGCCGCTTCGACCGTCGGGAAGCCCGCCGGCCAGCCCGCGGCGCCCCCCGCGGCCGTCTCCGGCGAGGGCGTCCGCCCGGCCGGCGGGGCCCGCGGGCCGGACGGCGCCAAGGCCGCCCGCCTGCGGATCGAGCGCCGCAACACGACGCCCGGCGTGCACCCTTACGACCAGGTGACCTGGGAGCACCGCGACGTCGTCATGACCAACTGGCGGGACGGCTCGATCAACTTCGAGCAGCGTGGCGTCGAGTTCCCGGACTTCTGGTCGATCAACGCGTCGAACATCGTCACCAGCAAGTACTTCCGCGGCGCCGTCGGTTCCCCGACGCGCGAGTCGTCGCTGCGCCAGCTGATCGACCGGGTCGTCGGCGCGTACGGGAAGGCGGGCCGCGAGAACGGCTACTTCGCCGCCGACGAGGACGCGGAGATCTTCGAGCACGAGCTGACGCACATGCTGCTGCACCAGATGTTCAGCTTCAACAGCCCGGTCTGGTTCAACGTGGGAACCTCTGCGCCCCAGCAGGTCTCGGCGTGTTTCATTCTCGCGGTCGACGACAACATGGACTCGATTCTCAACTGGTACCGCGAGGAAGGGCTCATCTTCAAGGGCGGGTCCGGGTCGGGGCTGAACCTGTCGCGGATCCGGTCGTCGAAGGAGCTGCTGTCGTCCGGGGGCACCGCGTCCGGGCCGGTCAGCTTCATGCGCGGCGCGGACGCGTCGGCGGGAACCATCAAGTCCGGTGGGGCGACGCGTCGGGCCGCGAAGATGGTGGTGCTCGACGTCGACCATCCGGACATCGTCGAGTTCGTCGAGACGAAGGCCCGCGAGGAAGACAAGATCCGTGCCCTGCGCGACGCCGGGTTCGACATGGACCTGGGCGGCAAGGACATCACGTCCGTGCAGTACCAGAACGCCAACAACTCGGTCCGGGTGACGGACGAGTTCATGCGTGCCGTCGAGTCCGACGGCTCGTTCGACCTGCGCGCCCGGATGGACGCCCGGGTGCTCGAGTCCGTCGACGCGCGCGGGCTCATGCGGAAGATCTCGCAGGCCGCCTGGGAATGCGCCGACCCCGGCATCCAGTACGACGGCACCATCAACGACTGGCACACCACGCCGGACGCCGGCCGGATCTCCGCCAGCAACCCGTGCAGCGAGTACATGCACCTGGACAACTCCAGCTGCAACCTGGCCTCGCTGAACCTGCTGCGTTTCCTGCGCCCGGACCGCACCTTCGACGTCGAGGGCTTCGTGCACGCCGTCGAGCTGATCATCACGGCGATGGACATCTCGATCTGCTTCGCGGACTTCCCGACGTCGGAGATCACCAAGGTCACCCGCGCCTGCCGCCAGCTCGGCATCGGCTACGCGAACCTGGGCGCCCTGCTCATGGCCAGCGCCCGCGCCTACGACTCGGAGGGCGGCCGGACGCTCGCCGCCGCGATCACCTCTCTGATGACCGCGACGGCCTACCGCCGGTCGGCCGAGCTGGCCGGCGTCGTCGGTCCCTACGACGGCTACGCCCGGGACGCCGCCGGCCACCGCCGGGTGATGCGCAAGCACGCCGCGGCCAACGACGCCGTGCGCACCCAGCACACGGAGGACGCGCGGATCCTCGCCGTCGCGTCGAAGGAATGGGACAGGTGCCTGACGATCGGCGAGCGGGACGGCTGGCGTAACGCGCAGGCCAGCCTGCTCGCGCCGACGGGCACCATCGGCCTCGCGATGGACTGCGACACCACGGGCATCGAGCCGGACCTGGCCCTGGTGAAGATGAAGAAGCTGGTCGGCGGCGCCAGCATGCGGATCGTCAACCAGACGGTGCCGGCCGCGCTGCGGGCGCTGAACTACCCGGAGGAGACGGTCGAGGCGATCGTCGAGTACATCTCCGAGCACGGCCACGTCGTCGACGCCCCCGGCCTGCGTCCCGAGCACTACGAGGTCTTCGACTGCGCGATCGGTGAGCGGGCGATCGCCCCGATCGGGCATGTGCGGATGATGGCCGCGGTGCAGCCGTTCCTGTCCGGGGCGATCTCGAAGACGGTGAACATGCCGGAGTCGGCCACGGTCGACGAGGTCGAGGAGATCTACATCGAGGGCTGGCGACTCGGCCTGAAGGCGCTGGCGATCTACCGGGACAACTGCAAGGTCGGCCAGCCGCTCACCGACGTCCGCGGCGCGAAGCGGTCGGCGGACGAGGCGAAGGCGATCGCCGACTCGGTCGCGGGCGTGGTTGGCACTGCTCTCGCGGCCACGCCGGCCGACCACCGGCCCGTGCGCCGGCGCCTGCCGAAGATCCGGCCGTCGCAGACGGTGTCGTTCTCCGTCGGCGGCGCCGAGGGCTACCTGACGGCCGGCTCCTACCCCGACAACGGCCTCGGCGAGATCTTCGTCAAGATGTCGAAGCAGGGCTCGACCCTGGCCGGCGTGATGGACGCGTTCTCGATCGCCATCTCGATCGCGCTGCAGTACGGCGTGCCGCTGGAGACCTACGTCTCGAAGTTCATCAACATGCGGTTCGAGCCGGCCGGCATGACCGACGACCCGGATGTCCGGATCGCCCAGTCGATCATGGACTATCTGTTCCGCCGGCTCGCGCTGGACTACCTCTCGCAGGAGCAGCGCGCCGAGCTGGGCATCCTCACGGCGACCGAGCGCTCCCGCCAGGTCAGCACGCAGTACGGCGGCGCGGCGGCCGACGACGACGACGAGGACCTGATGGCGTCGCCGGGTGGCGCGTCGTCCGCTGGCGCGTCGTCCGCCAGCACGCCGGCGGCCAGCACGCCGGCGGCCGGCGCGGCGACTGCCGGCGCGGCGGCGGCGGGCACGCGCGGACCGGAGTTCGTCGAGCTGGAGCTGCGCGCCGCGTCCCCGGGCCAGTCCCTGCTCGCGCAGACCGCCGTCGACGCGCCGCTGTGTTTCACCTGCGGCGTGACGATGCGCCCCGCCGGCAGCTGCTACGTCTGCGAGCAGTGCGGCTCCACCAGCGGCTGCAGCTGAGCACGCCACGCCGCCGCGGGGCGGGCGATCACGCGTCTGCCCCGCCGGCGGCTGTGCGCCGCGGCTCCCGCGGTGTCGAGGCACGAGCCAATCCAAGGGTGGCGACGGGCCGTGCGGTCATCTGCCGGCGAGGTCGTCCGCCGTTGCTTGCGCCTGCTGCTGGCGTCCGCGGTCCGCGAAGATGACCCAGCGCATGACGCTGTTACCCGGCTCGTGAGGTGTCACTCGCAGAAGACGCGGACCTTGGCGTCGGGCTGGTCGACTTCCACGGACACCTCTTCGAGGTGCTCCACGAGGGCTTCGAGCTGTTCGGGCTTGAGCTGGGTCAGGTCGACCGGAACGCCGGCCTTGGTCAGCTCGGTGTTGGCCCGGCCCAGTGCCTGCGGCGGGATCAGTGCTGCCAACCGGACGCCGGCGCGCAGCAACTGCAGCGGCACCCGGACGTTGACCCGGCCCGGTTCGCCCTTCTCCACGGTGTCCACGACCACCCGCAGATGCTTCGGCCGGCCCTTCGGCCGGGCGCCGGGCATCGAGCCCGTCCCGGCCAGCGGCCGGTCCCGGTCGAGCGCCGCGATGAGCTGCTCGGCCTCCTCGGCGGTGATCTTGCCTTCGGCCAGCAGGTCGAGGACGTCCCTGCGCTGTTCGTTCATCGAAAACCTCTTTTATCGGATGGCGACGAGCACGGCCGTGCTGCCGTGATCGATGTCGACGCGGGCACCCGGCAGCGCGGAGACGACGCGCAAACCGGTGCCGAGCGCCTGGACGGCACTGACGCGGTAGATCCGGCAGGCGACGGCAGCCGCGAGCACGGCCAGCACCAGAAGCGGGGAGAGCAGGACCAAGACGGGGATCACCGGGACCCGGAGCCGGAGGGGGCGACGGTCCGGCCGCCGGATCCGCAACGTCACGAGCTGCGGCATCACGCGCGGCTCGCCAGCTCGGCCAGCGCCTGCTGCGGCGTGATCTCGCCGCGGCGCAGCCGATCGACGACGTCGGAGCCGGACGGCGCCGGGTCGGTCTCGACGAAGTCGAGCTGCTGCGTGATCCGGTTCAGCCGGGACTTGATCGTCGGGTAGCTCACCCCGAAGATCCGTTCCATCTCCTTGATGGAGCCGTGGCACCGCACGAACGCCGTGACGAACACCTGGTCCTCGACGCTGAGCTGGGCCAGCTGCGGAGCCTCGAACGCTCCCTCGATCGCGACGCCGCTGGTCGCCAGCCGCACCCGCTCGACGACGAACGGCTGCCCGCGAGTCAGGTTGGTGAGTTCCTGCCAGTCCATCGCCCGTCCGGTCACATCCAAAGTTCTACTCCGTCGGATCTCAATTTTCAATAAGTTGATCTTGATTTTCTTAAGATCCTGTCGCCGGACGGCCGTCGCTGGCGGCTGGGCGGGGCTGCGGCGCGCACGGCGGGACGGGTAGTTCTTGACCGACCGGTACAGAAAACCGTTCATGCACGGCTAGGCGAAGACGTCGGCGGCCGTGACGCGGTGTACATCCGCCGGCAGGTCGCCCGTCACCGCTTCGCGTGCGGCAATCACATAGACCGGCTCCGGGTCTGCCGGGCCGATGAGGTTGGACGCCTGCGCCTTGCGCGTGAGGGTGCGCAGGACGCGGCTCCCGTCCTCGTGCCGCGCCCACTTCACCTCGGCCGCGAGACTGAGCCGGCCGCCCGGCTCGCTGAGCATGGCGACGTCGATCTCCGCCGGGTCGGCTCCGTACTGATGCCAGAACCGGCCGACCTCGATGACGGGCGCCACCCTGGGATCGTCCGCCATGACCTGAACGAGATGAGCGCGGACGGCATCCTCCCACCGGTCGCCCATGAAGTTGTCGAACTGACTTTCCATCACGCCCACGACCGAGGCGCCGAGACCCTGGATGATGCCGGCCCGGCGCGGCTCCGCGATGGCCAGCCAGAACGCCAGGAAGTTGTCCGAGACCCGGTAGTACGCCCGCCTGGGATTCGCGTTGCGTCCGACCGGCAGTACGCGCTGGACCAGGCCGAGGTCCGCCAGCGCGGCCAGCGCGCGGGTGGGGTCGGTGCCCAGAGCGTCCTTGATCTCGCCGAATCTGGTTCGCCCGGCCGCGACGGCTCGCAGCACCTGCTCCGGAATGCGTTCGCGGCGGCCGCCGGCGAAGTCCTCCGTGGCGAGAATGAGCTGACCTTCGTTGAGGAGGAGGCCATGTTCGTTGGCGACGAGCCGCGCGAGGTTGTCGCGAAACGGCGTGGACTGGTCCCACAGGTCGAGATAAAAGGGAATGCCGCCGCACACGCCCCACGCCTTCGCCCGTTCGGCCGGCGCGAGATCAGGCAGCATCAACGACGCCTCGTGGGGCAGAAAGGGCCGGACATGCAGGCGGAGGGTCGCGCGGCCGTAGAGCGGCGCGCGCTCTTCCTGCAGCGCCTCCATGGTGCGTACCGCCGAGCCGCACAACACCAGCCTGACGGCATGATCGCCCATGCCCTCCCAGATCGCGCGCAGCGTGCTCTCGATGGTCGGATCGCTCTGCACCAGTTCCGGGAACTCGTCGACGACGACGACGAGCGGGGCCGCCGAGGCCGTTCTCCGAAAGATCTCGAATGCCTCGTCCCAGTCTCGGAACGGGCGGCTCACCAGATCCCGGTCGGTGAGGCCGAGCACGGGCGCGGCGGCCGCCGAAAGGGCGGCGAGCTCCTGATTCAGCGCCCGGTTGCGCGCCACGTGGTACACGGCGCGCTTGCCTGTCGCCCAATGGGCAAGCAGGTGCGACTTGCCGACTCGACGCCGGCCCCAGACGACGCCCAGCTGCGGCCCCGGGCGGTGGAACCACTCGTCCAGCAGCGTCAGTTCCTTGACCCGATTGACGAAGCGCACGGTGGCTCCACGACTGGTAGTGGATCTGTAGCCCAATCGTACCTGCGACCATCGCAGCCTGCGACCGTCGCAGCCTGCGACCATCGCAGGCTGGCGCGCCGCGGCTGGGGGCGGTTAGGCCGGGGCGTCGAGCTCGAGGTCGGGGTGGCCCACGTCGAGCTCGACGCGGGCGGCGACGAACCGGGTGATGCCGAGCTGGAGCGGCGTGCCGTCGATGAGTGTGTCGAGGGAGCGCGTCACCAGCACGACCGAGCCGGCCGCGAGCGAGAGATCGGCGGCCTCGGCGGCGGTGGCGTGCCGGGCGCTGACGGTGGTCGCGGCCCGCACGTAGTCGTCGATGCCGACGGCCCGCAGCGCCGCGGTGATCGATCCGGCGACGCGCAGCCGCTCGGCCAGGTCCGGCACGCGGTCGGCCGCGAACCAGTGGGTGCCGCGGGAGATGGGCAGGTCGTCGACCCGGGTCGCGGTCTCCAGCCGCAGGCCGGGGCCGTCGCCGAGGGCAAGCCGCTCGACGACCTCCGCGGGCGGCTCCGGCTCGACGGCTGAGGCGAGCAGCATGCGGGCGGCGTCGCCGCGGCTGCCCAGGCTGTCGCTGAAGCGGGTGCGCGCGCCGATGCGATGGACCAGCACCGTGTGCTCGGCGACGTAGGTGCCGCTGCCCCGGCGGGAGACGACGAGGTGCTCGGTGGCCAACGCGGCCATCGCCTGGCGCACGGTGTTGCGGTGCACGCCGAAGCGCTCGGCGAGCTCGCCCTCGGAGGGCAGCTTCCCGCCGGCCGGCCGGGTGCCGCCGACGATCTCCCGCCGTAGTTCCTCGGCGATGAGACGCCAGGCCGCGTAGCCGCTGGGGGATCTGCTCTGCGTCGTCATGACGTTCGGAACTCTACCCACCTGCCCCGGCGCGTCCCGCGACGTTCACCCGCTGTCGTACCTGCGGCTACTTGTCGGACGTGGCGTCCTCGTCCGTCGTGAGGTACCGTCAAGTTGTCTAGAAAGATAGACAACTTGTCTACGTGACACCTTGCCAACGTGAGCTGCCGGCGGACACGCCGGCAGCTCGGATGGAGGTTGCGGTGACGTCACCGACGCTTCCGCCCGAGGCTCCCGACGAGGACGTCGCGGCCCGGCGGGGATGGATGCGGACGCTCGCGGCGGCCGACCCGGCCACCCTCGACGACGCCTGGCGGGCCTGGGCGCCGAAGCCGGCCGTCCAGCCGGTCCGCGGTCCCGAGGCGGGGCTCGTCATGGTGCGCGCCCGGGTCGGCGGCGGCGGCGCCCGGTTCAACCTGGGGGAGGCCACCGTCACCCGCGCCGCCGTGCGGCTGCACGGCGCGCCGCTGGCGGCCGACGCCGTCGGCACCGCCTACGTGCTCGGCTCCGACCCGGAGCACGCCCGGCTCGCGGCGATCTTCGACGGGCTGCTGGCCGACCCGGGACAGCGCGAGCGGGTGCTCGCCGAGGTCATCGCCCCGCTGGAGCGTGGGCACGCCGCCCGCGACGCCGCCCGCGACGCCGACGCCGCCAGCACCCTCGTCGACTTCTTCTCCGTCGCCCGGGAGCACGAGTGACCCCCGCGCCGACCGTGCCCGCGAGCGCGCTGCCCGCGCCCGGCTTCGCCGACCCGCCACGCGACGCGCAGCGCGCCTTCCGCGCCGTCCTCGACGCGCTCGCCCACCCGACCCGTGCCTATCCGCTCGTCGGGCCGGCCGAGCCGCCGGCGGCGCTCGGCCGGGGTCTCGCCGCCGTCGCTCTGGCCCTGCTCGACGAGGACTGCGCTGTCTGGCTCGACGGCCCGCTCGGCCGCGACCCCGAGGCCGCGGCCTGGCTGACCTTCCACACCGGCGCGCGCCGCGTCGCCGACGCGCGCGCCGCCGGATTCGTCATCACCGGCCCGGACGTGCTGCCGCCGCTCGGGGAGCTGGCGCTCGGCACGGACGAGGCGCCGCACCTGTCGGCCACGGTCGTGCTCGACGTCCGTGGCTGCGCCGGGCCGGCTCGGTTCACCGCGCGCGGCCCGGGCATCGACGGCGTCGGCACCCTCGCCGCCCCGTGGGCGCCGGCCGGCTTCGCCGCCGCCTGGCGGCACAACGCCGGGATCTTCCCGCGCGGCGTCGACCTGCTGCTGGTCGACGCGGACGCGGTGACCGCGCTGCCGCGCACCACCCGCCTCGCCCCCGACGCCGAGCGGGAGGGCTGAACCCATGTACGTCGCGGTCAAGGGCGGGGAACGCGCCATCGCCAACGCGCACGCCCTGCTCGCCAAGCAGAGCAGGGGAGACCCGAGCCTGCCGCGGATCGAGCGGGCCGCCGTCGCCGGGCAGCTCGGGGTCCTCGTCGGGCGCGTCATGACGGAGGGGTCGCTGTACGACCCGGAGCTGGCCGCGCGCGCCATCCTGCAGGCGCAGGGCGACGTGCTGGAGGCCGTCACGCTGGTCCGCTCCTACCGCACGACGCTGCCCCGGTTCGGCTACACGCTGCCGGTCGACACGGCCGGGCTGCCGCCGCAGCGCCGCGTCTCGGCCGCCTTCAAGGACCTGCCCGGCGGCCAGTGGCTCGGCGCGACCTTCGACTACACCCACCGGCTGTTCGTCGACCGCGACACCGCCGGCCCGTCGACCGGCCGGCCGGGCGCGGGTGCGGCGCCGGGGGCGCGGCCGCAGATGCCGAGGGTCACCGACCTGCTCGGCGCCGGCGCCCTGGTCGAGTCGGACGAGCAGGCGCGGGATCTCGACGGCGGCGACCCGGAGCCGGCCGACCTGACCCGGGAGCCCACCGTCTACCCGATGAGCCGGGCCGAACGGCTGCAGGCGCTCGCCCGCGCCGACGAGGGTTTCCTGCTGGCGCTCGGCTACTCGACGCAGCGCGGCTACGGCAGCACGCACCCGTTCGCCGGCGAGATCCGCGTCGGCGAGGTCGAGGTCGAGTTCGAGGCGCCCGAGCTCGGGTTCGCCGTCCCGCTGGGCCGCCTCGAGGTCACCGAGTGCCAGATGATCAACCAGTTCGCCGGCGCCGCGGACACGCCGGCGCGGTTCACCCGCGGCTACGGGCTGGTGTTCGGCCGCGGTGAGCGCAAGGCGATGTCGATGGCGCTGGTCGACCGGTCGCTGCGCGCCGGCGAGCTCGGCGAGCGGGTCGTCGCCCCCGCACAGGACGAGGAGTTCGTGATCAGCCACAGCGACAACGTGCAGGCCACCGGATTCGTGGAGCACCTGAAGCTGCCGCACTACGTCGACTTCCAGGCCGAGCTGGGCCTCGTTCGCCGGCTGCGCGCCGAGTTCGACGAGCGCGCCGGCGCGGCGGGCGCCCCCGGACCGGCGGCCGCCGACGAACCCGCGTCGGACCCGGACGTGGCGGCCGAGAGCGCCGGCGACCGGGCACGCACCCTCGCGGAGGCACGCTCGTGACCGGGCTCGACGGCTACAACCTCGGCTATCTGGACGAACAGACGAAGAAGATGATCCGGCGGGCGCTTCTCAAGGCGGTCGCGGTCCCCGGGTTCCAGGTGCCGTTCGCCTCGCGCGAGGTGCCGATGCCGCGCGGCTGGGGAACCGGCGGCGTCCAGGTGACGGCCGCGGTCATCGGGCCCGACGACGTTCTCAAGGTCATTGACCAGGGCGCCGACGACACCACCAACGCCGTGTCGATCCGCTCGTTCTTCGCCGCGGTCGCGGGCGCCCGGACGACGACCCGCACCGACGAGGCGACCGTCATCCAGACCCGGCACCGGATCCCCGAGACACCGCTCGCCGAGGGGCAGACGATCGTCTACCAGGTCCCGGGCCCGGAGCCGCTGCGGTTCCTGGAGCCGCGGGAGACGGAAACCCGCCGCCTGCACGGGCTGGCGGACTACGGGCTGATGTACGTGAAGCTGTACGAGGACATCGCTCGGTACGGCCACATCGCGACGACCTACGACTATCCCGTCCTGGTCGCGGGACGGTACCTGATGGCGCCGTCGCCGATCCCGAGCTTCGACAACCCGAAGATGCACCGCAGCCCCGCGCTGCAGCTGTTCGGCGCCGGGCGGGAGAAGCGCATCTACGCCGTGCCGCCCTACACCGACGTCGAGAGCCTCGGCTTCGAGGACCACCCCTTCGAGCCGCAGCGCTTCGCCGAGGCCTGCGCGCTCTGCGGCTCGGTCGGGGTGTACCTCGACGAGGTCATCACCGACGACGTCGGCGGCTCGATGTTCGTCTGCTCCGACACCGACCACTGCGAGCGGGCCGCGGCGGCCGAGGCTCCGGCGGCGACGGTTCCGGCGGCCACGATCCCGCCGGTCGAGGTCCCGCCGGTCGAGGTCCCGGCGGTCGAGGTCCCGGCGGTCGAGGTTCGCCCCGCGGCCGCGCGCCCACCGGCCGCGCCCATCCCCGCGCCGGGCACCCCGCCGGTGGGCGTCGTCGCGGCCGGCGTCGCGCGGCCGCTGCTGGCGGTGCGCGGCGCCGGGCACCGCTACGGCGACCGCTGGGGCTGCCGCGGGGTGGACCTCGACCTGTGGCCCGGCGAGGTGCTCGCGGTGGTCGGCGAGTCGGGCTCGGGGAAGTCGACGCTGCTGGGCACGCTCGCCCAGCGCCTCAGCCTGACCGAGGGCCGAATCCGCTACCGCACCGCGGGCGACGCGACGGTGGATCTCGCCGAGATCGGCGAGCGGGCCGTGCGTCAGCTGTGGCGTGGCGAATGGGGCTTCGTCCACCAGGACCCCGCCGACGGGCTGCGGATGCACGTCAGCGCGGGTGGGAACGTCGGCGAGCCGCTGATGGCGACGGGCTGGCGGCACTACGGCGAGGTTCGCGCCGCCGCCGCGCAGTGGCTGCGGCGGGTCGAGATCCCGGCGGAGCGCATCGACGACGCCCCGGTCACCTTCTCCGGCGGCATGCGACAGCGGCTGCAGATCGCCCGGAACCTGGTCGTCTCGCCGCGGCTGGTGTTCATGCACGAGCCGACCAGTGGCCTGGACGTGTCGGTGCAGGCCCGGCTGCTCGACCTGATCCGCTCGCTCGTCGCCGAGCTCGGCCTGGCCGTGATCATCGTGACGCACGACCTGGCGGTGGCCCGGCTGATCTCGCACCGGACGCTGGTGATGAAGGACGGCCGGGTCGTCGAGTCCGGCCTCACCGACCGGGTCCTCGACGACCCACAGGCCGCGTACACCCAGCTTCTCGTCTCGTCGATCCTGCAGGGGTGACCCGACCATGGCTGTTCCGACGGATACAGCGCCACCGATCCTGACCGTGTCCGGCGTCGACAAGACCTTCACCATGCACCTGCAGGGCGGCCAGCGCCTCGCCGTGCTGCGCGGGCTCACCTTCGAGGTGCGGGCCGGTGAGTGCGTCGCGCTCGGCGGCTCCTCGGGGGCGGGCAAGAGCTCGATCCTGAAGATGGTCTACGGCAACTACGCCGTCGACGGCGGCAGCATCGTCCTGCGCCATCCGGCCGGCGGGACCGGCACGGCACGCGGCGGCGACGGCGTCGACCTGGCCACCGCCGACCCGCGCCAGGTGCTCGCGGCCCGGCGCGACACGATGGGCTACGTCAGCCAGTTCCTGCGCTGCGTGCCGCGCGTCGGCGCCCTGCAGATCGTCGCGGAGCCGCTCGTCGAGCGCGGGATTCCCGCGGCGGCGGCCCGGGAGCGGGCGGCGCAGCTGCTCAGCCGGCTCGCCATCCCGCAGCGACTCTGGAGCCTGCCGCCGGCGACGTTCTCCGGCGGCGAGCAGCAGCGGGTCAACGTCGCGCGCGGGTTCGTGACCGACCTGCCGCTGCTGCTGCTGGATGAGCCCACGGCGTCGCTCGACGCGCGCAACCGGGACGTGGTCACCGAGCTCATCCTGGCCAAGCGCGCCCGGGGGACAGCGGTGCTCGGGATCTTCCACGACGCGGCGGTGCGCGACGCCGTCGCCGACCGGGTCGTGGGGGTGGAGGGCTTCGCGCCGGCGATCGGAGCGGCGGCGTGACCTGGCGCTTCGCGATCTACGCAGCGCCGGGCACCGGGACTGCGGATGCCGCGGCCGGGGCGCTGCGCGGACGGGCGGAGCGCTGGCTCGGCCGGGCCGCCTCAGGCGACCCGGTCGCGCCCGGCGTCCCGGCCGGCTGGACCAGGGCGGACGTCGACGCGATCACGGTCGACGCGCGCCGCTACGGCTTTCACGGCACGCTCAAACCGCCGTTCCGGCTGGCCGCCGGCCGCACCGCCGAGGAGCTCGACGCCGCGGTCGCGCGCTTCGCGGCCGACCGGCACGCCGTGATCATTCCCTGCCTCACCCTCGCCCGCCTCGACGCCTTCTTCGCCCTGATTCCCGGCGCGCCGGCGAAGGACCTGGCCGCGCTCGCCGCCGACGCCGTGACCGCTTTCGACGAGTTCCGCGCCCCGGCGACCGAGGCCGAGCTCGCCCGGCGCAATCCCGCGGCGCTGACGGCCCGCCAGCGTGAGCTGCTCGCGACCTGGGGTTATCCCTACGTCCTCGACGAGTTCCGCTTCCACCTCACCCTCACCGACCGCGTCGCGCCGCCACGGCAGCCCGACGTGGAAACCGCGTTGCGCGACTGGTTCGGCCCCTCGCTGGGGTCGGCCGTGCCCGTCGACGCGCTCGCCCTGTTCACCGAGGCCGAGCCGGGCGCGCCGTTCGCGCTGCGCTCGGTGCACCCGCTGCGGCCGGCCCGCCCGCATCCCGTACCGCCTGCTCGCCCCCTAGCCAGTGAAGGAACGCGATGACGCGCGAAACGGTGCTGAGCAACGCCCGCATCGTCCTGTCCGAGGAGATCGTCCACGGTTCCGTCCTGATCCGCGAGGGCCTGATCGCCGGCGTCAGCCCCGGCCCGTCCACCGCCGGCGAAGACGTCGACGGCGAATACCTGTTGCCGGGCGTGGTCGAGCTGCACACCGACCACCTGGAATACCACCTCTCGCCGCGCCCGGGCGTCCGGTGGGACCCGCTGCCCGCCGTGCTCGCGAGCGACGCCCAGCTCGCCGCCGGCGGCGCGACGACCGTGCTCGACGCGGTCCGCATCGGCAGCTACCAGCCGTCCGGCCGCACCGACGAGGCCGCCAGGACCGCCCGGCGCCTGGCCGACTCGATCGAACTGGCGGCCGGCGCCGGCCTGCTGCGCGCCGAGCACGCGCTGCATGTCCGCTGCGAGGTGTCCGCCGAGGACTGCCTGGACACGTTCGACACGTTCGTCGACGACCCGTACGTCCGGGTGGTCTCGCTGATGGACCACACACCCGGTCAGCGCCAGTACGCGGACCTCGAGGTCTTCAAGCGCTACCACATCGGCAAGGGCCACCTCGTCGAGTCCGAGTTCGACGCGTTCGTCGCGCCGCTCGTCGAACGGGCGGCCCGCTTCTCCGACCCCAACCGGAAGGTGATCGCGAGCCTGGCCACCGAACGCGGCCTCCCGCTGGCCACCCACGACGACGCGACGCCCGAGCATGTCGCCGAGTCGATCGCGCTCGGCTGCCGGATCTCCGAGTTCCCGACGACGGTGCTCGCCGCCGCCGAGGCAGCGAAGCGCGGCCAGCAGATCGTCATGGGCGCCCCCAACATCGTCCGCGGCGGCAGCCAGTCGGGCAACGTGGCCGCGGCCGACCTGCTCGGTCTCGGGCTGCTGCACATCCTCTCGTCCGACTACGTGCCGTCGAGCCCGCTGCAGGCGATCTTCCAGCTCGTCGCCGACGGCGCGATCGGGCTCACCGAGGGCGCCCAGCTGGTCAGCGGCAACCCGGCCCGGTCGGTCGGCCTCGACGACCGCGGTGAGATCACCGTCGGCAGGCGAGCCGACCTGGTGCGGGTGCGCGCGTTCGACCTGCCGGCCACCGACAGCCACCCGCGCGGCGAGCGCGTGCCCGTCGTTCGCGCCGTGTACCGCGAGGGGACGCGGGTGGCGTGACCGAGCCGACCGGGTCCCCCCGGGCCGAGCCGACCAGTCCCGCGAGGGCCGAGCCGCTCGGGCCCGGTGCCTTCGTCGCGGTCGTCGGCGCCAGCGGTGTCGGCAAGGACGCGCTGTTGTCGTACGCCCGCGAGCGTTCCGGCGACGTCGCCCGCTTCCCCCGCCGGATCATCACCCGCCCACCGGCACCGGGCGAGGACCACGATCCGGTGAGCGAGCAGGAGTTCGACGGCGCCCGTGACCGTGGGGCCTTCGCCGTCTCCTGGGCGGCGCACGGCCTTCGCTACGGCATCCCGGCGGCGGCGGACGACGAGGTCCGGGCCGGCCGGGCCGTCGTCGCCAACGTCTCCCGGGCCGTTCTCGACGAGCTCGCGCGGCGTTACGAGCAGCTGGTCGTGGTCCGGGTGACCGTGTCGGAGGAGGTCCGCGCCGGCCGGCTGCGCGCCCGCGGCCGCGAGCCGGAGGCCGCCGTCGGCCGCCGCCTGGCGCGTGCCGACCCGGCGCCGGGTCACCGGGTGGACGCGGTGATCGACAACGACGGCTCGCTCGCCGACGCCGGGGACCGGCTGGTGCATGTCATCCGAACCGCCGCGAGCCGCCCGTCGATCGCCTCCGGGTGAGCGCGCGACCGCCTAGGGGCGAAGGGCGCGCGAGCGGCGCTGCCCGAGGTCGGCGGCGACGGTGGTGAGGGTCCAGCCGCCCGACGGGTCGGGGCACGCGGTGAGGCAGAACTCGCCGGCGAGGGTGGCGAGGCCACGGGCCCAGACGTCGCGCAGCCAGCTGAACGGCAGCGCGAGGACGACGACACCGTCGGCCCGGCGGGTGACGGCCGGGGACGCGGCCTGCTCGACCTCGACCTCGACGCCACCCCCGAGCCACCACCGGGCAGCGGCCAGCGCCCGCCCGTACAGGGCGGCGTGCAGCGCGGGGCGCGCCGCGGCGACCGCGAGGTCGTCCGCGGCGATCCGCGCCGCCCAGCTGGCGACGACGGTGGCGACCAGCCGGTCGGGCAGCGCGCCGGGCAGCGCCAGCAGCAGCTGTCCCAGCGCGTCGCCGCCGTCGGGCAGGAACGCGACGTGGCTCGCGTAGCTGGCGACGCCGCCCCGGGCATGGGAGAGGCCGCCGTAGTACCACCCGGGCATGAGGCCAGGCCGCGGCCCCGTCGGGGCGGGCTGGGCGGCCATCGGGACACCCCGCGCGAACTTCGGGCGTCCCACCGCGGGCGACGAGGACGGTGGCGCCGGCGCGACGTGGGCCGTCGCGAAGGATGTCGCCACGCCGCCCGGCCCGTTCGCGACCGCGTGGGTGGTCACGTGGTCGGACGGGCCGCGGCCGGCGAGCAGCAGGACGTCGAGATCGGCGCGGTGCCGCTGCCACGCGTCGAGGATCTCGATGCAGGGCATGGGCTGGCCGCCGAGCGCGGCGAGGGTGCGTTCGCCGTCGGGATCCGCGTGGTCGAGCGGGGTGAGCTCGCCGTCGGCCCAGCGGATCCGATGCAGGGCGCCGCCGCAGGGGACCGTCTCCTGGAGCGGTGAGAGTCCTGTCCACCAGGGTGGCGTCATGGCGTTTCGTCCCAGCTCAGGGGCACGGCGACGACGGCGCGAGCCCGGTCGGTGGTGAGGATGAGGTCGAGCCGGCTGGCCTTCGGGTCGAGCGCCGGCCAGAAGCCGATCGTGCCGGAGATGCTGTCGCCGCCGCCGCTCCAGGTGTCCAGCTGGCCGAGGTAGCTGCCGCCGGCGTCGTCGAGCGCGCCGAACGTGACCAGGGTGGCGTCGAGGGTGGCACCGGCGGCTCTGCCGATCTCCATCGGGCCGGTCAGCTCCAGTTCGCACCGGAATCCCGCGTCGGTCGAGGTGAGATCCAGCAGGGTGGCGCTGACCCGGTCGAACGGTGGCGTGGCCGCGCCGACGAACAGCGTCCCTGTCGGCCCGCCGGTGGTGCCGCGGCGGGCGAGCAGCGAGCGCCACCGCCCGGCCGACAGCTCGGGCGGCAGGTCGACGGGGCCGCCGCCCCGCCTGAGGGCCTCGTGTGCCGCGACGTAGGCGGCGATCATGGGATCGGCGGGGTTGACGAGACCGGCGGCGGTCAGCGCCGCGAGGGCCTCGGGCAGCGATCGCGTGCCCGGCGCGGCCAGGCACTGGTCGAGGTAGCGATCGACCGTGTGCTCGTCGGCCAGGTTCTCGATCGTGACCGCGCCATGGCCGAGGTCCGGTCCGAGGGCTACGCGCTCGCCGTAGATCTCGATCCACTTCGTGTCCGGAGCCAGGCCGGGATGCAGCGTCAGGAAGCCGCGCCACTGGGACTGGGTGCCGCCGCCCGAGAACATCGACGAGCTGACCGTGTGCCCGCGGTCATCGGTCACGCTGATCGTGGGCACCGTCGAGACGCCGGCCGGCATGATCGCGTGTTGCTGTGCGACGTTGGGCGGGAGCCGCACGCCGGATCGGAAGGTGATGGCCAGACGTGTCTCGGCCTGGGTGAGGATGGCGTGTCGGATCTCCAGCTCGCCCGTCGGCTGCCGCAGCACGCGCCGGCACGGTGCGATCCGGCGCGGCGGCTGCGGTGCAGTGGGAACCGGCCCGAAGCCGCGAGGCTCGGCGATTCCGCGCAGCGCGCGCGCCCGGGCGTAGTCGTCGACGACCCTTTGGGCGACCGCGAGGGGGACCACGCCGACGGTCGTCAGGGCGCGCGCCCGCTCGACCAGGGGATCGCCGACGCGATACGCGCTCCCGGCGGAAAGCAGGGTCCGCTCGCCGAGCAGACGAAGGTAGAGCTCACCGTCGAATCCGTCCATTTCCGCAAAGGCTGCCACACTGCGGATGTGCATGGACAGACTTCCGTAACCACGGCCCTCGGCGTCGCGGTCTCGGCGCGGGTGCCGGTGCTCCTGTGGGGTCCCCCCGGGAGCGGGAAGACCTCCGCGATCCGGGCGCTGGCCGAGACGGCCGGCTGGCCGTGCGAGACGGTGATCTCCTCGATCCGGGAGCCGTCCGACTTCGCCGGGCTGCCGATCGTGGCCGGCCGGGACGGGGCGGCCCGGGTGGAGTTCGCACCGCCGCGGTGGGCGACGCGGCTGGCGGCTGCCGGGCACGGGCTGGTGTTCTTCGACGAGATCTCCACCGCGCCGCCGGCCGTGCAGGCCGCGCTGCTGCGGGTCGTGCTGGAGCGCACCGTCGGCGATCTCACGCTGCCCGACGAGGTCGCCGTCGTGGCCGCCGCCAACCCGCCGGAGCAGGCCGCCGACGGCTGGGACCTCTCCGCGCCGCTGGCCAACCGCTTCTGCCACCTGGACTGGTCGCTGGACCCGCGCGCCGTCGCGGACGGCTTCGTCGGCGGCTGGCCCACCGCCCCGCCGCCGCTGCTGGCCGCCGGCTGGGCCGAGCGGATCCCGGTGGCCCGAAGCTGGGTGGCCGGGTTCCTGACCGTCCGGCCCGAGCTGACCATCGACGTGCCCGACACCGCCGTGCGCGCCGGCCGGGCGTGGCCCAGCCCGCGGACCTGGGAGATGGCGGCGCGACTGCTCGCCGCCGCGCGGTCCGGCGGCGTCGACGAGGGCGTCGTCTCGCTGCTGGTCCGCGGCTGCGTCGGGCCGGGCACCGCGGCGGAGTTCCTGACCTGGCTGGTCGAGGCGGACCTGCCGGACCCCGAGGCGGTGCTCGCCGACCCGGACTCGTTCGTCCTGCCCGCGCGCGGCGACCGGGCCTACGCGGCGCTGTCCTCGATCGCCGCCGTGGTGGCGGCCGACCCGAGCAGCGGGCGCTGGGAGCGCGGCTGGCGTGCGTTCGGCCGGGCGGCCGGCGCGGCGCCCGACGTCGCCGCGGCCGCCGCCCGCGCGCTGGCCCGCTGCCGGCCGCCCGGCGCCCCGGTCCCGCCCGAGGTGGCCACGTTCGCTCCACTGCTGCGCGAGGCCGGCCTGCTGGGATGATCACCGACGCCGACCGCAGGAAGATCGCCGCCGCGCGGATCTGGGCGGTCGACCGGCAGCCGTACCTGGCGCGGGCCGTCTTCGCGTGCGTCGCCCGGGCCGCGCCCGGGAGCGGGACCGTCGCCGTCGGGCGGGACTGGCAGCTGTACGTCGACCCCGAGGTCGTCGCCGGCCTCGACCCGGCCGAGCTGGGCCGGCTGATCGTTCACCTCACCGGTCATCTCGTTCGTGATCACGCCTCGCGCGCCGAGGCGAACCGCGTCGCCCAGGACGAGGCACGCGCCCGCTGGAACCGCTGCGCCGACGCGGAGATCAACGACGACCTTCGCGCGGACGGCTGCCTGCCCACGGTGGCTCCCGAGCTACCGGCGGATCTCGGGTCGACGGACGGCCTGCTGGCGGAGGCCTACTTCCGCGTCGCCGCCGACGGTCCCCGGCGGTGGGACTGCGGTGCCGGCGCCGACGCGGGGCACCGGCCGTGGGACGACCCGGCGGCCGCCGGGCCGGACGGGCTCACGCCCGCGCAGGGTGACCTGCTGCGGCTCGCCGTCGCCGGCGACATCCAGCGGCAGGTGGCGGCCGAGCCGGGCACGGTCGCCGGCGGCTGGCTGCGGTGGGCCGAGACCGTGCTCCCGTCCCGGGTCGACTGGCGGCGGGTGCTCGCGGCGGAGATCCGCGCTGCGCTCGGCCTCGCCGCCGGCGCGGTCGACTACAGCTACCGGCGACCGTCCCGGCGGTCGCATACCGTGCCGGGCGTCGTGCTGCCGACGATGCGCCGGCCCGTTCCCGAGGTGGCGATCGTCTGCGACACCTCGGGCTCCATGCACGCAGGCCTGCTCGCGCGGGCGCTCGCCGAGGTCGACGGCATTCTCGGCCGGGCTGGGCTGCGCGCGGACGGGGTGCGGGTGCTCGCGGTCGACACGACCGTGCACACGCTGCGGCGGGTCAACAAGGCCGGCCAGGTCCGCCTCGCCGGCGGGGGCGGTACGGACATGGGGGCCGGGATCGCGGCCGCCGCGGCGCTGCGACCTCGTCCGTCGACCATCATCGTGCTCACCGACGGCTACACGCCCTGGCCCGAGCGGCCGCCGCCGGGCGTGCGGATCGTCGTCGGGCTGCTGCGTGCTGGCTCGCTGGCCGGCGGCGGGGAGAGGCCGCCGGCGTGGGCACGGACCGTGGACATCGACGACCCATCCTGATGCCGGCCGGGCGGATGTCCAGGCTGGGCGGCGGGCGACGCGGGCCGAGTCCGTGACGGCGCGGGCCGGCGATCGACGCCTGGCGAGGCGGGGCCGGACGAACGTTCGCGGGAATCTCGTGGGAGGTCTACGGCGACTGGTCCGGCGACCCGTCGAAGCCGGAGACGACGGTCTTCTTTCTGCTGGGCTGAGCGGTCTCGAGTCCCCGGTGGCCCGGTCCCGGCACCAGGGCGCATCCCGGTGATCCCGGTGGTCCCCGGCAGGACTGACGGGCATCGCCGGCACCGCGGCGCAAAGTCACCCGCACGCTCGGAAACGGATCGGGCCGCCTCGGCGCTCGCGCGACTACGCTTGCGCGCGGGATTCCGATTTGCCCTGGTGCGCACGGATCTGGTCCGGGCGGGGCAAGAAACTCCGCGGCTGTTGTGCTAGTACCGAGTACGAAGCGTCGGCGCAACAGAAGGTAGATACCCTCGCACGATGCCCGTTCCGACGTCCGCCGGTGTCCCCGTTCCCACGCTGTCGCCTGCGCTGCAGGCCCTCCGCGCCACTGCGCTCGAGGTTCTGCACGGAAACGACCTCGGCGACGTCACCCGGCCATCTCCGACGCTCTACCCGCACCAGTGGCTCTGGGACTCTTGTTTCATCGCGATCGGTCTGCGGCACGTCGACCCGGCGCGGGCCGCCGCCGAGGTGCTGTCGTTGCTGCGTGGTCAGTGGCCGAACGGCATGATTCCGCACGTGATCTTCGCCGAGGTCGATGACTTTTACCACGCGGGCCCGCAGCGGTGGCGCTGTGATCGGTATGTGACGACCGCGTCGGGGGTGCAGAGCACCGGGATCACGCAGCCGCCGATGATCGCCGAGGCGGCTATCCGGATCGGCGAGATGCTCGATCCCCAGGCCCGCCAGGAGTTCTACGGGGCGCTGCTTCCCGGCCTGATTCGTTTTCACCAGTTCCTGCACACCGAGCGTGACCCGGACGACGACGGCCTGGTCACGCTCGTGCACTCGTGGGAATCGGGTATGGACAACACGCCGCCGTGGATGGAGGCAACGCTGCCCATCACCCCACGTCGGGTGAAGGTGCTGCGCCGGCTCGGCACGGCGGAGGCGCTCGACGCGCTGCGCCGGGACGCGAAGGAGGTGCCGCCGGAGGAGCGGCTCACGTCCGCGGACCTGTTCACGCTGTACCGGGTCGTCCGTGAGCTGCGCAGGTCGGGTTACTCGTTCCGGAACATCCGCGAGACCGATGTGCCGCTCGTTCAGGATGTCGCGTTCAACGCAATCCTGGTGCGCGCCAACGACCATCTCGTCGAGATCGCCGCCGAGGTGGGGGTGACGCTGCCGAAGCGGCTGACCCGGTCGATGCGCCGCTGCCGCGAGGCGATGGCGCGGTTGTGGTCGGAGTCGACGTACTACAGCCGGGACTTTCGCACGGGCGACCTGCTGCGGCACGAGACTGTGGGCGGATTCCTGCCGCTCTATGCCGGCGTCGTTCCGGACGAACGGGTCGACGCGCTCGTTAAGGCGATGACGTCGCCGCGTTATTGGCCGCGTTACGGCGTGTCGAGCGTGCCGGCCGATGATGAGGCTTTCCTGCCGCGCTGCTACTGGCAGGGACCGGTCTGGATCAATATCAACTGGCTGCTCGCGGACGGTCTCGAACGATACGGACGGCTCGACGCGGCCCGGGAACTGCGCGCGGGCATCCTCAACCTCATTTCGAGCTCGGGCGAGATGTTCGAGTACTACTCGCCGCTGGACGGCACGGGCGCCGGTAGCAACAGCTTCGCGTGGACCGCGGCGCTGCTCCTCGACCTGCTGGCGCGCCCGGACCTTCCCGAGATCCAGGAGGCCGCGGGCCGGGCCGCGGCCCGGATGGGGACGTCCTGGGTGCCGGGCGCCCGGCGGGCCAGCGACGAGCCGGCCGCCCCGCCGTCGTCACCGGTCGAGTAGCCGGGTGCCCGCGACGCTCGTTGACCTTTAATGTGGCGTGGCTCACAGTATTTGGTCCGATTAGGCACGGCGCGCCGGGTATCCCGTCTGAGCCGGGCAAGGGTACGCCTAGAGGGAGGGTGCGGGTCCACTCAGCGTGACGTCGCTTTCTATGCTGAGAGTGCCGGCCTTACCTCGTGGCGTTACTTTAAAGCGCTCGAGGGGCGCTGTCCCTGCGGATGAGCTACCTAGATAGTCGGTTGTTCCGGCCACGGAAGCCGATCTGCGGGGTAGTCTTCGCGACAAGCGGGTTCAGCGTCCCGAGGGTGTGGGTCTACACTGCGGCGTAGGCCCGGCGTTCGCTGCCGTCCGGCTGTGCCTGCGCGGGGAATCGGTTCGCGTCGTCAGACGTTACCTCCACGTGCAAGGACGACGACCCACCCGCACCGACCTTCGGATCTCTTACTGATGACGCTGCCTGCTCTGGAACTTCACGACGACGCCCCGCGCGCGCGTACCAGCGCGCGGCGCCCGCGTCGTTCGACCGCTGCTGCCCGCTCCTCTACCAGCCGCACGCTGACGGCGGTTGCGGAGGACATCGACGAGCTTGACGTCAGCGCTGTAGCCGAGCTGATCGCGCGGGGTCGTGACTCCGGCGAGGTCAGCCGGTCCGAGCTGCGCGAGGCCCTCGAATCGGCCGACGTCGGCACCGAACTGCTGCCGGCGCTGGTAGCGCGGCTGACGGCCGCCGGTGTCGAGGTCCTCGAGGAAGAGGAAACCGAACGCGCCTCCGGGCCCGCGCAGGTCGTCCGTCCGACGACCGAGCACGCGGGCACCGCCGACCTCGTGCGCATGTACCTGCGCGAGATCGGCCGGGTCCCGCTGCTGAACGCGGCCCAGGAGGTCGAGCTCTCCAAGCGGGTCGAGGCCGGCCTGTTCGCGGAACACAAGCTGGCCTCCGACCAGGACCTCAAGCCCGCCCTGCGCCGGGACCTCCAGCAGCTCGTCCGCGACGGGGAGGCTGCCAAGCAACAGCTCGTCTCGGCGAACCTCCGCCTGGTCGTCTCGGTCGCGAAGAAGTACAGCGGCCGGGGGATGACGCTGCTCGACCTCGTGCAGGAGGGCAACCTCGGCCTCATTCGCGCGGTCGAGAAGTTCGACTACGCCAAGGGCTACAAGTTCTCCACCTACGCGACCTGGTGGATTCGGCAGGCCATTGGTCGGGCACTCGCCGACCAGGCCCGCACGATCCGCATCCCGGTCCACGTGGTCGAGCAGATCAACAAGATCACTCGACTGCAGCGACAGCTCGTCTCCTCGCTCGGCCGTGAGCCGACCGACGAGGAGCTCGCGCTGGAGCTGGACATGCCGCTCGAGCAGGTCGTGGAGCTGCGCCGCTACGCGCAGGACACGGTCAGCCTGGAGACGACGGTCGGCGACGACGGTGACTCCGTGCTCGGCGACTTCATCGAGGACTCGGACGCGACCTCGCCCGCGGACGCCGCCTCGTACGGCGCGATGCAGGACGAGATCGACCACGTCCTCGGTAACCTGTCGCCGCGCGAGCGCGAGGTGATGCGGCTGCGGTTCGGCCTGGCCGACGGCAAGCAGCACACCCTCGCCGAGGTCGGCAACCGGCTGGGCCTCACCCGCGAGCGCATCCGCCAGATCGAGCGCGACACCCTCCGAGAGCTCCGCAAGCCGGCCGTAGCCGGCCGCCTACGGGAGTTCTTGGACTAGGTAGATCAACCACGAAGGCCCGCCCCCGAAAAGGGAGCGGGCCTTCGTCGTGTGCGGAGCTCCTACCGGATGAAGGGGGCCAGTGCCTCCGGGTTCGCGACGGCGGCGAGGCTGACGGCGCGGTCGAGCGAGACGCCGGTGAGCAGGCGCTTCACCGGAACCTCGAGCTTCTTGCCGGTCAGGGTCCTGGGCACGTCGAGGATCTCGATGACGGCGTCGGGGACGTGCCGCGGCGAGAGCTCGGCGCGGATCTCGGCCTTGAGCGCCTCGGCGATCGCGGGTGTCAGACTGCCGCGGCGGGTCGGGACGACGAACAGGAACAGCTGACCGGTCTGCCCCGGCCCGGAGGTGTCGACGACCAGGCTGTCGGCGATCCCGTCGAACCGCTCGACGACGCGGTACAGCTCGGCCGTGCCCAGCCGGACGCCGCCCCGGTTCAGGGTCGCGTCCGAACGGCCCTCGATGACGACCGCCCCGGTCGGCGTGATCCGGGCGAAGTCGCCGTGCCGCCACACACCCGGGTACATCGAGTAGTAGCTCTCCCGCAGCCGGGAGCCGTCCCGGTCGCCCCAGAAGAGCAGCGGCATCGACGGCATCGGGGCGGTGACGACCAGCTCGCCGACCTCGTCGAGGACCGGTTGGCCCGCGTCGTCGAAGACGTCCACTGCGCAGCCGAGCGCCCGCAGCCCGATCTCGCCCGCCCGCACCGGCATCGTCGGCAGCGCGGCGGCGAGCGGCCCGCAGACGTCGGTGCCGCCGCTGATCGACGTCAGCAGCACGTCCGGCTTGACCGAGTCGTACACCCAGGCGTAGCCGTCGGTGGACAGCGGCGAGCCGGTCGACCCGAGCGTGCGCAGCGACGACATGTCGGCGACGACACACGGGGACAGCCCGCGGTTCAGGCAGCTGTGCAGGTAGGCCGCCGAGACGCCCAGGCAGGTGAGCCCGAGCGCCTCGACCAACCGCCACAGCGTCGAATGGTCGGGGAAGGTGGGGCTGCCGTCGTAGAGCACGATCGTCGACCCGACGATCAGACCGGAGACGAGGAAGTTCCACATCATCCAGCCGGTGGTGGTGAACCAGCAGAACCGGTCGTCCGGGCCGAGGTCGAGGTGCAGCGCGAGCGACTTGAGATGTTCGAGCAGGATCCCGCCGTGGCTGTGGACGATAGGTTTCGGCAGCCCGGTCGTGCCGGACGAGTAGAGGATCCACAGCGGCGCGGCGAACGGCATCGGCTCGAACTGCGGAACCTCCGCCAGCCCGATGACCAGCTCGTCCCACCACGTCATCCCCGGCAGATCCAGCCGTTCGACGCGTTCGACGACGTCCGCGGCCAGGTACGGCACGACGACGGTCGCGACGAGGTCGGGCAGCACGTCGACCAGCTCGGCGATGTTGTGCAGGATGTCGTGGCCGGTCCCGCCGTAGGCGTAGCCGTCGACGACGACCAGCACCTTCGGCGCGATCTGGCTGAACCGGTCCGCGAGCCCCGACGGGCCGAAGTCGGGCGAGCAGCTGGAGAACACCGCGCCGATGCTGGCCGTGGCGAGCAGGAGGATGACGGTGTGTGCGCAGTTAGGCAGCACCGCGGCGACCCGGTCCCCGCGGTGCACGCCGAGGCGGCGCAGCCCCGCGGCGCAGCGGGCGACCTGGCGGCGAAGCTCGTCCCAGGAGATGACGACGGTGGCCGCGTCCTCCCGGATGGCGATCAGTGCCGGGTCGGGGCCGCGCCGGCTCAGGGCGTTCTCGGCGTAGTTCACCTTCGCGCCGGGGAACCAGACGGCGCCTGGCATCCGCGCGTCGGCGAGCGCGGGGCCCTCGCCGCGGTGGCCGCGCACGCCGCAGAAGTCCCAGACCGTCTCCCAGAACACCCCGGGCTGGGCGGCGGACCACCGCCACAGATCCTGCGGGTCGGTGAACGACAGGCCGTGCTCGGCGGCGAGGAACGCGAGGTAGTGCGTCAGGCCGGCGTCGCGTACCCGCTCGGGCGAGGGCTCCCACAGCAGCGTGCCGGCCCGCACCGCCCCGGTGGCGCCCTCGTCGGTGGTCTGCGCTGTCTCGTTGGCCGCCACGTGCCCGACCCTAGTCAATCGGATCCGGCAATCCACCCCGAGCGTCTCGGGACGGCCGATGACGGGCATGTCGCCCGGGTCGGCTCGGTGGGCCCGGGGCGGGCGGGCCGAAGCCGCTCGGCGGGGGATGCCGGGGAGCTACCGTCGCCCTATGAAGACGAACGGCGGCGCGAGCGACGGCACGGCCCCGGTCGCCGACCCGCCCGGAGCCGCCGGGACATCCGTTCAGGACGTTCGGGACACGCTCGTGGTCTGGGACGAGGCCATGCTCGGCTACGACTTCGGTCCGCACCATCCGCTGCATCCCGTCCGGCTCGCGCTGACCATGGACCTGGCGGCCCAGGTGGGCGTGCTCGCGGCGCCGGGCGTCAGCACCGCGGGCGCGGCGCTCGCCTCCGACGACCTCATCGAGCTGGTGCACGACCCCGGCTACGTCGCCGCGGTCCGGCACGTCGGTGCCCCCGGCGGGGCGAACCCGCGGCTGGCCGCGATGTTCGCGCTCGGCACGTCGGACAACCCGGTGTTCAGCCGGATGCACGAGGCGGCCGCGGCGGTCACCGGCGGCACGCTCGCCGCCGCGCGGGCGGTGTGGTCCGGCACACACGGGCACGCGGTGGCGCTGGCCGGCGGCCTGCACCACGCGATGCGCGCCGGCGCGAGCGGCTTCTGCGTCTACAACGACCCGGCGGTCGCGATCGCCTGGCTGTTGTCGGCCGGCGCGCGCCGGATCGCCTACGTCGACGTCGACGTGCATCACGGCGACGGCGTGCAGGCCGCCTTCTACGACGACCCGCGGGTACTCACGATCTCGCTGCACCAGACGGGGCGCACCCTCTTCCCGGGCACCGGGTTCCCGGCCGAGGTCGGCGCCGGCGACGCGGAGGGGTGCGCGGTCAACGTGGCGCTCCCGCCGGGCACCGACGACGCCGGCTGGCTGCGGGCGTTCTCCGGGGTGGTGCCGGTGCTGCTGCGGCAGTTCCGCCCCGACGTGCTGATCACCCAGCACGGCTGCGACACCCACCGCCTCGACCCGCTCGCCGACCTGCGGCTGACCGTCGACGGCCAGCGCGCCTCCTACCTGGCGCTGCACGACCTGGCGCACGAGGTCGCGGGCGGGCGGTGGATCGCGAACGGCGGCGGCGGCTACGCCCTGGAGACCGTCGTGCCGCGGTCCTGGAGTCACCTGCTGGCGATCGCCGCGCACGCCCCGCTCCCGGTGGATCTCGAGCTCCCGGAGCAGTGGCGGCGCGACGCCCCCGGCCGGGTCGACGCGGCCACGCTACGCATGCCGGGGCGAGGGGCGCCGATGCCGACGGCGTTCGGCGACGGCGGCGGCCCGGTCACGTTCCACCCCTGGGACGCGGGCGACGGCGACCCGGACGACCCGCTCGACCGGGCGGTCGCGGCCACCCGGCGCGCGGTACTGCCCCTGCACGGCCTCGACCCGCTCCGTGACCGATAGGGCGACGGTGTCCGAGGGCGCGGCGCTTCCACCGGGGTACCCGGCCGGGTGGGAGGCCGACGTGATCCTCGCCGACGGCGGGACCGCCCACATCCGGCCGATCCTGCCGTCGGACGGGCCGCGGCTGCTGGCCTTCTGGGACCGGCTGTCGCAACGGTCGATCTACCTGCGGTTCTTCGGGATACGCCGCCGGCTGACCCCGGCCGACGTCGATCGGTTCACGATCGTCGACCAGTCGGTGCGGGGCGCCCTCGTCGCGCTCATCGGCTCGGAGCTCGTCGCGCTCGCGCACTGGGAGGGCGCGGCGGCGCCGGCGCCCTCGGCGCCGGCACGGGACTCGGCCGAGCCGGGGCCGGACCGGGCGCCCGCGCGGCCGGCGCCGAACGCGGAGGTCGCGTTCCTCGTCGAGGACGCCCAGCAAGGCCGTGGGCTCGGCTCGGTGCTGCTCGAGCACGTCGCCGCCGCGGCCCGGGAGCGCGGCATCCGCCGGTTCGACGCGGACGTGCTCGCCGAGAACCAGACGATGATCCGGGTGTTCCTCGACGCCGGCTACCAGGTGTCCAGGACCTGGGAGTCCGGCGCGGTGCGGCTGTCTTTCGACATCGCCCCCACCGAGCAGTCCGTCGACGTGATGCGGGCCAGGGAGCACCGCGCCGAGGCGGCGTCGATCGGGCGGCTGCTGCGGCCGCGGGCCGTGGCCGTGATCGGGGCCTCGCGCCGGCCCGGCGCCGCCGGCAACGCCGTGCTGCGCAACCTGCTGCGCGGCGGGTTCGCCGGCCCGGTCTACCCGGTGAACCCGGTCGCGGCGGCCGGGGCGGGAGCCGTCTCGTCGGTGCGGGCGTTCGCCAGTGTGGAGGACGTCGACGGCCCGGTGGATCTCGCCGTGCTGTGCGTGCCGCCCGCGCAGGTTGCGGCGGCGGTCGCGGCCTGCGGGCGGCACGGGGTGCGCGGCCTGGTGGTGATCACGGACCTGCGGGACGAGCCGGCCGAGGCGACGCTCGCGGCCGCGGCCCGCGCCGCCGGCATGCGGGTCGTGGGGCCGGCCAGCCTCGGTGTCCAGAGCCCCGCCGCGGGCCTGAACGCGTCTCTCACGGCGCAGATGCCCCCTCCCGGGCGAATCGGGTGCTACTCGCAGTCGGGGCCGCTGGGGACCGCGATGCTCGCGGCCGCGGAGACACGCGGCCTCGGGCTGTCGGTGTTCGTCTCCGCGGGCGACCGCGCCGACGTCAGCGGCAACGACATGCTGCAGTACTGGGAGGACGACCCGGCGACCGACGTCGCGCTGCTGCACCTGGAGACCTTCGGCAACCCGCGCAAGTTCGCCCGGCTCGCGCGCCGCGTCGGCCGCTCGCTGCCGGTCGTCGTCGTGCGCACCCGCCGCTCGGAGCTGGACGCGGCGCTGCTGCGGCAGGCCGGCGTGATCGCCGTCGACCGGGTCTCGTCCGGGTTCGACATCGCGCAGCTGCTCGCCAGCCAACCGCTGCCCCGCGGCGACCGGGTCACGGTCGTCGGCGACTCGCGGGCGCTGGTCCGGCTCACCGCCGAGGCCGCGGAGGCGGCGGGCCTGGCGGTCCGGTCCGTCCTGCTGCGGCTCGGCAGCTCGCCGCAGCTGCACGCCGACGCGATGCTGGCGGCGGCCGAGTCGTCGGACGCACTCATGGTCATCGTCGCGCCACTGCCGCCGCTGCCCATGGAGCCGCTGGCCGCCGCCGTGGCGGACATGGCCGCCCGGCTGGACATACCCGTGCTGGCCAGCGCGCTCGGCGGTGGCCGGATACCCGAGCTCGGCCCGGTGCCCGCATACCCGTCGCCGGAGGGCGCGGTCGCGGCGCTGCGCCGGGTCGTCGCCTACGCGCAGTGGCGGTCCCGCCCGGTCGGCGTCGTTCCGGACCTCGGCGCGCGGGCCGACGAGGCCAGGGCCCTGGTCGCCGGCCAGGTCGGCCGGCTCGACGACGCCCAGAGCGCCGACCTGCTCGGCTGCTACGGAGTGACCGTGGCGCGGGCGATACCCGTCGAGGACGAGGACGCCGCGGTGCGCGCCGCCGAGCGGCTCGGCTGGCCCGCGGTCCTCAAGGCACGGTCGCGGCCCTACCGGCACCGTCCCGAGCTCGGCGGCCAGCGGCTCGCCCTCGTCGACGAGCCGGCGATGCGGGCGGCCTGGGCGTCGTTGCGGACACAGATCGGGCCGGACGTGCCGCTGGTGGTGCAGCGGCTGGCCCCGGCGGGCGTGGCGGTGGTCCTCGGCTCCGAGGAGCACCCCCGATACGGCCCGCTGGTGTCGTTCGGGCTCGCGGGGCCGGCGATGGACCTGCTCGGCGATCGGGCCTACCACATCCTGCCGCTCACCGACGTCGACGCCGAGCGGCTGATCGGGTCGGTGCGCGGGGCGCCGCTGCTGTCCGGGTATCGCGGCTCGCGGCCGGTGGACGTGGCGGCGCTGCGGGCGACGATCCTGCGGGTCGCCCGGCTCGCCGACGACCTGCCCGACGTGGCGCGGCTGGTGCTCGACCCGGTGATCGTGTCGGCGGAGGGGGTGACCGTGCTGTCGGCGGAGGTGGTGGCCGGGCCGCCGCCCGGCCGAGGCGACGACGGCCCCCGGCGATACTGGACCGCCCCCGCCCCCGCCCCCGCCCCCGCCGGGTGACGGTCCGAGGTCACCCCCAGCCGGGTCGCCGGCCGGCCGTAGCGTCAGCAGGGTCACACTCGCCCTCGCGGCGCCCGGCCCGACCGCCCGGATCGGCGCGGACTGTGACGCCGAGGTGGCGCCGGGAACACGCGGCGAGGTCCTGGCTCTGGGCCGGTCGCGGGCGGTGGCCGAGGTGAGCCACCGGGCGGGTGACAGCGTCGTCCGCCCCGGGCCGGGAGCCGGTTTGCAACCCTGCCATAGGGGCATGGTTCGGCCCGGTTCCACACAACATGTTCCCACCGTCGACAATCGGGACCCATGACTCCGTCCTCAGCTGCCGAGCCATCCGGACGCCAGCCAGCGGCCCAGGGTGGCGGGTACGCGTCGCCTTGGCCGGAACACGGATTCGGCGCCGCTCAGGACGCGGACCCGCGGCCCGCGGCCGCGCCCTGGCCGCCGGCAACGCCATCCGGCGGCCCGGAGTGGAGCGAGCGGAACTGGGGCGCAAGCCAGGACTGGAGCACGTCGGCGGTGTGGCCGCCGAACGGGGCCAACCGCGCCGAACCGGGGCAGGCCGGCGGCCTCCCGCCGGACCCGGGCCGACCGGCCGGATCGCCCTACCCCGACGCCGTCGCCCGGGCAGGGTACGAGCCCGCCGGCGGTTACGACCCCGCCGCCGGCAACGGCGCCCACCCCGCCGGGCAGTTCGGCCGTCCCCAGGGCGGCGCATCGCACGGTGTCGGTACGCACGGTGTCGGTACGCATGGTCCCGACGGCCGGGAGGGCGACGCCGCGGACGTCGGTGGGCAGCACAACGGTTCCTACGGCGCGGCGGCGGCCGCCTACAGCCCCTACGAGAACGGGGCATACCGGGCCGCCGCGTACGACGAGGGCTCCTACGACCGCGTCCCGTACGACGCCGGCGCCTACGCCGCCGGTGGGTACGGCGGCACGGCCTACGCCGACTTCGGCGCTCCAGGCGGAGGAAACGGCGCCAGCGGCTACGCCCGCGGTCCGGATCCCGCCTACGAGGCTGCGCAGGAGGCCCGCGGCTACGACCGCGGCCACGAGGCGCCCGGATACTCCACCGGGTTCGACGTCGGCGGCCCCACTGGCGGCCCCTCCGGCGGCCAGGGTCAGCCCGCCGCGCCTGGCGGCTACGTCGAGCCGCTGGCCGCCCGGCAGTCCTACGGCCACGAGCAGTACAGCCCGAACGCCCGCCTGACCGCGCCGGCGCCGGCGGAACCGGCCCGGTCGCCGGCTCCAGGTTCGGCTCCGACGACGTCCCGGGCAGCCACGCCGGGGCTGGCCACCACGCCGCCCCCGCCGCCGCTCTACCCGCCCGGCGAGTTCGCGCCGTTCGGCGGGCCCGCCACCCCGCCGCCGGGAGCCGCGCCGCCCCTGCCGCCGCCACCACCGCCGACCGCGCCCCCTTCGGCGCCGCCCGCCGGCGCGGGCGGCCAGCCTGGACAGCCGTCGGCCACGTCGCACGGTGGGCCGGCCCTGGCCGGCACGCCGGCCGGGACGGCCGGGAGCGGCCCGGTCGGCGCGGCACTGCCCACGTCGGCGGCGGTCGCCGAGACGCTGTTCAGCCAGGCGCCGGTCGCCCTCGCGTTCCACGACGCCTCGGGCCGCTACGTTCGCGTCAACGACGTGCTGGCCCGGCTCAATGGCCGGCCGGTCGCCGATCACATCGGCAGGACCCCGCCCGAGCTGCTCGGCGAGATCGGCCACGAGCTGGCCACCCTGCTCGGCCGCGCGCTGCGGACCGGCGAGCCGGTCGGCGACCTGGAGATGAGCGTCGCGACCGGCGGCGCCGGGCCGACGCAGACCTGGCAGGCCAGCTGGTACCCCGTGGCGGGGCCCGGCGGGGCGCCGCTGGGCGCCGTGTTCGTCGCGATCGACGTGAGCGGCCGGCGCGAGGCCGAGCAGGAGGCGGCCCGGGAGCGGGAGCGCCTGCGGCTGCTGGCCGAGGCCGTCGCCTCCGACGTCCTGCGGGCCGGCTCGGACGGCGCCTTCGACGGCGACATGCCGCGCTGGCGGGCGGCGACCGGCCAGCGCCGGGTCCAGTCCGACGGGCTGGGCTGGCTCGACTCGGTGCACCCGGGCGACCGGGACACGGTCCGCCGCGCCTGGCAGGGCGCGGTCGACCGCGGCGAGAGCTTCGAGGCCGAGTTCCGGGTGCTGGGCGCCGACGGCGCGGAGCGGGTCATGACCGCGCGGGCACTCGCCGCCGCGGGCGGCGGCGAGTGGGTCGGCGCGCTGACCGACATCACCGAGCTGCGCACAGCCCAGGCGGCGAGCGAGACCGCGTCCGGCCGGGTGCGGGCCGCCACCGACCGGGTCGAGCAGATCCAGCGGGTCACCGCGGCGCTCGCCAAGGCCGTGACCAGCGACGACGTGGTCGCGGTCGTCATGGACGCGGGCCGGGCGCTCGGCGCGGTGGGCCGCGGCGTCGCGCTCATCGACGACTCCCGCGAGCAGCTGACGTTCCGGGCCCTGCAGGGCTACTCGGCCGAGTACACGGCTCGCTGGTCGGCGATCGGCCTGGGCGCGGTCCACCCGGCGGCGGAGGTCGTGCGTGGCCGCCGGCCGCTGTTCCTGGCCAGCCGCGAGGAGCTGACCACCCGGTGGCCCGTGCCGGATCTCGTCGAGGCCGTCGGGGCGTCCGAGGACCGGGCCTGGGCGCTGCTGCCGCTGGGCGCCGGCGACGCCCCGACCGGCGTGCTGATGTTCGGCTTCCCCGCGGCGAGGGACTTCAGCCTCGACGAGCGGGGTTATCTGGAGCTGCTGGCCGACCAGTGCGCGCTCGCCTTTGAGCGGGCGGCGCTGTTCGAGGGGGCGCTCGCGCAGGCCGCCGCCGGCCGGGTCGCCCAGGAGCAGACCGCCGCCGCGCGGGCCGACGCCGAGCGTGCCGGCCGCCGGCTGGGCGTGGTGGCCGCCGTCACCGCCGCCATGAACGCCGCCGCGGTCGTCGCCGACCCGGCCGCCCCCGCCGCGCCCACCTCTCCGGACCGGGCTCTGCGGGCGCTCGCCGAGGCCGCCGTCGGCGAGATCGCCGACGTGTGCGCGATCTACCTGCTGACGCAGCCCGCCCCCGCCGCCGGCGGGGCGGCTGACACGCCGGGAGAGCTGGCCGCCGAGTCCGCCGGTCCGGCGGAGCTGGACGCGGCCTCGGCCGGGCCGGCCGCCGACGGTTCCCCGGCCTCGGGTGCCGGCACGCGGGACGCCGCCGACTCGGCCGGGACCCCGGCGTTGCTGCGGGTCGCGGCGGCCACCGCGCCCGGCATCGCGAGCCCACCGCGGGCGCGGCCGGTGCGCTGGCCAGCGGCTAGCACGGTCGCGCAGGCGTTCACCGCGGCCGAGCCGCGGCTCGGTGTTCCGCGCGGCGCGCTGCGTGCCCCGGTCGCCGCCCTGGCGGCCGGGACAGCCGGGGACGCCGCCGAGGAGCGGCCCACCGGCGCGCTGCCGGCGTCGGCGACGGATGAGGTCCGCTGGGCGCCCCGGGCCGGGGCACACACGGTGGCCGCGGCGCCGATCGTCCGCCAGGGCCGACCGGTGGGCGTCGTCCTGGTCGCCGCGGTGGGCGACCGGCCGGCGCTGACCGAGCAGGACCTGCCACTGCTCGGCGAGCTGGCGGGACGCGCCGCCGAGGCGCTCGACCGCGCGGAGCTCGCCGCGGCCGCCGCGCCCCGGGCGCTGGCGGCAGCCCGCCGCTCGGCGCCGCGGCGCGCGCTGCGCCCCGCGGGCATCGCCGTCGCCGCCCGCTATCAGGCGGGCGAGGGGCAGACGAGCTGGGACTGGTACGAGGTCGTGGACCTCGGCGCGGGCCGGGCCGGGCTGGTGATCGGCAACATCGCGGCGAGCGGCGAGGTCGCGGCCGCGGCGATGGAGGCGCTGCGCGCCTCCGTGCGGGCCTGCGCACGCCTCGATCTTCCACCGCACGAGGCGATCACCCTGCTCGACGGCGTGCTCGCCGATCTCGCGGACGAGCGGCAGGCGGGGCAGCAGGGTACCGACGCGCGCCCGGACACCGGCACGGTCGCGCCCGCCGGGGCGGTGACGACCCCGGACGACGGCGTGTCCGGGCAGCTCGCCACCTGCATCTACGCGATCGTCGAGGCCGACAGCGGCCGGGTGACCCTCGCCAGCGCCGGGCACCCACCGCCGCTCGTGGTCGCGCCGGACGGGCTCGTCTCCAGGCTCTACATGGAGGTCGGGCCGCCGCTCGGCGCCCGCCGCGACGACGTGAAGGAATACGTCGTCCGGCTCGGCCCCGACTGGCTGCTGGCGCTGTTCACCGACGGGGTGGTGGCGGCCGGCGGGCGTGAGCCCGACGCCGGGGTGTCCCAGCTCGCCGGCGCGCTGGCCCGACCGGGGGCGCCGCTCGCGGAGCTCGCGGACGACGCGCTCGCCCTGATCGGGCCGGCCGGCTCCGGCGACCCGGCCGGTGGCGGCACGGATGGGGGGAGTGCCGGCCTGGCGCTCACCGCCGACGCCGCGCTGCTGCTCGCCCGGCTGCCCGCGGCGCCGCCGCCCGGAACGACGGTGGAGCTCACCGTCGAGGGCGGCGCGGCCGACCTCGCGCCGGCGCGGGCCGCGGCACGCGCCGCCCTTGCCGACTGGTCGCTGCCGGCCGAGGCGCTGGAGACGGCCGTGCTGGTCCTGTCCGAGCTGGTCGGCAACGCGGTCGCGCACGGCCGCCCGCCGATCGACGCGCGGGTCCGCCGGCTCGCCGACCGGGTCGTCGTCGAGGTCGCGGACAGTGGCGGCCGGCTGCCCCGGCGGCGGCACGCCGGCGTGGACCAGGAGGCTGGCCGGGGACTCGAGCTCGTCGCGACCCTCGCGGACCGCTGGGGGGTCCGTCCGACCGCCGACGGCAAGGTGGTGTGGGCCGAGATCGGCCCGGCGGCGCTGACGCCGCCGCCGACGCGCTAGGGGTGCGGGCAGGCCTCTCGTCGAGACCGCCTGCGCCCTCGGCGTTACGCCCTCGGCGTTGGGTCGCCGGCGGGGGATCCGTGGCCCGGCCGGCCGATGCTCCCCGGCCGGCGTTCGCCCGGCCGGCGCCCCGGTAACGTGAGCTCCATGGCTGACACGATCGTGTGCCTCAAGGCTGTGACCGTGCGCCGAGACGGGGCGGCGTTGCTGTCCGAGATCGACTGGACGGTCACGGCCGGCCAGCGGTGGGTCGTCCTCGGGCCGAACGGCGCGGGCAAGACGACGCTGCTGCTCACCGCCGCAGGTCGGCTGTTCCCGACGGGCGGCACGGTCGACCTGTTCGGCGCCCGCGTCGGCGCCGTGGACATGCGGGAGCTGCGGTACCGCATCGGCCTGGTCAGCCCCGCGCTCACCGAGACGCCGCCCGCCGACGAGCGGGTGCTCGACGCGGTCCTGACAGCGGCCTGGTCGGTGCTCGGCCGCGGCCACGAGCGCTACGACGACGTCGACCTGCTGCGGGCCGCGGAGCTGCTGCGCCAGTTCGGCTGCGCCCCGCTGGTCGGCCGGCGGTACGGCACGCTGTCGGAGGGCGAACGCAAGCGGGTCGCGATCGCCCGGGCCGTGATGACCGACCCGGAGCTGCTGCTCCTGGACGAGCCGGCCGCCGGGCTGGACCTCGGCGCGCGGGAGGCCCTGCTGCGCCGGCTGACCCGGTTCGCCGCCGACCCGACCGCGCCGGCGATGGTCCTCGTCAGTCATCACGTCGAGGAGATCCCGGCCGGCGTCACGCATGCCCTCCTGCTGCGCGGGGGCCGGGTGGTGGCGGCGGGGCCGGTGACGGAGACGCTGACCGCCGGTCCCCTGTCCGAATGCTTCGGAATTCCGCTCGACGTCTCGGCGACCGCCGGGCGGTATACGGCGCGGCTTGCTTCCCCGCCGCCGCGCAGACGGGCCGTCGCGCCCGCTTAGCGGGGCGGGCCGCCGGTCTGGCGGGCCGCTGGCCTGGCGGCCCGCCAGTCGGCGGCCCGCCAGTTGGCGGGCCGCTGGCCTGACGGGGGCGCTGCGCCACGGTCGTCGTCGCGCCGTGGCTTCTTCGCCGCGGCGCTCCCGGGTCCCGCTGCCCGCTGCCGTGTTCCCTGCCGCTGAGGGCCGCGTAGAGCGCCGCGACGGGTTGTCCTGGATAAATCGCACCGAAAGCCGGTTGCGCGCTGTTCAGGGGCCGCTGCGCGCCCGCAATGTGTCCTGGCGACGCGGCTGGTGTGGGGCTCGCGGTCCAGGGCTCGCGGTCGAGACGAACAAGTCCGATCTCGCAAGCGTCGGCACCGGCCAGGTCGCGCGTCGTAGCGGCGGATCCGGCCAGCACCCATCGCGCCAGCCGGGCCTCCTGTTTCCCGCCGGGGCTGGCCGCAGCGCGACCACCCCTGTGCGATCGTGAGCCACCGGCAGGTGCCGACCACAGCGCAGGGTGACGCAGCGCAAGGCAGGGCGGCTCGCTCACGGCGGCCGGCCCGGCGACTCAGGTCATCTGGGCAGGACCTATGGGGCCACCCCGCTCCCCTTCGGCCCCACAACCCCTGACTCGACACCTCGGCCCACCGAAACGTCCGCTCCGCCACCCCTGCCCGACGACCGCCGGCCGCCGACACAGCCCGGCCACCAGCCACCAGCCACCAGCCACCAGCCACCGGCCACCAGCCTTAGGACTTAGTCATCTAGGTCGCGTCCAGGAGGTCCCAGAGGGCGCCGGCGCCGCGGACCTGAGCGCCGACCTCGGCGAGCCGGGCGCGCAACCCACGGTCCGAGGTGAAGACGAGGACTGGCGCGGCGGCGTCCCGGGCCGCGGCCACGATGGCGTCGTCGCCCGCGGCCGGCGCGTGCACGACGGTCAGCGCCGAGCGGGCTGCGGGCGCGTTTTCCGCGTCCCGCCCCGACGCCTTTGTATCTCCGGGTGCAGACGTTTCCGCGGGCGGTGCGGGCTGCCCGCCGGCCGGCGGGTGCGTTCCTTCGGGACGGTTCCGGGTGGCGGAGAAACGGGCGCTTCCGGTGGGCTCGACGCCGGCCCGGGCCGCGCCTTCCAGAACCAGCACGATCCTGGCCGGTGGCGTGTCCTGGCCGGCCGGTTCCGAGGGCCAGCCGGCCGTAGCGAGCAGCCGGGCGAGGCCGGCATGCAGCCGCGCCGCGGCTCCCGGCCGATCGCGCCACCATCCGTCGGGTCGCGCGCCCACCACGTTGGCCGCGTCGATCACCCAGGTTTGTGCAGCCATCAGCGGACGACCGGGCCGGGTAGCGGAATCGGACTACTCATCCGGTAGGTCAGCTGGTAGCTGTTCGTAGTCCACCGGATGCGCGGGAAAGACGTAGTGGCGCACCCTTCAGGGGGACGATGCGTCGAGTTTCCCATTCGTGCCATGAGGATCCCGCCTGCCGTCACTGGGGCAAAGGCCGGCTGATAGCGACGATGCCGGCCGGGGAGCGCTGACAGTAGCGAGTCCAAAACCCGCAGGCACCGTCCGTCGTTTGCTGGGCAATCGACCTGGCCGACCGGGGGACACCTCCTGGGGTAGCTCGGGGGCCACCCATGCGCCCCTGTGCGCCATCTGCACCCATCGCCGCGAACTTTCGGGTCTGAGTTTCCGTTGACATGACAGGTCCTCCATCGTCCCCGCGTCGGCAGACTCTTTGGGTTCCGCTGACACATCCTCCTAGCCGTCGACCTTCCGACCGTCGCCATCCCGCCCTCGATCCCCGCCGAACGAGGAAGCTGGACATCACGAGCCCTGTCCCGGTTGAGCGACATCACACCCCGCGCCCGAAGCAGCCAAACCACCCGGCCCGCCGATTCGAGCTGCCGGCCGTCGACGCGCTGCTTCGAAGCTGGCGCGCGGGAAACGGCGGACTCGGCGCAAGCCGCGGGACGCAGGCTCGATCATGCCTTTCCGTGCACCTGCTTGCACCGTCCAGCTTCCCGTTGGGCTCGTTGGCGAAGCCGACCTCTTGCACGGCCGTGGTCGTCCGTCGTGGGAACCTCGGCATTCGGCCGACGACAGTCCCGCCTACAGACATTGCGGCTCTTGGGAAGCTGGCCGCGCGGCTCACTGGGGGAACACCGATCCACCGGTCCGGCTCGCGGCTCGATCCAACCAGTCGTGACCCATCCCGGTGTTCTCGTGGTAATACTAGACCCGTGAGTTCTAGGATCCACTGACTGAAGGAGTGCGGCATGGCGCAGAAGACCATCGTCTCGTTGATTGACGATCTCAGCGGCGAAGAGGCCGACGAGACGGTCCGGTTCGGGCTGGACGGCGCGCAGTATGAGATCGACCTCTCCGAGAAGAACGCGACCAAGTTGCGTGAGTCGCTGGCTCCGTTCGTGGGCGCCGCCCGGCGTTCTGGCGGGCGTGCCTCCGGCAGCCGTCGCGCCGTGGCCCGTCCGACTTCTCGTCGTGGCGGCGGAACGGACCGCACCGCCGACATTCGCGAGTGGGCCCGCAGCAACGGCTACACCGTGAGTGACCGTGGCCGTATCGCCTCCAACATCGTCGAGGCGTACGAGAAGGCCCACTAGTCTGCTTGGGGTTACCTTGCTCGACGCCCTTCCGGCCGTCGGGTGAGCGGGCCCGTTCGCTGACCTCGAGTCAGCTTCCCGCGAGTTCGTGATATTGCTCCGGGCCGGTGCTGGGCCAGCGCCGGGTGCCGCTGGTCGTAGCGGGTCCCTGCTCTGGGGCAGTTTTGTGGGAGTTGTCGGCGCGAGACAGGCCGGCGAATCGGACGGCGTGGCCCGTGTGGCTGCGCAGGAGCGTCTCGAAGTGGTCGATGCCCGGTCGCGGACCGGATGTCGGCGTAACCCGGTTCGGCTGGGCCGGGTGAGCCGGGCCGCGGCGGTGGGTCATTCACGGCCTGGCGTGTCGGGCTTCTGGTCGTGGTGTGTGGGTTGCTTGAGATTGGGCGCCGGTGGGCCGTGGAAAAGGTGGGGGCCGGCCCCCGGACTGCCTGGGCTCTCGGGACTTGAGGTGATGGTGGCGGAGCCGGCCGGCCCGGGCCGGGGAGAGACCCCGTCGGCGATGCTTTTTTCGGGCTTCTCCGGGCGTTCTGGTGGCCGCCGTGCATTGGTGCCCGGGCCACCCGGGATGGGACGGCGGGCCGTTGCTGGCCGCTGTGGCGGCCACCAGAACGCCCGGCGGGTCACGCCAGGTAGAGCGCCCGCCGACCGTCGACGAGTTTTGCCAGGATTTCTCGACTTCGCGCCGTCGTGGCCGGTGCCCGGAGAGTGAGGGCCGGCGGCGGCGACGCCGGTCGACGCGATGAATCGGGGTCTGAACGATCCGTTGCCGGATGAATCAGGAGGCCGGCGGGCCCCACCTGGGGCTCGCCGGCCTCTTGGCGTCGGGCGGGCGGTCAGCCCGGGCGCTGCTGGCGCATCCAGGTCTCGATCTCGGGCGCCGTGCGGGGAAGCGCGGTCGACAGGTTGCGGAAGCCGTCGGTGGTGACGAGGACGTCGTCCTCAATCCGTACCCCGATCCCGCGGAGCTCCGGCGGAACCGTCTGATCGTCGGGCTGGAAGTACAGCCCCGGCTCGACGGTCAGCACCACGCCCGCCGTCAGCTCCGCGTCCCGATAGGTCTCGTCCCGCGCCTGTGCGCAGTCGTGAACATCAAGTCCGAGCATGTGCGACGTGGAGTGCAGGGTGTAGCGGCGGTGAACACCGGCGCCGGGCGCTTTTGGATCCTCCGACAGCGACTCGTCGACACTGGCCGGCAGCAGACCCCAGTCGTGTAGCGCGCTGGCAATTACCCGCATGGCGGCACGATGCGGATCCAGGAAGGCAGCGCCGGGTCGGACGGCTTCTATCCCGGCCTGCTGGGCGGCCAGCACGACCTCGTAGACCTTCCGCTGCACGTCCGTGAACTCCCCGTTGATCGGCAGCGTACGAGTGACATCGGCGGTGTAGAGCGAGTTGCTTTCGACCCCCATGTCCAGCAGCGCGAGCTCGCCCGGACGCACCGGGCCGTCGTCGCGCACCCAGTGCAGGGTGGTCGCGTGCTGCCCGCAGGCCACGATGGAGCCGTATCCGACGTCATTGCCGTCGACCCGCGCGCGCCGCCAGAAGGTGCCTTCCAGCCAGCGTTCGCCGTTGGGCAGCGCGACCGCCGCCGGCAGCTCCGCCACGCATTCCGTGAAGCCACGGACGGTCGCGGCGACCGCCTCCTCCAGCCGGGCGATCTCGTAGTCGTCCTTCACCAGGCGAAGCTCGGACAGGGCCTGGGCAAGTTCGACATCCCGGCTCGGCCCGGACGATCGTGCCAGCCGGCCGCGCGGATAGCCCAGCACCGCGTCATCGACTTCCTGATCCACCCCGCGCAGCACCCGGGTATTCCCCGGCGCCAGCCGCGACAGCGCGCCGGACAGCTCCGTCAGCGGCCGGCACTCGATCTCCAGCGACGCGGACCTCTCCTTTACCCCCGGGCGCGGACCCACCCACAGCTCGCCGTAGCGACGGTCGGTGTAGAAGGCGGACGACGACCGGTCGGACCGGTCGGCGACGTAGAGCACTGCGTCGTGTTCACCCGCCGCATTCGGCAGCAGGAGCAGGACCGCGTCCGGCTCGTGGCAACCCGTGAGCCAGAAGAAGTCACTGCCTGGACGGAATGGGTAGTCCGTGTCGTTTGCCCGCACCCGCAGGCCCCCGGTGGGTATCACGAGGGCCTCGTTCGGGAATCGGGTGCCGAGGAGGGCGCGTCGTTTGGCGCCGTAGGGTGCCAGATCGTCACGCGCGGGCGGGATGTCGGCGGGCGGCGCCCATCCACCCGCCATGAACTGGCGGAAGGCGGCGTGCGGTTGCTCGTCGTGACTCGCCTGCCGCGGGTCTCCGTCCGCGTCTGCCGAATCCGCTGGCGCGGTCGGGCCGGCGGCCGTGTCGAGTGCCGGCTTTCCGCGCTCCTCGGGCGTATTCGTCGCCGGCGCGGGCGCCTCGTCGACCGTCGGCGCGGCCGATCCCCGTTCCGCTGGCTGGACGCCGTCGGTGAGTGCGCCGGTCATAGGCGACGAAGGTGAGCTTTCGGCGGGCTGAGCACTCATGCCGTCAACGGTAGGCCTCGCACCGGCGACCTGCGCCGAGAACGTCCGGTTGGTGATGGAGCGTCGCGGCGTGGTGTCCTTGGGGCGCGGCCGGTGCCGGTGATCCGTACCCGGAGCCGACAATTGTCGGGTGCGCGGATGTCGTGACCTGACACAGTCGGCTGGCCGACGCCCCGGGGCGACCCGGTCCGTCCCGAATCGTGGTAGGCAGTGAAAGGGTTGTAGCCGGGCGGCGGCTGGGACCGGCGGCTCGATTGTCGGCGCCGACCGGGCCGGCGCGGCTGACCGAATCATCCATCGACGTGGGCTCGCTGTGCGCCAGGGACGCGGAGCTCACCTGGTCGGGATAACTCGGTAAATCGGCGGGGAGGCATGGACGATGACGTGGCCACCTGAGTCGCGGCCGCCCGGTCGCCAAGGTCCGCCGCCACGGCCGAACGGCGGCGACCCGCGCCGGGGCGCTCCGGGCCGGGGCGCTCCGGGCCGACCCGACGGCCGGCCCGCGGCGCCCCGACCCGCGGCCCCGGACCGCGGCGTGGATGGCAGGCCGCGCCGCACGCAGGACGAGCCGAGCCTGGCGCCGCCCGCCGGCGCCGCCCGCCCGCCCGGCGGTGGCGATCGTCACCGCGATCGCGGCGGCGCCCCCGGCGACCCGTATCGCCCTGGCGACCCGTACCGCCCCGGCGGCCCCCAGCGGTACGGAGGTCCCGGACCCGGTGACGGCCCGCGGTACGGCGAACGCGGCCAGCCCGGCGACCACCGGTACCGGGAGCCCGCCGGCTACCCGTACCAGGAGCCGATCGAGGTCGAGCCGGCGGCGGAGCCGGCCCGACGGCCGGTCGACGGCACCCGCCGGGTCGTCATGCTCGTCGCAGCGGTGTGCTCGCTGGCGGTCCTCGCCGTCGCGGGCACCGGCTGGTCCGTGATCCGCCACTATGACGGCAAGGTGAGCCACGTCGAGCTGAGCCTCGCCGCCGCCGACCGCCCGGCAACGGCCGGGCGCGGCACCCAGAACATCCTGCTCGTCGGGTCCGACTCGCGCGCTGGCAGCAACGGCGAGTTCGGCGAGGTCGAGGGCCAGCGCTCCGATACGACGATCCTCGCCCACGTCGACCGGAACGGCTCGACGACGCTCGTCTCCTTCCCCCGGGACCTGTGGGTGACGATCCCCGCATACACCGGCGCCGACGGCACCGCCCACAAAGCGCAGCAGTCGAAGCTCAACGCGGCCTTCTCGCTCGGCGGACCCGCACTGTTGGTCCACACCCTGGAAACCCTCACCGGCATCCGAATCGATCACTACGTCCAGGTCGACTTCTCCGGATTCCAAGAGATCACCGATGCCCTCGGTGGCGTCACGGTCTGCGTCAAGCAGCTGCCCGAGTCGCTGCGCGCCCGCGGATTCGACAACCTGCACGACAAGATGTCCGGCTGGTCGGGCCAGGTCGGGGAGAACCGGCTCGACGGCGTGCACGCCCTGGCCTTCGTCCGCCAGCGCTACGGTCTTCCGGAGGGCGATCTCGACCGGATCCGTCGCCAGCAGCAGTTCCTCGGCGCCGTGTTCCACCGGCTCACCGCCGCGTCGACGCTCGCCAACCCCGTCCGCATCCGCGGCGTGCTGAACGCGGCGACCGCGGCGCTGACGCTGGACCGGTCGACCAGCCTGACGGACCTCGAGCCGCTCGCCCTGCGGATGCAGGGCATCGCGGGCGGCGGCGGGCTCACGTTCGCCACGATCCCCGCCGCGGCGGGCACCCGCGCGAGCCAGTCGGTTCTGCTGGTCGACCCGGCCAGGCTCAAGGCCTTCCTCGATCCGCTGAAGGCCGGCGAGCCGGTCGCCTATGGGCCGCCCTCGCTTGCCGCCACCGCCGTGACCGGCGTCACCACCACCATCGACGACGGGGCGACCACCGTCGCCGACGCGGCGCCGGCGGATGGCTCCGGGTCCCCGGTGCGGCGCGCCCTGCAGGCGGCCGGGACGCCCCAACAGGCCGCCCAACCCGCCGCCGGCTCCTGCACCTACTGACCGCGACCGGGGACTGGATCGCGCGGGCCGGCTGGCCATGGGCCTGGCTTGCAACCGCGGGGCTGGCTCGCCATGGGGCTGGCTCGCGACAGCGGGCTGGCTCGCGATCGCACGCTGGCCCGGAAGGCGGCCTAGCGCGGCACGCACACCCCGCGGAGGGCGGCTCGTAGTCGGCCGGTCTAGGAGCCGCCGGCTACGGCGTGTCTCCCGGATCCTGATCGACGCGGCCGTCCGAGCGTGGATCATGGCGGCCGTCGACTCGGCCGGACGCAGCCTGGCCGCCGGTGGCGCGCTCCCGGTCCGCCGCGTCCGGCGAGGTCGCCGCGTCCGCGGGCGTCGGCGCGACCTTCTCCGTCACCGTTCCCGCCGACGACGGCGCCAGCGCCGCGCGGGCGTCGCCTCTGACGCCGTTCGCCGCCGCGCCGTCGCCGACCGCGCCGTCGCCGACCGCGCCGTCGCCGACCGCGCCGTCGCCGACCGCGCCGTCGCCCTCGTCGCCGTCGGCGGGGGAGTCGGCACCACGCTTGTCCAATGCCGCGTTCAGCTCGGCGCCCAGCAGGACGGCGAGCGCGGTGATGTAGAAGAACAACAGCGCGGCGACGGGCGCGGCCAGCGAGCCGTAGACCAGCTCGTTGCCGAAGACCAGCTCCAGGTAGAGCCGGAGCAGATAGCTCCCGAACAGCCACCCGAGCAGCGCGAACATCGCGCCGGGCAGGGCGCTGCGCCATGGCCGGCGCCGCGGCAGCGACTGGTGGTACAGCGAGGTCAGCATCGCCAGCGCCATCAGCGCCACGACAGGCCAGAACCCCTGTTCCAACAGCGTCTTGACGGCGGGATGCCGGTTGGCCCGCAGCAGGTTGGCGAGCAGGTCCGGGCCGAGCACGAGCGCCGGCAGGATGATCACACCGGTCAGCACCTGGGCGATGTACAGCCGCAGTGCCACCAGCCGGCTGCGCACGGCGGAGCGCAGGTCCCGCTGCCCGTAGGCGATCGTGATCGTGTTCACGTACGTCGCCATCGCCGTGGACCCCGTCCACAGCGACAGCACGAACCCGATGGAGATCACGTCGGGTCGTCCGCGGGAGAGGATCTGATCGACGGTCGGGCCGACGACGTCGTCCACGACGGCCGGGGTCAGCAGGTCGTAGGCGCCCTGCAGCAGGCTGCTGCGGATGCTCGCGACGGCGTCGGAGCCGACCGCGTCGGCGATGTAGCCGATCGTTCCGAGCAGGGCGAGCAGCAGCGGCGGCAGCGAGAGCAGCTGCCAGAAGCCGGCCTCGGCGGCGAGCCCGAGCACGCGGTCCCGCCAGGCGTTCGACGCGGCGCGGCCCGCGACCCGCAGCCCGGCCCGCGTCCGCCCGCCCACCGCGGCCGCGAGCCGCCGCCGCGGCGCTAGCCGGGCCGCCCGCGGACCGGGAGCCGCGTCCGACCGCGCGGACGGCTCGCCCCCGGCGGAGTCGACGGCGCCGCCCTCGGCCCGGGCCCTACCGGGGCCGTCGACCGCGGGGGCCCGGTCACCGTCGGCCGGTGCGACGGTGACCGCGGCCCGACTGCCATCCGAGCCGGCCGCCCGGTCGCCGGCGGGCGCGCGTCCGTGGGACTTCTTCGACCGCTCCGTGGCGTCCGCCCGGACGGGCGGCGCCACGGCGGGCGCGCGCTCGTTGGCCGTGGTCACGGCCCAACCGTACGGGCTGGGCGGCTACCCGTTGTGGACGATGCGGCCATCGCCGCGGTGCCTCCACATCTGGAGTACATGACGCCCACGATGTGGGTGTACGAAGTTCGGGAATTGTTGCATGGTTGTGTACACGCTCGGGTTCATGCCCAGCGCCGTCCGTTATCACCCGACGGGCGCCGGGCCCCGGCTGCGCGGCCCCGGCGTGGACGTCCTGCCGACACGACGAAGGGCACGTCCGCCGCGCCGCGGACGTGCCCTTCGAGGCCCAGCCTCGCTGTTTGGTTGTGGCTCTCTTACGTGCGAATCAGCTACCGACCGTGAGCTTGTCGGACTCGTCGTGGTATTCGACGGCCATCTCGCGAAGCTTCGAGTCGTGGGACTTCGCGTGGTGCCGGCAGAACAGCAGGTCGCTCCCACCAGGTAGGACGACGCGCACGTATGCCTGGGCGCCGCACCTGTCACACCTGTCGAGGTTGGTCAGCGTCGGCTTGGTAGCAGTACCAGTCACACCTTCTCCAACTGTCTCCGGCGGCCAGACGTTCCAGCCTGGCCATGTGATCGGTCCCTCACGTGTTGCTAGGACCGCCGGTCATGCGACGACGTGCCTTTCGCATGACCTCAGGTCGTGCCGGCTGGAGTGGCGCCGTTGCGTCCAGAGCGGCCTTACCGCGTCCCGTTGGGTCTCCCCTGGGACCACCGGCCTGAGCGCCCACCCTTTGACGGGTCCGGCAGGCTGGCAGCCCTCCCCCGGGCTCCCTTCTCCTACCCGGGCCTACGTGCGACGGGCTCCGAAGACGATGTCATCCCATGCTGGCACCGACTTGCGTCCACGTCGACCGCCTCCGGAACGTTCGCCGGTCCGAGGTGCGTTGCGGGGGCGGTTTGACGGGGGTGTCGTCACGGGCTCCTCGCCGTCCGGCGCGGTCGATCCGGGCGCACTGTCCTGGTTCTTCCCAGGAGACTTCTCCGTCTTGTCCGGCTTTTCGGCTGATTTGGGGGTGCCACGCCCCGCCGCCGGCCGGCTGCCCGCCGTGGCGGGAGTCTTTTTCGTCACGTCCGACTTCGCGGGCCTGGGCTCGGGGACCGGGGCGACCGCCTCGGTCGACGCCGCGGCCTCGGCCGGCTGGCTCGGCGCCGCCGGCTCCGCGTCGGCGGGCACCTCCGCCGGCGGTGCGCCGCCAGCCGACGGGACGGCGCCCGCCGGGGTGACGGCGATGGCGGGCTCGGAGGCCCGCCTGGCTGGCTGGGAGGCAGGGCTGGGCTCCGCCGCGTCGGCGGCCGGTTCGAGCGCCGCAGCGGCCGCTTCAGGGGCCTGGGCGGCCGTCGCGCGGGCGGGGTTCTGGCCGTCGGACGTGGCGTCGAGCCCGGACGCTGCTGCGGGCGCGGCAAACACGGCCGGTGCCGGTGCCGGTGCCGGGTACGTGGCGGGCGCCGGGGCGGCCGCGGATACGGGGGGCGCGGCGGATACCGGGGGCGCGGCGGGCGCCGGGTGCGGGACAGCCGCGGGGGGCGGTGCCGCAGCAGGCTGCCGAGGGCGCTCGTCGCCCCGGACGGCCGGGACCCTTGGCTCGTCGAAGGCCGCGGCGGCAGGCGCAGCGTCGCTCTCGGCAGCGTCGGCGGGCGCGGGCTGGGCGGCCGGGACGGGGGTGGCCGGCCGTGCCAGCGGCGGCCGCAGGGCGCGCTGCGCCGCCGGCGGGGCGGCGACCTCGGCGGGCGCCGCGGGGGCGGCGGGCTCGGCGGGTGCCGGGGCGAAGGCAGCGGGCGCGAACGCGGCGGGCGGGACGGGCCGGCCCGTCGGGATGGGAGCCGCCGGGCGCGGCTCCGGACGTGCCTCCGGACGCGTCGGCGGCGTCGGCCAGGACGGCACGGACCGGGGCGCCGCGCCGCCACCGCGTGGCGGCGCGGTCGCGGGCCGCGGCAGCGGCCGGGCGGTGGTCGGCGTCGGCGGGTCGAGCTGGGCTCCCGGCTCGTCGAACAGGTCCTCGTCGAGGCCCAGATCGAGGTCGGGATCGTCGTGGCCCGGCCAGCGGCGAGCCTCCAACGGCCTGGTCGGCCGCGGCTCCAGGGCGGGCGGCCGCGTCGGCCGGTGCGCCGCCGGGGGACGCGTCGGGCGCCCGACGGACCGGGCCGGGTCCAGCGCGTCCGACGGCGGTCCGGTCCGCGCCGCGGGCCGGTCGGGGAAGCGGTAGGCCGGCGGCGGCGCGACCGGACTGGCCGGCTCGGCGTGCCGCGGCTCATACGGCTCGTCATACGGCTCGCCGAACGACGAACCGTCGACCGAGTCGTCGGCGAAGGGCGCGCCCGGGAACGGCGCGGCCGGGCCTGCCACGGCGCGACCGGCGCCGTTCGGCGCCGCCGGGAAGCGGCCCGCCGGGAACGTCTCCGGCGAGTAGGGGTCCGTGGGGTAGCCGGCCGGCGGGTAGTGCTCCGGTGGGACGGCCTGGTAGGCGGCGGGGGACTGATACGGGTCGCCGAGCTGGCCTGCCTCGTCGCCGCGCGGCGACGCCGCGGGTGGCTGCTGCTGCGCCGCCGGGTAGCGGGCCGCGGGGTGCTGGGCCGGCGCCCAGCGGGGCTCCGGGTGCGCCGGCGCGGGCGGGAAGGACGCGGCCGGCTGGTCGGCGGGGAAGGGTCCGCCCGGGCCGGGGGAGTCGGGGTAGCCGGACTCGGGGAACGCCGTCGGCTGGGCATAGCGCGGCCGAGGCTCCAGCGGAAGCGGCGCCGGCGGGCGGGTGCCGGCCGGCGGCTGCGCCGGCTCCTGGACGAGCGTCAGCGCCGGCGGGCTCGGCCGGGTCGCGGGCGTGGCCGGGGCGCCAGTCGTCGTCGGGGGCGCAGCCTCCAGCGGCTCGGGCGCGACCAGGGCGCGGGCGGCGTCGTCGTGGGGGCGGACCCGGCGCACGACCGGGTCCCAGGTCCACCGGGCGCACCGGCTTTCCGAGGTGAGCTGGACCAGCCAGATGCCGTCGACCCGGCGCCAGGCGTCCCACTGGGCGGCCTGCGGGTCGTCCTGCCCGGCCATCAGCCGGGTGTCGACCACCTCGCCGAGCGGCCGGCCGGCCGCACCGCCGGGGTCCTTCGGGAGCAGCGCGGCGCGGGCCTCCTGCACCACGCGGGCGCGCTCGGCGAGCACCGGGCCCTCGTAGCGCTCGACCCGCTCGACGGGGATGCCGGCGGCGCGGGCGACGTCGGCCGCGGACTCGCCCGCCCGCAGCCTGGCCTGGATCTCACGCGGGGTGAGCGCGCTCTCGGTGCGGACCTCGCTGCGCCGCGCGCCGCGCAACGCGGCGCGCAGCCGGTCGTCGACGGGTACCCGGAACTGCTCGGCGTCGGACCGCCCGTTCGTGTCGGCGAGCACGAGATAGCCGCCGTCCTCGCTGAGCGCTACCGCCCGCAGCTCACGCATGGCGCCATCTCCTCCCGTCGCCGCAGTACCGCCCGACCCGGGCCGGCGCCCCGCCCGTCGCCCGCCCATCCCGCCGAGGGCGGGCGGGCGAACCGCCGCTCATCGTCCCGCTTCGCGGCCTCGGCGACTCCCGAACCCCGGACTTCCGCCACCGGATCCCCGACTGGACACGGGAGTGTCTCGCCGGCGGCGGCCCGAACCGGGCCCCACCGGCCCGCCACGTCGGCGCGGTCGATCGGGCGGCGGTCTGGGCCGGCGACGATGCCCTGGAACCGGCGTTCCCCCACGCTGGCGCGAACCCCACGGCCGATCCGAGGAACGGCGCGAGGACGAGCGTGCCGAGCCTGGCGGTTGCGGCCGCGGAGAGCACGACCGAAAAGAATGGTCGCACCTCCTTTGGCCGGCTGGCCCACACCGGGTGCCGACACGCATAGTCTGCCGTCCTGACCGGGTCGCGGCGATGTTCGCCCAGCCGTCCGGGCGTGTCGCGAGCGCCTCGAGTGCGCCCCACCGTCCGAGCTCGGCCCCGCGGACACCACGCCCGGCGGTCACCGCACCGCTCGCCCCGGCTCGTATCGATGCCCCACGGCTGCCTGCGGCGCGCCGGTTTGGGCTCGTCGCGGCGGCTGGCAGGGCCGGCCACGCGCGGCCGTCGCGCGGGTGGTCGGACGGCCGTGCCGGCCCCACGGACGCCCGGCGTGGTCCGTGCGTCGCCGCGGCGGGTCAGGGGCGTCGCCCGCCCGGGGGACGGGTGGCCGGCGGGCGGCGGCGGACCATCCGGGACGGCACCCGCGGGCGCGTCTGGTCGACGCCGGCCGCCAGGGCCGCGCCGACGATCCCGGCGTCGTTGCGCAGCTGCGCGGGAACGACCTTGGTGCGCACGGTGAGATGGTCCAGGAACTTGTCGGCCTTGCGGCTCACCCCGCCGCCGATGATGATCAGATCGGGCCAGAGCAGGTTCTCCAGGGCGGTCAGGTAGCGGCTGACCCGCTTCGCCCAGTGGTCCCAGCTGAGGTCCTCGCGTTCCCTGGCCGCGTCCGACGCCTTCGTCTCGGCGTCGTGGCCGCCGAGCTCCAGGTGGCCGAGCTCGGTGTTGGGGATCAGCTGGCCGTGCAGGAACAGCGCGGTGCCGATGCCGGTCCCGAACGTGGTCATCACGACCAGGCCCGGGACGTCGCGGCCGGCGCCGAAGGCCATCTCGGCCACGCCGGCCGCGTCGGCGTCGTTGATGACGACGATCTCCCGGCCGCCGAGCGGGGCGGCGAGCGTCGCCGCGACGTCGGTGCCCACCCAGCCGTTGTCGACGTTGGCGGCCGTCTGCGCGATCCCGCCGCGGATGACGGCGGGGAACGTGACGCCGATGGGGCCCTGCCAGCCGAACTGTCCGACGACCTCCGCGACGACGGCGCCGACCGCCTCGGGCTTGGCCGGGACCGGTGTCGGTAGCCGGACCCGAGGCGCGACCAGGGTGCCGTCATCGATCTCCACCGGGGCGCCCTTGATGCCGGACCCGCCGATGTCGACCCCGAAGACGCGCATCCTGTTCCTTCCTCTGCCTGCCTGGCTCTGCCCGCAGGTGGCTCTACCCGTATGACCGTGTACCCGCGTGACCGTGTCCGTACGTGACCGGCGCCCGCGGCACGGGACCGGTCCTGCCAGCCTGGTACCCACCGCGCGAGCGGCATGATCCATTCTGCCGTATCGGAGAGCCGGCCGGGACTCGTCGTAGCACGGGCGTCGGCGCGGTCACCGGCCGCCGGGTGGGCCGCCGGCACCATCGCGCCGGTGCGCCGCCGCCCGCCGTGGCGCCGCGGCGGGCCGACGACGTCGGCGGCCCCATCCGGCCTCCTGCCCATACCCTGTCAGGTGTGCAGCTCATCGACACGTTCGGGCGGATTGGCACGGACCTTCGCGTGTCGCTGACCGACCGCTGCAACCTGCGCTGCACCTACTGCATGCCGGCCGAGGGCCTGCCGTGGCTGCCGAGCGCCGAGGTGCTCACCGACGACGAGGTGGTCAGGCTGGTCCGGATCGCCGTCCAGCACCTCGGTGTCACCGAGGTCCGGCTCACCGGCGGCGAGCCGACGCTGCGCCCGCGGCTGGCCGAGCTGGTCGGCCGGCTGGCCGCGCTGCGGCCCCGCCCGGAGCTGTCCCTGACGACGAACGGCCTCAGCCTCGCTCGTACGGCCGCGGACCTGCGCGCGGCCGGCCTCGACCGGGTGAACGTCTCGCTGGACACGACCAGGCCCGACCGGTTCGCCGCGATCACTAGACGGGATCGCTGGCACGACGTGGTCGCGGGGCTCGCCGCGGCCGACGACGCCGGCCTGACGCCGGTGAAGGTCAACGCGGTCCTGACCCGGGGCGTCAACGACGACGAGGCGCCCGAGCTGCTGCGCTGGTGCCTGGAACGCGGCTACGCACTGCGGTTCATCGAGCAGATGCCGCTCGACGCGCAGCACGGCTGGCAACGGTCGACCATGGTCACGGCGACGGAGGTGCTGGCTGCGCTGCGCGCCGAGTTCCAGCTCACGCCGGTGGGTGACCGCGGCTCCGCGCCGGCCGAGCTGTTCGCCGTCGACGGCGGCCCGGCGACGGTGGGCGTGATCGGGTCGGTGACGGCGCCGTTCTGCGCGGCGTGCGACCGGGTCCGGCTCACCGCCGACGGGCACGTGCGCAACTGCCTGTTCGCCCGGGAGGAGAGCGACCTGCGCACCCCGCTGCGCTCCGGCGCGGGCGACGACGACATCGCCCGCCGGTGGGCGGCGGCTGTCTGGGGCAAGCGCCCGGGGCACGGCATCGGGGAGCCGTCGTTCGTCCAGCCGGACCGGCCGATGTCCGCGATCGGCGGCTAGCGCGCATCGGCGCGGCCGGACGTCCGTCGGCCATGCGGCTATGCCAGGAGCGCGAAGGGAGGCACGACGGTGCCCCGTGCCCGCACCCCCGGGGGCGCCAGCCCGGGACCACCACCGGCCGGCCCCGGCGAGCCGGCTTGGGACGCGATCGTGCTCGCCGGCGGCCAGGGCCGACGGCTGGGCGGGGTGGACAAGGCCGCGGTCACGGTGGGTGGCCACAGCCTGCTGGAGCGGGTCCTGCGCGTGCTCGCCACGGGCTACCCGGCGTTCGGAGGCGTCGTGGTGGTGGGACCCGACCGGCCCGAGCTCGCCGGCGCCGGCGTCCTGATGACCAGGGAGGAGCCGCCCGGCGGCGGCCCGGTGGCCGGGATCGCGGCCGGGCTCGCCGAGGTGCGCGCGCCGCTGGTGGCGGTGCTGGCGGTCGACATGCCGTTCCTGGACGGGGCCCGGCTCGCCGAGCTGCGCGCGGCGGTGACGGGGCCGGCCGGCCCGACGGTGGACGCCGCGGTGCTGGTCGATCCGGACGGCCGAGCACAGACGCTGGCCGCCGTCTGGCGCTCGGCGGCGCTGCGGGCTGCCCTGCCGCCGCGGCCCGCCGGCGCCGCGGTGCGGACGCTGCTCGCCGACCGGGCGGTGGCGCGCGTCCCGGCGGACGCGCTTAGCTGTCTGGACTGTGACGCGGCGCAGGACGTGGCCGCGGCCCGCGCCGCGGCCGCCAGGTTCGGCCGGTGACGCCGCTGCGCGGGCCGACTGATGGCCGGAAGGGTGGGGACACCGGTGGATGAGCTGGACAGCTGGGTGGCCGGCGCGGGCGCCGCGCTCGACCTGGATCCGGCGGCGATCGACGTCACCGCGCTGCTCGACCTGACGCGCGACGTCGCGCACGGCGTGGCCCGCCCCGCGGCGCCGCTGACCGCCTTCCTCGTCGGCCTCGCGGCTGGCCGGGCGGGCGGCGCTCCGGCGGACGTCGCCGCGGCCGTCGCCACCGTCCACGCGCTGCTCGCCGAGCGCGCCGGACCTGCCGACGGGCGCTGACCGGGCGCCCGCCCGCAGGACGCGTCCCGTAAACGGGCCGCTAGGGCATCCGGAAGCTGCCGGTGTCGTCCAGGTAGCCACGCATGTCGATCGACATGGTGTGCATCATGTCCTCGTCCGGCTCGGGCTCCGGAGTCTCCTCCCAGCCCTCGTCGTCGTCCCACACCTGGTGGCGCCAGCCGCGGCGGCGCCGGTTGCCCGCGGCGCCGGCCTGGTCGCGGCCGGGCTCGGCATCGCGGCCGGGCTCGTCGCCGGCGAGCTCGTGATCCGGATAGTCGTCGTAGCCCTCGCGGCCGTACCCCGCGCGGTCGTAGCCGTCCGGGTACTGGTCGCCGGCGGGTCCCCGGTGGTCGCCGGGGTAGCCGTCGCCGGGCGCCCAGCCCCGCCCGTCGGCCGGGCCGGCGAACCCGTCGGCCGGGCCGGCGAAGCGGCCGCCTGGGCGCTCTGGCCGCGGGGCGGCCGAGTAAGGATCATCGGCGTACCGGTCGCCGCGGCCAACGCCCCGGGCCGCCGGGTCGGCTGGGTAGCCGGGGGTGTCACGGTGGTCCTGGCTGGCGGCGGCGGGGCGCCGACGTGGGTCGGTCTCGGGCCGGTCGGCGGCGCCGGGCCGGTCGTACGGCGGCGGTGCGAACGCGTCCCCGCCGGACCGGTCCGCCCGCCGCGGCCCGGCCGGTGCGCGACCCGCGTCGCGTTCGCCGGCACCGGGCCAGCCGTCCGCGGGACGACGCCCGTCCCGCCTGGCGTCCTCGGGCCTGGCTGCCGGCCGGCGCCGGCCGCGCGGGTCCGGCTCGTCGGTGCGGTAGACCTCGGTGGCGTCCTCGGACTGGTAGCGCGGCCCGGGGCGGTACTGGCCGGCCGGCGGGGGCGGCGCGGCCGACGCCCCGGCGCGCCGCCGCGGCGGCCGATCGATTTCCTGGTCGTAGGGCGGCCGGTCGCCGGCCCGGCCGGCGACCGGCCGCGCGTCCCGGCCCGGGGCCTCGCGGTCCGGCCTGGCCGGAGCGCTCCTGGCCGGCCGTGCGCGGGTTCCGGCGGCGCCCGCGCCCGTCCGGGCGGGCGGCGGTACCGGGATCGCGGTCCGGACGGCGAGGGCCAGCACGATGATCACTGGCAGGGCGACGAGCGCGGCGAGCGGGCGCCACAGGGTGACCCCGACGAGGGCGAAGACGGCGACGACCGAGAAGACGCCGAACAGGTGCTTCGACGGGCCGCCGCCCGGCCGACGGGCGCCAGCGGGCGCCGCTCCTGCTCGCGGCGGCCGGGGCACGGCCGTGGTCGCCGGGGCGTCACGGTACCCGCGGTTGTCCCCGGCTGCCCGTGTACGCGCCATGTCGACCAGTGTGCCCTACCGGCCGGCGGTTCGGCCCGGTGTGCCCGTGGGCCGGCATGCCCTCGGCGGCCGGGCCTCGCGCCCACGGGGTGGGTGGTGCCGGGGCGTGTCCGTTTCGGGCTGGATGTCCGGTGGGTCGGGCTGGTTTTCCGGCCCGACAAGAGGTGTCAACAACGACGACAAGTGCGCGCCGGACAGTGGCGGTCAGGAGCCGCTGCCGCGCGGCCTCGGTCCGGACGTCCAGTGGCGATGTCGTCGGCACCGTCGCATGGTGGTGACGGTGTCGCCACCGCCAGTGAGAACGAGGCTCGCGGTGGTGGGTGGAAACCACGTTTCGCCGATGGGGTGCGTACCGGACCCGCGAGTTTTAATGTTGCGTGAAGATACTGTTTGACCATGGCCCGGTGCCGCACCATGGATTTCGCCTCGTCGGTTCTGTGGAGGTTTGCCGTGGTCGCGCCAGGAGTGAGTCGGCGTCTTGGGACGTGGCCCGTCGTCAGGACGGCCGCCGCGGCGGCCGTCGCCGGGGTGCTTCTCATGACTTCCGCGTGCGGCTCCGCGACCGACAAGTACGTGACGAACAAGTCGGCCGGCGTGTACGTGAAGCTGCCCGACGGGTGGAGTCAGGCGCGGGTCCAGGAGCCGCTTCTGATCGGCCTCGACGCGCGCGAGCTGAGCCCGGAGATGTACTCGCTCCTGCGCCAGATCGACTGGCTGACCAGTATTGACGCGTCCGGCAACGAGAAGCCGAACGTGCTCAATCCGGCTGCGGAGGCGCCCAACGGGATTGTGCAGGTCCGACAGCTGCTGCCTGAGGAGGCCAAGGGCATCTCCACGAACGACCTGCGCGACCTGGTCGTGTCCATCGACCAGTCCCAGGCGGCGCAGGACCAGCTGGTCCAGCAGGACCCGGTCAACGCGCGGCTGAAGCCGGCCTTCCTGCTGATCCTCGACGAGCAGGTGAAGAAGGCGAACGGCGTGCACGGGGTGCACCTCATCTACCAGATCTCCACGTCGGCGGGGCTGGTGACGTTCGACCAGACGAGCCTGCTCGACAGCCAGCAGACGGTGCTCTACCAGCTCGTGCTGACCTGTACGGCCCTGTGCTACGCGCAGTACTCACCGTCGGTGACCTCCGTGCAGCACTCCTTCACGGTCAACCCGACGGCCTGACGAGAGCGGACCGGCGCGCCGGGCGGGAACGAGGCGACCAGCGGTGAACCACCGAAGCGCCGGGTGACGAACGGCCAGGTGACGGATCTGACCCCCGTGACGAACTCATTCAGACGCACCAGACCGACTGACCCGAGACCCCGACGAACTGACGAAGCGACGGACTGAGGGCAACAGCCATGGACCTATCCGACCTGCCGGGTGGCCTGCCGGGTACAGCCATCGAGGGTGCGGCCGATGCGGCCGCCGCTGCGAACGGGCTGCCAGCCGCCGACCCGCCGCCGAGGCGCAAGCCGGCGGCTCTCTGGGACCGGGTCAAGTTCCTTCTCCTGTTCGGCGCGTTGTTTCTGTTCGTCGTCGCCGCGCAGGTCTCGGGCAACCCGCTCATGACCTGGGGCGACGCGGTCAGCATCGAGGCGCGCAGCAGCTGGTGGCTGCTCGCGCTGATCGGCGTCGAGCTGCTCCGCCAGCTGCACATGTTCATCGGTGAGCGCTCGTCCGCGTACTACCTGTTCTGGACCGACCGGGTCTTCGGCCGGGCCGAGCGGCGGATGCAGCGGCTTGACGACTGGAACCGCTTCCGGGCGAGCCGGGCCGCGAAGTGGATCGTCGCGCTGGCGGTGGCGCTCTTCATCTACGCGCACATCGTGCACCTGTCGATGTTCGACGCCGTCGTCCAGGTGCCGAGCGACATCTGGGCCGCCATCCCGCTGCTGCTGCAGGTCGTCCTGCTGCTCGTCATCGTCGTCGGCCAGTTCGTCGCGATCTTCTGGTTCATGTCGAAGGGCGGCGTCGAGGTCTACTTCCCGGACGACGTCAAGACGCGGTTCGCCGACGTCTGGGGCCAGGATCACGTCGTCTCCCGGGTGCGGGAGAACGTCTTCTACCTGGAGCATCCGGAGGAGATCGAGAGCAAGGGCGGATACGTCCCCGGTGGCATCCTGCTGTGGGGCCCGCCCGGCACCGGCAAGACGCTGATCGCCGAGGCCGTCGCCGGCGAGACTGGCAAGCCGTACGTGTTCATCGACCCGGGCGCGTTCCAGGCGATGTTCATGGGCGTCGGCATCCTGAAGGTCAAGTCGCTGTTCCGCAAGCTGCGCAAGCTGGCACTGCGCTACGGCGGCGTCATCGCCTTCTTCGACGAGGCGGACAGCCTCGGCAACCGCGGCCAGCTCGCCCAGGGCTTCAACCGCGCCGACCGGGCGCCCGATCCCCACCGGGCGAGCCGGCTGGGCGCGCACGGCTGGCGGGCGGCCTCGTACGCCGACGGCCTCGGCGACCTCGGCTGCAACGGCCTGCACTACCTGTCGAACCAGGCCAGGGCCGAGGTGGCGGGATACCGGGCGTCGCTGGCCAGCGGCGGGTTGGACTTCGGCCCGGACGGCTCGATCGGGCGCAGCGGCCGGCAGGTGAACCGGGTCATCAGCGGCATGGGCGGGATGGGCGGCGGCGACATGGGCACGCTGCAGGCGCTGCTCGCGGAAATGTCCGGCCTGAAGAAGCCGCGCGGGTTCCTCAACCGAGTCGTGCGGCGCGCGCTCGGCATGAAGCCGAAGCCGCCGCCGAAGTACCGCATCCTGATCATGATGGCCACCAACATGCCGAACTCGCTGGACGAGGCGCTGTTGCGGCCGGGCCGGATCGACCGGCAGTACGAGGTCGGCTACCCGAGTAAGGAAGGAAAGATCAAGACCTACGAGGGCTACCTCGCCAAGGTCAAGCACGAGCTCACGACCGACCAGGTCGACCGGCTGGCGACGATGAGCGCGGAGGCGACCGGCGCGACGATCAAGGACACCGTCAACGAGGCGCTGACCCAGGCGATCAAGGACGGCCGCGAGGTGATCACCTGGGCGGACATCCTGCGCGCCCGGGTGATCAAGGAGCACGGCCTGCCCGACGACCACGAGCACATCGAGCGGGAGCGGCACAGCATCGCCCTGCACGAGGCCTGCCACGCGGTCGTCGCCTTCCGGCTGCAGCGCGGCCGGGTCATCGACATGGCCACGATCGAGCGGCGCGGCGGCGTCGGCGGCTTCGTGGCGTCCGTCAACGTCGAGGACAGCATGTTCCAGTGGAAGTCCGAGGTCGAGGTCTCCGTGATGGTGTCGCTCGCCTCGCTGGCCGGTGAGCGGATGTTCTTCGACGGCGACAACACCGTCGGCGTCGGCGGCGACCTGCAGAACGCCACCCGCCTGGTGGCCCGGCACATCTCGGGCGCGGCCATGGGCGACACGATCTCGTCCTGGATGTCGCTGTCGGGCATCCTGCCGATCGACCAGCTGGCGGTCGACGCCGACCGGCCGTTCGGCGAGCAGGTCGAGGCGCGGCTCCAGGAGCTGTACCGGCGTACCGAGCGGGTGCTGGCCGAGAATCGTCGCGAGGTGCTCGCGCTGACCCACGCCCTGGAGACGCACAAGACGATTACCGGCGAGGACGTCGAGGCGATCATGGAGGGCCGCAGCGGCCCGACCGTCGATGGCACCCGTTACCACGAGCCGGACTTCCTCGAGATCGCCGAGGAGTACCACCACAGCGCGCTGCGGGCGCACCGCAACTCGAACCGGACCGAGCTGCACAACCTGCCCGAGCTCGACCGGGTCGCCGCGAAGGCCGACGGCCAGGCACCGTCGAGCACGTCGTCCCCGGCGACCGCCCAGTAGGCAGCTAGGCGGTTGGCGCCGGCCGGGCGGTGGGGGAGCGTCCCGGCGGCGCCGGCTCGGCTGCGCGCCTGGCGGCCACGACCGGCTCGGTCACGACCGGCTCGGTCGTGGCCGCCGCCGTATCCGGCTCGGACACGACCGCGCCTGCGGCCGCCGCCGGGTGCGCCTCGGCGTGGCGCAGCGACGCCAGGCCGATGAGCGCGGCCAGCACGGCGGCGACGCCGGCGAGCACCAGGCCCGCGCGGGCGCCGAACGCCTGGGCGACGACGCCGGCGATCGGGCCGCCGAGCGGTGTGGTCCCGAGGAAGGCCATCGACCACAGCGCCATCACCCGGCCGCGCATCCGCGGGTCGGCCGACAGCTGCACGGTCGCGTTGCCGGTCGCGATGAAGGCGACGCTGGCGGCCCCCGTGACGACCAGCGCCCCGACCAGGACGGCCAGCGACGGCGCCGCGGCGGACAGCAGCAGCAGGATGCCGAACGCGGCGGCGACTGCCATCAGCGAGCGAACACCCGTCAGCCGGCGGCGCGCCACGAGCAGGCCGCCGACGACGGCGCCCGCGCCCATCGCGCCGGTGAGCAGGCTGTAGGTCGCCGCCGTGCCGTGGAACGTCTCGCGGGCGATCAGCGGCAGCGTCACCTGGAACTCGTAGGCGAGCGTGCCCGTCAGCACCATCATCGTCAGCGGGATCCGGATGGCCGGCGTGCGGATCGCGTAGTGGAGGCCCTCGCGGATCTGGCCGGGTGCCCGCGGCACGGGCGGATTCGGGCGCATCGCCGCCCGGTCGAGCCGGGCGAGCGCCACGAGCACCGCGGCGAACGACGCGGCGTTGACGAGGAAGCACGTCCCCGTCCCGACCAGGGTGATCGTCACGCCCGCGATCGCGGGGCCGACCACGCGGGCGGCGTTCATCGTCACCGAGTTGAGCGTGACCGCGTTCGGCAACGTCTCCGGGCCGACCATCTCCTGGACAAAGCTCTGCCGGGCCGGGTTGTCGACCGCCTGCGTGAGCCCGAGGCAGCCGGCGAAGGCGACCACCATCCACAGCGTGACCACGTCGGTGACCACGAGGATGCCGAGGAGGGCGGCGAGCAGGGCCTGCAGCGAGGCCGTACAGACGAGCAGCCGGCGGGTGTCGGTCCGGTCGGCGACCAGGCCGCCGTAGGCGCCGAACAGGAGCACCGGCAGGAACTGTGCGGCGGTGACGACGCCCAGCAGGGTGCCGCTCGCGCCGAGGGACAGCACCAGCCAGCCCAGCGCGATCGTCTGCATCCAGGTGCCGCACATCGAGATGATCTGGCCGGTGATGAAGCGGCGGTAGTTCGGGACGCGCAGTGCGGCGAACGTCCCGCCGGATCGCGGGCCGGGCCGCTCGGGCGCGGCGGTCGCTGGCGACGCATCCGCCGTCGCCGCCGTGGCCTGGGGCGGGGCGGCCAGGGCGGAGGGCCTCGCGCCGGCCGTCGAGCGGGCGGGCGAGCCGCCGACTGCCTGAGCCCTCGTAGGCGTTTCGGTCTCCGGTCCCCGCGTCAGCATCAGCCACCTCCGCCGTGCACAACGCGGTCCGGCAAGTAGTTATTTCGCAGCAGGTAAATATCTCGCCGCCGCCGCCGCGGCAAGCTGCGGGCGCCCGGTCGGGGGGATGGCGATCGGTCTGGCGATCGCCTATCATCGAACATACGTTCGAATGTCGACCGGTTCGCCGCCGCTCACGACCACCCGCGCAGGGCACTGCGCCGCTCCGCCACCGCCCACCCCGGGCGGGCGGCCGATCTGCCGTGCCCGCGTCCCGGTCGGGCGGCGGCGGGTCGAGGCAGACCCGACCGCGACGGCCGCGGGTTCCCGCGCGCCGCCCGTCGACGAAGGGGGTGCATGGTGACCGGAGTCCCCGACGGCCACGCAGGGGCGACAGAGCCCGAGGTCCCGGATCCGGCTGGCGTCCCCGCCGGCGAGGATCCGCGACCGGACGCGAACCGGCCGCAGCCGCCCGCGCCGCCGGCAGCCACCGGGGGCGGCGCGCCGGCCGATCCTCTCGGCCTGGCGGACGGGCGGCCGCCGGTCGACCCCGGGCGGCTCTCCGACGTCGAGCTCGCGACGGCGGTGATCGAGGGCCGGGCCACCGTCGACGCGACGACCGCGCGGTGGGTGATGCTGCTCGGCGAGTTCGACCGCCGCTCGCTGTGGCTCGCCGACGGGGCGGTCTCCCCGTCGGCGTGGCTGCGCCGGGAGTGCCGCATCAACGCGCCGACGTCGACCTACCTGCTGACGGTCGCCCGCGCGCTGCGCGACCTGCCGGCCACCCGGGAGGCCTACGCGACCGGCTCGATCAGCTTCGAACACGTCCGCGCGATCGCGCCAGCCCTCGGTGGCGGCCGCGTCGACCTGGCCCGCCGCGCCGACCCCATCTTCGCCCGCGCTGCCGCCTGGATGACCCCCCGCCAGGTGGCCCGCGTCGTCAACACCTGGACCGACATAGCCGACGCGTAAACGCCCGAATCGGCCCGGGCGCCATGCGCCCGGGCCGACCCCCTACAGCGGGATGTTGCCGTGGATGTTCTTGTCGGGGCGGCCGGCGGCGAGGGCGTCGGCGATGGCCGCGGCGACGGCGCCGCGGGTGTCGATCGGCTCGACCATCGCGTCGACCACACCGAGCTCGATGGCCCGCTCCACGCCGCCGACGGTGACGGCGTGCTCGTCGGCGAGCTCCTTGATGACCTCGGGCTGGCGCTGGCTCGGCACCGCGGCGATCGTCCGCCGGTGGATGATCTTCACCGCGGCCTCGTGGCCCATGACGGCGACCTCGGCGGTCGGCCAGGCGAACACGGCCGTCGCGCCGAGGGACGCCGAGTTCATCGCGATGTAGGCGCCGCCGTAGGCCTTACGGGTCATGACGGTCACCCGCGGCACGGTGGCCTCGGCGAACGCGTAGAGCAGCTTGGCACCACGGCGGACGACGCCTTCCCACTCCTGGCCGACGCCGGGCAGGTACCCGGGCGTGTCGACGAGGACGACGAGCGGCACGCCGAACGAGTCGCAGAGCCGGACGAAGCGGGCCGCCTTCTCCGCTGACAGCGAGTCGAGGCAGCCGCCGCGGCGCAGCGGGTTGTTCGCGATCACGCCGATCGTCCGCCCGCCGAGGCGGCCGAACGCGGTCACGATGTTGCGGGCCCACTTGGGGTGGATCTCGACGAAGCCGTCGTCGACCAGGCCGCCGACCAGCGGCCGGACGTCGTAGGCGCGCCGCGGCGACTCGGGCAGCAGTGCGGCGAGCTCGCGCGGCTCGACCGGACCGATGTCGCGCTGGTCGGCCAGCAGGCTGGTGACGTGCCGGGTCGTCTCGAAGGCCTGGTCGTCGGAGTCGCAGGTCATGTGCACGACGCCACTGCGCTTCGAGTGCGTCTCCGGGCCGCCGAGGCTGTCGGCGGTGCAGTCCTCGCCGGTGACGGAGCGGACCACGTCGGGTCCGGTGACGAACACCTTGCCGGCCGGTCCCATGATCACCAGGTCGGTCAGGGCCGGGCCGTAGGCGGCGCCACCGGCGGCCGCGCCCAGCACGAGCGAGATCTGCGGGATGCGGCCGGAGGCACGCACGATCGCGGAGAAGACGCGGCCCATGCCGTCCAGCGACGAGACACCCTCCTGCAGCCGGGCGCCGCCCGAGTGCCAGATCCCGACCACCGGCACGTTCATACGCGCGGCGGATTCGATCGCGTGCACGATGCGGGCGCAGCCGTCGCGGCCCATCGCCCCGCCCTGCACCGTGGCGTCGGTGGCGAAGGCGATCACCTCGTTACCGTCGACCAGCCCCTGCCCGGCGACGACGCCCGAGCTGTCGGGCGCGGCGAACAGGTTGATGCTGTCCTCGTCGAAGAAGCGGCCCAACCGGGCGACGGGGGTACGTGGGTCGACGAGTTCCATCGCGGACAGACTCACCGGGAATCTCCTTGCCTAAGCGGCAAACCGTCTGCTGCCGTGACCCGCAGCGAATGCGGCGGGACATTGCTGCTCATGTAGCTAGCGCACATCTGTCTGGTACGTCGGGGATGACGCACCGGCGCGGTGGGCCACGCGGTGCGTCGGGCGGCAGCATGCGGGGCGCACGGGGTCACCGTGCGGAGCCCGCCGAGGCATCGGCGCCATCGGCACCGCCACGTCCACGGAGGCGATCACCCGGTGCCCGTCCGGAAACGGGCGCCCGGCCGAATCCTCCGTGGCCTTCCGGTGCGGGCGTCTGGTTGCCGTCACCGGTGTTGCTGGCCGCCGGTACCGGGGCAGGCAACGCCGCCCGCCCCGTCCCAACGTCATGCAGGCGTGAACGCCAGGCAGACGTCATGTCCGCCGAACCCGAACGAGTTCGACAGCGCCGCGCCCGAGGGGATGCTCCGGTTGTCGATCCGCACCACGTCCAGCTCGATCTCGTCATCGAGAGCGTCGAGGTTGCGGGTCGCCGGAACGACCCGCTCGCGCATCGCCACCACGGTGGCCACGGCCTCGACGGCGCCGGCCGCGCCGAGCAGATGCCCGGTCATCGACTTCGTCGCCGTCACCACGGCCGAGCCGGCCGCCGAGCCGAGCGCCAGGTACAGCGCCTTCGCCTCGGCGAGGTCACCGGCGGGGGTCGACGTCGCATGCGCGTTGATGTGCGCGACGTCGGCCGGGGTCAGGTCGCCGGTCTGCAGAGCCTCCGTGACCGCCCGCGCCGCGCCCGCGCCGTTCGGCTCGGGTGCGGCCACGTGGTACGCGTCGGAGCTGATGCCGGCGCCGGCCAGGTAGCCGTGGATCCGGGCGCCGCGCGCCCGGGCGTGCTCCTCCGACTCCAGCACCATGACGCCGGCGCCCTCGCCGAGCACGAAGCCGTCGCGGGCCTTGTCGAACGGCCGCGAGGCCAGCTGCGGGTCGTCGGAGCGCCGCGACAGCGCCTGCATCTGCGCGAACCCGGCGATCGGAAGCGGGTGGATCGCCGCCTCCGTCCCGCCGGCGATGACGACGTCCGCGCGCCCAAGCTTGATCAGCTCGTAAGCGAGGGCGATCGCCTCGGTGCCGGAGGCGCAGGCGCTGACGGGCGCCCGCACGCCGCCCTTGGCGCCGAACGCCAGCCCGACCGTGGCGGCCGGACCGTTCGGCATCAGCATCGGGACGACGTGCGGGGTGACCTTGCGGAAGCCCTGCTCCTTCAGCACGTCGTACTGGCCGAGCAGGGTCAGCACGCCGCCGATGCCGGAACCGAGGGAGACCGTCAACCGCAGCGGGTCCACCTCGGGCGAACCCGCGTCGGCCCACGCCTCGCGCGACGCGACCAGGGCCATCTGCTGGGTCCGGTCGAGCTTGCGGGCCTCGACGCGGCCGAGTGGAGGCTCGACCGCGAGCGGGGCGGCGATGTGGACCGGCACCGTCTCGATCCAGTCCTCTGTGAGCAGGCGCACGCCGGACCGGCCGGCGAGCAGCCCTTCCCACGTGGACGCCACATCGCCCCCGAGCGGAGTGGTCGCCCCGAGGCCGGTGACGACGACCCGCCTAGGGGATCCGGTCACGCCGCGACACCCGCCCGCTGGATGTAGGAGACGGCGTCACCGACGGTCTTGAGGGTCTTCACGTCGTCGTCCGGGATCTTGACGCCGAACTTCTCCTCGGCGGCGACGACGACCTCGACCATGGACAGCGAGTCGACGTCCAGGTCGTCGATGAAGGTCTTCTCGGGGGTGACGTCGGCCGGCTCGACACCGGCCACCTCTTCGAGGATCTCGGCGAGACCGGCGAGGACATCAGACTGGGACATCAGGGACCTTTCTTGATCGGGCAGCTGTAGGGGAGATGTCATGATCCGGTCAGGGGCATCGGATGACCTGGCCACAGTAGGTCAGCCCCGCGCCGAATCCGAACAGGAGGACCGGGTCGCCGCGTCGCAGCTCGCCGGCGTCGAGCAGCCGTGTCAGCCCGAGCGGGATGCTCGCGGCCGAGGTGTTCCCGGCGTCGACGACGTCCCGGGCGACCACCGCGTTGCGCGCGCCCAGGCCGCTGACGAGCGCCTCGATGATCCGCAGGTTGGCCTGGTGCGGCACGATCCCGGCGAGCTCATCGGGCGCGACGCCGGCGCGCTCGCAGATCTTGCGCAGCGTCGGCACCAGCGTCAGGGCCCAGCGGAAGACCGCCTGTCCCTCCATCCGGAACAGGTTGTCACCTCCGCCGGGGACCCTGATCACGTCGGGGCGGGCACCGTCGTGACCCCAGACCACCGGGCCGACCTCGTCCCGCTCGCCCGCGCCGACCACGGCCGCGCCGGCACCGTCGGCGAGCAGGATGCACGTCGTCCGGTCGTCCCAGTCGGTGTAGTCCGACAGCCGCTCGGTGGCGACGACGAGCACGTGCCGGGCGGTCCCCGCGCGGACCGTGTCGGCCGCCTGGGAGAGCGCGTAGCAGAAGCCGGCGCAGCCGGCGTTGAGGTCGAACGCACCCGCGGCGTCGATCCCGATGCGGTGCGCGATCTGGGGCGCGGCGCCCGGGATCTGCGACGGGCTCGTGCAGGTCGCGGTGATGACGAGATCGATGTCGCTCGCGACGACACCGGCGGCGGCCAGCGCCTTCTCCGCCGCCGCCGCGCCCATCATGACCGTCGTCTCGTCGGCGTCGGCGATCCGGCGGGTCGCGATGCCCGTGCGGGTGCGGATCCACTCGTCGGACGTGTCGACCCGCTGAGCGAGGTCGTCGTTCGTCACGAGCCGGACCGGGCGATAGGTGCCCAGGCCGAGGACACGTGCGGCGGACATCAGGCCTCCCGACCAGGAGCGCCGGCCGGGACCTGTTCACCGGCGGGCGCGGGAATCGTAACCGCCGCACCGGGCGGTTGCCCGGTGCCGACGAACTCGGCCAGCAGCGCACGCGCCGCCGGCAGATCGGCCGGGCTCTTCACGGCCAGGATCTGCACGCCGGGCAGCTCGCGGCGGGCGATGCCCGCCAGGGTGCCGGCCGGCGGCAGTTCGATGACGGCCTGCACACCGCGCTGGCGCAGCGTCGCCATGCACAGGTCCCAGCGGACCGGGGCGGCCACCTGGCCGACCAGCCGGGTCACGACCTGCGCCCCGTCGGTCACCACCGCGCCGTCCGCGTTCGAGACCTGGCCGACCGTCGGCGTGCCGGGCCGGATGCCGGGGGCCACGTCGGCGAGCGCGTCCCGCCCGGTGGCCATGTGGTGGGTGTGGAACGCGCCGGCGACGGCGAGTGGCCGGACCCGAACACCGGCCGGCGGGTGCTCCGCGAGCTTGGCGAGCGCGTCGAGGTCGCCGGCGGCCACGATCTGGCCGGCGCCGTTGCGGTTCGCCGCGGTCAGGCCGAGGTCCTCCAGGTGCGCGGCGACCGTCTCCGGGTCGCCGCCGAGCAGCGCCGACATGCCGGTGGGGGTGCGTGCCGAGGCCGCAGCCATCGCCCGGCCGCGCAGCGCCACCAGCGCCAGCGCGGCCTCGGGAGACAGCGTGCCGGCGATCGCGGCGGCGGTGATCTCGCCGACGCTGTGGCCGGCGACGAGTAGCGGGCCGGTGGGTGCCGCGGGCAGGTCGAGCTGCTCGGCGGCGAGCAGGCCGGCGGCCACGATCAGCGGCTGCGCGACCGCCGTGTCCTTGATCTTCTCGGCTGGCGCGTCCGTCCCGAGTTCGACCAGGTCGATGCCCGCGGCGGCGGCGAACCAGCGCAGGCGCGCGGCCGCGCCCGGTAGCTCAAGCCACGGTCCGAGCATTCCCGGGGCTTGGGCGCCCTGGCCGGGCGCGAGGATGGCGAGCACGTACCTACCTAACCCTCCGCGGCCGCCCGCTGTCGCTGGCGGCCACTCACCGATGTGCCGACGGCTCGTTGTAGCCGTCCTACAAATCGAGGAGCCAGTACAGGTACGTTAGCGACCTCGCGGCACCTGGGCCGACAATCGTGTGACAGGGCCGTTAAGTAGGGCGATGTGATCGGAGTCGCACCCGCGGCCCGCCGGCCGGCGCCCATGCTCGCATCGTCACGCCTGTAGGTCGTCCACGACACGACGCGTGTCGCCCGTCAACGGTCGAGACGGCCCAGCAACAGCGCGATGTGCAGCGTGAACCGCTGCCGATGGTCGGCCGTGTCGAGCCCGCAGACCTCGGACGCCTTGCGCAGCCGGTAGCGGACCGTGTTCGGGTGCAGGTACAGCGCCTTCGCGGTCGCTTCCAGCGAGGCACCGAAGTCGAGGTATGTGCCCGCCGTCTCCAGCAGCGGCGCGCCCGCGTCCCGCAGCGGCAGGTAGATCTCCTCGATGAGTGCCCGCCGGGCCCGCTCGTCGCCGGCGAGCGCCCGCTCGGGCAGCAGCGCCCGGGCCGTCACCGGCCGGGGCGCCGCCGGCCAGGCCGCGACGACGTCAGCCGCGGCGATCGCGGCCCGGGCGGACTCGGCGGCGCCGGCCAGGTCCGCCGAGACCGGACCGACGACGACCGGGCCGGGCCCGCACGCCTGCATCAGCACGCGCGCGGCGTCCAGCGCCGAGTCGACACCCCGGGCGGCGGCGCGCCGGCCGCGCGGACCGGCCGGCCGGCTCGGGTCGCCCGTCGCCGCCGCCACCGCACGGGCCGCCGCCTCCCGCGGCACCGCGCCCTCGTCGGCCCGCGCCGCCGCCGGGCCGTCGGCCGGACGGGGTTCGGCCGCCCGGTCGCCGCCCGGCCCGGCCGGCCCGTTCTGCGTCGCCTCGGCCGCGCTGTCGTCCGGCCGGAACCGACCGCCGACGATCATCATCAGCCGCTGGTTGTGGACACCGGTCAGCACCTCCAGGCCCGCGCCCCTGGCCAGTCGGTGCACCTCGTCGACCACGGCCTCCGGCGACTGCGGCGGCGCGGCGCCGACAACGACCGTCACCGCCGGCGGGTTGCGCCAGCCGACCGCCGCGGCCCGTGACGACAGGGCCCTGTCCTGGTCGCCGCGCACGACGTGGTCGACGACGAGCGCCTCCAGGCGGGCGTCCCAGGCGCCGCGCTCCTCGGCGACGCGGGCGTAGACCACCGCCCCGGCGAACGCGATGTCGCGGGAGTAGCGCAGCACGTCGGCCAGCACCCGCTGCTCGTGCTCCGGGTCGACGATGTTCGGGACCTCGGCCTCGATCGTCTCGACGGCGACCCGGACCAGATCGACGAGCCGGCGGAAGGTGACGGCCCGGACCAGCTCCCGCGGCGCCACCCGGAACACGTCGCTGGACAGCTCACGGGCGTGCTCGGGGCGCTTGCACCACTCGACGAACGAGGCGATGCCGGCCTGCACCACGAGCTGGATGTCGGCCCGGTGCCGCGCAGACATGCCCGGATACCAGGGCAGCAGCTCGGACATCCTGGCGACGGCCTTGTTCGCCAACAGCCCGCTGGCCCGCTCGATCCGCCGGATCACCGCGTCGTTGGTCGCGTCGGCGGCGGCGCTCTGCGCCGCTCGCCCGGCCCGGCCGGCCGCCGCGTCCCCGGCGCCGTAGCCCTGCGCCGGCGCGTGTGCCTCGCCCGCCGGCCGTGGCTCGCCCGGGAGGGCCGGCGCCGTCGGCGTGACCTGCGTCGGCACGTCGGCCCGGTCGCGCCCGCCAGCGCCGGCGCCCGCGGCCGGACCCGGGCGCCTGGCCGTCGGTGGCCGGGCCGCGTCGGCGGCGGGGCCGGTCGAAGTGGCGGGGCCGGGTGTCGGCTCGGCCGGAGGCGGGGTCACGGCGACCAGCATGCCTCACGCAGGCATGATCGTCCCTTGCGCGCCTGGTCACGCGGCCGCGCCGAATCCGGGCAGGCGGCCGCCCGGCCGGCTCACCTCGGCGGACCCGGGCCGCGAGACCGTCCCGCGACCGGCTGCGAGGAGATGCCGGACAAGCCGGCGGGGGCCCGGCGACAATGAACCGATGCCCCGACCCCGTCCGCCCCGTGCCACGTTTCTGGTGGCGGGCCTCGTCGGCGCGCTGGCCGGCCTGCTCGGTGGCTGCGCACAGTTCCTGCCGATGAAGTCCGACGGCCTGATCCCGGCCGACCTGGTGCCGGTGTTCCGGGAGGCCGCGGCGACGTACGGCCTGCTGTCGGCGGCGCAGCTCGCCGCGCAGGCCCGGGTCGAGAGCCGGTTCGACTCGTCGGCGGTGTCGCGGGCGGGCGCGGTCGGAATGATGCAGTTCCTGCCGCGGACCTGGGCCGAGTTCGGGCTCGACGGTGACGGTGACGGCGTCGCCGACCCGCTCAACCCGCTCGACGCGATACCGTCCGCCGCCCACTACGAACAGCACCTCTCGGAGCTGGTCGGCGACCTGCCGGGCGACCAGATCTCCCTCGTGCTCGCCGCCTACAACGCCGGCCCGACCGCCGTCCGCACCGCCGGCGGCGTTCCGGACTTCGCCGAGACCAGGTCGTACATCGCGAAGATCCATTCCTGGGCGCAGACGTACTCCGACGAGATCTGACGCCCGTCGGCAGCGTCCGCAGCACGGACGGCGATGGCGATGGCGGAGGGGCCGCGCGGGCAACAGCGGTGGCCCGCGGCGTCGTCGGCTGGAAGGCTGCCGCTGAAGTGCCTCCCGTCGCCCCGGGCGATCGGCTCGGTCGACGGTCGTCGGGACGCGCCCTATGTCTGGTCGGGTGGAGGGCTCGCGATGGCCAACAGCGCTGACGTGCTCGTAGACGGGTTCGGCCGGATCCGGGAGGTCGTCCACGACGCCCTCGCCGGGCTGAGCGCCGAGCAGGTGAACCGACGGCCGGGCGGCCGGGCGAACTCGATCGCCTGGCTGGTCTGGCACCTGACCCGGATCCAGGACGACCACGTGGCCGGCGTCGCCGACACGGAGCAGGTGTGGACGTCGGCCGGCTGGTACGAGCGTTTCGCCCTGCCGCTGCCGGCCGAGTCGCACGGCTACGGCCACACCTCGGCCGACGTCGACAGCGTCCGCGTCGCCGACCCGGCATTGCTCACCGGCTACTACGACGCGGTCCACGACGCGACCCTGCCGTACGTCGCCGCGCTCGCCGACGCCGACCTCGACCGGGTGGTCGACACCCGGTGGGACCCGCCGGTGACCCTCGGCGTGCGGCTCGTCAGCGTCATCGCCGACGACCTGCAGCACGCCGGCCAGGCGGCGTTCGTCCGCGGCCTTCTCCTGGACTGAGGTCCTTCGAGGCCGACGTCCTTCGGGGCGGACGCCTTCGAGGCCGGCGTCGCCTGCCGGCCGCGCCGCCGGGCGTGGCCGGCCGGTATCAGTCGCCGGTCGAGCCGTCGATGCGCTCGCGCAGTAGGTCCGCGTGACCGTTGTGCCGGGCGTACTCCTCGATCATGTGGAGGTAGACCCAGCGCAGCGTGAGCGTCTCGCCGCGGTGGACGAACTCGTCGTCCAGCGACCGGCCGGCAGCGGCCGCGCGCGCCCCCGCCACCTCCTCGTCGAACGCGTCGAAGGCCTCCTGGGGATCGGCGGTCTCGACGTCGTCGAAGTCGGCGTCCTCGTTGTCGGCCGTCGCCCAGCGGCCGGCCAGGCCCTCGCCGCCGGACCGGGTGCGGAACCATGACCGCTCGACGTCGGCCAGGTGCCGGACCAGGCCCAGCAACGACAGGGTCGAGGGCGGCACCGCGCACTGGCGCAGCTGCTCGGCGGTCAGGCCCGAGCACTTCAGCAGCAGCGTCTGCCGCTGGTAGTCGAGCCAGGCCTCGAGCTGCTCGCGCTCGCCCCCGGCCCGCGGCTCGGCCATCCGGACGGTCGTCGGAGCGGTCCACGTCATGGCCTCATCATCCCGCCCGACTCCGACAACGTGCCCGACTCCGACAACCGTGCCCGCCCGCGCCGACCGGGCCGCCCGCGCCGACCGGGCGCCTCCGCCGACCGGGCGCCTCCGACGAATGCGGCGGACACCCGGCGGGCGTCCGAGTGGCGGTTTGCCGGGTTCGGTGCGGCGGGGCTAGGTTGCGGCCATGACCGAGAACGCGGACGGTGCCCGGCTCAGCGTCGGCGACGTGGCTCCCGACTTCACGCTCGCCGACGCCGACGGCAACCAGGTGGCGCTCGCGTCCTTCCGCGGCCGGCGCGTGATCGTCTACTTCTATCCGGCCGCGAGCACGCCCGGCTGCACGAAGCAGGCCTGCGACTTCCGGGACAGCCTCGCGCAGCTGAACGACGCCGGGATCGACGTGCTCGGGATCTCCCCGGACAAGCCGGCGAAGCTGGTGAAGTTCCGGGACAACGAGGGCCTGACCTTCCCGCTGCTGTCCGATCCGGACCGCGCGGTGCTCGCCGCCTACGGCGCCTACGGCGAGAAGACGCTGTACGGGAAGAAGACCGTCGGCGTGATCCGCTCGACGTTCGTCATCGACGCCGAGGGCAAGATCGAGAAGGCCCTGTACAACGTCAAGGCGACCGGGCACGTCGCCAAGGTCATCCGCGACCTGGGTCTCGCCACCGTCTGATGCCGGCCGGGGGCGCCGCGCGCCCCCGGCCGCGCACGAGTGCTGGCTCGGGCCTCAGACCGCCGCGGCCTTGAGCGTCGCGTCGAACAGCTCGGTGGCCCGCTCCCAGTGCCGGGTGGCGGCGGCCTCGTCATACACGGGCATGTCGTTGACGGCGAAGCCGTGCAGGGCTCCCGGATACAGCTCCAGCCGGTAGTCGACCTTGGCGGCGTCCAGTGCCGCGGCGAGGCGTGCCTGGTCCTCCGGGGTGCAGGAGCCGTCCTCGTCGGCTACGCCGAAGTACAGCCGCGCGCTGACGTTCGCGGCCCGTTTGTGCGGGCTGTCCGGGTCGTCGTCGACGGCCAGCCGGCCGCCGTGGAAGGACGCCGCGGCGGCTACCCGGTCCGGATGCGCCCCGGCCGCCGAGAACGCGAGCCGTCCGCCCATGCAGTAGCCGATGGTGCCGACCTTCTCGCTGCTGACCTCGGGGATGTCGTCGAGCGCCGTGAGCAGCGCCGCGGTGTCACGCATCACCGCGGTCGGGTTCGCCTTCTGCATGACGGCGCCCAGCTGGGCCCTGGTCTCCGGATCGGAGAACGCGGTCGCCGCGTCGAACGGGCCGGCCTCCGGGGTGCGGTAGGCGACGTTCGGCAGGACCACGGCGTAGCCGGCCGAGGCGAGCCGGTCGGCCATCGCATGCGCCACCGGGCGCACCCCGAACGCGTCCGCGTACATGATCACGGTCGGCAGCGCCGCCCCGCCCGCCGCGGGCTGGCCGGGCGGAAGGTGCAGGTAGGCGTCCATGACGCCGTCGTCAGTGCGCACGTCGAGCTTGGACACGGTCACACGTGACTCCCTGGAGTCTCGTTGGTCGCCGCCGGCGCCCCGAAGTGGCGCGCATGCGGCGGACGGGGCGGAAGTACCCGTCTGGTCACGGCCGAGCGCCGGGGCGGCGGGCAGGCGACGCCCCGCCGGGATGGTCCCGACCGCCGGGCCGGACGGGTCCTCGTCCAACCGGTGGCCAAGGGTTCCGGGCTCCTCGGGGCGCGGCGCCGCCGGACGGCGCGCGGCCAGAACACAGCATCTCGCACGGCGCCGGGCGCGCGTCGTCAGGAGGCCGCGGTGACCGCCGCGGTGAAGGCGTCCGGGGTGAGCTGGTTGGTGTCGAGCGTCTTGCCGTTCACCTTGATCGTGGGCGTGCCTGTCACGCCGCGCTTGGACGCGTTGTCCTCGACCTGGGCGACGTAGCCGTCATACGTCCCTGCCCGCACCGCCCCGGTGAACTCGGCCGAGCTCAGCCCGACCTTCGCCCCGAGCGTGACCAGCTTGTCGTTGGTGAAGGCGCCGCCGTTCTCCTTCGTGCCCTGGTTGGCGTACAGCACGTCGTGGTACGCCTTGAACTTGCCCGCCTGGGCCGCCGCGGCGCCCGCGTTCGCCGCCCGCGCCGAGTCCGGGCCGATGAACGACATCATGTGATAAACGGCCTTGATCTTGCCATCGTCGATGAGGGACTGCACGGTCGGGCCGGTCGTCGTCTCGAACTGCTCGCAGATCGGGCACTGGAAGTCCTCGTAGAACTCCACCGTGACCGGCGCGTTTGCCTTGCCGACGACGATGCCGTTGTCCGGCCCGGTCGCGGTCGCGGGGAGCACGACCGGCTTCGAGTCCTGGCGCGAGTTCTGGACGAGGATCCCGACGACGGCCGCGATGATGATGACGCCGAGCACCGAGGCCAGCACGATGATCCGGCGGCGGCGCCGCTCCTGGGCCTCGGCGGCCGCGCGGGCCGCGGCGGCCTTCTGCTGGCGCGCGACGGCCCGCGGGTCCCGCGCCGGCCGGCCGTCGCCGCGCGTGGCGCTCGTCGAGTTCCCGGCGCGTGGCCGCTGCCCGCCCGTGCCCGCGCCCTGCCGTGCCCGTCCGCCGGGATCCCGGCTCGTGCCGTCGCTCATCGCTCGTCCCGTCCCATTCCGTGTCGGGTCTCTCGCGGCCCCGTCGATCTCACTCGATCGTCCGGCGGGTATGCGCCCGGGTCCGCGCCGTTCCCGGCGCGGCCGGCGTCCGTGCCGGACAGGTCGCGGCCGGTGTCCGCATCGGCGCCGACCCACGCGGCGTCGCCGGCGGGCCAGTCCACGCCGTCGTCGTACTCGTCGTACTCGTCGTCGGCGCCCCGGCCCGCCGACCGCCTGCCCGCCGGGCCGTCCAGCAGGCGATCCAGCGCCAGGTAGCCGCCGGGCCAGCGGGTCAGCAGCCCGCTGGCGATCAGCAGCAGACTGTCGCGTACGAGCTCCGACGTGTAGTGGGTGGGCGCGTCCTTCGTCAGGTCCCCGCCCGAGGAGAAGCAGCCGCACTCGATGCGCAGGCCGCGGGCGGCGGCGGACGCGATCGCCGCGATGTACGCCGCGAGCATCAGCGACGACAGCAGCGCGCACGCACGCACCGCCAGGCCCAACAGCAGCAGGACGCCCAGCGCGATCTCGACGAACGGCACCGCGTAGGCCACCGGGTGGACGAGCCCCTCCGGCAGGATCCGGAAGGCACGCACCGAGCGGACCATCCCGGCCGCGTCGCCGACCTTGAGCGAGCCGGCCACGAGCCACAGCACGCCGAGGCCCAGCCGCAGCACGGTCGACACCACGCGGACCCAGGCACGCGTCCCGAAGGCCCGGCCGCCCAGGCGCTGGCCGGCGTCGATGTCGGTGTCTGCGTAGGTCACGGTGTCGTCCCTCGGGCAGCCAGGATCGGAAGGTCATGGATGTACGCGGTGATCTGGGTGCCCGGCGGGTAACGCAGCGCGAGCCGCCCGTCACGGCCGAAGGCCAGCACGTCGGCATCCTGCTGCGCCGCGGGCGCGGCGTCCAGGCCGGTGCCGGGCGGTGCCGCGTCGACGCCCAGCGCCCGCGCCTGCGCCCGCACCTGGCCGAACGGGCCGGTCAGACCATAGAAACCGAAGCCGGGGTCGAAGTGATGCAGCCAGGCGGCCAGCACCGGCGGTGTGTCGCGGGCCGGGTCGGTGCTGACGAACACGACGCGGATCCGGGCCCGCACCGCCGGGTCGAGCTCGCCCAGCGCCTGCGCCAGGTCGGCCATCGTGGCCGGGCACACGTCGGGGCAGTGGGTGTAGCCGAAGTACACCAGGGTGACCAGGCCGGCGGTCTCGGTCCGCAGGTCGAAGGGGCGCCCGTCGGTCCCGGTCAGGTCGAGGACGGGCTTCGGCACGGCGGTCGCCGGGGTGATCCCGTGCAGGCCGTCGGCGCGCCGCTCGGCGACCACGTCGGCGCGCATGCCCGGGGTGCCGTCCGTGCACCCCACCGCGCCGGCGAGCAGCACCGCGATCGTCAGGGCGGTGAGCGCGTTCGCCGTCCCGACGACGCGGCGCGGCGCCGCCCGGCCGAGCATGGGTGCGCCCCGGCGCTGGGCCGGGCGGGACGCCGCGTGCCGGGTTCCGCCGGCGGGCGCCGGCGAGATGACAACCATGATCCTCCGCGCTGAGAGCGTGCGCAGTGGGCGACGGGCGTCGCGGTGCGGGGCTGAGTACCGCCTGCCCGTGCCTGCTGCGGGTCCTGCTCCGGCCGGCACAGCTCCGGGCGCTGCCGGCCGTACCGGTCAACGAAGCAGGACCGCCCGGCGTTTCCGGCCCCGACGAAGCGCCGGCGCCGCGCCGGTGCGCTCGGCCTCGCCGTGCCAGCACCGGTCAGCTGGCGGCTTCCGCTCGTCAGCGGCTGCCCGGTCTGGCACTCTTGACCGTGGACCCGTCGGCGCCGACGACCGGCGCAGGACCACCCGCGGGAGCGCCGGTCACGCGGCGGCGTGGTCGACGGGCCGTGGGAGACGAGAGGGCAGATCGGTGCCGCAGGATCCAGCGACCATTCAGCTCCAGATCGACGAGACCCGCGCCGAGCTCGCGGAGACCATCGACGCGATCGCCGAGATCGTCAGCCCACGCCGCGTCGCGGAACGCGCGGGGGAGCAGGTACGGGCGAAGGTCGCCGAGCTTCGGACCAGAGTGGGCCAGGCCGGCGACCGCCGCGAGCTCGCGGCGGATGGCGCCGCGGGTCCCGCCGCGCTGCCGGCGGCGACGGGCGCGCCGCGTGCGCTCGCCGCCGGGGGATCGGCGCCGGCTGGGCGCACGGTCCGCTGGGGCCGGGTGGCGCTGGCGGCCGGGGCCATGACGCTTCTGGTGCTGCGGACCACGCGGCGCCGCCGGCAGCGCCGCGGCTGAGGCCGGGCAGACCGCCGGGATGACCTCCGACGCCCATCGCGACCCGCCGCCAGGGCGCATCGTGCTGGTCCGGCACGGCGAGACCACCTGGAGCCGGACCGGGCGGCACACCGGTCGCACCGACATACCCCTCACCCCCCACGGCGAGCGGCGCGCGGCGGCCCTGCCCGACGTCCTGGCCGACTTCCGCTTCGTTCTGGTCGCCACGAGCCCCCGCGTCCGCGCGGTGCGCACGGCGGACCTTGCCGGCCTGCGCGGCGCGCCGGCGCTCGCCAGCGTGGCCGCCGGCCCAGAAGCCGCCGGCCCGGACGGGACGCGGACGGAGGCGGCGGACGGACGGGCCGGGCCCGGTCGGCGCGGCGCGGTCCGTGCGGTCTGGCCCGAGCTCGCCGAATGGGACTACGGCGACCTCGAGGGCCGCACCACCCCGCAGATCCGGGAGGACCAGCCCGGCTGGACGATCTGGACCGGCCGCGTCCCGGGTGGCGAGAGCGCCGAGCAGGTCGCGGCCCGCGCCGACGCCGTCCTGGACCGCGCGGCGGCCATGCTGTGGGCCGGCGACGTGGCGCTCGTCGGCCACGGCCACTTCTCCCGGATGCTGATCACCCGCTGGCTGGGGCTGGAACCGGCGCGGGGCGCGTCGTTCCTCGTGGAGCCCGCGAGCGTGTCCGTCCTCGCCCACGAGCGGGAGACCCGGGTCCTCGGCGGGCTGAACCTGCGTCCATCCGGCGAGCTGGCGGCGGGGGCGGTCCGGGCGACGTAGCGGCCGGGCTCGCCGGTCAGGCGACGCCCGGTCCGGCCGGGAGCGGCGGCTAGAGATCTCCCCGGCGGCGCAGCCCGGTCAGCGCGATGACGCCGGGGATGACGGGCAGCCAGTAGCCGATCAGTCGATAGACCAGCACCGCGGCGACCATCGCGGCGGCGGGACCGCCGGCCGCGGTGAGGCCGATGGCGAGCGCGGGCTCGATCGCGCCGACGTTGCCGGCGGTGGGCGCCGCGCCCGCGACTGCCGAGCCCACCAGGTACACCGCCGCCACCGCCAGTACCGAGACGTGGCCACCGAACGCCCGGGCGCTGGCCGTCAGCGCGATGACCTGGGCGACCTTCGTGCCCGCCAGCGACGTCGTGAGGACCGTGGCCCGGCCGGGGGAGTGGGCGAGGGCGCGCAGGTGCGCCAGGAACGTCGCCACCGGCGCGCGCAGCCGGTCGCGCACGCCGCGGCGGCTGAGCACCAGCCCGAACGTCGCGACGATCGCGCCGATGACGAGGCACACGGGCGCGATCCCGATGCTGGACAGGGTGTCGCGCAGCGGTCCGGTCAGTGAGCTGGTGATCCGGGAGTCCCCGAGCAGGAAGGCAACGAGGGCGAGCGCCGCCAGGTGCACCAGGCCGCAGACCACCCGCAGCGACGCGATCGTCGCGAGCCCCGCCGACCGGGGCAGCCCGCGCCGTTCCAGGAACCTCAGGTTGACGGCGATCGCGCCGAGCCCGGCCGGGATGATCCGGTTCGCGGCGGCCGCGGCGCACTGCACCGAGGTCGACACCCGGATGCCCAGCGGGAGCCCGCTGCCGGCGCGCAGCGCGACCCCGTTCGTCACGTAGTACAGCGCCGCGCCGAATCCGCAGAGCACGAGCCAGGGCCAGTTCGGCGCGGGCACATCGGCCAGCTGCTGCTCGACGTCGGCGCGGAACCGGACGGCGAGCACCGCCAGGGGCACGCCGAGGACGACGGCGCAGATCAGCGTGCGTCGCCGCGGCAGTCGCAACATGGGCCGCAGCCGGGCCGAGAAGTCGACGTCGCAGGCGTCCAGGACGCGCGGCCGGGGGCGATTCGGCCCGGTGAGCCGCGGGCTCGGCAGGGTGCCGCCGCCCACGGTGGCGACGGCGCCGCCACCCGAGCCGGCCAGGGCGGGCAGGCCGGCAGCGCTCGCGAGCATGGGAATCGCCGGGAATCCGTGGAAGACCGGAATCGCGGACGGGCCGGCCAGCGCCGTGACGGCGGGCTGACGGGGAAGCAGCCGGACGGTGAGCTGGCCGGCGAACGTGCCGCGGGCGGGCCGGGCCGTCCGCCCGGCGCGTGAGCGCCTGCTGGGGCGGCCGGAATCCGGGCGTCGGCCGCGGCCGGTGGCCAGCGGCTCCGCCGGTGACGTGGGACGCACCGTTTCGGTCGGTCCCTCTGCCATCAGCGCCGGAGTCTCGATGACGGGCTCCCCTCGGCCAGGTAACGGTAGGCGATTGCGATCTGGATTGTTTCCGGATCCGGTCGCGCCACCCATGTCATTGTGCGCACGGCCGTGTGCGCTCGGCTAATCCTGGCGTGGCGCCATGGACCGGCGCGCGGCGCGGGTTCGCCGTCGTTGGCGAGCGCCTACGCATCCGACATGCCGGTCACCGCGGCCCGTGCAGCGTCATTGTGGGTGCGGTAGGCGACCGGTCGCCCGCATGATGGGTGTCCGACGGTGGTCGGCCGGGCGAAGTATCGGTGTGGGGTCAAGCAGGGCCCGGCGCTGGGTGATGCCGGCTGGTCCTGACTTACTGTGACATTAGCCGCCGGGGTCAGGGAGGCTTTCGGGTGCACGTCGCTCGTGCGCGTGGTGTCACCCGGAGGTCGGGTGGCGACACCCACCACCGGCCCCGGTACGTGTGCGGCCGGATGCCGCAAGGGTGACGGCTGGGCCGTCGCCGACGGGACACGCCCGACGGCGCACCCCGTGGACCCGCCCTAGATGACGTCGATGCCGTCCAGGATCGGGTCACGCCGGGACATCCACTCGGGAGTGACGTCGTCCGGGACGGGCGGCCCGAGGCGGCGCGCCGTCGGGTCCTTCGGCCGGCCGGTGACGGGATCGATGCCCTCGGGGTGGATCGACCGGTGCGGCGGCGGTGGCGCCGAGATCGAACGGCTCTGACCACGCGGCGGGCCGGCCGGCTGGCGCAGCCGCGGGTCGATCGACCCGGGCAGGCCGCTCGCGCCCACCGGCCCGAACGTGCCCGGGGCGCCGCCGGGCTGCCCGGTCGGCGGCGAGTCACCCTGGCCGCCGCGCCCCGCGGACCAGCCCGGCGGTTCGGCCGGATAGCCGGGATACGCCAGGTCCCGCCGCGCCTGCTCTGTCCTGTTGGGCGGCGGCCCACCCGGCCCGTCGAGCCCCTGGCCCGACGGGCCGGGTGGGCGTGAACCGGAGGCGGCCGGTCCCTGTGCCCCGTACCCGGACCGTGCCGGGACCTGGCGCGGGCCGGAATGGTTCGGCGGCCCCGACTGGCCGGGGACCGTCGGCTGCCCCGGGGTGCCCGGCGCGGCCGACAGGCCGGGTAGGCCGGAGCCCGGGGGAGGCGTCGGCGGCCCGCCGGCAGCCAGCCGCCCGCCCGGCCGGAACGACGGCCCGCCGGTCGGGCGGCCCCTGGTGTCTCGGATCGGCGAGCCGGGACCGCCCGCGGACCCGGGGTCGGCCGGATGGCTCGGCCGCGAGGAGCGGTCCGGCAGTCCGACGGGGCGTTGCGCGCCGGCGGGTGGGCCCGGCGGCTGGAGCCCTGGCAGGGCGCCGCCGATCGTCGGCGGCCGCGGCGCGGCCGGCGGCTGGTAGCGCGGATGGGCGCCGGTGCCCACGTCCCGGCCCTGCGAGAAGGAGCCCTCGTCCGTGACCGGGGGCGGAAACACGGGCAGGGCGCCCGTCATCCCCGGCGGCGGCAGGATGGGGTGCGCGCCCGTCGCGCCGGCCGGCGTGAAGAACCCCGCGGCGGTCGTCCCGGGTGGCGGGAAGGCCGGGTTCGCGCCACCCGCCTCGGGGGGCGGGAAGGCCAGGTAGCTCTCGCCGGGCGGCGGGATGTGCGGCATCGGCCCGGTCGGTGGCGGCGCGCCGCGGTCGGCGCCGTCGGACCGGGCAGCCGCGGGACGCGGCGGATCCGCGAAGCCCGGCGGCGCGTCGAAGTCGCGGAAGCCCTGGGCGGTCGCGCCGGAGTCGGCGAAGCTCGCGCCGCCCTGGCCGCCCTGGCCGCCGTGCCCGGCCCGGGCGGCGGGTGGGGACATCGGTTGCGCGGTCTGCGGGGGAGCGGGCGGCGGCGGCGCCTGCCGGGCGACGGCTGGGATGAGCACGCCCCGCCCGACGGTGTTCGCCGTGGCCGGGTTCGCGGCCCGCGCCGGCGGCGGATCGGGCAGCGCTCCCGGCGTGAGCCGGCCGTCGGACGCCACCAGCGGACGTCCGCCCGGCACCGCCCTCGGCTCGGTCAGCGGGTCGCGGTCGGGCCGCCGCGCCGGGCGGTCCGCCAGGTCCGCGGCGAGGTTCGCGGGCAGTTCGGCGAGCTGGGCCGCCCGGATCGGCATCGGGGCGGTGCCGCGGGCGGCGGGCTGCGGGTGGGCGTCGGTGAGCGCGGCCGCGGCGGCGAACCCGGGCGCGGCCGTCGGCGCCTCGACGGTGGGGAAAGCTCCCGTGCTGGCGCCGGTCGCGGCGCGGGGGCGGCGGGTCGCCCCGGGCAGCGGGCGCGGCACGGCGACGTCCTGGTCGGCCGCGGGCAGCTCGGGCGGCCGGCCGCTGACGGCGAGGACGGAGGCGCACGGCCAGAGACGGTCACAGCCGAGGCAGACGTCGAACTCGTTCGGGCGGTGGAGGTCGATGAGCGCGAGGAGGGATCGGATGTGCTCGATCGTGCGCGGCCCGGCGAGCACCGGGCCGCTCCTGATCATGTCAAGTTCCGAGCACAGTCGAGCGTAGTAACGCTCAACGTCGGAAACGTCCTGATCCTCCATTATTGCCAAGCATGCACCATCGAGCGCAGCGACGCGCGGGCGGTACCCTGCGAACTGCGGCGGACGGTGGCCGCCGTGGCGCTCGGCTCGACGGTTCGGACCGCCGCCCTAGCCACGGCGAGATCCGTCAGCGAGGCCGAATCTCCGAGGCCTGCCGGTCGCGGCGTTCCGGATCCGGCACGCGGAGTGGTCGAGCGCGATGATCGCGGCCCACATGTCCGGGCCGTCCCCTCACGCGCGCTCGGGCCGGACCTCGTCACCGCGGCGCACCTGCCGCATGAGGCCCTCCTGCAGCCGGGCGAACTCCTCGATGTACGGGCTGTCCGCCGGGTTCGGCGGGCCGGGCATCTCCTTGCCTGGCTGGCCGCGGTCGAACGCCGGCTCGAAGCCGGCGTAGGGGCCGCCGCCCGGCAGCCGATCCTGCTGACCGTTGTCGAACGACGGATAGTGGCCGCCCTGGCCGGACGGCGCGCCGCGCTCGGGCGGCGCCTCGTAGGCCGGGTAGTTCGGCATGCCGGTCGGCGGCGGCGAGCTCGGGCGCTCGGGCGCTCCGTCGAACGAGGGGTAGTGCGGGCTCGGCGGCTGGACGGACCGCTCGACGCCGTTGTCGTAACCGAACGGGGCGGAGCCGTTGCTCGACGGCGCCGGGCTGATCGACAGCGGAGCGGACCGGCCGTCCGCCGCCGCCGCCTCGGGCTCGACCGCGAGGAATCCCTCGGTCTGCGGGAAGATCCGCGCCGACAGGCTGACCGACATCGGGTCACTGCCGTAGGTGATGACGTCGACCTGGTCGTCCGGGCCGATGCCGCCGTTGCGAGCGAGGTCGACGAACCGGAACAGATCTGCCCAGCGCAGGCCGTCCAGGTCCACACTGATCCGCAGTGCCATGCTGTGCCCCGTCCCGTTGAGCAGTCATGAGAGCGGCGGCACCCGTCCACGCGGCCGCTCGCCCGCGCCAGACCGTCTTCCAGGCCTGTCGCCCGCGGGTGCTTGCCCGCGCCCCGGTGTGGAAGTGTCCAACTCCGGGTGATGGGCGGCAGCTTATACCGCGTTGGGTGGGTGTTCCTCATCCGGGGAGCTTCGGCCGCCGGGCGTGCGCGGTGCGCCTGAACGGGCACCGGTTGACCGGGACTTGGGGGCGTGCGCGGCGAGGTGGGCCATAGGGGCCTCGGATGTGGAGGTCACCGAGAGGTAGTGTCGCGCGCGTGACGAGTGTTTCCGGCGGGGTCAACGGCATCGGCGGCGTGGCCGGCGTCGACATGCGAGCCGGGGCGCTGCCGATCAGGCTGCTGCACGACCGTGTCCTGGTGGAGCCGCGGGAGGACTCGATCGACCGGCGCTCCAAGGCCGGCATCGTCATCCCGGCCACGGCGCAGATGGGCAAGCGACTGTCCTGGGCCGACGTCGTCGCCGTGGGGACCGCGGTCCGTACGATCCAGGTGGGTGACCGCGTGCTGTTCGATCCCGAGGACCGGGCCGAGGTGGAGCTGCACGGCGCGACCTATGTCCTCATGCGCGAGCGCGACGTCCACGCCGTGGCCGCCGAGCGCCTGGACGACGGGCTCACCGGCCTCTATCTCTAGCTCCGCCCCGCGCCGGCTCCGTCCTGTCTCCATCCGGCCCGGTCGGGCCGCTCGACCGGTGGACCTGCCGGCCGGCCCGATGGCCACTGAGGAGTCCCGGGGATGACGGGAATGTGGCCGGACAGACACCGGCGGGACCACCGCCGGGTTGGCCCCCGACGGGCCCGGACCCGTATCCTTCGCTCCGGCTTTGATGATCGAGGCCGTGGGTGCGGGTCTGAGGACCCTCGTGTCGGCCTCGGCCGAGCGGACCCGGCCGAGGCCGGGCCTGCTCGCGTGGAACGGGCACGGGGAAATGTCGACATGCGGCGCCGGGGCGCCCCCGCTCCGCAAGCATTGCGTATTGTGACCACCCGATCTCGTTCAGGCATGAGGCTCGGTGGGCGGCGAGGCCCGTCGTGATCGACGAACCGGCCGCCCTGACCGGCTGAACACCGACGTGGTGGGTGCGACGTGGGTGGGTGCGACGTGGGTGGGTGTGACGTGGGGGCCGGCGCTCGCGGACGGAGGCCGTCGCGCGGCCGGCCGCCGGCGGGAAGCCGACGCGGATGGGCCGGCCCGCCCTGGCGATGACCGGTCGGCACGGCAGGCCGATCCGGTAGACGGAGATAGGGAGAGGACGGAGAGCATGGCTCGCGACTTCGACGCCAGACGTGGCGGTGACACGGACGAAGAGGATCTTCAGGAGCAGAGCCTGGAGTCGTTGAAGGCGCAGCGTCTCGGCGCCGCCGCCGACCTGGGCGACGACGTGGATGCCCTGGAGGCCGAGCTGGACCTGCCCGATGCGGAGGTGCGCGACGAGGAGCTCGCGCTGCGGGTGCTGCCGCGGCAGGCGGACGAGTTCACCTGCACGAGCTGCTTCCTCGTGCATCACCGCAGCCAGCTGGCCGACGTCCGCCGGACGGTCTGCACGGACTGCGCGGCCTGACGGCGCCGCGGCCCCGGCGCGGGGCGGTACACCCCCGCGCCACGCGGGCGCGGCCGCGCTCTGGGTGGCGGGCTCGGGAGAAGGCCCGGGCGACACGTGCTCGCGACAGAGAGTGAACCTCCAGTTACCGTACGGTGGGAGCTGGGGGTGATGGCATGCCGGGCGATGGTCACGGCGCGGGCCTTGGCATGGGGTCCGCCCCCGTGCGCGACGTCCCGACCGGCGTCGCGCCGGGCGCGGTCGGCGCGGGCCTGCCCGGCGGCCTCGTGCCCGCCGGCGAGGTGGCCCGCGGCGGGCCGCCGCCGCTGCGCGGCCAGCTTGCGCCGCCCGCCCTCCCCGTGCCCTATGTTCCCCGCCCGCGGCTGTGGGAGATCCTCGACCACGGCACCGGACGCGCGCTGACCGTCGTGCGGGGCCCGGCCGGCTGCGGCAAGACCACGCTCGTCGCGTCCTGGTACCTCGCCCGCCGCGACGCGCTGCCGATGGTGTGGCTGCGCGTCGACCCGGCCGCCAGCCCCGGCCGAGACGAGCCGACGGATCCGTCCGCCCGGCCGTCCCTCTGGGAGCATCTGCTCGTCGCGCTCGCCCGGCACCCGCACCTCGGCGCGGACGTCGCGGCCGGCCGGCTGTCCTCCCCGCGGCCGGGCGCCCCCGTCGACGAGTTCTGCCGCGCCCTCGCCGGCGTCCTCTCGCGCGCCCGGCCCGCGCCGCTGGTCCTGGTCATCGACGACGTCGGGCTGGTGCGCGACGAGGCCGACATCGCCGGGCTGAACCTGCTGGCCGCTGAGGCGACCGGGACGCGACTCGTGCTCTGCGGGCGCAGGATGCCGGTCGCCACCCACCGGGCCCGGGCGGCGGGCCAACTGACCGAGATCGGACCCGACCTGCTGGCGTTCGACGCCGAGGAGACCCGCCGGCTGCTCGCGGCGCTGCGCCTGCCGGCCGCCGCCGGCCCGGGACTGCTGGCCGCCACCGAGGGTTGGGCGGCCGGGCTGCGCCTGGTCGCCGCCGGGCTGGCGTCGCCGCCGCCGGGTCTCGGCGACGGCACGCCCGCCATCCCGGCCGGGAGCGCCTCCCTGGCCGCGTCGCCCCGGACGGCCGGGATGCAGGTACCCGCCGCCGCGGTCCGGGCGCAGGACGGCCGCGGCGCCTCGGCCCACCCCGCGCTGCCTACCGGGGCGTTCGCCCCGGTCACCGAGTACCTGCGGGCGGAGGCGCTCGGCGCGCTGCCGGCGCCGGTACGGCCGTTGCTGCTGCGCACCAGCGTGCTGGACCAGGTCTGCCCGCCGCTGGCCGAGGCGGTCGTGGCCGAGCCCGGCGGGGCCGACCGGCTGTTCGCGCAGCTCGCCGCCGGCGAGGTCCTCGCCACGCCACTGGCACCGCCGCTGGGCACGCCGCCCGGGACCGCGGCGACCGGCGCGGGGGAGCCGGCGGACCCGGCGGCGGGCGTGCCCTGGTTCCGCTACCACGATCTGCTGCGGGTGACCCTGCGCGAGGCGCTGCGCCGGGACCCGACCGAGGACGAGACCGAGCTCAACCTGCGGGCCGCGCTCTGGTACGCGGCGCACCGCCGGCTGGTCGACGCGGCCCGGCACGCGCACCGGGCCGGCGACTGGCGCTATCTCGCCTGCCTGGTCACCCGCGGCCCCGTGCCGCTGATCGTGCAGGGCGACCTGCCCGACCTGGCTGTGCTGGCGGCCGACTTCCCCGACCGGGCCGCCGCGCTCGGCCCCGAGTGCGCGACGGTGGCGGCGCTGGCACGAGTGCTCGCCGGCGACATCGCCACGGCCGGGGAGCACCTGGACCTCGCCCGGGCCGGGATGGGCGGCGGCCCGGTGGCCGGCGCCGCGGGCGGCACCTGGTCCGGGCGCGCCGCCCACGAGCCGGCGGGCGACGGCTTGGCGGGGGTGACGCGCCGCTCCCTGTTGATGGCGATCGAGGCCGTGGAGCTGCGCCGGGCGGACCTGGCCGGCGACGTGGACGCGATGGTGGACGCCGCCCGGCGGTCGCTGCGGATGCGGACCGTCGCCCCGTACGGGCCGGCCGAGGGCCTGCCCGACGGGCTGCGGGCGCTCGCGCTCGGTGCGCGCGGGCGGGCCGAGCTCTGGCGCGGCCGGCTGGACTCGGCCGAGGACGCGCTGCGCGCGGCGCTCGCCGAGGCGCGCTGGGTGCGGCTCGGCGGCGCCGCGGCGAGCTGTCTCGGGGCGCTCGCGCTCGGCGCCGCCCTGCGCGGGCGGCTGCGCCTCGCCGAGGAGACCGCCGCGGCGGCGCTGGCGACGTTGACCGGGCCCGGCGACGGCCAGCCGGGGGCGCCGGACAGTCGGCCACAGGCCGAGATCGCGGGAAAGGGCGAGCCTGACCGGCGCGACCCGCACGATCACAACCCGGACCGGCAGAGCTCGGAGCAGTACGGGTCGCACCAGCATCAGCGCGACCGGGATCGGCAGCGCCCGGAGCAGCGAAGTCGGGAGCAGCAGGGGCCGCGGCTGCCAGGCTCGCCGCTGCCGGGCTCGGAGCGGCCGGGGCTGGCCGGGTGGCCGGGGCCTGCGGGCTCGGCGGCACCGGCCGGGGCGGCCGAGGCGTTCCTGGCCCTGGCCGTCGTCGCCGGCTACCGGGGCGACACCGCGAGCGGGCTGGCTCGGGTGACGCAGGCGGCGCAGGCCGCGGGACCCGGGCAGGGCGGCCTGCTGCCGGACCTGGCGAACCTGCTGCGAGCGTGGCTGCACCTGGGGCGACGCGGCGCGGACGATCTGCGGGCGGCGCGGCGGGCGCTTGGCGCGGTCCCGGCCCGGGAGCGGCCGGCGCTGCTGGTGGCGCTGCGCGAGACGACCCAGGCCGACCTGCTCGTCGCCGGCGGCAACCCGGACGCGGCGCTGCGGCTGCTGGAGCGCGACGAGGCCGTGGGGTGGCGCGACGGGCCGACGGCACGGCTGGCGCGCGGCCGCGCCCAGCTGGCGCAGGGCGACGCGGTGGCCGCCGAGCTCACCGTCGCGCCACTGCTGCGCGCCGACGGTGGCGGCGTGGCGAGCGTCGTCGGGGCCTGTGCCGTCAGCGCGCTCGCGGCGGCCCGCCGAGGCGACGGCGCGCAGGCCGGCGGCCTGCTCGCGCGGGCGTTCGCGTTGGCGCAGGACGAGCCGCTGGTCCGTCCGCTGCTGGAGCTGGGCGGCGAGGTCGTCGCCCTGACGGACGCCCATCCGGGCCTCTCGGACGCCGCGCCGGAGCTGGTCGCCGTGCTGCGCGCCGCGCTCGCCCGGGAGCCGCGACGTCGCTCGGCGCAGCCGGCCGGCGGTGCCCGGCCCGTCGAGGCGGCCGGCGGTGCCCGGCCGGCGGCGGTGCCCGCTGCGCGCCGGGCACCGGTCGGCCCCGGCGGGGGCCGTCCCGCGCCGGCACCGCGGGCGGAGCCGGCGACGCGTGTGCAGCGGTGGGGGAGCGGCGAGGGCACGGACCGCGCGGGGTCCGCGGGCGCCGTTCCCGGGCCCGTGAACGCGCGGACCCGGGCGCCGGCACCGGCCCTGGGCGGCGCCGGGGGCGATCGCGCCTGGGTGCGGCCTGCGGAGGCACCGACCGAGGCGCCGAACGCGCCGTCGCCACGGCCGCCTCTCGGCCAGGTGCCGCGAGCGTCGGGACAGGCCGGCCCGGCGGGGGGCGCCGAGCCGGCCGGGTTCGGGTCATCGGACGAGCCGCCGCGTCCGGCGGGTGGCGGCGTCGGCGTCGGCGTCGGTCCGCGGGACCGGCAGCCCTCGGCCCGGGCCGCCCGTGGGCCCGACCGGCTCAGCGAGCGTGAGCTGGCCGTGCTCAGTTACCTGCCGACGATGCTGACGACGGCGGAGATCGCCGCCGAGCTGTTCGTCTCCGTCAACACGGTGAAGACGCACCTGAAGAGCATCTACCGCAAGCTCGACGTCGCCCGGCGCCGGGACGCGGTGCATCGCGCGCGCGCCCTGCACCTGCTCTGAGGCGTTTCGCCCAACCCGTGCGCGCACGGCCGGCCTGCGGGTCGCCGGCCGGCAGTGCGCGGGGTTGCCCGAGCTAGTCGAGGTGCTCGTCGCGTGGCCACCCGCGCGGGCCGGTGGGGACGGGCGACGACGTCGGGCCGGTCCGCCGCGTGCGCGGCGGGCGGGCCGTCCATCCACCGGGCCGCGTCGGCGGGTCCAGGGGGTGCCTGCGCGCGCCGAGCTCCGGGTTGAACAGCCAGATGAGCCGGATCACGAGGGTGGCGATGCCCGCGATGGCCAGGATCAGCCCGAGGGCGGACAGGTCGACACCACGAATGCGCCACGTGACCGCGTACCGGAGAATCGCGCCGGCCACGACCATGAAGATCGACGAGCCGATGGTCACCGTTGCTCACCCCTCTCGGGCCGCGGTCGCCGGCGTGAACCGACGCGCGGGCACGACCGCCGGCCGACCGACGGAATGGGTCGGAGCGGGCGGACCGTGTCGCCGAACTCCATACCCTCGGTAGCTAGTAGTCACACAACGTGAAAGAAGTTCAGGCGGGTCGTGGGGACTTATTGCCCATAGTCCCGAAATGGCCCAGGCGTGCGGAGCGTGACTAGCACCATCGGGTGATCCTGAAGCGATCATTGACTACGCAAGGCGATCGCGAGATCACTCTGCATAGAGCGAGAGCGCTCTCGCGGGACCTTGGACCCTGACTTGATCACTAGATAACCCCTAGGTGTTGGCAAGAGGTAAAAAGTCCCGGCCACTGTCTAGCGTGGCCCGGAAGGGGGCCCTACGCTGACCCAACATGTCCAGCTTGGTCGGTAATTCTCCGGCGACCCCGCCGATACCGACTGGTAACAAAGGTGTCGACTGGATCCGGAGGCACGCGTGACAGACCGCATGCTTGATGGCGTGGCGGATACCGTTCCGGGTGGTGTGGGCGGAATTGCGCCCGTTCGTCGCCAGCCAAGACCGGTGACAATCGACACACCATCCGCGGTCCTGCGTGGCCCCGCCGCGCGCCTGGACACCGCCGGGGTTCGCCGGCACACGACCGCCGCGGCGAACTCACCGATGGGGAATTCGATGATGGGGCGCACGACGCCGGCCGGCCTCGCCGCGCCGCGAACCGGAATTACCCCCGCGGTCCAGGCCATCGCAACCGGGGGGGCCGGAATGCCTGCACGTACCCAGCTGACTCCACGTGCGGCCCAGCCGCCCCGGGATCTCGCGCTTGGTGCGACCGAGCTGCGCGGCATTCTCCGGGCCGTCGAGGACTGCGAGCGGGCGCCCACGCTGCCGGCCTTTCGCGAAGCAACACTAGACGCGCTTTCCCGGCACCTCGGCTACCGGAACTCGGCGTTCTTCCTCGGCTCGACGCTCGAGTCCGCGTTCCAGGACCAGCGCCCCTCCGGTCGAGGTCTCGCGCTCCGGATGGCGGGCCCGTTCCTCGACCGTTACAGGGGACTCGAGGCGTTCTCCGACCCAGAGAGCCTGCGGCTGATGCACGAGCGCGTCGTCGTCACGCTTGAGGACATCGGTAACCCGGTCCGGCCGGAGATCCGGATGCGCATGGAGCGTTTCCTGCGGGCTCATGGCATCCACTCCAAGCTCCTCCTGCGGCTCAGCGGACCGCCGAACATCGGAGCGGTGGTGTCGCTGCTGGACCCGCGGCCCGGCGCCTTCGGGGCGCGCGACCGCGCGGTCGCGGTGGTGCTCGGCCGTCATCTGGGCAATTTGCTGCGGTTCCACGTCCGCGCCAGCACCGGCCCCGCCGTCACCGCCAAGCTGTCCGCCCGGGAGCGCGACGTCGTGCGGCTGGTCGCCGAGGGGCACTCGAACCGGCAGGTCGCCGAGGCGCTCTGCATCAGCATCGACACCGTCAAGCACCATCTGACGCACGCGCTGGTCGCCACGTCCTGCGCGAACCGGACGCAGCTGGCTTTGGCCTGGCAGCGCGAGATGGGCCCGTCGACCCCGCAGGTCGCGCCCGGTCGGGACTGACGGCCACCGCACGACCGGGGAGGCGCCCGGCAGGCCGACGAAGCGCCCGGCGTGCCGGGCGCGCGCCTTCTCGGGGTGGAGCGCGCCCCGCCGGGCGGGAGGCCCGCCAGGGCCGAGCTGGCCCCGTCGACGACTCCGGCCGCGCCGCCAGCCGCTGACCCGCCGATCGCTGACCCGCCGATCGCCGGGCATCCGCCGCGGGCCGCCGCGCATCCGCATCGTGGCGGTCCGCGGGTGGCGGCCCGAAAGGTGTCCGGCCGACCGCGGGCGGGCGATGAGCGGTCCGCCAGGCGACGCCGCATGCGCCGGCCCGGCCCGGCCCGGCGACCCATGTGCGGCGCGCCCGGTGCCATCACGACGAATCCGACTGACTTCGCTACCGCGAGTGTGCGGCCGAAAGGGCCGGGCCTACTCCGCGGCCGCGCAGCGGGTTGGCAGCGAGCCGGCAAACAACCGCCTTTACTCCTTCTTGCGACACAGGAGAACCCTCCGACCTAACTAGACCGATCGCTCGCCGCCGCCCGGGGCGATGGCCCGGCTGGCGGCGCGGGGGAGTCGGGCGTCGCGAGCCGCGCGCATCCCCACCGTTGCCCGTCGCCCGGCGTGCGCCCGGGTCCCGCCGGGACGGGCGAGTAACGGGCTCATTCGCCTTCGCCGATTTGACGGCTAGCTCCCCGCTGGATCCGCTGTACCTTCTCGGCGCCTTTTGAGGCTTCATGAATGAACTCAATCGAGCCTTCCGCTGACGCTCATGGAGTCATTCTGTCTTATCCGACCAGCGGGCTCCGGCAAACAGTTCAAGAAGGTTGTCGGTGGATGCGGTCGGAGTCGTTACTGACGGTTTCCGGCACGACGATTTCCGCGGGTGAGGGCCGGACGTGCTTCCGGTGAGGGTGGCCGCGTACCATGCCCACGAATGGACGCATCTGAGAGTGGCCGCCAAGGGTGAGATCCCCGTCGGGCGGGCGTGTCGTCGCACCGTCCGCATGCTGTGGGCAGCACACATCCGCCTCGTGGGGCGTCGTCGTCCCGGGGTCAGCTTCGTCGCGGCTATCCCTGTGGCTATAATTCTCAACACCTTCTGGAGGCGCTCGTGACGATGGAGTGGCGGGCGCTCACGCAGGCTCTTGAAACCCGACCCGGTAGCGTCAGGACATGGCCCGCGCTCGGCGTAAGACCGCACCTGGAGACGTTGTTTCCCGAGATGACCAAGGCTCCGGCGCAAGCTCGTCCAAGCCCGGCAGCGCGCATGTGCCGCCAGTCGGTACCCGCCGGGTCGGTGAGGAAACCGGGGCGGTGATGATGGCCGTACCGGATCCGTCCGTCGAACCTGTCCGTTCGCCGCGGCACGGCCCGGCGCGTGGCCACCGCTCCGGGGCGACGCCCGCCCCCCTCCCGCTCGCTCCCCGGTGCCGCCTCGGGCGTCACTGGCTCAGGAGGACCAGTCGATGACCAGGACTTCCCGTCAGCTTGGCCCAGGTCGCCCCACCCGTTGGGAGGATGACCTGGACGCATCGGCCCGCGCGGCCGCGCGGGACCTCGTCGCAGTCGTGACGCCCTTCGCCGAGCCGAACGCGGCCCTGGTGGCAGCAGTCGAGCGCGCCGGCGGCCTTGGGGTGCTCGACCTGGGCCGGGACGCCGCTCGGGCGCGCCGGGCGATCACCGCCGCCGCCCGCTGGTCTCCGGCCACGTTCGGGGTCCGGGTGGGCCCGGCGGCGCCGCTGCGGCCCGACGAGCTGCCGGCCGGCGTCGACACCGTGCTGCTCGCCGACCTGGACCTGCTGACGCTGGCCCCGCCGGCCGGCGGCTGGGACGTCGCGAGCGCGGCCGGCCCGGACGGGGCGCGCCGGGTGCTGGTCGAGGTCACCTCCGTCGCCGGGGCCCGGGCCGCGCTTGCCGCCGGTGCCGACGGCGTCGTCGCCCGCGGCAACGAGGCCGGTGGCCTCGTCGGTGACCTGACCACGTTCACCCTGCTCCAGCACCTGCGCGCCGCCGCCCTGACGACCCGGGCCGGCGCGCCCGCGCCGTTCTGGGCCGCGGGCGGCATCGGCGAGTACACCGCCGCCGGCGCGGTCGCGCTGGGCGCGGTGGGTGTCGTCCTGGACGCCCAGCTCGCCCTGGTGCGCGAGGCCGAGACGGCCCACGAGGTGGCCGCGGCGGTGCGCGCCATGGACGGCAGCGAGACCACCGTGGTCGGCGGGCACCGCGTCTACGTCCGCCCGGACCTGCCCGTCGCGCGGCTGGCCGGGCACGCGGCCACGTCCGGCCCGGTCGAGACCGACCTTCGGGACACCGGCGGCGAGGTGGCCAGCGACGGCGCCCTGACCGCGGCCGGGGGCGATCAGGCCGCCGGCGTGCTCACCCTCGCTGAGGCGGCCGCTCGCCTGGGCGGCAGCGACCTGCGCGGTCAGCTCGTCCCGGTCGGCCAGGACGCCGCGTTCGCGAGCGGGCTCGCCGACCGGCACGTCACCGCGAGCGGGGTGGTGGGCGCGGTGCGCACCGCGATCCGCGACCAGCTCGTGAGTGCGGCCGACCTGCGACCCCTGGAGCCCGGCGCGCCGTTCGCGGCCGCCCGTGGCCTGCGCTACCCGCTCGCCCAGGGCCCGATGACCCGGGTCAGCGACGTCCCCGGCTTCGCGAAGGCGGTCGCCGACGGCGGCGGCCTGCCGTTCCTCGCGCTCGCGCTGCTGACCGGCGAGCAGTCCCGCGCGCTGCTGACGGAGACGGCCGAACAGCTCGCCGGCGCCCCCTGGGGCGTCGGTATCCTCGGCTTCGCCCCTGCCGAGGTGCGCGCCGCCCAGCTCGACGCGGTGCTCGCCGTGCGGCCGCCCTGCGCGCTCATCGCCGGCGGCCGCCCGTCGCAGGCGGCGCCGCTGGAGGCCGCCGGGATCGACACGTTCCTGCACGTGCCCTCTCCGGGCCTGCTGGACCGGTTCGTCGCCGACGGCGCGCGCAAGTTCGTCTTCGAGGGCCGGGAGTGCGGCGGGCACGTCGGCCCGCGGGCCAGCTTCGCGCTCTGGGAGGCCCAGGTCGGCGCGCTGCTCGCCGCGGGCGAGCGGATCGGCGGCACGTTCTTCGAGGAGCTGCACCTGCTGTTCGCCGGCGGCGTGCACGACGAGGTCTCGGCGGCGGCCGTCGCGGCGGTCGCCGCCCCGCTGGCCGTCCGCGGCGCGAACGTCGGCGCCCTGATGGGCACCGCATACCTGTTCACCGCCGAGGCGGTGACGAGCGGGGCGATCCAGCCCGGCTTCCAGGAGGCCGCGGTCCGCTGCGAGCAGACCGTGCTGCTGGAGACGTCCCCCGGACACGCCACCCGCTGCGTGCGCTCGCCGTTCGTCGACACGTTTTTGGACACCCGGGCCGAGCTCGCCGCCGCCGGCCACAGCCGCAACGAGATGTGGGCCACGCTCGAGGGCCTCAACCTCGGCCGGCTGCGGATCGCCAGCAAGGGCGTGCGCCGCGACGGCGGAGCGCTGGTGACGGTCGACGAGGACACCCAGGCCGCCGAGGGCATGTTCATGATCGGCCAGGTGGCCGCGCTGCGCGCCGAGCGGACCACGATCCCTGCGCTGCACGAGCAGGTCAGCGCCGGCGCGGGTACCGCGCTGGCCGAGCGGGCCGCCGAGCTCGGCCTGCCGGCCGCCGAGGGCGGCGCCGCGACGGGCGCGGCCGCCGAGGGCCTGCCCGCGCAGCGGTCCGCGGACGGCGAGGCCGACGCCGAGGCCGCGGACGAGGACGAGGCGACGGCCCGGCGCGTGGCCGCGGCCCGGTCGGTGGCGGAGGTCCGCGAGACAGCCCGGCCGGCCGACGTCGCGATCATCGGCATGGCCGCGGTGTTCCCCGGCGCCCCGGACGTCGAGACGTTCTGGGCCAACATCGTCGGCGGTGTCGACGCCGTCACCGAGGTGCCCGCCGAGCGGTTCGACGCCGATCTGTTCTACTCGCCGGACGCGTTCGTCAAGGACGCCGGAAAGATGACCCCGTCGAAGTGGGGCGGTTTCCTGCCGCCCATCCCGTTCGACGCGCTCGCCTACGGAATCCCGCCGCGCTCGCTGCGCAGCATCGAGACCGGCCAGCTGCTCGCGCTGGAGGTGGCCGCGCGCGCTCTGCGCGACTCCGGCTACGACAGCGCCGTCGGCGGCCAGGGACGCGCCGGCCGGCCCTTCGACCGCTCCCGCACGTCCGTGGTCTTCGGCGCCGAGGCCGGCGCCGACCTCTCCGGCGCGTACGGCCTGCGGGCGGGCTACCGCTCGGTGATCGGCGACCTGCCGCCCGAGCTCGAGGAGCACCTGCCCGAGCTCGACGAGGACTCGTTCCCCGGCATCCTGGCGAACGTCATCGCCGGGCGGGTCGCGAACCGGCTCGACTTCGGCGGCTCGAACTTCACCATCGACGCCGCCTGCGCCTCGTCGTTCGCCGCGCTCGACGCCGCCTGCAAGGAGCTGCTCGCCGGCAACGCGGACATGGTGCTCTGCGGCGGCGTCGACACCCACAACGGGGTGAACGACTTCCTGATGTTCGCCTCGGTGCACGCGCTGTCCCCCTCGGGCCGCTGCCGCTCGTTCGACTCCTCCGCCGACGGCATCACCCTCGGCGAGGGCGTCGCCGTCGTCGTGCTCAAGCGGCTCGCCGACGCCGAGCGCGACGGCGACCGCATCCACGCCGTCGTCAAGGCCGTGGCCGGCTCCTCCGACGGGCGCGCGCTGGGCCTGACCGCGCCGCGCCGCGCCGGCCAGGTGCTCTCCCTCGAACGCGCCTACGGCCGGGCGGGCATCTCGCCGTCCGAGGTCGGCCTGGTGGAGGCGCACGCCACCGGCACGGTGGTCGGCGACCGCACCGAGCTCGCCACCCTGACCGAGGTGTTCGCCCAGCACGGCGCCGAACCCGGCTCCTGCACGGTCGGCTCGGTGAAGTCCCAGATCGGTCACGCCAAGTGCGCCGCCGGCATGGCCGGGCTGATCAAGGCGACCCGGGCGCTGGCGGCCGGCGTCCGCCCGCCCACGCTGCACATCGAGACGCCCAACGAGGCCTACGACCCGGCCACCAGCCCGTTCGCCTTCGACAAGGCGGCCCGGCCGTGGACCGCCCCCGCGGGTGAGCGGCACGCCGGCGTCTCCGCGTTCGGGTTCGGCGGGACGAACTTCCACGTCGTGCTGTCCGCCTACGACGGCGGCCCGGAGCCGGCGCACGGCCTCGCGCAGTGGCCCGCGGAGCTGTTCGTCATCCGCGGCACCGACAACGCGGCCGCGGCCCGCCGCCTCGACCGGCTCACCGACCTGGCTGAGACGAACGAGACCGCCGGGCGCCCGTGGCGGCTGCGCGACCTCGCCCGCACCGTCGCCGACGACCGGTCCGGGCCGGTGCGGCTCGCGTTCGTCGTCGCGTCGCTCGACGAGCTGCCGGCCGCGCTCGCCCGGGCGCGTTCGTTTCAGCCCGACCCGAAGGCCGGTCTGTTCGTCGCCCCGGACCCGACCGCCGAGGGCGGCGCCGGCGTGGACGGCCCCGGCCGGGTCGGATTCCTGTTCCCGGGCCAGGGCAGCCAACGCCCGGGCATGCTCGCCGACCTGTTCGTCGCGTTCCCGCGGCTGCGCGAGGTGCTGGAGCTCGGCCCGCAGTGGGCGGGCACGATGTTCCCGCCGGCGCCGCTGAGCCGCGCCGCGGCGGACGCGCAGTCCGCCGCGATCACCGACACCCGGGCGGCGCAGCCCACGCTCGGCCTCGCCGGCCTGGCCATGGCCGAGGTGCTCGGCTCGCTCGGGATCCGGGCGGACGACCTCGCGGGCCACTCCTACGGCGAGCTGGTAGCGCTGTGCGCCGCCGGCGTGCTCGACCGCGCCGACCTGATCGGCCTCTCCGAGGCGCGCGCCGCGGCCATCCTCGCGGCGGCCGGCGACGACCCGGGCACGATGGCCGCCGTCTCGGCGCCGGCAGCGGCCGTCCGGGCCGCCCTCGACGCGGCCGGCGGCCGCGCGGCCGAGGTCGTGCTCGCGAATCAGAACGCCCCGAAGCAGACGGTCATCTCCGGGTCCACCCCCGCCGTCGACGCCGCGCTCGCCGCGCTGTCGGCCGCGAAGCTCTCGGCCAAGAGGATCCCGGTCGCCGCCGCGTTCCACAGCCCGGTCGTCGCCGGCGCCGCCGGCACCCTCGCGGACACGCTCGCCGGCGTGGCGGTCTCGCCGGCCGCCGCGACGGTCTGGGCGAACCTCACCGCGGCGCCCTACCCGGGCGCGGTGGACGAGATCCGGGCGACGCTCGCCGGCCAGGTGGCCGCGCCGGTCCGGTTCGTCGAGCAGGTCGAGGCGATGTACGCGGCCGGGGTGCGGACCTTCGTCGAGGTAGGGCCAGGCCGGGTGCTCACCGGGCTCGTCGGCAAGATCCTCGGCAAGCGGCCGCACCGGGCGGTCGCGACCGACGTCGCCGGCGAGCCGGGGCTGCGGCGACTGCTGCTCGCCGTCGCCGAGCTCGCCGCCGGCGGCGTCGCCGTCGACGTAGCGCCGCTGTTCGTCGGCCGGGACGCCCGGTCGGTCTCGGCGACGGACGTCCCGCGCCGGCCCGGCTGGCTGGTCGACGGCGCGTATGTCCGGACGGCGGACGGTCGGCCCGTGGCGGGTGGCCTGAAGCCGCCGGTGCGGCTCGCGATCGAGTCCGCGTCCGTTCCGGCCGCCGCCGGGATCGGCGCCCAGGTGCTCGCGGCGCCGGCCGATCCGGCCGCGGACGACGCGGTGCTCGAGTTCCTGCGGACCACCCGCGAGCTGGTGTCGGCCCAGCGCGACGTGCTGCTCGGCTACCTCGGCAGCCGCGGCGGCGAGGTCGGGCTGGGCGCCGGCGCGCTCGCGGGCCTGGCACTGCCCACCGGCGGCCGGTCGGCGGACGCGTTCGGGGCAACGGCCTTCGCCGGGCAGAACGGGCACGCGCCGGCCATCCCGGCGCAGGCGGTCCCGGCGGACCCGCCGTCGCTCGGCGTCCCCGCGGGCGACCAGCGCGCGGCTGCCGCCGCTTCCGCGGCGGGCCCGGCTCTCGGCCGCGCCGTCGTGTTGGACACGGTGGTGGAGGTGATCGGTTCGCAGACGGGTTATCCGGCGGAGATGCTGGAGCCGGGTCTGGACCTGGAGGCGGATCTGTCGATCGATTCGATCAAGCGG